>Ga0247727_10007708_pt1 | contig 20358 bp, 8 predicted proteins | sample WisWelCaveWW1625_FD_202498 | JGI IMG/M metagenome (GOLD analysis project Ga0247727, IMG submission 202498) | Biofilm microbial communities from Wishing Well Cave, Virginia, United States - WW16-25 | ecosystem: Environmental > Aquatic > Deep subsurface > Groundwater > Cave microbial mat | place... | reverse complement strand
CGGTTCGTCAAGCCGCGACGGCTCTGAAAGCCGGAAAGAAAATTCCGTTTCACGAAAACCAGCACCAATTAAACTTTTAAAAATCAAACCAGTCAGGAGATGATGCATTATGTCACCGGTTCCTGGTCACTGCTCACTGATTACTCATACTCCTTCTCGTTTTTAAAACGAGTAAGAGTAAGAGTATGAGTACGATTATGAGTACGATTATGTTACGCCTCAACTGATTACTGGTCACTGATCACTTGCCTCTCCGCCACCACAGCAGTTTTCTGAAATCCAGCGTGACATTTTCTTTTGCCGCGCGCCGGAGAAGATACATGCCGAAAAGCCCGACGATGAAATTCGCGGCCCACATCGCCACGAAGGGCGGAATGTACTGGCGATCCGCCAGGTCTTCGCCGCCGATCAGGAACGCCCAGTAAAGCAGAAAAAAGCCGAGGCTCAACCCGCCGCCAGCCGCGAGGCCGCCGCGCCGCGCCATGAAACCGAGCGGCGCGCCGATAATCACAAACACCAGACACGCCACCGGAATCGAATATTTTTTATGAATCTCGACGAGCAGGCTTTTGCTCGTGCGCTCATAGTTTTGCGTAACCGTGAGCTGATTCTGAATATTGTAAAGCGTCTGCCGCGCGTTGACGAGCAGTTGAGCCAGGCGCTCCTGCCGCGTTTGCGCGGCGACACTATCGGCATTGAGTTTGGCGTTTGCCGCCGCCGCTTTTTTTTCTGCATCCGCAGGCGGATTACGTACATAAAGATTGGCCGGCCGCTTTGGATTGCTGGCGGCGGGCATATTGGATTCTCGAACGTTTGTGGCAACGGCCGCTGCCGATAACGCGGAATCCGTCACGGCGCCGGCAATGCCGAATGTGGCGCCCAGCGTGCGATGCAAATCGCGCGCGACATGCTCGTTGATCGTTTTTAAGCTTTCGTAAAATTGCCGGCGGTTCGCGGCCACTTCCTGGCGCATTTGCTGCGCGCTTTTCTCGCGGTCGCCGCGATACTCCGATTCACTGCGCCGCAAAAACATGTCATCAACTTCTATCGCCAGCACGTGTTTGGTGAAGGTGACATGCCGCAACTCCTCCAGCTTTTTAAAATCCAGTTCCTGCAGCTCGCCGTCAAAGAGTGTGATCACGAGCGCGCCGATTTGGGAATTGAGTTCGAGATAGCCGCGCCGCGCCGAAATGATTCGGCTATGCTCCGTATCGCTGTGATCGTCGATCAGCAAATTGCGGGCAATGGTGACGCCGTTGGGATTCGCCGGGCTGGTTTCAGCCTGCAGGCTGTCGGTCAGCTCCTGCACCAGCAGGCCGTAATCCGGAATGCTGTTGTACCAAACGCCCGGCTCGATGCTCACGCCCGGTTTTTTTCGCGCAATGTCGCCGGCGAGAATGCGCGCACGATGGTTGAATTCGGGTAGCACCGTGTTGTTGAACCAGATCATGCCGAGAGTCACCAAAACCGCGGCGAGCAACACCGGAGTGATGACGCGATACAGGCTGACGCCGCTGGCTTTCATGGCCGTAATCTCATTATCGGCGGCGAGACGGCCGAACGCCATGAGCGTGGCCATGAGCACGGCCATCGGCACCGCGAGCGCGACGATCCACGCCAGGTTCAGCGCAAAAAATTCGAGCACGACGTTCCACGGCAGACCTTTGCTCAACATGCGGCTCAGCTCGCGAAACAGCAGGTTCAGCAAAAAAATCAGCGTGATGACGGAGAAGCCGAAGATGAACGGCCCGACATGCTCGCGCAGAATGTAGCGGGATAAAATAAAACGTTTCATGGTTGAGGGTAGTGGCGAAGTCCGGCTGGCGCAGTAGTGGGGGGCGAAGTCGGACCTGGGTAATAAAATTTGCCAAATTTAAAAAATTGTTGTACCCAGGTCCGACTTCACTTGTCGAGCGCAAGTCGGACTTCACTAAACATTACAATATAGCCAAAGGGATATTCTTTCGCCACTTTTTTTTGGAAATTCGCAGCAAGTTCCGCCGCTGTTCAGTTTTTGATGGCGATGGCCTTTGAAAAGCGCAACATAAATGTTGCGCCACACCGGATGGCCGGATTTTTATGAGATTTGCGGAACTTCAAAACGCGCCGGAGCGTAAGGCCAAATGTCACGCATGACATACAGGCGGCTGCGGCGAGGCCGACCGGTTTGTTAAAACGTAATTCGTAATCACGGCCTCGACTGAAAACTTGACTTTGTCATTTGATTTCGTTATTTTACCACGGAGAAATCAGAAAGGCGCGGAGCATGAACGATTGGCATCGTTCGTTCGGATTGGCGTTGATAGATTATTTCACCGATACGGCTTATAGCGTCGACCTGGAGAAAGACCTTTCACTGAAACGGCAATTTGTGGACGTGGTGATTATCGAGCAGAAAGCAGGCCGGCCGTTGCAGGACCCTCCGGACGGTCTGGAGAATTTGGGTCGTTATAATATCCTGACGTACAAATCCTTTCGCGAGTCGTTGACCGGTTGGTCGCTGGATGAAGCGCTTGGCCATCTGGTGAACTATCGCAAGCAAATCAGCCCGTCGTGGGAGAAGTTGTTGCCGGTTGAAGATTTTCGGTTATATGCCTTCACTACGCGTTGGCCGGAAAAACTTGCAACGGAAGTTGCGTTCGAGTCGTTAAAAGAAGGGGTATATGAAGTACAGTGGGGAAGCCGTCGAATCCGGATCATCGTGCTCAGTCAAGTTCCGCCAGTCGAACGGAATGCCGTCTGGCAGTTGTTTAGCGCCGAAGCGGAAAAAGTTCAATACGGCGCCGACCATTACGTCTGGCGCCGTGAAGAGTATAAAAAACTGATTAACAAACTATACCAGTATTATCGTGTCGAGGGTATTGCCATGCCTTACACCTGGGATGATTTTTCGCGAGAGTATGATCAGGAACTCCTGGAGCGGCTCACGCCGGAAGAACGGTTGAAGGGCTTGCCGGTCGAAGAACGGTTGAAGGGCCTGCCGGTCGAAGAACGGCTGAAGGGCTTGCCCGCCGAAGAACGGCTGAAGGGCTTGCCCGCCGAAGAACGGTTGAAGGGCTTGCCGGTCGAAGAACGGTTGAAGGGTTTGCCGGTCGAAGAACGGTTGAAGGGTTTGCCGGTCAAAGAAATCGAAGCCTATCTCAAAAAGCTACGGCAGCAGAGACAAAAAAGAAAGTAAAAGCTGCGAATAGGCTTTTTGAAAAATGGGAAAACTCGGTGGAGATTTTAAGGCGAGTCGCGCGCCAGTCCGACTTGTGGAGCGGACTATTGCTAAATTTAAAATCGGTGGGCGCGGGTCGGGCTTCACTTTTCACCCCTCCCGAAATTTTGCTTGATTCTGACGGCGCAGTTTTATATTTTTTATATGCTATACGGACCGTTGAACTAAAATAAGGAGTTGACATCGCCAGATTTGCTACAGGATTCTGAAACCGGAATCTGTCCCGCGCCATGGATTGAATTTAATAAATGACAGAATTGATGTTCAGCGCGGAACTGACTCAGGGTTGAAGTGAAAGACGTGAAAAAATATTTCATTCGATTTGAAAGACTGAAATCTGCGCCGTTCCTGTTGCTTTGTTTTTCGGTCTTTTTTTGTTTTGGTCCGCCGCTTACTCTTCCTGTTGTTGCGCAGGAATTGGGCGACGTTCTCGACACGCGGTCTTCCATCGGCCTGCGCCTGCCCGATGTGCGCGCGCTTGACCCGCGGGTTTTTCCCTTTGACAAAACGCCGGTGCTCGGCCTCCTGCTGCGGGGTGAAGGGTCGTCCTTTTTAGACTGGCAGCCCTCATCTTTAAAGCGCAGCACCTCCCTTGACTCCACCGGAAAATTCATCATTGTCTCTGAAGAAATGAACGGCCTGCCGCTGCGGCAGCGTTACATGATTCCCCTCTCGCTTTATTTGAACGAGCGGGTCGCTTACGATCAGCACCTCGCGTGGCGTAAGGCTGCGGCGGAGAATATTTATCGTCTCGGCGAAGAGCAGCGCCGCGGGCCGGGCGGCGTCAATATCGAAATTCCGGTTCCCATCAAGAGCCGCGCCTTCGAGCAGATTTTCGGCGGCAACACCGTCGGGTTGAACGTGCAGGGCGACATCAGCATCAAAATTTCCGGGCGCAATGAGAACCGCAGCGAAGTGCAAACCGCGTACAATCGCGGCTCGAATTTCAGTTTTAAAATGCAGCAGCAGCAGCGCTTCACCGTCACCGGGCGCATCGGCGAGAAAGTTCAGGTCAACGTCGATCAGGACAGCGAACGCGCGTTTGATTTTGAAAACAACATTCGCCTGAATTACACCGGCTTTGAAGACGACATCGTGCAGAAGATCGAGGCCGGCAACGTGGCGTTGTCGCTGCCCGGCACGCGCTTCGTGACGTTTGGCGGCACCAGCGCCGGCCTGTTCGGCATCAAAACCGATATGCAAATCGGCAACCTCGCGCTAACGGCGATTGCCAGCCAGGAAAAGGGCGAGAACAAACGGCTGACGCTCTCGGGCGGCGCCACGGAAGGTTCGCAGAAAATCCAGGACTACGATTATCGTCGCTATGCCTATTTCTTTCTCGATTCGCTGTATCGCGATCAGTTCCGCCGCTACAGCCGGCAAAAGTGGTTGCACAGTTCCAATCCCAATCGTGCCATTGCCGATATTTTTGTTTATAAATCCGCGCCGGGCTTTGACACCAGGTCGGAATCAATTCCCGGGCGGGCGTATCCGGCCGATACGGTGAAATATAGAGGAGAAATTTATTCCGGCAATTTTATCCGGCTCGAGCCCAACGTTGATTATTACATTGAAAAAAATCTCGGTTACATCGTGATGACCAATCCGCTGGGCGAGGAAGAAGTGCTCGGAGTGGCTTTTCGCACGCCGCAGGAAATCGTCGGCGATATCAATTATATTGCCGATCCGGATCCCGGCAAACGCACGTCGATCAATCTGCGGCTCGTTAAAGCCCGGAGCCCGGTGCCGACATTAAGCACGTGGAATCTGGAATGGAAAAACGTTTATTATCTCGGCGGCCGCAACATTCCGCGCGAAGGTTTTGAGCTGAAGATTTTTTTCAAGCCGCCTTCCGGCGATCCGCAGGAAGCGTTGACCGTGGGAAACCGGCCGCGGTCGTATCTGGAAATTTTCGGTCTGGACGTGCGCAACGTGGCGGGGGCGCCGGAACCGGATAATGTGGTTGATTTCGACGACGTCATTCTCAATCTGGGCCGCGGCGAATTGATCTTTCCGGATTTGAAGCCGTTCGATCCGGATAGTGTTTTTGTTGACGAGGTGTTGCAGCCGATCTATCTGGATTCGACCAAGCTCACCACCAAAATGTACAACACCAGAATTCGCTCCGAGATTGACGCCGACAGCAAATTCTATATCGAAGTCAAATCCAAAACACGCAGCAGCAATTACAGTCTCGGCTTCAACATCATCGAAAATTCGGAAAAGGTTTTGCTCAACGGCGCCGAGTTGCAGCGCGACACGGATTACATCATCGATTATTTTTCCGGCAATCTGACGATTTTAAAGGAAGAGGCGAACAAGCCGAACGCCAATGTGGAAATTTCCTATCAGAGCAATTCGCTGTTTCAGCTCGAGAAGAAATCGATTCTCGGCGCGCGCGCGGAATATCGGTTCAATCCCAGTTCTTATCTCGGCGGCACGCTGCTGTATTTGAGCCAGCGCACGCTGGATCAGCGCATCCGGCTGGGCAGCGTCGATAACGGCCCGATGAAGAATTTGATCTGGGACGTGAACGCGGCGCTGAAATTTCAGCCGAATGTTCTCAGCCGGGCGCTCAACGCGTTGCCGCTGCTGTCGACGCAGGAATCGAGCGAGCTGCGCCTCGAAGGCGAAATCGCGCAGATTCTGCCGAACCCCAACACGCTGAACAGCAAAGTTCCCGGTGATAAAGACGGCGTGGCGTATGTGGATGATTTCGAGGCGTCGAAGCGCTCGACGCCGCTGGGCGTGATCCGCCGTGGCTGGGTGCAGGCTTCGATTCCGGAGGCGATTTTAGATGATCGGGCGAATGTGCAGAGAGATACGCTGCTGCGCCTGAAAGATGAACGCAGCGCGCTCGCCCGGCGCGGCAAATTGATCTGGTATAATCCGTTCAGCGGCGTGGCGACGAAAGAAATTTATCCGGATCGCGACGTCAATCAGACCAATCAGATCACGCAGGTGTTAACGCTGGAATTCGATCCGACGGTGAACGAAGCGGATCAATCGCCGGCGGGCAGTAAACGCGCGTGGGGCGGCATTATGCGCGCGCTCTCGCCTGGATTTTTTGATCAGACCGAAAGCAAGTTTTTGGAAATCTGGTTTTTCGGCTCGCGGGGGCGCGTGCACGTTGACCTCGGCCAGATTTCGGAAGATCTGATTCCCAACGGCCAGCTCAATACGGAAGATGTTTTTGGCGGCATTCGCAATAATATTCTGGATGAGGGCGAAGACATCGGCGTTGACGGGATCAAGGGCGGCGACGGCGCGGCGAATTTCAGCAACGACGGCGCCGGCAAAGATTACTGGGAATTGACGGGCGATAAACAGAAAAATTTTGGCGAGCCGGCAAGCGACGATGACTGGAGCTATGTTTCGCGCAGCAATGATTACGATCACATCAACGGCACGGAAAACAGCAGGAACGACGCGAACGAAGCCGGCGGCTCGATTCGCCCGGACACGGAAGACATCAACGCCAACGGCGGCCTCGATCTCGCGAATAATTATATTTCCTATGCGTTCTCCATCGACACGAATAACGTGGATGTGAAGAACAGATATTTCAAGGGCGGCCGGCTGAGCGGCTGGAAGTTGTATCGCATTCCGTTATCCGACGGCGTGAAGAGCGACAGATCGCGAAGCTTGACGGCGACGGATTTCAGCCGCATCGAATATGTGCGCGTGTGGGTGGATAGCGTTGACGACGCGAGAGGAACGGCACTCAGCATTGCGGATATAAGTCTCGTCGGCAACGAGTGGAAAGAAGTCGGCATCGTCAAAACCGAAACGAATTTTAAAGACGCGAAGCAGGACCAGCGCTTCGAAGTGACGGTGGTGAATAACGAAGAAAATCCCGACGATTATGAGTCGCCGCCGGGGGTGGAGGGCGAAGTGGATCGCATTACGTTTCTGCGCTCGAAGGAGCAATCGCAGACGTTGCGCGTCAAAGGCGCGGGCCTGGGCAAACGAGGGGAGATCGCGGTGGCGCAAAAAACGTTTTTCCAGCCGATGAATTTGGTCAATTACAACCGCTTGAAAATGTTCGTTTACGGCCGGGATATTAACGGCTTTCATATCACCGCGGAAAATTCCGAGATCGAATTTTTCATTCGCTTCGGCGCCGACACGAGCAATTTTTATGAATTTCGCGAGCGCGTCTTTCCGGAGTGGGATAAAGACAGGCGCCGCAATGATATGGACATCGATTTGATCGAACTTGCCCGCTTGAAAGAAACACTTTCCTGGCCGGACAGTGCGGTTGCCGGTTATGGCCATGCCCAGGAGCGGATTTTGCGCTATCGTCGCAAGCGAATCGGCCCAACGCAGGAGTTGCGCGTGCGCGGCAATCCGTCGCTGACGAATGTTCGCACGTTGGTCGCCGGCATCAAAAATCTTTCCAAAGAAGAGCCGTTTGTCGGCGAAATCTGGATGGACGAATTGCGCGTGGTGGAGGTGAAAAAAGACAAAGGTATCGCGCTGCGCGTGCGCGCCGATCTGAAGCTGGCGGATTTTATGACGATCAACGGCGAGATCAACCGGCAGGATGCAGATTTTCACAACGTGTCACAGCGTTTCGGCGGCGGCGATAATCGCACGAATATTACGCTGGCCGGCAGCATGACGTTCGACAAGCTGTTGCCGCAAAGTTTGGGGCTGGCCATTCCGGTGAGTATGAATTACACCGAAAGCCGTGCTACGCCTAAGTACGTCCCTGGTACCGATATCGAGACAAAGGCCCTGGAGGAAACAGATGATTTGTTAAAAAGGAGCAAGTCTTTTAATGATCAAATGGGCTTCAATGTGTCGGCGCGGCGGCGCTCGCGCTCGCAAAATTCCCTGGTTAAATATACGCTGGACAATCTTTCGGCCGGCTTGAGCTACACCGAGAGCAACGCACACAACTCGCAAATTAAATCTTCCAGGCGCGAGAGTTGGTCAGGCAACGCCGACTATAGCTTGAATTTTGGCGCCAAAAATTATGTCGAGCCGTTTAAATGGATTGGCAGGGCGCCGCTGCTGGGCAAGCTGATGAACACGAAGCTTTATTACACGCCGCAGAATCTCAGCGCGTCGTTGCAGGCGGCCAGGAACAGTGATAAATTGGAAACGCGGCTGGCCGGCAGCAGCGACACCAGCCGCGGCGTCGTCACCAATACCAAAGTTTATACCGCGTTGGGCAATTTTCGCACGGCGATGAAGCTGGTGGAAAATATCAGTTTGGATTATTCCTACGGCTTTACGAGCGATCTTTTGAGCCGGAATCGGCCCTTTCGGGCATTTCAGGATTCGTTGCGAATGGTTAGACGGGGCACGTTGAAAATAGCGCAATTTGACACGCTGAAACCGAAACCAGAACAATATAAGGAGGGCCTGATCACGCTGCTTCCCGGCGGCGACGACGAAGTGGTGAGCATCACGCAATCGGCCGGCGTGAAGTATTCGCCGAATCTGTTTTCGTGGTTCAATCCGAATTTGAGCTACACCAGCAATTATCGCTACGGCAACAATATTCAGCAGGGGCAAATCGGCCGCAGCGCGGGAACGAGCACGACACTGACCGCGAGCTCGACGTTGCGGCTGGGCGAGATGTTTAAAATTTTCCAACGCAGGGACGCGCCTTCCGGCCGCGAAACGCCGGACCGGAAACAACGCCAGGCGCCGCGTCTGTCGCCGGGCCAACAACGGCCGGACGAAGACAATCCCGATGAAGAGGAGGAACAGCGTCAGGCGCCGCCTCCGCCGTCCGAGGAGCGCGTAACCCCGCCGGACGAAGGCGGGCAGGATAAAGACAAAAAAGAAAAAGACGACAAAAAGAAAGAAGAAAAGAAAAAAGAGGATAAACCCCGACGCGGCATTTCGCCGTTGCAGCTTTTCAGTCTCTTTACCAAATTCAAAGACGTCAGCGTTAATTTCAGCCGCAACGACAGCTATTCCGATTACGCACTGGCTGATGCTAATAGTGGTGGCACGCCAAGCTGGCGTTATAAGCTCGGCTTAATCAATCCCCATAAGCGTGGCGTCAACCAGGTTGCCGGCGTGACGACGACGCCCTCGACTTTTTCGCGCCGCGACAATTATTCGGCCAGCTCGGGTTTTGACGTCAGCCGCAGTTTTAATATTACGGTGCGGTACGATCACGATGAAACCCGCAACGAGAGCACGACGATCACCGGCACCACTTCGGACAGTTGGCTGGCATTCGGGGAAGACAAAAATAATGACGGCGATCCCGATGGGTTAAATATACCGTTTCCCGAATGGACGGTGCGATGGAGCGGCCTCGAACGCTTCAAACTGTTTGGCAAAGTGGCCACAAACCTGAGCGTCGAACACGGTTTTGGCGGCAAAAAATCCTCAGTGTTTAACATCTCGCCAGAGGGCGACAAGCGTATCACCGGCGAAGATTTTGCGTTCAATTTCCGGCCGTTGATCAAAGTCAATGCGACATTGAAAAACGGCATGGTCACGACCTTTCAATACAGCAAGACCAGCGGTGATCGACCGACGTATAATTATGATCCGAACGAGATTGACCCGAAGACCGGCAAGCCCAGGCAAATCTTTCAAAGCTCTTCGATCACGCGCACAAATGAGATGTCGTTTACCCTGACCTACTCGAAGCAGTCGGGTTTTAGAATTCCGCTGCCATTTTTGAAGAACAAGCAATTGCGCAATTCCGTGGATCTTTCGGCGACGTTTCTCAAAAGCGCCAGCGAGTCCGGTTTGCGGCGCGGCGCCGCGGAAGACATCAGCGCCAACAGCACGAATCGCTGGTCGTTCAGCCCGCGCATGACGTACTCGTTCAGCAACCGCGTGCGCGGCGGCGCGCATTTCGAGATCGGCAAAACCGAGAGCAAGCTCACCGGCACGACCAACATCAAAGAGCTCGGCATCGATATCAACATTTCGATCCGCGGCGAGTGACGCAACACAACAATGGAGTGATGGAGTGATGGATGGTTGGATTATTGGATCGTTGGATCGTTGGATCGGCGGATGGTTGGATTATTGGATTGGCGGAATTTCTAGCCGTTGGGCAAATTTTTTTTCGAGCCGTGGACCCTTCACACCATTACTCCATTACTCCATTACTCCAGCACTCCTGCTCTTCCCATTCCTTCTATCCGCCTGCGCTAAAAAACCTCAGCCCTTAACCGTACTTCCGTTCAACGGCCAATCCGCGTACGAGCTGCTCGTCAAGCAATGCAACTTTGGCCCGCGCGTTCCCGACACGCCGGCGCACGATTCCTGCCGGGTTTTTCTCGTTGCCGAATTGAAAAAATATGCCGATCAGGTGGCGGAACAAACTTTCGACGAATATCTCCCCGGCCTGCAGAAGAGGGTGCAGTTGAGCAATATTATCGCGAGTTTCGATCTGAAAGCGACCCAGCGCATTTTGCTCTGCGCGCATTGGGACTCGCGCCCGTGGGCCGATCAGGATTCGGACACGAGCAGGCAACGCCAGCCGATTCTCGGCGCGAATGACGGCGCTTCCGGCGTCGCGGTGCTGCTGGAAATCGCCAAAACTTTAAAAGGTTCGCCGCCGCCGGTTGGGGTTGACATTATTCTGTTCGACGGCGAAGACGCGGGCCTCAGCGGCCAGAATGACACTTACCTCGCCGGCTCGCGTTATTTCGCGCGCACCAAAGACGCGCGGTTCAATCCGATGATGGGCATTCTGCTTGATATGGTCGGCGGCGCGAATCTGCAATTATATAAGGAAATCAATTCCGTCGAATACGCCGGCGCCGTCGTCGATCGCGTGTGGAATCTGGCCGCGCGCCTCGGCGTTACGGAATTTATTCCAACCCCCAAACATCAGGTCACTGATGATCACATTTCGCTGTTAAATGTCGGTATTCCGGTGATCGACCTCATCGATTTTGATTACGACTACTGGCACACCGCCGGCGACACGCCCGACAAGTGCAGCGCGGCCAGTTTGGAAAAAGTCGGACGCGTCGTGTTGGCGGCGGTTTATAATCCGGAATTGTAACACAGACCGCCGGTCAAACAGGAAAAAAGCTTTTGGCTATTTAAAACTATCGCTTTTTAAATTTTAATCCGGGAGTTCAAAACCATGTTGCAAAGACATATTAAGAAAACTATTTTAGTAGTGGCGTTTTTTGAATTGGCCGTCATGACCGCCCTCGCTGATGCCCCGTATGAGAAATATCATGTGACCTCTGATGATATTGCCGGCGGGGTTCTGGAAAACACCATTGGCATCTTGACGATAAATTCCGGCAAAAGAAACGAGCTCAAAACTTATTTGCAGGCTGGCGGAACTTTTAGCTATCATAAGACCCTGCTCATCAAAGAAGAGACCAGGCCGATCAGTAATTTCGGTTATGGTTATGGTGTCACATTCAAAACAGATGAATATGAGCGTTTATTTGGCGTTATTGCAGAAAACGGCCAATTAAAAATCGGGTATAACGATAACGGCGGCATAACCGTGCTCCGCGGTGAGCTAACCAACGATCTTATTCAGGAACTCGGCCGGGAGAAATTTGGAATGCTGATCAAACGATTCCAGGCGGCCTGTCCCGACGTCGAAAATTATCGGTTTCCAGTCGTCGAAACGCTGGGGGAATATGTTCGCCTGATTTATGATCCGGTTGAAAATATGCCGGCATGGATCAACTTACGGGAATTCGCTGATCGTTCTAATTATGATCTTATCATGATCGACAGTTTGGCCGTGCGGCAAAACAGCTATGACTGGATCGATATATTTCCCTTTACAACAACCGGCAAAAGAAAGCTCTATCAACAGCCGCGGCAGGATGCCCCAGTCACGATAATAACAAAAGCAGACCGCCGTTTTCAATCGCTGAAAATCATGGCGCAGCAAGACGGTTATTTGCAGGTTGGAACGGCCAGGTGGGTGAATGATGAAGAGATGAAGATAACCCCGATCGGGTGGATACGAATTCGCGATGACGCAAACAGGCTCATGCTTTGGATTGTCGCCGTTGATAATTGTTAAAGGCAAAGAGGCGGAAGCGAAGAATTCGGCATGAGGACCTCTCCCCAAAGCTGGCAAATGCTCGCGCTGCGCCCCGGCGCGGCGCTCGAAGAAATGCTCACGGCGTATCTGTTTGCGCGCGGCGCGGTGGGCACACAGCAAAGCGAAGATCGATTGCTGGTTTATTTTCCCGAACCTTGCGAGATTGAAGCCATTGCCAACGGCCTGCAAATTTTTCTGGAACAATTGCGGGCCGGTGGGATGCATCTACCCGGCCTCACGATTACGCATGAAACCATTGCCGCGCAGGACTGGCACTCGGCGTGGAAAAAATATTTCAAGCCGTTTCTAGTTTCCGCGCGTGTGCTGATTCGCCCGAGCTGGGAAACGGCGACGCTCGCGCCCGGGCAAATCGAAATCGTCATCGATCCGAAGCAGGCATTTGGCACCGGCCATCACGCCACCACCCGCGGGATGCTGCGGCTGCTCGAAAAATATCTGCGGCCCGGCATGCGCGTCATCGATGCCGGAACGGGCACCGGCATTCTCGCGATTGCTGCGGCAAAACTGCAGCCCGGGGTGCGCGTCGTGGCTTTTGATAACGATCCCCTCGCCGTCGAAGCCGCGCAGGAAAATATTCAGTTGAATCGCGTGCCGGATTGTATTAAATTATACACCGGCCTCTTCGCGTCCCTGCAGATGCCGCCGGTTGATTTGATTTTAGCGAATCTGCAGCATCACACGTTGCTGGAATTGCTGCCGGATTTCGCGCCACTTTTAAAACGCGAGGGCGTCATTTTGTTTTCCGGCCTGCTTGAGCATGAAGGCGAGTCGATCAAAACGGCGTCGCAGCGTGCCGGGCTGGAATGCCTCGAAATTCAGCAGGAAGAAGAATGGCTGACGGTAGCCGTAACACCGCAATATCAGCTACCGATCGACCAATGCAAAACTATTTAATTTTGTTTTTAATTGTTTTGCCTTAAAAGATTTTCGTCCCGACTTCTCAGGATGCCAGTTTTTCCAGAGCAATACAATATCACAGCAAAAAGTGAACGCGAAAATTCGAGGATCGAAGATAAACCCCGGGCCAACCCTACACGCGGCGTTATCTTCGATCTTCTGTTTTTTATCCATGCTGATTGGGCTCGGGCCGTTCGCGGCGCCGGCTGAAGCGCAAGAGGCGCGCGTGGTGATCGATTCGCTGCGTTGGGAAGCCAGCGGCCTCTACGTGGATTTTCATGCCGATAGCCTGCTGACCATGGCGTTGCTGAATGGCATGCAGCGCGGACTCACCTCGGCGGCGCAGTTTCGCGTGCAGCTTTGGCGCAAGCGCAGCCGCTGGTTTGGCAGCACGTTTCTGGCCGAGCGGCGCTATGAAATCAAATCGACGTATGACTCGTGGGAACGCAAGTATGTCCTCGTCACCGCCGGCGAACGGCGACTCACGAGCGCGCTCGATCTCGTGCGCCGCTGGTGGGAGCAGCATCGCGGCGTGGCGCTCGCCGAAACGAAAGAACTTCAGCCCGGCCGACGGTATTTTGTGACCATCGAGCTGATCGTCGAGCCGGTGTCGAAAGAGAGCCTCAACGAAATTCGCGGCTGGCTCGCCGGCGAAGTCAAAACCGCGGCGAAAGGCGATTCCACCGTATCCGATTCGACGGACACCGCGATGGCGACGAAACGGCATGATGGCTTTCCGGATCGATTATTGGATTTGCTCGTCAATCTGACCGGCTTCGGCAAACAGGTGGCGACGGTCCAATCGGAAGTGTTCGGAATTAAAGAAGGCGGGAAGCTGGTGTGGGAGAAGTAAAGAAAAAAGTTTGACCGTTCGCCGGTTTGACGGTTGGCCAGTTTAACCGTCGAACCGGCAAACTGTGAAACCGTCGAACAATTGATTTTTCCTTGTTTCTGCGGAGTAACGATGAATCATTCTTCAATCTCTAAAACTCGTCTCGCGAGTCTTGATCTCGGCACCAATACGTTTCTGTTGTTAATCGCGGAGGCCGGCGACGGGCAAGTCGAGCCGCTTCTCGACCGCGAAATGATCGTGCGTCTCGGCAAAGGCGTTGATGCGGCGGGCAATCTGAACGCCGAAGCGATGCAGCGCGGCTATGCTTGTTTGCAGGAATACGTGAAGCTGGCGCAGCAATATAATGTGGAAAAAATTTTTGCCGTCGGCACCAGCGCGCTGCGCGATGCCGCGAATCGTTCTGAATTTTTCGACGCGGCGTTGGAGAGAACCGGGGTGCACATCGAAATTATTTCCGGCGAAAAAGAAGCGCGCCTCACTTTTGCGGGAACGCTGTCCAATAAAGCGAGTTTGCCGGGGCCGATCGCGGTTCTCGACATCGGCGGCGGCAGCACGGAGGTGGTGATCGGCGCGCCGGGTTTGCCGGCAACGCGCGAAAACACTTTGCAGGCCCGCAGCGCCGACATCGGCTCCGTGCGGCTCACCGAGCGGTTCGTCCAAAACGATCCGGTGCAGCCGGAAGAAGTGATGCGCCTTCAGCAGCAGGCCGAAAACGTGATGCGCGCCACGTGGCCGGCGGCGGGCCTCGCGGCGGTGAAAACACTCATCGGCACGGCCGGCACGATCACGACACTCGCCGCGATGGCGCAGGAAATGCGCTTGTACGATCCGCGCCACATCGACGGGTTTATGTTAACGCGGCAAAAGCTCGGCGAACTCATCATCGAGCTGCGGCGGCGCACGGTCGCCGAGCGTTGCGAGCTGCCGGGGCTTTCCCCCGCGCGCGCCGACGTCATTCTCGCCGGCGCGATTATTCTGGAAACGTTTCTCGAGCTCTACAAATTTCCCGAATTGCTGGTCAGCGATCGCGGCCTGCGCTACGGCGTTCTGATCGAACAGATGGAGACATTTTAAACATAGCGCGGCAACCCCGCCCATCCTTATGATATGGCCACGGCTTTGATTGCGCAGAAAGCCGGCGTGTCGTTATTTGATCAGCACGGTGCGAATTTGGACGGCCCGACTGAGCCGACTGCCGAAATCGGATGGATCGGCTTTTCCAATCACATGCTGGCTGCGCGTTATTTGCCAGGCCTTTTGCAAGTTACGCAGGGGAATATTTTGCGCCAATAAATACAAATTTTTGCGCAAGCGGCTAATTTTTACCATCTCGGAATTTCAAATATGTAACAGTATATGTGAACAGCTTGTGGATAACTTTTAAAGAATTACAGAAGACAAGAAGTTAAAAAATTTTTACTTTTTTTGAATAGCTCGTTTATTTTGTAAGATTGGATGATTCGAACCGCAAAATGTTGATGGCAGCTTTTTTTAAAAATAAAAAACTATAAAAATCAATATTTTAAATCTAAAAAACTAAAACCTCTATAGATTGTATTTCGTTTCAAATAAGATACAATCTACAGAGTTTCATGCTATTGTAACAATTTTTTATCAGCGCCAAATAAATATTTTGCCGAACAAGGCTGGTTAGCTGGTTGGCAAGATGTGGATAACTTTTGGACAGGTTAAGAAGTGCGTTGTAAAAATGAATTGGCTGTTTCAAAGCAAGACGATGTGTAACTATGACTGTGGCGCGAAGCCTCACTCATCAGGGTAAGTCTAATTTTAAGCAACTCATTAAAAAATAACACGAATTTTTTTGTTTAATTTGTTAAAAACATGTTGCATTATTGAAACTTTTTTCGTATTTTGATTACTTAAACTTACACTCGTTTCAAGTTTCAACAATTATATAAGATCTGTGCGGCAGCGACAGGGGCCGGCAAAATCTGCGCATAGATCGGTTTTGTTATTTTCTCTCAGTAAAAAGTACATTCATTTTTTCGCCGCTGAAAGCAGGGGTTAACTATAGGGTAAGTTTAAACTTTCAGCGGCATGTCACTTTATTTTTACAATTTTCTGCTTGCTTTATTGCTAAAAAATATCTACTTTTGGGTACCGATTTGGTATTTTTTATATGATACGAAATTTCGTTTCAATTTTTTCGGAAATATATCCCCCTCCACAGCTTGCCTGTGCTACTCCGTTGGTAGTAGGGGGTCGAGGACGACCGGTAAGAAAAATTATGCGTGAAGGATATTCACAACCGACTACAACAGCGTGCAATGTCCCGCAAAGCGGGATTGAAAAAGAATTTACACGCTGGAAACACCTCTCCCGCGTTTTCCCCCTGATTTAGTACTTGCGATCGCGCCCGCGGGTGTGATACTCGTTCTGGGAACGGTCAGTGACCGTGATGGGGATTTCTATTTTTATAGGCATTTCGCACAGGATGGCCCAATATCTGCAAAAGCATTGTTGTCTGATGCCGCCTGAATCAGATCCTGATTTTTAAACACCTGAATTATTCAACCTGGCTTTATTTCATTGCTATCAGCAGAATCACTTTTTACCTTTTTGAAAGTGAGATGGTTAAACTTTTTTCATACTTCGCGCTGCTGATTTTTGCTTTCATCATTATGCCGGCGCAGGCCCAGACCGGACTCGCCGGCAGTTCGTGGCCTACTCCACGGCATGACATGCAGCTCACCGGCCGCGCGCCGCTCAATGGCCCCAACATGCCGATCCTGCAATGGACGCTTGGTTTCGGCAGTGGTCCGCTCATCGCGCCCACGATCGGCAGCGATGGAACGATTTACGTTCCCGGCAATGTCAATGATACGCTTTATGCGGTTGCGCCGGAAGGACGTTTGCTGTGGACGTTTACCGGCAAAAAACTGGCGCAGGAAGAGTTTGTCGCGCCCGCCGTGGTTGGGCGTGATGGCGTCATTTATTTCGGCTCGACGCAAAATGTTTTTTATGCCGTGAATCCGGACGGCGCGCTGCGCTGGAGCGTGCAATTGGAAGGCGCGATTCGCTACGCCGCCAACATCGGCAACGACGGCGCCATCTATGTCGCCACGAAGGATGGTTATTTGTACGCGATCACGCCGGCCGGAAAAATCAAATGGCAGTTCAATATCGAGCACGCTCCCGGCAACGGCACGGCGATTTCCTCGGACGGCACAATCTATGTCGTCGCCGGCGAGTTGTTGCACGGCGTTGGCCCGGATGGCGCTCGCCGCCTCAGAATCGATTGCTCCGATCTTGGCCTGCTTACCGGGCTGATGATCGATGATTTTGAATTGATTTACGTGACCGGTGAAATTCCGCGCGTGCGCGTCTTCAGCAACTCCGCGGCGCTCCGCTGGCAGTATGATTTTCCCGCCAGCTTCGGCGCGCCGCGTTTGCCCGGGCTGGGCAAAGACCGCAGCGCTTATTTTGTCAGCTCGAAATCCGGCGAGATTTTTGTTTTAAACCACAACGGCACCAAACACTGGTCACGCACGCCTGCCACCACCAGATTTCTTACCGAGCTGGTCCTTGATGACGCCAATCAGCTTTATGTGGTTGATGATAATATCGGCCTCATGGCCATGACGTCCGCCGGCGAGATGCGCTGGAACCTGCCGGAAGTGCATTGCCAGTTTTCTCCGGCTTTTGGCGCCGACGGCACGATTTATATTGCCAGTGATAAAAAACTTTATGCCATCAGCTCGCGCGCGGCGAAATTAGCGGTCGACACGGCGAGTCTCGATTGGGGGGAGATTTGTGCCGGCAATGCCGCGGCGCGCACGTTTAAAATTTCGAATGCCGGCAGCGCCGATTTAAAGGTCAATAACATTTCCGTAACGAATGTCTCATTTCAGGTCGAACCGGCCAATTTTATTTTGCCGCCGGGAGCGCAACGGGCCGTACAGGTGAATTTTCTCCCAACGGATTTCGTGGCTTACGCGGGAACTTTGACGATCAATAGCGACGCCGGAAACGCGACGGTTGCGCTCAAAGGCGCGGGCATCGGCGCGAAGATTGCCGCCGTCTCTGAGTCCCTGCAATTTGGCGACGTCATCATTGGCAAATCGGCCACGCAGCTCGCACAAATCGTGAGCGCCGGCGTCTGTGAAGTTCGGATCGACTCCGTCAAAGCCACCGGCGCGTATTCCGTGATGGCGGCAAATTTTCCCAGAATAATAACCCGTAACGACACGGCAAAAATTGAGATTCGCCTGTCCCCGGCGGTTCTCGGCGGGCAACGGGCGACGTTATTGGTTCATAATAATGATAAGCAGCGCAATCCGCTGGTCATCGCGCTGAATGGCAACAGCGTGTCGACGCGGCCGGAAATTGAAGTGACGCCGCTGGCGTTGGAATTTGGCAAAACCTGCAACGCGATCCAGGCATACACCGTTGTCGCCAATCTCGGCGATCAGCTGTTGCGCATCGATTCGCTGGTTTCTTCGAACGCGGCTTTTGCGACGAATCACGCGAAAACTTTTACGGTTGCAGTCGGCCAACGCGATACGATTCGCGTTCGTTTCCAACCCGTTGCGGGCGCGGAGTCCAGCGGTGCGCTGACGATTTTCAGCGACGATACGGATGAGAAAAGCGTCGCGGTGAGCTTGCGCGGCGCCGGCGGCGTTCCCGATATTGCCGGTTTGACTGAAATTGATTTCGGCGTCGTCGACGTGCAAACCTGCGCCGGGCTGGCGAATTTTTCCACGCGGACGTATGCCATTCGCAACGACGGCAGTTGCGAGCTTAAAATCGACTTGCTGGTTGTGGCCGGCGTTTTTTCGCTGGCCGCGCCATTCGCCGCGCAAAAGATTCCGGCGGGCGGCAGTTTGAATGTGCCGTTGAAATTTACGCCCATTGCGACGGGCGATCAAACCGGCAAGCTGCGCATTGTGAGCAACGATCCGGAGGCGCGCAGTCTCGTCGTGGTTTTGCGTGGCCGCGGCGTGGCATCGCCGGATATTGCCGTGGCGGGTGACACACTCGATTTCGGCGCCGTGGCGATCGGCAGTCAAACACTGGCGGCGATCAAAATTCGCAATCTCGGCGAATTGAACCTGACGGTGACGAGTTTGACCGTTTCATCGTCGCGTTTTATCATTCCCGCACAGCCCTTTGCGCTGGCCTGCAAACAGGACAGTTCGGTGGCGGTTGCCTTTGCGCCGGATTCGGTGGGCGTTTTTACCGCGACACTGACGATTCGAAGCAACGATCCCAGGGATCCCGCCGTGTCAATCTTTTTGCGCGGGCTCGGAACGAAAGCGGTGCGGCCGGAAATCGCGGTGACGCCGCTGGCGCTGGAGTTTGGCCAAAGCTGCAACGTCATTCAGGCCCACGTCGTCGTCGCCAATCTCGGCGATCAGTTGCTGAGCGTCGAGGCGCTGGTTTTTTCCAATTCGGCGTTCACGACGACTCACGCGCCAGCCTTTACCGTCGCGCCCGGCAAAAGCGATACGATTCGCGTGCGCTTCCAACCCGTTGCCGGCGCGGAGTCCAGCGGCGCGCTGACGATTTTCAGCAATGATGACGATGAGAAAAGCGTCGCGGTGAAATTGCGCGGCGCCGGCGGCGCTCCCGACATTGCCGGTTTGACTGAGCTTGATTTCGGCGTCGTCGACGTGCAAACCTGCGCCGGACTGGCGAATTTTTCCACGCGCACGTATGCCGTTCGCAACGACGGCAGTTGCGAGCTTCAAATCGACTCGCTGGCCGTCGCCGGCGTTTTTTCGCTGGCCGCGCCATTCGCCGCGCAAAAGATTCCCGCCGGAGGCAGTTTGAACGTGCCGCTGAAATTTACGCCCATTGCGGCGGGCGATCAAACCGGCAAGCTGCGCGTTGTGAGCAACGATCCGGAGGCGCGCAGTCTCCTTGTGGTTTTGCGTGGCCGCGGCGTGGCCGCGCCGGATATTGCGGTGGCGGGTGACACACTCGATTTCGGCGCCGTGGCGATCGGCAGCCAAAAACCGGCGGCGATCAAAATTCGCAATCTCGGCGAATTGAATCTGACGGTGACGAGTTTGACCGTTTCATCGTCGCGTTTTAGCATTCCCACACAGCCCTTTGCGCTGGCCTGCAAACAGGACAGTTCGGTGGCGGTTGCCTTTGCGCCGGATTCGGTGGGCGTTTTTACCGCGACACTGACGATTCGAAGCAACGATCCCAGGGAGCCCGCCGTGTCAATCTTTTTGCGCGGGCTCGGAACGAAAGCAGTGCGGCCGGAAATCGCGGTGACGCCGCTGGCGCTGGAGTTTGGCCAAAGCTGCAACGTCATTCAGGCCCACGTCGTCGTCGCCAATCTCGGCGATCAGTTGCTGAGCGTCGAGGCGCTGGTTTTTT
>Ga0247727_10007707_pt1 | contig 20359 bp, 21 predicted proteins | sample WisWelCaveWW1625_FD_202498 | JGI IMG/M metagenome (GOLD analysis project Ga0247727, IMG submission 202498) | Biofilm microbial communities from Wishing Well Cave, Virginia, United States - WW16-25 | ecosystem: Environmental > Aquatic > Deep subsurface > Groundwater > Cave microbial mat | place... | reverse complement strand
ATGCTCATAGGCAGCGACGAGGAACCCGCCTGTGCCCACCGCCGGGTCGCAGATCCGGTCGCCGATCTTCGGGTCTACCAAATCCACGATCATGCGGATGATGTGTCGCGGCGTGCGGAACTGTCCCGCAGGCTAAGCGGAACATCGTTCGTTTGACCCGCACTATGAATCTAGCGCAAACGTCTGCGGCTTGAGTCCAAGCCATTCAAGCGCCGTTCCGCAGAAAAGCCTCTGCCTTGTCGCCTCGCTTACAGCTGAAATAGAAGAAATGAGCTTTCCCGGTTCAGCCTCGCCGAGAGGGAACGGATAGTCTGAGCCGAGCGCAATGCGTTTTTCCCCAACAAGTTCCAGCAGATACCTTAGCATCGTGGCATCATGCGTTAGTGAATCAAGATAGAACCTGCCCAGATACTCTCGCGGGTTCACGTTGTTGTCCTTCGCACACAGGTCCGGGCGCACGTTGAACCCGTGCTCAATTCTGCCGATTGTCCCGGGAAACGATCCGCCCCCATGGGCAAAGGCCACACGGAGGCGCGGCAGACGTTCAAACACTCCGCCGAAGATCATCGAGCAGATTGCCAGCGACATTTCCGCCGGCATCCCCACAAGCCATGGAAGCCAATACTTTTGCATGCGTTCGGATCCCATCATGTCCCATGGATGCACAAATACCGCAGCGCCTAACTGCTCGGCTGCTTGAAATACCGGGAAGAGATGTTCATCGTTCAGATTCCAATCATTGACATGGGAACCGATTTCAATTCCCGGGAATTTCAGATCTTTCACACATCGCTCAAGTTCCTTGATCGCCAACTCCGGCGACTGCATCGGGATGGTACCAAGCCCGACAAACCGTTTGGGGTAATCCGCAGCAATTCCCGCAATATGGTCATTGAGGAACTTTGACAGGTCGAGAGCATCCAACGGCTTCGCCCAGTAGCTAAACATGATGGGAACGGTTGAGAGTACCTGCACGTGCACTCCATGCAGGTCACATTCTCGTATCCGTACGTCGGGATCCCATAAGTTTTCCTTCACCTCACGGAAGAGTTTCTCATCGCTCATCATTCTGGCACAGCCAGGTTTGTGATGATCGAGACTGATGAATCCACCGTAGCCATATTTTTCCTTGAGATTCGGGAAGTGCTTCGGGAGAATGTGGGTGTGAATGTCGATTTTGAGCGGGAGATCCTGCAAGGCTCAGGGGCAAAAGTAAGTTCGTCTATGACATGGGGACCGGAGAACGAAAACCGGAGACCGGACACCGGAATCCGTGTGTTTTCACCTTTTTCCGGTCTCCGTTTTCAGTTTGGCTTTCGCGGTCTTTCCATTTTTGTCCCGCATTTTTTGCACGTGCAACGCTCGTCATTATTATAGAACCGGTCAAATATCGGCGGTAGCTGCGTGACGATGTTTGAGATCTGGTGGAATTCTTCATACAACTTGTTGCCGCACTTTTCGCAGTACCACTGGAATCCGTCCACTTCTCCTTCGGCTCTTTTTCGTTCGATCACCAGTCCAATCGTGTTTGCAGGCCGTTGTGGGGAATGCGGGACTTTTGGGGGCAGCAGGAAAATTTCTCCCTGCCGGATCGGGATATCCCGAGGCACACCATCCTCCACGACCTTGAGGATGATGTCCCCCTCCAGCTGATAAAAGAACTCTTCACTTTCATCGTAATGGTAGTCCTTCCGGGCGTTCGGGCCTCCAACCACCATGATGATAAAGTCGGAGTCCTCATACACCATTTTGTTCCCGACAGGGGGCTTGAGCAGGTGGCGGTGGTCATCGATCCATCGTTTGAAGTTAATTGGTGCAAGCTTTCCCATGGCAATTCTCCATTTGGTTCAGGGAGGAACTTCTCGATCTGTGTGACGACGCGGTGAACGCAAGTTAGGAATTCCATCACCAATGTGCAAATACAGAACGCGGTCATCTGATCCATTCCTGTAGAGACGACTCGGCGAGCCCCGAAGAATTCGGGGCGAGTCGTCTCTACTACATTCTGTTGAGTGCCTGCGCGAAATCTGTTTTGAGGTCCTCGATCCCTTCAACCCCGACGGAGATACGAATCATCCCCGTGGAAACACCGTGACGTTTCAGTTCATCCCCACTCATATTGATATGCGAAGAATAGACGGGGATACTGACGAGTGTCTCCACACCACCGAGCGACATGGCGTTCACTGCGATCTTCAGCGCATCGCACACCCTGACTGCCCCTTTCACACCGCCCTTCACCTCAATTGTGACAATGCCGCCATACCCGTTCCCTCCCGAACCGACCATTTGTTTTTTTGCAATGGCATGTTGAGGATGTGAGGCAAAGCCCGGGTAGAACACACGCATAACATTCTTGTGTTGTTCCAAAAATGTGGCAAGGGCAAACGCATTTTCATTCTGCCGTTGCACCCGAAGTTCCAACGTCTTCAGGCTTCTGAGCATGAGATAGGCGGCAAACGGGTCTGCGCAACCGCCATAATATTTCAACTGAGTGTGGACACCCTTGATGAAGGTCTTGTCGCCCGCAACAATGCCCCCCATGAGATCGCTGTGGCCGCCGAGATACTTTGTGGCACTTTCCACGATAACGTCTACTCCAAGGGAGAACGGGTCCTGGTTAATAATGGAAGCGAACGTGTTGTCAATCATTGTGACGATGGGTGCGCCGACCTTCTTTTCCGCTTTACGCGTCGCGGCGACGAGCGCTTTGATGTCGATGATGTCGAGCGTAGGATTCGTTGGCGTCTCGAAGTAGACAATCTTTGTCCTCCGAGTTACGAGATTCGATAGATCCTCAAGAGCGTCGGGTTGAAGATATCGTACTGTAATATCGTTGTGCGGCAGAATGTCTCGGAAGAACCGGTACGTTCCACCGTACAGCGCGGGCGTGCTGATAATCTCGTCGCCCGCCCGTACACACGACAAGACCGCCGATGTGATCGCGGCCATCCCGGAGGAAAAAAAGAGTGCCCGCTCAGCGTTCATGAGAAGGGCAACACGTTCCTGGACTTCCGACACAGTGGGATTATGATACCGGGTGTACACGTACACATCTGGATCACCCTTGGCATAGCGTATGGCATCGTTGGAATCCGCAAACCGGTAGGTTGATGTCTGGACGATTGGCGTTGAGACCGGACCCTGAAAGGCAAACAGTTTCTTCCCGTGAATAGCTCTTGTCGCGAAGGACAATGCCGATGATGTGGAAGACACCTTTGGTTGTCTGAGTTTCATTCTGCTCCTTTGGCTGTTATCTCCGAGTCGGGATGGCTCGGAACGCGGTTCGAAAAGGGAAGGCATTTATTCACACGGGGGTGGAGCGTAGTAGCGGAAGCGGAGCAAACATCTTTCGCTCGAAATGGAGAAGCCGGCAGAGCGTCGGCTTTGCTGCAGACGGGCGGTGCTCAGCCACGCATTTCAAGCTTCTTGATTTCGTCGCGCAACTGGGCAGCCCGCTCGTAATTCTCTTTTTCGATAGCCTCCTTCAGTGCACGGTAGAGCTGATCAAGTTTCGATCCGGGGGGGCTTGAAGATGTTTCTTTGGTTTTTTGCGGCTTCGAAGCTCCAAGCTGATCTTCTTCCTCCTCTTCTGGTACGAATGCCGCTTCGTCCATTACAGAGGCGGCAACGTAGATCTGAACACCGTAGCGGACGGCCAGCGCAATGGCATCACTCGGACGAGAATCGATCTGTTGACTATCAATGTTCAGCTTTGCGTAGAACGTGCCGTCACGCAGCTCATCAATTGTGATATCGCTCAGCTCCCCACCGAACGCGGTGATGATATTCTTCATCAGGTCATGTGTCAAGGGGCGTGGAGGTTTGATGCCCTCCATCTCCAGAGCAATGGATTGTGCCTCAGACGCACCGATAATAATCGGAAGACGGCGGTTTCCATGCACTTCCTTCAGGATGAGTGCATACGCCCCCCCGCTCGCGGGATTCGTTGAGAGGCCCAGAATATCAACTTGAATCCTTTCCACTCCTAGCTCCGTTTAAAAGGTTAACATTTGAACACGGTCCAAATCATTTGCCCAGTGCTCTCTTCAACTGCGAAGACAATTCCGGCAAAATCTCAAAAACGTCGCCAACAATGCCGTAGTCAGCCACTTGGAAAATAGGTGCATCTTTATCCTTGTTAATTGCAACAATATACTTAGAAGATGACATTCCGGCAAGATGCTGCACGGCGCCCGAGATCCCGCAGGCGACGTACATCGTCGGGGAGACTGTTTTTCCGGTCTGCCCGACTTGTTCGTCATGCGGCCGCCACCCGGCATCCACAACCGCACGCGAAGCACCTATCCCGGCCCCCAGCACATCTGCGAGTTCCTCAACGAGGTGAAAATTCTCGGGGCCTTTTAACCCACGACCGCCGGAAACAATGATATCGGCTTCGGTAACATCGGGCCGGCCTGTTGCGACCTTTACTTCCTTGACCACACTGCCAAAATCCTTCGGTTCCAGAGACACCGCTGCCTTTTCGACAGTTGCGGTGCCGTCCATGGCAGCTGCTGTAAACACATTCGGTCGCAACGTGAAGACTTGCGCACTCGTCTTGACCATCACGTCGATGAGCGCCTTTCCGGCATACACCGGCCGTGTTGCGATTATCTTTCCTCCATCCACTTTAAGTTCCACACAATCAGCGGCGAGTCCAGCATTCAACTTTACTGCAATCCGCGGCGCGATATCCTTGCCCATCTGGCTCGCGGGGAGAAACACGATTGAAGCCCCCTCGCGTTGTGCAATTTCGGCGATTATCTTCGCATAGGCCGTATTCGAGTGTGCCGCCAGTGCGGGGTCATCTACGGCAACGACTCGAGTCGCGCCATAGTTCCCGAGCTGGGGTGCAATACTCTCGACCCCACTTCCAACCACAAGAGCCACAAAATCTGCGCCAAGCTTGTCTGCAATCCCCTTTGCCGCCTTGACCGTTTCAAAGGATGACTTCTTGAACCTCGTCTCACGTTGTTCAGCAAATGCAAGGACTTTCATTCAAACCCGTGCGTGTTCTCCACAAATCGCTTAAATCACCTTCGCCTCTTCACGGAGAAGGCGGATAAGTTCAGGAACGGCGCTCTTGTCGGTTCCGACTATTTTGCCCGGCGCTTTGGGCGGAGGCTTTCTCATCTGCATAGTTTCCACACGAATCTCCGCTGGCACAGCCGGCCGCTCTTCAATCGGCTTGTTCTTGGCGGCCATAATGCCCTTCAGCGACGGATAGCGAGGCTCATTGAGACCCTTTTGCGCCAGAAACACTGCCGGAAGTTTGGTCTCCACAATTTCATGCCCGCCTTCAATTTCACGCTCGCACACTACTGCCCCGTCACGAATTTCCATCTTCACAACGACCGCGACCGATGGAAGGTCGAGCATCTCGGCAACAAGAGTCCCGACCTGTGCATCGTCATAATCGATGGACTGCTTGCCGAAGAGAATGACATCAGCTCCCATTTTTTTTAGTTCGTCGGAGAGTGCCGCCGCCACTGAGTATGAATCGCGGACAGCATCGTCTTTCAGGAGCACCGCCTTGTCAACACCCATGGCGAGGGCTTTCCGAAGAGTTTCCTTGTGCGAGTTCCCTCCCAGACTCACCACAGTCACTTCGCCGCCGAATTTCTCTTTCATCTTCAATCCCTCTTCGACTGCGAATTCATCATACGGGCTCAACATATAGTTGATCCCGGCCTTGTCGATGTTCACATTATCGGAACCGACTTTCACTTTCGTTTCTGTGTCGGGAACATGGTTAACGCAGACAACGATCTTCATTCAACCTCCGGGGTCGCTGGTTGCACAGAAGGTATTGTCTTTCTTCTTCGATAGTGTTCCTCAACGCAGTTGAAATATACCACCTCCCAATAAGAAAGGCAAGGTAACCTGCAATTGACTTTGGGAGTGATTTTTGATACTTTTGCATCAACCAATGTTTTGACAACGAGGACGATTGAATGGCACAACACAAGTCGGCAACGAAACGCGCGCGTGCATCACAACGAAGAGCAATGAGAAACGCGCAGTGGAAATCGAAGATGCGAACCGCGATCAAGCGCATCAGATCAGCAACGGAGAAGGAAAGAGCCCTGACCGAATTAACCAGGACGGTAAAGCTGTTGGATCAGCTTGCCGCCAAAGGGGTCATCCACAAGAATAAGGCGGCAAATCACAAATCAGCGCTCACGCGGTTCGTCAACAAGATAAAATAAGTTGAGAAGCCTTATGTAAGGAAAAAGCCTCTCGCAAAAGAGGCTTTTTTACTGTTCTCCGGAATTCGATCTCTGGACGTGGGCTTCAGCTTTCCCCTCGATGAGTCCGTCCGCCGACTCCTTCGTTGCAAGTTTGATTTTTTCAAGCTCCTCTAATTCTGCAATCCGTTGTTCATACCGCGGCGCGACACCGACGTGCTCATCCTTCAGCTTCTTATACATCGTAATGGCTTCGCTGTACTGCCCCTGCGTCGCATAGATTTCCGCAAGCGTTGCACTCACGATCCCGCGCGAGCCGCGGAGCGGAACCAGATGCTCCTCAGGAGAGTTCTTCCCTAGGGGGATGCGGGAAGCGTACTCCCGCACATGGTCAGGCCGATGCCCCTCTGCATCACGATCCTTTAGACGCCGCAACAGATCCTTAACGGCTGCGTTATCAGGAGCGACACGAAGAACTTCCCGGAACTCCGAAACGGCTTCGAGCTTTCTGCCCAGGGCATCATAACACTTCCCCAGCATAAGATGTCCCGTGGCGTAGTGGGGAAAGACCCTTGACCCTTGTACGCAAAGGTCAGCGGCGTGCTGGGCTCTCCCACTCTCCAAATAGCACGAAGCGAGGCGGGCAAATGATGGAGTCTGCGGGTTCTCCGCGTGCCTTGCTTCCAGAGATCGAATCGTGGCTGGAGATTCCATATTACCAGCATCTACTCCTTATTACCCAGATTCAGTTGCCGGGCCACCCATGCGTGTTTGACTGACATCAGGGACACCCACATGAATCCCAGGAAAAACAGGAGCTGAAAAGGAACAGCCGCAATCTCCAGAAAATATATGGAAGAAGCAACCCCGAACAAGCAGTAGAGCGCGAGCACGATTTCGATAATCACCATGGCGTCGATCTTCAACGGAGCATACCGCTTGTTGGACCAGGAATCCATTTTGTTCCGAATGCTGTATTTCGGCGTGCGGACGAACTCCGTTTTCCTCTTAAACAACCCCTCGATGACTGCACGCGTATTGTTCACTGCAAATCCCATGCTGCCTGCCATGAACACGGGAAAGAGGAAGAGGCGGTGCTGCCAATCCGGGTACACATCCTTCTGCGAAAAGAGGTAGAACAAGAATGATCCGATGAAGGCAAACACAAAAACCGACATGAACATAAAATATTGATCGTACCCACCCGAATGTTTGATGAACACCAGCGGCACGTTGAGGATCCCCGCCAGCACGATAAACGGAAATACCAAGTTGCTGGTCAGATGGAACGTTGCATGGATCTTCACTTTCATCGGTAAGTCCGAACTCCACACAGACGGAAGCATCTTGCGCGCGGTCTCAATCGCACCTTTCGTCCAGCGGAACTGCTGGGACTTCAATGCATGGATTTCGGAGGGAAGCTCGGCTGGTGATGTGAAGTCGTTCAAGTACTTGAACTTCCACCCCCGCAACTGGGCACGATAACTCAGATCCAAATCCTCCGTTAACGTGTCGTATTGCCAGTTTCCGGCATCTTCGATGCACGACTTTCGCCATACGCCAGCGGTCCCGTTAAAATTAATGAAGTAGCCAAGCTTATTCCGCACGCTTTGCTCAATCACGAAATGCCCGTCAAGGGCCATCGCCTGTGTCCGTGTCAGGAGCGAATAATCGAAATTCAGATGTTCCCAGCGTGTTTGCACCATTCCAATCTTTTCATTGAAAAGAAAATAGGGTAGTGTCTTCGACAGGAACTCCGGTTTCGGGACAAAGTCGGCATCAAAGATCGCGATAAATTCTCCCCGTGCAGTCTCCAACCCCTTTCGCAAGGCGCCCGCTTTATATCCTGTCCTGTCAGCCCGCCGGATATGCTTGATATCGAAGCCAAGGCGCTGGTACTTCTGGACGGCAGATGCGATCAACTCGACCGTTTCATCTGTGGAATCGTCCAAGATCTGGATCTCCAGCTTGTCCCTCGGATAGGCAATGGCACACGAGGCATCGATAAGCCGCTCAACAACATACAGTTCATTGTACACCGGCAGCTGGACGGTCACCACAGGATAATCAACGAGCGTTCCCGCCTCCTGATTTCTGACAGAGAGAAATTTCAGGTAGTAATAGATCATGATAAAACCATGGGAGCCAAATACGAACAGAACCGAGAGCGAGAAGATGTAGGTAAACAGGATGATTTCTTCCATGGAGGATCGTTGTTTAACCTCGAGTTATGATACTTATCACCTTCCCCGCTACCAGCCGGAAACGGTTTCTAACAGAATATCTTCCGTGAGTTTCCTCATTGCCTCTTTCAGGCCGACGTCCCGTTGTCCAGATCCCCCACCAACATCATAGTCACCCGTATTCGTAAACGTCTTTTCCCAAACCTTCTTTCTGAGCTTCATATCCTGAAAGGACATCTTGACCGACATTGTGATGCGGTTCTTACTCACCTGCTCTCCTTGTTGCACGACAAGCGGGGCATCCTTGATGGGCAGGATGGCCCCCTCAAGGATTGCATCAGCAACATTGCGGTCCGCGATCTCCAACGTATTATCGTTGATGAAAAGATCGATCAGCGTGGTAGTAAATTTTTCCCTGAGGTTCGGTTCGCCAAAGCCCGATTGATCATCCAACAAAGGAACGGCAACAGTCTTTAGATGCGAAGGAACTGACGCACCTGTAAAGGAATAGAGACATCCTGGGAATGCGATGAGAAGACCACCGAGCGAAGTTGCGATGACCAGTTGAGGGACCGCAGACTTCACGACAGACCGTATTCCTTTATTTTTCGGTAGAGTGTTCGCTCGCTGATGCTCAACGCGCGCGCTGCAACGCGCCGGTTTCCGTTGAAGCGCTCTAACGCTTCCGCAATCATTTTTTGCTCCATCTCGCGCAGCGACAGACTGGATTCCCCTCGACTGCTCTGCACGTATTGGTCCTCATGTTCGGTCCGTCCCTGCGTTCCAATCACAGGAATCCGATCTGCAATGATATTCTTCAATTCGACCAAATCACCTTTTATTTCCAGCAACGCCCGCAGGATGAGCTCCCGTTCCGCCTGTTCCACGCTTTTGTTGACATGGACCGGCAGAAGGCGTTCACTGGTGTTTGTGTGATATTCCTTCAAATACTTTTGTAGATCGTTCGCCTTGATGAGTTTGCCATTTTCAAGAACCAGCATACTCTCCACAACGTTACGGAGCTCGCGCACGTTACCCGGCCAGTGGTAGTCCTTCAACATTTGCATCGCGTCATCTGAGATCCCCCCGAACTTCAAGTTATTCTTCTCAATTGCTGCGTCCGCGAACTTCTTGAAGAACACGGGAATGTCCTCGGGTCGCTGACGGAGCGGAGGAATACTGATGTTCACAGAACGAAGACGGAAGAACAGGTCAGCTCGGAAGTTCTTATGACGAACCTCCGCTTCGAGATCCTTGTTCGTGGCAGCAATAACACGCACATTGACCTTTCTCGGAACAGAGGAGCCGACGCGGAGGAACTCTCCGTTTTCCAGAATGCGCAAGAATTTCACCTGGGCCGAAAGCGGAAGCTCACCAATCTCGTCCAGAAAGATTGTTCCACCATCGGCAAGTTCAAAATATCCTTTGCGTTGATCGGCGGCACCCGTGAAGGACCCACGCTCGTGCCCGAACAACTCACTCTCAATGATCCCTTCGGGAATTGCACCGCAGTTTACAGCCACCAGCGGCTTTTTGCTGCGGGTCCCGGCACAATGGATTGCCTTTGCAACAACCTCCTTGCCAACGCCACTATCACCTGTAATCAACACGGTGATGTCCGTCGGCGCAACCTGCTCGATAATCTCGACGATCTTCCTCATCTGCACCGACTCACCGATAATGCCGTACTGCTCCTGCGGATTCTGTTGATCTGACTTCACTGCTGCGGCTTGCATCTTACCGTGATATTACAATGGAATCAATATTGTAATTCTTCTTGATGCGTGTCCCCAGTGCACGCGCTTCATCAGCTGTCGTGAAATTTCCCACCAGGACAATGTAGAGGGACCGGCCATCTTTCAATCGACTAATCATCTCAACCGGCATTTTCAAATCTTCAAAAAAAAGCTTTTGCTTCTCGGCATTTTCCTGTGCTGAGTATGCCCCTACCTGCAATGCATATCCTCCTTGCGCAGCCTTGGAAGGTACGGCACCAGAAGCATCACCTGCCGAAGGCTGCTCTTGTTCCTCGGCGAGATCTGCACTCGACACATCTGCAGACTGCGTGACGTACTTTGATGTAGGGTATTCCTTTTTCAACTGAGCCATTTTGAGCTCGGCCGTCCGGTATAACCCAAGCGCGTAATAGAACTGATACACTTTGTACAGCGCGTCATCCGCCCATTCACTCCTGGGGAAATTGTCGAGGATCCCCTGATATATGCGCACCGCTTCGTCCCCATCAGTAGCTACAAGACCCTGAATGTACAGAACTCCAGGGTGATTCGGATAGCGCTCAAGCAATTTTGGCAATTCGTTCCTGACCTCTTCCATTTGCCCAGCATTCGCCATGGAGACATACGTGTTGATATCTGGAGGTGCCTGCTGGGCCTGAAGCACCTGCAGCAGCACGAAGGGAAGCATCATCCCAATAGCGTATTTCATGATGCCACTCCTACCAAGGCTGATCGGTCTGAAGGCTCTGCCGTGTCCCATATGGCAGCGCGGGTCCCAAACAGCGTGGCTGAGTTGGCCCGCTGAATCACAACGTCAACATAGTCTCCAGGTTTCTCATCGATCTTCGGAAAAATGACCGTCTTGTTTGTGTCGGTACGACCTGTCCAATCGTCCTGCGATTTCTTGCTCGGCCCTTCAACCAGGACTCGCTCAGTCGTTCCTACCGCATTCTGGTTCCGATCAAATGAAATCCGATGTTGCAGTTCTGTTATTTCGCTCACTCGTGCTCCCTTTTCTTCATCGGAGACGTCGTCCACCATCGCCCACGCTTTTGTGTTCTCCCGCGGAGAGTACTTGAATGTATACGCACCATCGTACCGCACCTCCCTCATGACGGCGATCGTGGCTTGGTGGTCCTCCTCGGTTTCTGTAGGAAACCCGGAAATGATATCCGTCGTGAGGCTCGCTCCCGGCATGGCCTTTCGTATCCGCTCCAGGAGCTTGAGATAGTGCTCGACCGAATAGGTCCGGTTCATAATCTCCAGAATGCGGTTTGAGCCGGACTGCAAGGGCAAATGAACATACTTGCAAATGTTTTCATGAGATGCGATTGTCGCAATGAGTTTTTCCGACATATCCATGGGATGCGAAGTGGTAAACCGGACACGGACGGTGCGGACGACCGCAGCTACGCTCTGCATGAGATCTGCAAAGTCATAGACGCCGTCTCGGTACGAGTTCACATTCTGTCCAAGCAGGGTCACTTCCTTGAACCCCCGGGCGGCAAGCGCAGCAACCTCATCAACGACGCTGTTCAACGACCGGCTTCGTTCTCTCCCACGCGTGAACGGCACCACACAAAAGGTGCAGAACTTGTCACAGCCCCTCATCACCGAGATCCACGCGCTGATCCCGTCAGTCCTGAGCGGTACAATGTCTTCATAGTTCTCAACCCGGGAGAGCCTGACGGCAATCCCTTTTTCTCCCTCAAAGGCACGTCCCAGGAGCAGAGGAAGTTTCCTGTATTCATCGGGGCCGACTACCACGTCAACAAGGCTCTCCTCTTGAATCAACCGGGAACGGAGGCGTTCGGCCATGCACCCGAGTACCCCGACAACCAACTCAGGATTAGTCTTCTTGTATTTCTGATACAACCCGAGCCGTCCAAAGATGCGCTGCTCGGCGTTATCCCTCACCGCGCACGTGTTTACCAGAATCACGTCTGCCTCTGAGATCGCGTGAGTGAACGCATAACCCTCCTTCTGAAGGAGACCCCCTATGACCTCGGAATCAGCCACATTCATTTGGCAGCCGTAGGTCTCGATATATACTTTTCTTGACACGGGAAAGTTCGTCAAAACGGAATTGGTTCCAGCGGCATGCAAATGTATCCATAACGTGACAGAAAAGCAAACCTCGCCAATGAAGAATCAGTTAATTCTTTTTAATTCCTGGAGTTTTTTTCCTCAAAACGAGTAAATCGTGCCAAATAGTCACACCTCCTTAGAGCGGTAACTTGATTCCTTCCCAGAGCTAGGCGGAACTGACTGGAGCCCTTCCAAGCTCAGCCGAATTTCTTGGCGAAGCCCACACACTCATCTCGCAGCGGACAACCGGTGCTCTACCTTTGATTGTGGAAGGCTCTTTTGTATCTTTTGATCGGCCATTCACAGAGTAACCCACATGAGTCTTCACCGAATCCTCGTATGATGCCTTCCGAGCTGATGAATAGCGTAATTGCAGCAGCAAAAGCCTCGAGAAAAAACATCGTCTTGCCCGACTCAACCGACGACCGGTGCATTCAAGCAGCACGAACCTTGGTTGACCAGGGAATTGTAAACCCCATTCTGGTAGGAGACACTTCGGCCATCGAGGCGGCTGCAACAAAAGCGGGGGTCTCGTTGTCTGGAATCCGAATCGTCGACCCGCAGCGCTCGGAAAAACTGAGTGACTTTTCACACATCTATTTTAATCTGAGGAAGGCGAAAGGGATACAATTCACGGACGCGCAAAAGGTGATGGCCAATCCACTCTATTATGGAGCAATGATGGTTCGCGAAGGGATGGCCGATGGGAGTGTCGCAGGGTCAGTTTCAACGACAGGAGACGTACTGCGCGCGGCGATTCAGGTGATTGGGCTTGCAGAAAACATTACCATTGTTTCAAGTTTTTTTCTGATGATATTTCCGCATCAGGTCTACTCCTTTGCTGACTGTGCAGTGGTCCCCGACCCAACGGCAGATCAACTCGCCGATATCGCCATTTCCACGGCCGGCAATCACAAACGATTGACAGGAGAAGATGCCCGAGTCGCAATGCTCTCATTTTCAACAAAGGGAAGCGCCGACCACCCGACCGTGGAGAAAGTTCAACGGGCAACGGGCGTTATCAAGACAAAGCGTCCCGATATAGTAGTCGATGGTGAACTGCAGCTTGATGCGGCGATTGTGCCGAAGATCGCACAATCGAAGGCGCCGGGAAGCCCAATCGCTGGACGCGCGAATGTATTGATCTTCCCTGATCTCAATGCTGGGAACATCGGTTACAAGATGGCAGAACGCATGGCAGGAGCGGAAGCAATCGGGCCCCTGGTGCAGGGACTGAAAAAGCCCGCTTTCGACTTGTCGCGCGGTTGCAGCGTGAATGACATCGTCCGTGTTGCGGCGATCAATGCCGTAATGGGGTCAACAGAGCATTCGTTCGCTGTATTGAAACAAACGTATTGAACGACCACACGCACGACATCTCCAGCGGTCAAAGAACCCTCCCCATTGTCCCACATATCAACACAGGTACACCTATGGAACCCGGTACATATTTCTTGGAGTCAGAGCTAGACCGCCGTCGATTTCTTGCAATGGCGGGCAAAGGCATCGGCTTGGCAGCGCTCTGCACAGCCTCAATCGCCGCACTGCTCGAACAGGTACACGCAGCGGCAAAACGCATCGCCCACCTCCCGCCGGAGCGTGCTGCCATGGATGAGGATTTCTGGTTTGACATTCAGCAAGCGTTTTCTGTAACGCGTGGGATTATCAATTTGAATAACGGCGGAGTTTCCCCTTCCCCGCGCATTGTCACAGAGGCGCTCGTTCGGTACATCTGGGAACAAGAAGACGCGACGGCTTACACGATGTGGCAAATTCTCGAGCCGCAATCGGAAACGGTCCGGACAGCCCTCGCGGAACTCTTCGGCTGCGATCGGGAGGAAATCGCCATCACGCGCAACGCCTCAGAGTCACTCGAAATCTTATTGATGGGGCTGGATTTGAAATCCGGCGATGAAATTCTCACAACAACACAGGACTATCCCCGGATGTTGACCACACTGCGACAGCGAGAGATACGGGAAGGACTGGTGCTGAAGATGATCAAGGTTCCGATCGTCCCGAAAGATCTCGATGAAATCACAGAGGAATTCGAAAAAGGAATCACAAACAAGACACGTGTCATACTGATTTCACACGTCATCAATATTACGGGACAGATTACACCGGTGAAGGCGGTGTGCGAACTCGCGCAATCAAAGGGCATTGAGGTCATTGTGGATGGCGCCCATTCGTTTGCGCATTTCGATTTCAATCAGAGCGACCTGGGATGTGACTATTACGGCACGAGCCTCCACAAATGGCTTTTTGCACCAAAGGGGACCGGACTGTTGTATGTGAAGCGAGAGAGGATTGAAAAGATTTGGCCCCTCATGGCGGCGGAAAAAAAACAGGCAGCAGATATTCGCAAGTTCGAAGAAATCGGGACACACTCGGCCGCACCCAAGCTTGCCATTGGTGAGGCAATTCTGTTCCACAACGGCATCGGCCCTCAAAGAAAAGAAGCTCGCCTTCGGTATCTCTCACGGTATTGGATGAATAGGCTCAAAGAACTTCCCAATGCTCGCTTCCACACATCCTTTGACAAGAATCAATCCTGCGGCATCGCCAATATCGAAATCATGGATATTGATCCGGTTGCCCTCGCATCGTATCTGATGGACAAACACAAGATCTTCACGACGCCGATCGTCCATGATGAATTCAAGGGAATACGGATCACTCCGAATGTCTATACAACATTGAACGAACTTGATCGATTCTGCGAAGTGATGGAAGCAGTTGCGAAGAAGGGGTTGCCGAAGGGATAGTTTGGATTTGCCCGCCCTCGGCCTTCGGCCTTCGGGCGAGGCCGGGGAGATTTTAGATTTGAGATTTGAGATTGCAGATTTCAGATTGAAGGATTTGACAGTTGTCCGAAGACTCCTCCGGAGAGATTTCTGATTTGAGATTTCAGATTGCAGATTGATTTTGGATTTGCGATTTAGGATTTATTTGGGATTTGGGATTTGAGATTTCAGCCCCTGCCGCTGCAACGTTCCTACCATATATATTCCTTCAAACCCATATATTCCTTCGTACAATAAATAGTCCTTTCAGGCGTTTACTAGGTAAGGATGCGCACATTCAACCAACCGGGCAAGCGCGACTCACCCTTTTGGGATGCTGAATTCCTCGAAGCATTTCGGAGAGGTGATTCTCGAGCATTTGAGCAATTGCTGAGTCGCTATGAAAAGCCTCTGTTCACCTTCATTGTGCGAATGGTTGGAAATAGGCACGATGCAGAGGATGTCTTTCAAGAAACCCTGAGCCGTGTCCTGGAGAAAGTTGAGTCGTACGATGAACAAGGGAAATTCGGTTCGTGGTTATTCGGGATTGCATATCATCTCTGTGTGGACAGAAGTCGAAGAAAACAGAGATGGAAGTTCGTTTTCTCACACAAGGAGGTTCCTCGGGAATCACTTCCCGATGAGGATTTGGTGGACCCCGGACCTCTGCCCGATGCAATCGTGGAGCAAGAAGAATTAATGGAACTAATTACAAAGGCACTTGTGAGGCTCTCCCCACAACAGCGAGAGGTGTTTCTCCTTCGCCAGCACTCTGAGCTGACATTCCATGAAATTGCCGAGATAGTACGTCGTCCATTAAATACTGTCCTCGGTCAGATGCGTTCGGCTCTGCTGTCTATCCGAGCTTTCCTACAGGAGAGAACGAAATGAACGATCATCACGACAAGAATACTTTGCTGTTGTTCATGTACGAAGAATTACCTGGAGACGAATTGCATGCCGTACAGCAACATGTAGACACATGCAAAATATGTCGGCGCGAACTCACGCTGTTGCAAGAAACACTGAACATCTATCAAGCACTCCCTGAGGATGTTCCACCACAGGAGATTCTTTCAAAGATTTTGACGCGGAGAAGAGCGCCGACCCCTGAGAAATCACTATTGACAGGATTTGATTTCCTGTCTTCGATCCAGCAGAGACGCTGGACAATTGTCTCACTCTGCGGGATTCTGTTGGTCGGTTCGATGGTGCTCCTGATCACGCAACCCTGGAAGCGGCCGGTTCTGCCTGAGACACGAGAATCGGTAATCTTCATCTCCCAGTGGCGGCCACCTACGGACTTTCTGTTGAAATCCCCAGGGGACACACTGCTCAAGACTGTCCCGCGCCTAGGCTCGGGGTTGGCGGAAATCAATGTAACCATCTCTCATACACAGAACTGACGTGGAGGAATTATGAAGTTGAAAGCCATTGCTCTCTGCACCTTTCTGATTTTCAGTGGTACTTTCCTACGGGCTCAGCAACAGCCAGCGGACCCGATTGGGGAAAACCTTTTCCCTCCGGAGCTGGTGATGCAACATCAGCAGGCATTAGGACTCAGTGAGGATCAGAAGAAACTCTTCAAGGAGGAAACGAGGAAAGCCCAGACGCGATTCACCGAATTGCAGTGGCAGCTCCAAGATGAAATGGAGACGATGGCTTCTCTTGTGAAAGAGGATCGAGTGGATGAGCAGCATGTCCTAACGCAGTTAGATAAGGTCCTAAACCTCGAACGCGAGATCAAGCGGACTCACTTTGCGTTAATCGTTCGCATGAAGAACAAATTGACGCCAGGACAACAGGCTCGGCTTCAGGAGATAAGGAGCAAGCCACAACCGAAATGAGGTCTTGTTATGCGGATCTTCACCACCAATGTTTGGATTCAATACTTTTGTAATTTGAGGCAACCATACTCCCTCTTGGTAAGAGTTGCCACGCACAAAGTATGGCTGGCCATCCTCCTCGTGCTCAATTCAGTAAGCTCTTCGATCCTGCAGGCAATAGCCCTGGCAGCGCTGATGCCCGGCACCAACTTCGCCTCGCTGGGTATCACCGAGCGGATCTCAGTGAACAGCACAGGCTGCCAGGCCAACGGCCTCACCGACCGTCCCTCCATAAGCGCTGACGGGCGTTATGTCGCATTTGAGGGCGCCAATGCCTCCAACTTGGTGCCCGGTGACACCAACAACGTCGCTGATGTCTTCGTGCACGACCGCGAAACGGGCGTCACCAGCCGCGTCTCTGTCGGCGTGGAGCAGATCCAAAGCAACAACGGCAACGCGTTCGCAGCCATCAGCGCCGATGGCCGCTATGTCGCATTCCAGTCCATCGCCACGAACCTGATAACTGGCGACACCAACGGCCAGATCGATGTATTCGTCCACGAGTGCCACACTGGCGTCACCAGCCGCGTTTCTGTGCGCAGTGGCGGCGCCCAAGTCAGCATTGGAGGCGGGGCTCCCGCAATCAGTGGCGACGGACGATACGTCGCCTTCATGTCACCCGCCCCCGACCTGGTCGTCGGAGACAACAATGGCACCTGGGATGTCTTTGTGCACGACCGTCAGACGAGCGTCACCACCCGCGTCTCCGTGAGCAGCAGCGGCACCCAGGGAAACGGTCCCAGCACCTCCCCCGCCATCAGCAGCAACAGCCGTTACGTCGCTTTCTTTTCCGCCGCCTCCGACCTGGTCCCGAACGACACCAACGGAACCAGTGATGTCTTCGTCCATGACCGCCAGACTGGCATCACCACGTGCGTCTCCATCAACAGCAACGGCGCTCAGGGCAACAACTCGAGTGGCATGCTGGGCAGTGACCACGACTCATACATAAGCGGCGACGGTCGCTATGTCACGTTCAGTTCCGCAGCCTCTAATCTTGTGGCAGATGACGTTAACGGCGTCATCGATGTCTTCGTGCATGACCGTCAGACGGGTGCCACCACACGCGTCTCGGCGAACAACGCGGGCATCCAAGCCAACGGCGACAGCTTTTTCCCCACCATCAGTGCTGATGGTCTCCATGTTGCATTCGGTTCCTTCGCGTCCAACTTGGTGGCCGATGACAACAACGGCGTCGCCGATGTGTTCGTTCACGACCGCCAGACTGGCACGACCTCCCGCGTTTCGGTGAGCAGCACTCGTGTCCAGGGGAACAACCACAGCTCCCAAGGTGATGGTGGGTTTGAAGCACCCGTTATCAGCAGTGACGGCCGCTATGTGGCCTTCGCCTCAGCCGCCTCAAACCTGGTGCCCGGTGACAGCAACGGTTGGTGGGACGTCTTCGTCCACGACCGGAATCCCGGCGCCACCGTCGTTACGGATAACCCTAGGACACCCTCATCCTTTTTGCTTGAACAGAACTATCCGAACCCCTTTAATCCCGCGACAACGATAAAATTGGAAATTCCTGTAGGGACATCCCGACAAGTCGGGACCGTGTCCCTACGAGTGTACGATGCGCTTGGCCGTGAAGTCGCAACGCTTGTGAATGAGGAGATGAAGCCGGGAAGCTATGAGGTGAAATGGGATGCAACGGGATTGTCTAGCGGCGTGTATTTTTATCGACTCAAGACAGGAGGATTTGTTGAAACAAAGAAGATGATTCTCTTACGATAGTGCCATAAAGAAAATGACATTCGACAATCACTTTCTTTCATACACGGGCACCACCTTCCTTGTTCTTCCCTTTCAATAATTTAACGAGAGCAGCAACGAAAAAAATTACTCCTAGGATAGCAACAATGGACGATCCGGCCGGAAAATCGAATTGGAGGGAGAAGTAAACCCCAAAGAAACTGCCGAGAACGCTGATCAACATGGCAGTAAGAACGAGACTTCCCCCTTTGCTCGTCAACAGAATTGCGGACACGGGTGGAACAACGAGATAAGCAAAGACAGGAATGACTCCCCCTGTTCGTACCGCGAGCACAATCGCCAGCCCGATGGAGAGATAGAACAGGAAGTTCCAGAGGTTAAAAACTCCGACATGTTGTACCTCATGATTTTCGAACTTCTCGGTGAGCTCGAAGAATTTCTTTCGAAAGATGAGATGAACCACGCCTATCAATCCGAAGACGGCCGCCATCAGTTCGATCTGTGCAGTGGTGACCGTAAAGAGACTCCCGAATAAGACCTCCGAAATATCTGAATCCCCATGTGGTGCCTTTGAGATCAGGAGGACCGTCACCGCGGACGCCACCGCATAGACAATGCCGATGATTGCTTCCTGTTTCAAACGTTTGTCCTTCACATTGACAAACGAGAGCAGAAAAGCGCCGACCATGGTGAAGATAATGGAAATACCCGTCGGGTCCTTTTCTACGTAATTTGCAAATGCAACGCCAAGCATGGAGATCTGACCGAGTGCAAGGTCAACAAACACAATTCCTCGCCCGACCACATGCACACCCAAATAGGAAAGCAGGAGCCCCATCAGAACGCCGACTTTTAACGCGCTGAAGACAAAATCCTGGCTAAACATATCTACCATAGCCGTACTCTCCTCGCACGTTTATTGGAGACAACTCACCCGGCGGTAATAAACCACTGACTACCTAGGAATTCTCGAGAGCCAAATAACTTAGCTCACTGTAACGCCTCAACCACCTTCGCGACATTGTAGTCGAAAAGATCAAAATACGTCTTGATGCTCTCATCAGCACCGACGGACGTTGCAAGTGTGACAACCTCGCCGCCGACATTCCGCGCCACAAGTGCTGCCGACTCGGCCGTGAAATACGGTGAGCTGATGATGACACGGATCTTGTCCCGCTTCATCTCGTTGATCACCTTGGCAAGTTGCGACGGCGTTGGGGGAATGCCCGGCTTGGGTTCAAGGAAATCGACAATCTGCAATCCAAAGCGCTCTTCAAAGTATGGCCACTCGTTATGGTACGCAATGATTTTCGTCCCCTTGTACGGAGCCATCTTCGCGGTCCACTCCCTTATCTTCGCATCAAGCTTCTCGTTAAAGTTCTTGAGGTTCTCCCGGAAGTACGGTTCATCCTCTCGATCGAGGCGTACGAAACCGTCAAAAATGTTTTGCGCAATGATTTTTGCGCGAATAGGATCCAGCCAGTAGTGAGGATTACCATAGATATGAATGTCACCCTCTGCGCGGCTCACGCTGCTCGGCACTTGCAGGAGTGGAACGTTGGTTGACGCATCCACATACCCGATTCCTCCCTTCACGATATTGCCGTTGCGCGCGCTGTTGAGAAGCGGAGGAACCCAGCCAATCTCAAGATCGAGTCCCACCGTGACAAACATGTCTGCCTTGGAAAGCTTCAGAATGTAGCTGGGTTTTGGATCGACAAAGTGTGGATTCTGGAAACCTGTTGCAATGGCAAACACCTGAACCTTTTCACC
>Ga0247727_10007706_pt1 | contig 20359 bp, 22 predicted proteins | sample WisWelCaveWW1625_FD_202498 | JGI IMG/M metagenome (GOLD analysis project Ga0247727, IMG submission 202498) | Biofilm microbial communities from Wishing Well Cave, Virginia, United States - WW16-25 | ecosystem: Environmental > Aquatic > Deep subsurface > Groundwater > Cave microbial mat | place... | reverse complement strand
CCGGCCTCCAGTCGCCTACGGCTCCCTCCGGCCGGCACTACTGCCTCTCGTGTGGCATCGAAGGTCTAGCGAAAGCGGACAGATCACTTGTCAAAAACCAGCGGACCGATCACTTGTCTTCAACACGGTTGGGCTTCGCGACGAGCGGATGCTCTGCCCACGCCCACCGCTCGCGACCGGCCTCGTCGCATTCGCGACTCGCCCCGGGGCGAGTTCGCGGGGCTGGAAGGGCCGCAGCACTGGCCGGCACAGCCTGTGCGCAGATCAGCGGTCGTCGCGGCGGTGTGCCGGCGATCGGACACGGACACGAGGGGCGCGCGAATGCGCGGCTTAGGAGCGAGATTTGTGCGATCCATTGTGTATTTCACCAGTGTCGACTACCACATCTTGCGGTTCCAGCTGTGGATGGACCGGGAGGAAAAATATCTTGCAATGACAGGACGTTAGACGGATAGTGTTAAGGTACCAGGAGAGGTGAGGATGGTGCGAGGCCGAGGCATGGTTGCGTGGATGGGGCGTCTGACGATGACCGGAACGCTGGCGATTGGCCTGGTCGGCTGTCAGGCACTTAAGGACGCGCTGCCCACGAAGCCGTCCGAGCCGAGGCCCACGCCTTCGCAGTCGCCGGTGGCGATCCCGGTCGTGCTGCCTCAGCCGACGCCGACCCCCTCGCTGGGCGGGCCGGCCCCGTCACCTACGCCGACGCCGCCGAACCCAGGCCCGACTCCGACGCCCACACCCACGTCGGCACCGCCCACCGGCGGCTCGTGCAACCTGCCGCCGAGCAGCAACCCCAACGCGCCCTGCTCGTTGCAGAGCCCGGCCTTCCTCGGCCCGGTGGACAAGGCGATCACGCTGCTCACGCAGCAGCAGCCCTCGCTCTTCGACTTCAGCAACAACCGGTGCGAGAACTGCTACTACGTGAAGAACGAAGCCGGCTACGTCGCCGGCGTGATCAAGAACCTCAACGCGGCCGGCTACTGCGCGTACTACGACGGCGAGGAGCTCGCGGTGAAGAGCTCGAACGCCTTCAACGAGCAGTACGACATCCTGATCTCCTCCGGCCACATCCGCCGCGGCGGCGGCTCGTACCGGAGCACCTGCACGCCGTCCTGGTTCTAACACCAGCGGGGGCTTCGGGGGGCGCTCAGCCCCCCGCTGGCTCAGTCCAGAGAGTCCTTTCATAGCTCGTTCGTTCTGGCGTTCATTCTCCAGACGACTGCTCCATACTGCTCTTTGCTCCCCGAACGCGTGTCTGATATCGTCGCTGTCGGTCGCTGGCTGAGAAGTTCCTGGTGTCCACCGCCCCTCCCGCCGCCGATTTCCTCACCGCGCACGCGAGCATCCTCGTGTTCCTTGCGACGGTGGCGGGACTGCTGCTGTTCGCGCTCGTGCTGTGGCGGGTGCTGCGCCCGAAGCGCTTCTCCGAGGAGAAGCTCACGACCTACGAGTGCGGCGAAGACCCGGTCGGCAACGCCTGGGTGCAGTTCAACATCCGCTTCTACGTCTTCGCCCTGATCTTCGTCGTGTTCGACGTCGAGGCCGTGTTCCTGCTGCCGTGGGCGACCGTGTTCCGCGAGCTCGGCCCGCTCGCCTACCTCGAGGGGCTCGTCTTCATCGGCATCCTCGTGGTGGCGCTCGCCTACGTGTGGAGGAAGGGCGATCTCGCCTGGGTCCGCCCCGAGGACAGGGCTTGAGCGGACCGGAAGCCGTCCGCGGCCTGATCCAGAACCGCTTCGAGGACGGCCTGATCGTCACGAGCGCCGACCAGCTCATCAACTGGAGCCGGAAGAACAGCATCTGGTTCATGACCTTCGGCCTCGCGTGCTGCGCGATCGAGATGATGGCGACCGGTGGCAGCCGCTACGACCTCGACCGCTTCGGCATCCTGCCGCGCGGCACGCCGCGACAGAGCGATCTGATGATCGTGGCGGGCACGGTCACGCTCAAGATGGCGACGCGTGTGAAGCGCCTCTACGAGCAGATGCCCGAGCCCAAGTACGTCGTCTCGATGGGCTCCTGCGCGAACAACGGCGGGCCCTACTGGCGCCACGGCTACCACGTGCTGAAGGGCGTCGACGAGGTGGTCCCGGTGGACATCTACGTCCCGGGCTGCCCGCCGCGGCCCGAGGCGCTGCTCTACGGCCTGCTGAAGCTGCAGGAGAAGATCCAGGAGGACCGCGTGCTGCGCAAGCGCGGCCTCACCGTGGGCAGCCTGGCCGGCGCCACGCTCGACGGCGCTTCCGACGAGCCACGCCAGGCGAGGAAGCCATAGTCATGGACGCTGGTGCGATCCGCGACGCACTCGCCCTGAAGTTCGGCGAGAGGATCACGAGCGCGGACCTCGAGGCCGGCTCGCCCTTCGCCGTCGTCCGGACGGACGCGATCGCCGAGGTGGCGGCCTTCTGCAAGGCCGAGCCCGCCCTCTGCTTCGACAACCTGATGTGCCTTTCCGGCGTCGATTACCCGAAGCAGACGCCGCCGCGGATGGAGGTCGTGTACCACCTCTTCTCCTACCGGCACCGCCACAGCTTCGCGCTCAAGGTGCAGCTCCCGCGCGAGAACCCGGCGGTGCCGACGGTCGAAAGCGTCTGGGGTGTCGCCAACTGGCACGAGCGCGAAGCCTGGGACCTCTTCGGCATCGTGTTCACGGGTCACAGCGACATGCGGCGGATCCTGCTGCCCGACGACTGGGAAGGCCACCCGCTGCGCAAGGACTGGCAGGACCCCGAGTACTACAACGGCCTGCACGTGAAGCCGACGCCGCAGATGGTGGACCGCGTGCTCCAGGGCGAGACTATCGGGGTCGGGCCCTTCGACTTCACTCCCGAGAACCGGCACGTGGAGGAGCCATGAGCGCCGCGACACCCGGGACCTGGACCTCCGACTGGGAGTCGGGCTCGCTCGACACCGACGAGATGGTCCTCAACATGGGGCCGCAGCACCCGGCGACCCACGGAGTGCTGCGGCTGGAGCTGCGCACCGACGGCGAGATCGTGCGCGCCGCGCGGCCCCACATCGGCTACCTCCACCGCTGCTTCGAGAAGCACGCCGAGAACGTCGACTACCCCGGCGTGATGCCCTACGCCGACCGCATGGACTACGTGGCGGCGATGGGCAACACGCTCGGCTTCGCGCTCACCGTCGAGAAGCTGATGGGCATCGAGCTGAGCCCTTACGTGCAGACGATCCGGGTGCTGATGGCCGAGCTGCAGCGGATCGCCTCGCACGCCGTCGCAGTGGGCACCTACACCATGGACATCGGCGCCTTCACTCCGTTCCTGCATCTGCTGCGGGACCGCGAAAAGGTGCTCGACCTCTTCGAGTGGACCTGCGGGGCGCGGCTCCTTTACAACTACAACTGGGTGGGCGGCGTCAGCCACGACCTGCCGGACGGCTTCGTGCGGGCGGCGCGCGACCTGCTGCGTGAGTTCGACTCGGTCACCCACCCCGAGCTGCTCGACCTCATCATCCACAACCGCATTTTCGTGAAGCGGATCGCGAACGTCGGGGTCTGCCCGCCCGAGCTCGCGATCTCGCACGACCTCACGGGCCCGAACCTCCGCGGCAGCGGCCTCGCCCGCGACCTGCGCAAGGACTTTCCGTACAGCGGTTACGAGCGCTACGAGTTCGAGGTCCCGGTCGGGAAGGGGCAGTACGGTCCCGTCGGGTCGTGCTTCGACCGCAACTGGGTGCGCGTCGCCGAGATGCGCGAGAGCTCGAAGATCGTCCACCAGGCGCTCGACCGCCTCGAGCGGATGGAGAAGACCGACGTCCACGAGAAGGTGCCGAAGCGCGTCAAGCCGCCCAAGGGCGAGATCTACTTCAGGAGCGAGGCGCCACGCGGCCAGCTCGGCTTCTACGTGGTTTCCGACGGCGGCATCAACCCGTACCGCGTCAAGGTGAAGAGCCCCTGCTTCACCGCGATGAGCGCCTTCCACCACCTCGCGAAGGGCCTGATGATCGCCGACGTGATCGCGCTCATCGGCAGCCTCGACATCGTGCTCGGGGAGATCGACCGCTGAGAGGCTGATGGACGCGACCTACGCCTTTCTCGCCTCGCTCGTGCCCGCGATCGCGGGATGGCCCGCGTGGGCGGTGGTCGCGCTCTGCGCGGGGCTGCCCGCGCTCGTGCTCTTCCACTTCATGGCCCTCGCTCCGCTCGTGTACGTCTACGGAGAACGGAAGATCGCGGCCTTCATGCAGGACCGCCTCGGGCCGATGCGAGTGGGCCCTTACGGCGTGCTGCAGACGATCGCCGACGCGGTGAAGCTGCTCTTCAAGGAGGCAATCTACCCGCGCGGCGTCGACCGCAAGCTGTTCGTGATCGCACCGCTGCTGGTGAACGTCGGCGCGTTTCTGCCGTTCGTGGTGATCCCGTGGGGCGCCCGGCTCCAGCCCGCCGACCTCAACGTGGGCGTCTTCTACGTGAGCGCCATCTCCGCGATCTCGACGGTCGGGCTGATCATGGCGGGCTGGGCCTCGAACAACAAGTACGCGCTCTTCGGCGCGATGCGCTCGGCGGCGCAGATCGTCTCTTACGAGATCCCGTCGCTCTTGATCATCCTGGTGCCGGTCATGATCGTGGGCAGCCTGTCGCTCCAGGACCTGACGCTGGCGCAGGCGGGCGGGCTCCAGAACTGGTTCCTGTTCCGCTACTTCCCGATCATGCCGGTCGCGTTCGTGTGCTTCTTCGTGGCGGCGCTCGCCGAGACCAACCGCGCCCCCTTCGACATCCCCGAGGCCGAGAGCGAGCTCGTGGCCGGCTTCCACACCGAGTACAGCGGCTTCTTCTTCTCGCTCTTCTTCCTCGCCGAGTACACCGAGATGTTCGTGGTTTCGGCCGTAACGACGGTCCTCTTCCTGGGCGGCTACCTCGCGCCGCACCCCACACTGCAGCAGATCGGCCCGCTGCCGATGGGCTGGTTCTGGCTCTGGTTCAAGGCGTGGTCCCTGGTGTTCGTGATGATGTGGCTGCGCTGGACGCTGCCGCGCGTGCGCGTCGACCAGCTCATGTACATCGCCTGGAAGGTGCTGCTGCCGATCGCGCTCGTGCTTGTCGTGGTCGTGGGCGGGCTCGTCCTCGTTCCCGCGACGGCCGACGGCTTCCCCTGGGATCGCTACGTGGGCTGGCCGCTCACGCTGCTGGTCGTCGGCTTCCTGTTCATGGTCATGATCCGCGCGCTGCAGTGGAATAGACACCGGGAGCAGGAGCTGGCCCTTCCCGGACACGGCGCGGCGGCCGTCGGACAGGTGCCGCGATGAAGCAGTGGCTCGAGGACATCTGGGAGGGCTTCTTCACGGTGCTCGTGGGAATGCGGATCACCTGGCGGCACCTGTTCACCAGGTCCGTCACGCTCCAATACCCGAGCGTGAAGTGGCCGCTGCCGCCCAAGAGCCGGATGCGGCTCTTCATGAAGTACGAGGACTGCATCGGCTGTGGCCAGTGCGTGCGGGCGTGTCCGGTCGCCTGCATCTCGATGAAGACCGAGAAACGGCCCGCCGACGCCCCGCCGATCTGGGCCTCGACCGGGCAGCCGATCAAGCTCGACGTGACGGCTTTCGACATCGACATGTCGCTGTGCTGCTACTGCAACCTGTGCGTCTACCCGTGCCCGACCTTTTGCATCTACATGACGCCCGAGTACGAGTTCGCGACGAAGGACCTGACCGAGCACCTCTACCGCTTCGCGAAGAAGGACGCGCAGTTCCTCACGGAAGACCCCAAGAGCAAAGCCGCGCCGGACACGCCCACGGCCCCGGGGGGTTCACCGCCGCCCGCCGCGCCTGCGCCCTCGAACCCGCCGGCGGGCCCGGCCGGCGCCTGACGCGGATGAGCGGCGAGGCGGTCGTCTTCTGGCTCTTCGCGAGCCTCACCGTGGCCTCGGCCGCGGTCGTGGTGCTCTCGCGCACGCTCATCTACAGCGCCTTCGCGCTGCTCGCCACCTTCTTCGGCGTGGCGGGGCTCTACGTACTGCTGGGCGCCGACTTCCTGGCCGCGACGCAACTGCTCATCTACGTGGGCGGGATCCTGGTGTTGCTGCTCTTCGGCGTGATGCTCACCCACAAGATCTACGACCTCGACCTGCGCACCGAGACGACACAGATCGCCTCGGGCTTGATCGTCGCGGGCGGGCTTTTCGTGATCCTGGCGGCCCTCGCGCTCAAGACTGAGTGGCCGGGCGTCGCGCGCGTCCCCGCGCCCACGACCGCCGGGATCGGGCGGCTGTTCCTGGGCGACTACCTGCTCCCCTTCGAGGCGGCATCCGTCCTGCTGCTAGTCGCGCTGATGGGCGCAGCCATGATCGTCCGCCGCCGGAGAGACGCATGATCGGCCTCCAGCACTACCTGGTCGTGGCCGCGGCACTCTTCGCGCTGGGCGTGCTGGGGCTGCTGACCCGTCGCAACGCCGTCCACGTGCTGATGAGCATCGAGCTGATCCTGAACTCGGCCAACGTCAACTTGGTCGCCTTCTCGCGCTACGCGGCAGGCAACCTGGGCGGACAGGTCTTCGCCGTCTTCGTGATCGTGGTGGCGGCGTCGGAAGTAGCGGTGGCGCTCGCGATCGTGCTCACGCTCTACCGGCTGCGGCGCACGCCGAACCTCGACGACGCCGACATCCTGAAGGGCTGAACGCATGGACGAGCTCACGCGCAGCCTCGCCTGGTTCCGGCCTGAGCTCGCGCTCGTGGTCGGGCTGGTGCTGGTGGTGGTCGCCGACTCGTTCGGGGGAGCCTCGCGCAACTTCGTGATGCGGCTTCTGACGACGGGCGCGCTCGCCGCTGCGCTCGGTTTCGCGCTCCAGCTGCAGGCGGAGGGCGCCAAGGCCGCGCTCTTCTCCGGCATGCTGGTGATCGATCCCCTGAGCGCGGCGTTCAAGCTGGTCCTGATCGCGGCGGGCCTCTTGACCGTGCTCGCCTTCAGCTTCCGCAACTCGCGTGAGCTTCACGGTCTCGGCCAGGGGGAGCTGTTCGCGCTCGTGCTCGCGCTGGTGCTCTCGTGCCTGCTGCTGGCGGCCTCGAACGACATCGTGATGCTGTACCTCGCCCTGGAGATGGTGTCGATCACGTCCTACGTAATGGTGGCCTACCTGAAGGGCGACCGCATGTCGAACGAGGCGTCGCTCAAGTACGTGCTGTTCGGCGCCGCGTCGACCGGTACGATGCTCTACGGCCTCTCGCTCCTCTACGGCCTCGCCGGCACGACGTCGATGCCAGGGATCCAGGAGTACCTGGCGGGCGGCATCCCCGACCAAAACCGGTTTGCGGTGTACGCCGTCACGCTGCTGGTGCTCGCCGGCTTCGGCTTCAAGATCGCGGCCGTGCCGTTCCATTTCTGGTGCCCCGACGTCTACCAGGGCGCCGCGACGCCGGTCACGGCGCTGCTTTCGGTGCTGCCGAAGGCGGCGGGCCTCGCGATCACTCTGCGTTTCTTCTACGGCACGCTCTCCGTCCCCGAATCAGGCGCCTGGGATCTCGCCGGCTCGATCCACTGGACCGCGCTGCTGATGCTGATCTCGGTCCTCACGATGACGCTCGGCAACGTCGCGGCGCTTACCCAGACCAACATGAAGCGGCTGCTCGCCTACTCGTCGATCGCCCACGCCGGCTTCCTGCTGATGGGCATCGTGGCGCTCTCGGAGAACGGCGCCCGCGGCCTGCTCGTGTACCTCGCGGCCTACCTGGTGATGAACCTGGGGGCGTTCCTGGTGGTGACGCTCGTGCACCTGCACGACGGCAGCTTCGACCTGCGCGATTATCCCGGCCTCTACCGTCGGGCGCCGCTGCTGACGCTGGCGATGGCGTTCTTCCTGCTGTCGCTCGTGGGGATCCCACCGTTCGTCGGCTTCCTCGCCAAGCTCTATGTGTTCGCCGCCGTGATCGAGAAGGGCATGGGCCTCTACGCGACGATCGCCGCGCTGAACGTGGCGATCGCGGCCTACTACTCCTTCAAGGTCCTCAAGGTCATGACCATCGACCCCGGCAACGAGGACAAGCCGGCGCTGAAGCTGGCGCTCGCCGACCAGGTCTGGCTCGCCGCTTTCGCGCTCGCCAACCTCGTCCCGCTGCTGTTCTGGGACCGCATCGAAGGTTGGGCCCGTGGTGCGCTCGTACTTTACGCGGGAGGCTGAGTCGAGCCACGCCAGCTCATGGGGCCTGATTCGCCCGTCCGCCAACCCCGTTTGATAGCATCCCCGCACCGGGGGATCTCATGCGAATCGCGGCTTCCTGCGCCAGCGTGTGCCTTGCGTCTCTTTCCAGCATGACGGCGGCGAGCGAGCGCGGGCCGGTCGTCACCCTCAACCACTTCTACATCATCGTCGACGCTCCCACGTACGAGGCGGCGCGGACGTCGGCATTCCTGACCCGCGAGTTCGCGCCGTTCGAGGCGCGCACGACCGTACGCAACGACAAGACCTACACCGGCATCTACTGGTACGGCCGCCGCACGTACTTCGAGCTGTTCGAGCCTGGCGCGCAGGGGCCCGCCGGTGCCAGCGGGCTCGCGCTGGGTGTCGAGGACCCGGAAGCGAGCGCCGTGGTCAAGCAGCGCTGGAACGACGCCCTCGGCCCGGCCGGTGGCGGCCTCGTGACACGTAAGACGGAGACCGACGAGGTCCCCTGGTTCGAGATGACCTACGCCCGCGAGATCCCGGGCCTGCGCGTGTGGCTGATGGAGTACCATCGCGACTTCCTGGCCCGCTGGTACGGCGCGCTGACGCCGGCGCGGTCGATCACGCGCGCCGACGTGCTCGAGCGCTACGTCGCGAAGATCGGCCAGTCTGAGCGCCGGGAACAGGCGCTGCTGAAGGACGTCGTCGGCCTGACGATCGCGCTGCCCGCGCCCGAGCGCGAGACGCTCGTGAAACAGCTCCGCGCGGTGGGCTGGACGGCGAAGGACGAAGCGGACGCGGTCGTCTGCACCGGCCCGGAATCGGAACGGCTTCGGCTCGTCACACCCGCGGGCGGCCGCACGGGCATCCTCGCAGTCGACTTCTCGTTGCAGCACGCGGTCCCGAAGGCCAGCCACCGCGTCGGCAACGCCGAGCTGCGGCTCGAAGGCACCTCGGCCCGTTTGGTAGTCCAGCCGGACCGGGACGACGGTCCGTCACGCTAGGACCAGCGGCGCCAGAAGACCTCCGAGCTCAGCGGGTCGATGCCTCAGCGCCGCTCGGGCCCGGTGCCGGCGTTGCGACCGGCTGGGTGCGCAGCCGCTCGCGAGCGAAGCGCGCCACGGCGCCGGGCTCGTCCACCAGGCGCCGGAACGCCTCTCGCTGCGGCTCACCGTCGGCAGGGACGATGACGCTGTAGTGGCCGGTGGCCTCGACCAGCACGGTCCGCTCGCGCCCGCGGCGCACGGGCGGAGCCGCGAAAGTGAGGGTGACCGAGTCCCGCTGCGGACGCAGCGAGTGACGGCGGCCGTCGATTGAGCCGAGAACGTCCGTGACGTCTCTGCCGTCCTCGCGCGTCGCCCGCGAGGCCGCGAGCCGGGTCTCCTTGAAGTCCTCCCCCGTCGTGAAGGCCACAATGGCCCGGTCGATCGACCAAAGGCCGCGTGGCCCGTCGATCCGCAGCCGCAGTGCGCCATCGATTCCGCGCAGGTCGAGCGGCACGGCCTGGTCGCGCTGTACGAGCGACGGCAGGTCCCGAAGGAAACCGACGCTCCGCCACTGGCTGCCATCCCACACGCGCACGGTCGGAAGGACTTCCCTCTCTCGCGCGCGCTCGAAACGCGCGCGCGCCGCCGGGTCGCGGGCGAGGCTGGCGTAGAAGAAGCCGAGGTCGCGGCCGTGCAGGGCCAGCACCTGGGCTAACAGGCGGCCACCGAGTGCTGTCGCCCCCACCCGCGCCACGAGCACGGCCGACGACGCGCCTCCGGGCCGCTGGAAGGCGAGCTCCACGCCGTCACGCAGATCTGCCGCCACCGATGCGTCTCGGGCCCAGAGATCGCTCGCCCAAGTCTGGCCGTCGGCCCGTGAGAGAAGCGCCGCTACCGCATCGCTGGGCCGGTTCCCTTGCGCTGAAGAAAGGACCTGCGCGGTTCTGGGACGCTCCTCTCCGCGCAAGACATGGAGCCTGCCCTGCTGATCGGGAACGATCTGGGTCCCGGGCGGGTGGTCCACGACACGCAGCGCGAGCGCGTCCACGTGGTCGATCTCCTGCTGGTCGTTGCGCAGGCGCAGTCGGTACTCGCCACGCGTTTCGACCAGATGGTCGAGACGGGCGACATCGGTGCGCTCGGCGGCGGGATAGAACGCCCCCCCGAGCGGCTCGGCGTCGAGACGCCACTCTCGCCCGTCGAAGCTGTCGACGAGCGGGCAGGAGGTGGTCGGCGTGCTGGAATCGGGGCAGCCAAAGATGAGGTCGCCGCAGTTAGCGATCACGACGGCGGTCACCACGACGGCATCTAACGCCAGCCCAATCAGCATGCCCTTCTTCCATCTCCCGCCAGGCTGGGCGGGCAACGTAACGCTCGCGACCTGCCCGAGCTCGAGGGTCCGGTTCCCCGTCGGCTGCTCGAGCACCAGATTCACGACGGACGGCACGCGACGCTCCTCGGCGAGCGTACGAAGCTCCTCGCCGCGGAGGCTGCGGCCCGCGGCGTCCGACAGCCGCGCCACCTGATCGAGCTCCATCAGGCGCTGCGGGCTCGAGCTCCTCTCGCGCATGGCGACGAAACCAGGCGCGATCCCGCGAAGCTCCCCTTTGGTCACCCGGCCGGTCTTGCGGACGAGGTCCGCTCCCGGGCCGAGCCCCGGAAGCTGCGCGGCGAGTCCGCCGCCCGCCCGCGCGGCCTCGTAGGCGCGGGCGTACTCCTCGGCCGGCACCCATCGAAGCCCCTGGTAGCGTCCCGAGTGCTTCGTCCCGTCCCAGAGCTGCACCTCGATCGGCTCTCCGACCTTGAGCGTATCGATTTCCTCACGGGCCACGGGCTGCGGTCGAGCTCGCTTGTGGTCCGCGGACTTACCGGCCAGGAACCCGATCAGCGTGCACCCCGATAGCGTGAGCGCGGACACCCCGGCGACGACCGACATCAGAAGACGCTTCATGCGGCGTCCCTCCCTCCGCCTTCGACCGGCTCACCAGGGGAGCCTCATCCCGAGGCGGACTTCCCACCTCTCGCAGGTGAATAGACGGACGCGAGCCGCCCAGTTACCGGGCATGCGCTCTCGGGCACGTTCTTGCTGGTCGTGACGTTCCCTGGAATCGGGGCGGGCCTGGACCGGTAACACTGGCGGGGGGCCGCTGTCAGGCGGACAATGAGCGAGGAGAGACCCCCATGAAGCCGCTGTTTCTATGGGCCGTGCTGGCGGCCGTGCCCGGAACCGCAGAGGACCCTCAGGACCAGGACAAGTCCCGGGCCCGAGCCGAGGAGCGGGTGAAGGCGGACCTCGCTCGCCGCAAGGACGCCGCACCCGAGGCCATTCGCGTGATCGAGGTCGCCGAGCGCACCTGGCCCGACGAGCGACTGGGCTGCCTGGGCCGGCAGATGGCGGCGGATCCCGTTCCGGTCCCGGGTTACCGGATCGTGCTCGTGTGCGAGGACAGGCGCTACGTGTACCACGCCGATCGCGAGGGCCGATTCGTTCCCTGCGACCGCCCGCCCAAACCGATCGATCGGATCAAGTAACACGCGCCGGCCGGTCCTGCGACGGACCGGCCGGGCGCGAACGAGAGCTACTCGGCGGCTTGCTGCTCCTCCGGCGTCGGCCGCGGCCGGCAGCCAGTCTTGGGAACGCGGGCGTTCGGCAGGGCCGCCCGCGCGGCATCGAGCCGGGCGGAGCTGACGCCTAGCTCCTTCGCGGCTTCCGCCAGCACGGAGTAGGCCGACCGCGCGCTCGTCGCCGCCTCGAGATAGTCCCAGTCCTTCAAGGCCTGCCGAGCCTTGGCGGCGAACCCGTCTGCGGTGCGGAGCGCAGCCCTCGCCTTCCGCCACTTCGGGCTCGCGAGGATGTCGCCGGCGAGGGCATTGGCCCAGTTGAGGTAGCCCGCCGTTTCCCAGCGGCGCATGTTGTCGCGGTTGTGCCGGCCGAAGCCGTTGCTGATCGAGAGGTAGTGCATGACGGTGTCGCTCTCGTCCCCGACCCAGGCCAGGTAGAAGAACCCGGAAGGGCCGTAGTCGAGGCCGAGCTCCGAGTCGTAGCCGTCGTGCGGATGAGACAGGCCGATGTGGTGCCCGAGCTCGTGCACGGTGGTTGTGGTGAAGGCTTGGAACGGCCCGTAGCCCGGCGCAGCGAAATCGAAGACGAAGCTCTGCGTGCCGTCGACCCAGTTGTCGTCGGCGAAGCCCAGGAGGCCGAAGAATGCGCCGATGCCGGCATCGGTGGTGTTGAACGCGAACACGGGCGCCACGTAGTCGCGGGGCCGGTAGGGTGGGACGTAGGACGCACGGTTCGCATCGAAGTAGCAGAAGAGCTGTGCGAACGGCGTGCCGAATGCGTTCCAGCAATCGTCTTGGACGTTGTTGAGCGTAAAGATGTCGAGAGACCTCTTGGCCCCGTCGTCGATCGGGTCCTGGTTCCGCAAGTTCACGCGCCAGCGGTAGTAGGGCTGGAACGACCGGAGCTTGCTGCGGGCGAAGGCGGGGTCGATGCGGTCGATGCCCTTCTGTGCGGGATCGGGATGGTCCTCCAGCATCGTGATATGGGCGATCTTCCGTCCGAACGGCTCGGGCGCCGTCACCAGCGGGTCGTAGAGCGGGGACGAGGTGAACAGCAGGTTGACGGCGACGAAGCGAGCGAGCAGGCCCATGTCGAACGACAGGAAGAACGGCGGCCGGAAGCCGAGGAAGCTGTACTCCCAGATCACGGGAATGCGGTAGTCGGAGACACCGTCTCCGTCGAGGTCGGCATTGTCCACGTTGAAGTTACCGCCCCAGACTTCGGGCCCCGCCGAAAAGTCGTAGAACCAGCTGCGGCCCGAGCTTCCGCCCCACGAGATCATCTTCCGGCTGCTGAGCAGCGCACCGAAGTTGAAGCCGTTGTCGGGGTCGGGCTCGTCGGTCTTGGTGTAGACGTGGAAGCGAAAATCGTCGCGACCGTACCAGTTGATGAAGTAGATGGTGTATCGCTCGTCGTCGGCCGGATCGTTCTCCTCGAGCCAGCGCTGCACGGACGGCCCGTCGATGAAGAGCACCGTTGGCGGGACCGCTACATCGGGGACCTTGGTGGCCTGTGCGTTGTAGAGCGTCTGGTAGAGGGTGCGCGGGCGCTCCTCGCCGATCGCAGCGAGATGCCCGAAGAAACGGTTCGTGAAGTGCCGCCCCTTGCGCGCGACCCGGTACTGGAACTGATAGTCGAGACCCAAGTCACGCCCGCTCAGCCCGTAAAACTGGGGGAACCGGACGAGGGGCTTGTAGCTCGGGGGCAGCAGGGCGAGGATCGTCGCCGGATCGACGGCATCCTCGTCGAATCCGATGAGCACGATCCGCACCGGTATCTGGAGCTCGTGGGTGACGAACTCGCCCGGCTTCAGCGCGTCGAATCCGCTGGGGCGATCGTGAGCGGCGGCCGGCGCCGCGAACAGCGACGCGGCCAGAGCGGCCAATGAAAGGCCTTGCCTGAGAACGGAGCCAGCACTTCTCGGCCTGGACATGGGCGATTACCTCGCGCGGAGGGCGGCGTGTCGGGCACGTCGGCGCGGGGCCGTGACCCGCGCCGCGTGGCTGAGATTGCTTGTTGGCCGAAACGCTAGGCGAGGTAAAGGTTCGGTGTCAAGGCTTCCTATTGCTTCTCTCCAGTAGGGCAGCCCTCGCTGGCTCGCTGGCCGTCAGAAACCGATGACGAGCCGGATTCGGATTCCTCCCCCGCGCGATAGCGTGGGCTGCACGGAAAGCTCTCTCACCTCCGCGGGGCGCCACTTCTCGCCGGGCGCCATGACGTAGCCGAGGAGCCCGCCCAAGGGCATCGTCAGGAAGCCGCGGAGAGCCGAGGCCGCGGCACAGCCATTGGCGACGGTGTCGTTGCAGGTGGCGACACCGGGCGCGCAGCTGGCGGCGCTGCGGCTGCCGCTGCATGAAGGACCGATACCGATCGCGAGGGCGGCACCAAAACCCGCCAGCACGCCGGCGGCCACGCCGAGTCGCTTGCGACCCGGACGCTGGCTGACGTCCAGGCCGAGGATCTCCGCGCGCGAGACCTCGACCCGCTGCATGCTGCCTTTGTCTGAGCGTTCGAGGTCGATCGTCAGATCGCGGACGGCCATGAGCTCTCCGACGAGCCGACCGTGCGCTGTCGTGACCCGCACGCGACGCGGACCGTCGGGCGTGGCGATGCCCTCCGCGCCCGCTAGCTGCGCACCCATGGCCCCCACTGCCAAGACCAGAACTGTCGCTCGCTCGGCTCGACGCAGGTTGCCCTCCTTCAGCGGCTCTCTCCTCGAAAGAGCTCGTTCATTAGACGGACAGTAAGCCGTCCCTTCCCGCTCTCGGACGAGTCCGCGTGAAAGCGGCCAGCGCAGCACGACGGGCAGCAGAGCTCGATGATCGACAAGCTGGGCTCCGCTATGGCTCGCGCGCCCAACCGGGTGGAAATCCGGTCTTGCGGAACTGTTCCTCGAGGCCGGAGAGGGCGCGCTTCGCTTGCCGGAACTCCTCGCTCTCGACGAACTCCTTCACCTTCATCTGGACCGGGATGCCCTGGTAAAACTCGGTGCGCACGACCTCCTGCCAGCAGGCGGCTTCGGCGAGCGCCAGCTGCTCGCGGGCGTTGGCGAAGCGGACGCGCCACTCGGCCTCGAGCAGCTTGCGCTCCTGGCGCTCCCGTTCGAGCGCGTCGAGAACGGGATCGGCTCCGGGCGCGCCGCCAGGCTTCGCCCCGGGCTCGCCGGCAGCGCCCGCTGGGCCTCCTGGTGACGCCGCGGCGTCGCCGTCGGGTGGGTCTTTCGCCTTCGCGAGGTCGGCGTCCGTGAACACCTTCGCCGGTGAAGGCGCGGTCTGTTGCTGCCGCTTCAGGCGCTCGCGTGCCGCTGCGGCGCCCAGGCCCTGCGCGGCGGCGTTCGCGCCGACGCCGATCACCAGAGACAGGACGACCGAGACGCCGAAGCCGGGGCTGCTGGCCAGCCCGCGAAACGCGTGGCGCAGGTCGCGCACGAGGTCGCTCACGGAAGCCGCTCCACCCAGAAGCGCCGCGTGCGCGCCAGCGTCAGGATCGCCTTCTCCGTGAACGTGCGCGGGTCGGCGAACTCGGCGAGCGCCTCGTCCTGGCGGTGGACGTAGGCGCCGAAGTCGGCGAGCACGAGCCACGGGTCGTGCGGGTTGAAGAGCGCCTCCTTGACCCAGTCGAAGGCGCCCGGCGTGGGCGCGTAACGCGACCCCACGAGCGCGTCGAGCGAGAGACGCACGAGCGGATCGATCGTGTAGACGTCCTGCGGCCGGTAGACGCGGCCCTCGCGCCACGCGTGGGTCTCGAGCGGCCCGAGGCCGAACAAGAAGAGGTTCTCCGCCCCAACGGCGGCCTCCAGCTCGCGCACTGTCCCGTCCCGCGTGCCGAGCATCACGGCGCCGCTCGCCGCGAACCAGAGGGCTCTCGCCCCGGCCGCGCCGGAGCCCGCGGTGCCTGGCTGGTTGGCGAGGTCGGCGCCCGCCACGAGAAGCGGGACGCCCGCGGCGTCACAGTGGGGCAGCACGGCAACGCGCAACGCCTGCCGCACGCGCTCGTCGCGGTTGATCGCCTCGGCCACCGATCGCAGAAGTTCAAACAGGCGCTCGCCACCGGGCTCGCCGGCGTCGCCCACGCGAGCCAGGACGACCGTGCGCGGGGCGGGCGGCGTCCAGCCTCCCGCGGCCAGCCGCAGGTGCTCGCGCACGAGGCCGAGGACGCTCAGCAGCGGCCGCTCGTGTCCGGCGAAGGTCCCGAGCCGGACGTCGACCAGCGAATCGGGGTCGGTCTCGATCCCTGCCGCCTCACGCAGGTACGCGCCCAGGCGCTCGCGATTCGTCCGCCGCAGCCGGCGGAAGGCACCGCGGAAGGTCGAGTCGAAGGCGAGCGTCTCGAGCTCCGCGAAACGCTCGGGATCGGTCGCCCACTGGCTCCCGAGCGTCAACGCGAGCTGCTCGGCGAGCGGGGGGTTCGCGTCGACGACGAAACGCCGCGCGAAGACCGGCGTTGCGCAGGTGCGCAGGGCAGCGCCGCGCAGCTCGGCGAAGTCGGCGAGGATCTCGGCGGCAGGGCCCTCCCAGGGCGGCGCCACGTCAGCTCGTGACGACCCGAGGATCGCGAGCTGGCCGAGGCGCAGCCGCCGCGGCTCACTCTCGCGGAAGAGCGACAGCCGGCGACGCCGCCCGCCGTCCCCCGGCCAGTGCGTCTCGATCTCGTCGAGATGGCGCCGGTTGATCTCGTACAGGATCTCGAGCAGCCGCGGCTGTTCGGATTCGAGGAAGGACACCGTCCAGAACGGGTGGCTCGGCTCGCTCCCGGGGCTGGCGAAGCGCGAGACGACGCCGGCGCGGGTACGAGCCCACGCCTCGTCCCAGCCGAGGCCCTGCTCGTCGAGCAGAAGGCGCATCCGCTCGGGGATCACGAGCGCGCCGCGCTCGTCGGCGAGGAGCAGCGTGCCACCGTCGTTCTCGGCGGCCCGGGCCGCGGCGACGGCCAGCCCCAGCTCCAGGCGCAGGCGCGCGACGTCGTCGGCCCCCGCAGCGACCGTTGGCGCGAGGGCGTGCTCACGCACGATCCGGCCGGCCGCCCGCAACGCCGGGACGAGCTCAAAGGCCGTCTCGGACCCGGCTTCGGCACCAAGGACGTGGACGATGCGGCCCGCGCTCGTGCCCATGGTCCCATTCTGCCCCAGCCGGCGGGTCCCGGGTGCGCTCGCTGTCCTGCGATATAGTCGCCCCGAATGGCCAAGGATCCCGCGCTGGATCTCCTGTTCAAGTCACACCCGTGCCACGGCGTCGAGATCGGGCCGGAGGCGCCGCGCTGCGTCACGGTCTTCATCGAGATCGTCCCTTCGGACACCGTCAAGTACGAGCTCGACAAGGATTTGCTCGGTCCGCTCCTCGGGACGAGCTGAGCATGGGCGCCATCGTCGTCACCGGCGGGGCCGGCTTCATCGGCGCCAACTTCGTGCGGCACGCGCTGGCGCACGGCGACGCGCGCGTGGTGGTGCTCGACAAGCTCACGTACGCGGGAAATCTCGAGAGCCTGGCCGACGTGGCTTCGAGCCCGCGCTTCACCTTCATCGAGGCCGACATCGCCGATCGCGAGGCGGTGCGTGGCGTGCTGCGCGAGCACCGGCCGTCGGCCGTCGTCAACTTCGCCGCCGAGACCCACGTCGACCGCTCGATAGACGACCCTGCGTCGTTCGTGCGCACGAACGTGACGGGCGCGTTCGAGCTGCTCGAGGCGGCGCGGCTCTTCCAGCGCGATCACCCGTCGGACGCCTTCCGCTTCCTCCACGTCTCGACCGACGAGGTCTACGGCACGCTCGGCCCGACGGGCGCGTTCTCGGAGACGACGCCCTACGCGCCCAACTCGCCGTACGCGGCCTCGAAGGCGGGAGCCGACCACCTGGTCCGCGCGTACCACGAGACCTACCGCCTTCCCGTGCTGCTGACGAACTGCTCCAACAACTACGGGCCGTTTCAGTTTCCCGAGAAGCTGATCCCGCTGATGATCCTGAACGCGGTCGAGGGGAAAGAGCTGCCGATCTACGGCGACGGCGGGAACGTCCGTGATTGGCTCTACGTCGAGGACCACTGCGAGGGCATCCTGCTCGTGCTCCGCAAGGGCGCGCCGGGAGCCAAGTACAACATCGGCGGCGGCAACGAGCGTACGAACCTGCAGGTGGTCGACGCGTTGTGCGCCGCGCTCGACGCGGAGCTGCCGGCCGCGAGCAACCCGGCCCTCGCCGCGCTCGGCCTTGGCTCCTACGCTGGCCTCAAGACGTTCGTGCCCGACCGCCCCGGCCACGACCGCCGCTACGCGATCGACGCCTCGAAGGTGCGGGCCGAGCTCGGCTGGACCCCGCGCCACGCCTTCGAGAGCGGCCTGCGCGAGACGGTCCGTTGGTACCTCGCGAACAAGCCCTGGTGCGAGGCGGTCCAGTCGGGCAAGTACCGCCGGGAGCGGCTCGGCCTGTCGAGCTGAGCCTATAATCCGGGCATGGGACGGCCCGCGCCCACCGCGCACATGACCTACGCCGAGTACCTGGCCGCCGAGGCCGTGGCGGAGATCCGCCACGAGTTCCTGAACGGCGAGGTGTGGGAGATGGCGGGGGGCACGGTCGAGCATGGCGCCCTGGCGCTGGCCGTGGCCGGTGAGCTGCGGGCAGCCTTGCGCGGCAAGCCATGCCGCGCCTTTTCCTCCGACGTCCGGGTTCGAATCTCCGAGACCGGCCTCACCACCTATCCCGACGTGTCCATCGTCTGCGGCCAGCTCGAGACGTCGCCCGAGGACAAGGACGCGATCACAAACCCGATCGTGCTGGTCGAGGTGCTGTCCGATTCGACGGAGGCCTACGACCGCGGGGCGAAAGCGGCCCACTACCGGCGGATCGCTTCGCTGCGTGAGTACGTGCTCGTCGCCCAGAGCGAGCCGCGCATCGAAGTGCACCGTCGAACGGAGAGCGGCCGATGGGAGCTGCTCGAGGCTCGCCCAGGCGAGGCAATTGAGCTCGCGTCGCTCGACGTCCGGCTGGACGTCGCTGCCGTCTACGCGAACCCGCTGGCCGGATGAAGTTTCTCCCCACAGAGCTGCCTGGCGTCCTACTGATCGAGCCGGACGTCTTCCAGGACGCGCGCGGGTTCTTCCTCGAGACCTACCACGAGCGCAGGTACGCGGACGGCGGCATCCCGGGTCCGTTCGTCCAGGACAACCACTCGTACTCGGCTCGCGGGACGCTGCGCGGGCTGCACGCGCAGCTTCGGCATCCGCAGGGCAAGCTCGTGCGGGCGGTCGAAGGCGAGATGTTCGACGTGGCGGTCGACATCCGGCGGGGCTCGCCCACGTTCGGGAAGTGGGTGGGCTTCGTGCTCTCGGGCGACAACTTCCGCCAGCTCTGGATCCCACCCGGCTTCGCGCACGGCTTTTGCGTCACCAGCGAGCGGGTGCACGTCGAGTACAAGTGCACGGGCTTCTATGACCGCACCGACGAGGTGGCGATCGCCTGGAACGACCCCGCGATCGGCATAGAGTGGCCGATGGAGAAACCGACGCTCTCGCCCAAGGACGCGTTTGCCCCGCGCCTGGCCGAGCTCCTCGAGCGCCTGCCCGCGTAGGACTCCGGAAACCTCGCGCCCGCGTCCGTCCAATCCTCGAGACGGTGTGGACGAGGAGGGATCATGCGTCGAGGAAACCGCGTCTGGTCGTACGTTTTGGCGGGAGTGATCGTGGCAGGGCTCGGCGCGTGCGGGGGAGGCGGCCCGACCGGGGGCACGCCGCCGCCGCCGCCACCGCCGCCCACGCCCGTCATCGTGGCTCAGGGCCAGGGCTTTCCCCTCAAGGTGGACTTCGTGTCCTTTGCCAACTTCACGACACCGCAGGTCGGGACCGTGGAAGCCACGGTCGACTGGACGTTCGCCGCCAACGACCTCGACGTGTATCTGACTCCCGGCAGCTGCACGTTCGACCAACTGATCGCGAACCGGTGCAGCATGCTGACCTTCTCGGAGAGTACGACCGCGAAGCCGGAGCGGGTGCGGGCCACCAACGTCGCGGCCGGAAGCTACATCATCTGGGTGGCCAACGCGGGTCCGGGTGACGAATCGTTGTCGTACCAGGTCGTGTTCACCGCGAACGCCACGGGATCGGTCGCGCCCGGCGTGGCCGCAAGCGACTCCGCTTCCCTGCGACCGTCGCTCGAGAAGGGCAGGCTGAGGGGCGCCAGCCCTCTGCGGTAAGCCGCCCGGCGCTCACGCGCCACGGAGCCCGCCCGCAGCTCCGTGGCGCTCGGTTGCTTCTTGCGGATCGCGAGCGTTCCGCTCGCGTGGCGACGGCCCGCGCGGCTGGGTTATGATCGCCCTCCAGGCTGCGAAAGACGGGCGCCTCACGGGCTGCGCGGCCCTGTGGGAGGCGGCCCGAAAATCCCGCCAGGATCGGAAAGGGCCAATCCCGTCATGGGTCTTCTCGACCTCTTCCAGGGCAAGTACGTGGACCCGACCTACCCCGGGGTCCACGCGGGTGGCAACGTCGTCACCACGACGCTCGACGCGGTGGTCAAGTGGGGCCGGCGCTCGTCGATCTGGCCCATGCCGTTCGGCACCGCCTGCTGCGCCATCGAGTTCATGGCGCTCTCGGCCTCGCACTACGACATCGCCCGCTTCGGGGCCGAGGTGCTGCGCTTCTCGCCGCGCCAGGCCGACCTCATGTTCGTGGCCGGCACGATTCCCGACAAGCTCGGCCCGGTGCTGAAGACGGTCT
>Ga0247727_10007705_pt1 | contig 20361 bp, 20 predicted proteins | sample WisWelCaveWW1625_FD_202498 | JGI IMG/M metagenome (GOLD analysis project Ga0247727, IMG submission 202498) | Biofilm microbial communities from Wishing Well Cave, Virginia, United States - WW16-25 | ecosystem: Environmental > Aquatic > Deep subsurface > Groundwater > Cave microbial mat | place... | reverse complement strand
TGGCGGCGTTGCGCCTCCTCCGAGTATTGCAGCGAATACGCGTCGTCGGCGCGCCTTGCCAGCGACGATCCATCACGGCGCCTTGTTGGCGCTACTTCGGGGAAGGAACACTAGCCAGCCCGGCAGCGGGCCTCCGACCCTGCCAACGAACTTCGGCTGCGGGACGCTAGAACGGCGTGTCGTCCTTGCTGCCGGCGGTCTCGTAGGACTCCGACGGAGGGGAGCCCTCGCCGGCTCCGCTCTCCCGGCCGGTGCCGGGCCCAGCGCCTTGGCCGCCCGCTCCCGCCCCGCCGCCGCTGCCGACGAACTCCCAGTTCTCGGCCACGACGTAGAGCTTGCTGCGCTTCCCGCCGCCCTGCTTGTCCTCCCAGGTGTCGAGGCGCAGGTGCCCCTCCAGGAAGGCCGGCTTCCCCTTGCCGTGGAAGCGCGCGAAGGCCTCGCCCCGCTTGCCGAACAGGGTGATGTCGATGAAGGTCGGCTCTTCCTGCCAGTTCCCGTCGGCATCCTGGAAACGCCGGTTGACGGCCAGGCCGAACTTGACGATCGGCGTGCCGTTCGGAGCGAAGCGCACCTCCGGGTCGCGGGTCAGGTTGCCCATCAGGATGACCTTGTTGTAGCTCGCCATGGTTCTCCTCGTGCGGGAAGCGGTTGCGAGGAGTCTAGCGCGCGACCTGGATCCGCGTCGCGCCCATTCCTAGGATGCGCGCAACCCGAGGACCCCGCATGGAAACGAGCCTTCAAGGCGGCCGGACCGAGCGGCGCCGCCACCCGCGCGTTCCGTTCGACTGGCCGGTCACGATCGCGCTCGCCGATGGAACCTTCCAGGCCCGGTTGCGGGACGTCTCGCGGGCGGGGATGTGCTTCTTCCTCGATCGACGCGTGCCGGAGATGACGGTCCTGCGCATGGACCTCGAGCTCCCGCCCGCCCCGGGGAAGGAGCAGGGCGAGCGCGTCAGCGGCTCGGGGGTGGTCGTGCGCTGCCAGGCGCTCTCCAAGCACCTGGACCACTACGAGATCGCGGTCTTCCTGAACCACCTCACGGACGAGGCGCGCGCGGCGATCGAGGTCTTCGTGACGCGCGCCGCGGGTTGAGGGGGCGATGAGGATCGGAGCGCTGGCGGGGAAGGCGCTCGCGCCGCTCCTCGTCGCGCTCTCTCTCTCCCTCACGTTCGGGATCCACGTCGCGCGCGTCGCCCCGCTGCACAAGCACAGTCAGGCGACCTTCCTCGCGCTCGAGGACGGTTTCGAGCACTACCGGGAGATGCCTCGCCCCTGGCGCTCGCGCCTGTTCGCGAACGCGCTCGCGAGCCTGTGCGTCTCCTACGACGAGCGCTCCGCCGAGCGCGTGGTCGACCCCCAAGACTTCGCGCGCGGGGTCGGGATCTGGGCCGGCGCCTGGTTCATGGCGACCTGTCTCGTCTACTGGCTCGCGCTCGGCGAGCGCTCGCTCTTCTTCTCGCTCGGCACCTTCGCCGGCGTGATCTACGGCTCGATGCCCGGCATCGACGCGCGCGTCTATCCCTGGGACCTGCCGGCGCTCTTCGGGTACGCGCTCTTCACCATGGCCGTGCTGCGCGGGCGCTGGGCGTGGCTCTCCTGGATCCCGCTCGCGGTCGGGTTCAAGGAGACCGCGCTGGTCTACGCGCTCGCCTTCCTGTTCTGGGAGGGCGCGAGCTGGAAGAGGCGGCTCGGCTGGTTCCTCGGGACGTGCGCGCTCTCCGTGGGCGTGAAGCTCGGCATCGACCTCTTCACGCGGAACCCGCAGTACTTCTTCACGATGTCGTCGGGCCAGGGGACGTTCCTGCGCGACAACCTGCGCCACCTCGTCACCCTGGACGCGAAGCATCTCCTGTTCGTGAACGCAGGCCTCCTCGCGGCTTTCCTGCTCTCGCCGCCGCGCGGACGGGCGGTCTGGACGTTCCGCGGGATCGCGCTCGCCTTCCTCGGGGGACTCCTCTACTGGGGGAACATCGCGGAGGTGCGCATCTTCTACGAGCTCCTGCCGGTGAGCCTCGCCGGTCTCGCCGGCGCGTTCCTGCCCGAGCTCGTCAGCACGTCTTGCAGCGGTCCGGCAGGTCGCCCGACATGAGCCGGCGGCGGAAGGCGCGGTAGGCCTCGTTGTTCCAGATCGCGCTCGCCTCCTCGCGGAACACGTTGCCGAAGGAGATCTCGCGGCTGTCGTAGTAGTTACAGCAGGGCGTCACGTCGCCCTCGACGGTGACGTAGGCCATGTGGCGCGGCCAGTAGCATTCCATGCGCTCCTTCTTGGTCCAGGGCGTGTAGGCCCACACGACCTGGAGCTTGCCGTCGTAGGGCGGCAGCGAGCGGATCCACTCGCGCTCCTCCTCCCCGAGCTCGAGCGCCTCGAGCTCCTTCTTGGGCGTCGCGTTGAGCTTGGTGAAGACGATCGAGTCGGTCCCGAGCTCCTCGGCGATCGCGAGCATGCGCGGGATCTGCCTGTAGTTCGCCTTCGAGAGCACCGTCATCACGCCGATCTTCGGCGTCGCCGACGCGAGCGCGGCGCGCGCCTCGATCAGGTTCGTCACACAGCGCTTGTAGCGCTTGAGCGTGCCGCCCTTGCGCAGCCTGCGGAAGGTGGGCTCGTCGGCGCCGTCCAGGGAGAAGTTCACGAGTTCGAGGCCCGAGCGCACGATCTCGAAGGCGGTGTCGCGCTCGATCTTCGACGCGTTGGAGAAGGTGTGCACGCGGATGTCGCGGCCGCTCGCTGCGCGGATGATGTCGAGCACGCAGGGGTTCAGGAACACCTCGCCCAGTCCCTGCAGCTCGATCTTCTTCACCGAGGGGAACGCGTCGAGGACGCGCGTGAGCTCCGCGGCCGACATGTGCTTCTGCGGCCGGTCGTAGCCCGGGGCCGCGAGCGGGCAGGAATCGCAGCGGAAGTTGCAGATCGAGGAGGTCTCGATCTGGATCGCCGCGGGCGGATTGGGGTTGCGGCCCGTGCGCTGGAACTCCTCCCAGTCGAGGACCGGGGCGAAGGGGTCCCCGTGCTCGAAGGCGGGGTCCCGGGAGGCTTCGGCGTTGACCATGGGGGGGAACGATCGACCGGGGCGGGAGGAGAAGTGTAACCGTTCGCGGGCCCGAGCCCTTGCCAGGGGACCCGCGCGGCCCGTGGAATGCTCCCATGCGGATCGTGGTGCGACTCTTCGCCGGCCTGCGCGAGCGCTCGGGGAAGGAGCGGCTCGAGCTCGAGGTCCCCGAGGGCCTCGACCTCGCGGGGCTCGAGCGCGAGCTCGAGCGGCGCCACCCCGAGCTCGGTCCGCTCGCGGGCGTGCGCGGCGTGCTCGGCACGACCTACGTCGACGAGGGCACGCGCATCCCTCCGGGGAGCGAGGTGGCCCTGATCCCGCCCGTGTCCGGCGGTTCGGGCCGGCCGTTGCACTCGGGGCGCGCGGAAGAGGAGCTCCGCGCGGGCGTGTTCGAGCTATCCGCGGCGCCCCTTGAGCCCGAGGCGGCGCGCGCGCGCGTGGCCCATCCCTCGTGCGGGGCGTCGCTCGTCTTCGTCGGCTCGGCGCGCAAGCGCAATCGCGCGCGGGAGGTCGTGCGCCTCGACTACGAGGCCTTCGCCGCCATGACGCACTCCGAAATGGCGCGCATCTTCGCCGCCTGCCGCGAGCGCTTCGGCCCGCCGGCCGCGAAGGAGGGAACGGATCCCGCCGAGCTCGAGCTCCGCATGCTCGTGCAGCACCGCACGGGCGCGGTCGAGGTGGGCGAGCCCTCGGTCGTCGTGGCCGTCGCGAGCCCGCACCGCGACGCCGCGTTCCTCGCCGCGCGCTTCCTGATCGACGAGCTCAAGCGCAGCGTGCCCCTGTGGAAGAAGGAGCTCTACGCCGACGGGGGACACTGGATCGGCGAGGGCGCGTGAGGGTGATCCCCTTCAGACCGCCTGGGTGCTCAACTTCACCCAACGCGGATTCGCCGTGGTTTCCGCCAACCTGGGCTCGGCGGTTGGTGACTCGCTCGTTCTGATCCAGACCCTCCAGGCGGGGCGCTCCCAGCCACCTGGCAAAGGTGGAACCTCATTTCTCTCGAGGTAGGACAAGAGGAAGGAACGCAGCGCCTCGGGAGCCTCGGCATACACCTCCTCCCGAGTCTCGCCGGCGACGAAGAAGTCAGGCAGTTCGGCTATTCGGAGTTCGTAACAAGGTCCGCCCTCATCCACGGGTACTTCGGTCGGCCCCAACCAGCTCCACGGCATTTGGATCAGGTCATCCAGCCTCATGTTCGGGCTCCCCACGACATTCGCCTACATCCAGGATAGCCTGCGCTGTGCGTTTCGAGTAGACCGGCAGAACTTCGCCTCTCCCCTTTTCGACGAGCGGGAGCCGCTTCCCGCTGGGATGGGTCCAGGTTCGATGGGATCCACCGGATCTTCTGGGCGGAGCGAAGCCGGCCTTCGTCAGCCACCGAGCAAGATCCGAGTATCGGTAGCCCGTGGACTTTCCCTCAAGCAAGCCCCGAATCTCCTCGCAGTCCTTTGCCGAGAGAGCCATCGCTACCTCGACGTGCCTGATGCCTCTTGGATCTGGAGCACGTGAAGAGGGAGCGATTCCTTGTGGTGACCGTCGATGAGGATCTCGAATGAATAGGTGCCGCCTCTTGGGAAGACGGCGTCCACGATCTCGATGATGATCTGCGCGTGAGTAGGGTCCCCTCGCATGAATGGGCGTTGCATCTCGAACGCGCCGTCGACCGGCGGCGCGACCATCTGACCATCAGCGTCGACAACGCGAATGCCCAGCTTGTGACCCGGGTTCTCGCCGGCGGTTCCCTCCAGTTTGAGGACGAGCGTCATCTTCGGGTGGCGAGTGGGGAACCGCGGGGCCCACAGGACACTGAAACCTCCGAGGATGTTGAGTTTCCCTTCCTGGGAGACGTTGGCCGCGTCGGCAAGAACAGCTAGTTTCACTTCCATGTCTTGGCCCCTCGACTTCGTTCCCCCGCAGGAGGTTCTCTTTTTCCAGCCGGAATCTTCGTCGGGCGTTCTAACGGAGGCCTTCCCCCGATTCCAGGGACCCTGGGCCGTTTCCGGCTAGGGGACTTCAATGCAGGCCGTCTCCAGCACATTCGAGGTCGAGGTCGTTTCCGTCACGCCCTTCGCGCAGAACTGGCAGAACTGTTCGCTCCTGCGCGCGCGAGAGAGCGGCGGGGGCGTCGTGATCGATCCCGGCGGCGACCTCCCGCGCATCCGCTCGGCGCTCGAGGCCTGATGGCTCTCGAAGGGGCGGCATCCGAGCAGGTGGCATTCGACCTGGGGCGTTGCTACCTTCCTCGCCCTTCGCGGCCGGCCGCACGCAGCATGAGTTCGAAAGCAGGTCTCAGCCTGAACGTCGAGGGAGTCGAGCGCGAGGAGCTCGAGGTCGAGGTGCTCGTCGTCGGCGCCGGGCCCGCGGGGCTCGCCTGCGCGATCCAGCTCAAGCGCCTGCTCGCCGCCGCGGGAAAGGGCGACGCGACCGTGCTCGTGCTCGAGAAGGCCGAGGAGGTCGGCTTCCACGTCCTCTCCGGCGCCGTGATGGATCCACGCGGGATGGCCGAGCTCTTCCCCGACTGGCGCGAGCGCGGCTGCCCGGTCGAGGCGGACGTGCGCTTCGACTGCGTCGACGTCCTGCGCGCGAACGGCAAGAAGCTGCGCCTCTCGGGCCTCTTCGTCCCGCCGCCGCTCCGGAACCACGGCAACGCGATCATCAGCCTCTACCGCGTCGTGCGCTGGCTGAAGGACGAGGCCGAGGAGCTCGGCGTCGAGGTCCATCCGGGCTTCGCGGGGGCGAGAGTGCTCCACGACGGCGCGCGCGTGATCGGCGTCCAGACGCGCGACGCGGGACTGGCGAAGGACGGCTCGCGGAAGGGCCGGTTCCAGCCGGGCATGAACGTGCGCGCCCGGGTGACCGTCTTCGCCGAAGGGACGCGCGGCAACCTCGCCAAGGGGCTGATCCAGCGCCTGGGCCTGGACCGCGGCCGGAACAGGGAGCTCTACGAGACCGGCGTGAAGGAGATCTGGCGCATCCCCGAGGCGCGCGGGAAGGAGATGCTCGGCCAGGTGATCCACACCATGGGCGAGCCGCTCGGCACCTCGGGCTTCGGCGGCGGCTGGATCTACGGCCTCTCGGGGAGCCGCCTCTCGATCGGCTACGTGACGGGCCTGGACCATCCCGATTCCAAGCTCGACCCGCACGCCCTCTTCGTGCGCTGGAAGCAGCACCCGGCCGTGGCGCGCCTGCTCGAGGGCGGCGAGATCCTGCGCTACGGCGCGAAGACGATCCCCGGCGGCGGTTACTTCGCCATGCCGGAGCTCGCGGGCGACGGCTTCTGCCTCGTGGGGGACAGCGCGGGCTTCGTGAACATGTCGCGCCTGAAGGGCGTGCACCTCGCCGTCAAGTCGGGCCTCTTGGCCGCCGAGGCGATCGCCGAGGCGCTCGCGAAGGGCGACACGTCGAAAGCGGGGCTCGCAGGCTACCCGCGGCGCTTCGAGGAATCCTGGGCGAAAGAGGAGCTGTGGCGCACGCGCAACTTCCGGACTGCCTTCCAGTCCGGGTTCCTCACGGGATTCCTCGACGCGGGGCTGCAGCTCGTCACCGGCGGCCGCGGGCTCGTCGCCCGCCGGCGCGCCCGCGCCGACCACGAGGGGAAACTCTCGGCCTCGCTCTCGCGCCTGGAGAAGCCCGCCTTCGACGGCGCGCGCTCGCTGGACAAGCTGACCGACGTGTACCACTCGGGAGCGATCCACGAGGAGGACCAGCCGCTGCACCTCGTGGTGACGGATCCGGAGATCTGCCTCACGCGCTGCACGCTGGAGTTCGCCAATCCCTGCCAGCACTTCTGCCCGGCGGCCGTGTACGAGTGGCCGCACGCGAACCTGGACGAGGCGCGCGCCAAGGGCGGGGTCGTGATCAACGCCTCGAACTGCGTGCACTGCAAGACCTGCGACGTCGCCGACCCCTACCAGATCATCGAATGGGTCGTGCCCGAGGGCGGCGGCGGGCCCAAGTACGTCGACATGTGAGCCGCGCTCGCCGATGAAACTCGAACTGGAGAACCGCCGCGATTCGATTCGACCGCTCGACTTCCTGGTCGTCCTGGGCTTCGAGGGCAAGAAGCCGGGCCTCCCCAGGGGCGTGAAGGTCGCCGCGCACGCGCTCTCGTCCTTCCGCGGGGAGTTCCGCGAAGTGCGCACGACCGACGCGCTCCAGGGACCGGCGAAGCGCGTGCTCCTCCTGGGTCTGGGGAAGCCCGCGGCCCTGGACCTCGAGCGCGTGCGGCGTCTCGCCGCGCTCTCGGTCCAGTCGGCGGAGCGCGCCCGCGCGGCCGCGCTCGGCCTGTGGGTCGATCCCGAGGTCGAGTCGAAGGTCGGGGGAGCCGAGAGCGCCGGCCAGGCGCTGGCCGAGGGCGCGCTGATGGGCGCCTACAGCTTCCAGGAGTGCAAGAGCAAGCCGAAGAAGGCGCACCTCGCGCGCGCGGTCCTGTTCGGCGGCGGGGCGCCCTTCCGGCGCGGCGGGGAACGCGGGATCGTGATCGGCGAGGCGAACGTGTTCGCGCGCGGCCTGCAGGACTTGCCCGCGAACCTCATGCGCCCGCGCGACCTCGTGGCGCGCGCGCGCTCGCTCGCGATGCGCAACGGACGGATCCGCGTGCGCGCGCTCGACGCCGCGGCCTGCCAGCGCCTCGGCATGGGGGCGTTCCTCTCGGTCGCCAAGGGCTCGGTGGAGCCGCCCTACCTGATCCACCTCGTGCACCGGCCGCGACGCAAGGCCCAGGCGCGGATCGCACTCGTCGGCAAGGGGCTCACCTTCGACGCCGGCGGGATCTCCCTCAAACCGGCGGCCAAGATGGAGGAGATGAAGTACGACATGTCCGGCGGCGCCGCCGTCCTGGGCGTGTTCCACGCGCTCCCCAGGCTCGACCTGCCGTTCGAGCTGCACGGCGTGATCGCCGCGACCGAGAACCTGCCGGACGGCCGGGCCAACAAACCGGGCGACGTCGTGCGCGCCATGAACGGCACGACGATCGAGGTTCAGAACACGGACGCCGAGGGACGGCTCGTGCTCGCCGACGCGCTGGTCTACTCCGAAAGGAAGATCCGGCCCGACGCGATCATCGACGTCGCGACCCTGACCGGGGCGGTGATCACCGCGCTCGGTCACGAGCTCTCCGGCGTCCTCGGGAGCGATCCGGACCTGATCGATGAGCTCGTGCGCGCCGGCAAGGAGACGGGCGAGCTCCTCTGGCCGCTGCCGCTCCTCGACGCGCACAAGGAGCACATGAAGAGCAAGGTCGCCGACCTGAAGAACATCAACGCCGGCCAGGGCGCGGGTTCCTCGGCCGCGGCGGCCTTCCTGTCGCACTTCGTGCAGAAGACGTCCTGGGCGCACCTCGACATCGCCGGCAGCGCCTGGGGCGCCGACGAGCGCGACTATCAGGGCGGGCCGGGCGGCACCGGCGTCGGCGTGCGGCTGCTCCTCGGGTACCTGTGCGCGAAGGCTTGAGCGAGGGTCGCCGCTACTCGAGCTCGGTCACGCGCACGCGCTTCTTGTCGCGGCAGACCTCGACGTGCTTCCTGAGCTCGTCCCGCAGCGCTTGGGGAGCGCGGATGCCTTCCAGCCGCTGGAGGGGGTTCGCCTCGTCGGAGGTCGCGAGCTCGACGTGGCCCAGGCCGAAGAGCCGCAGCAGGAAGGGCTCGACCACCTGGTAGTCCGTGACGCGATAGAGCTCGGTCTCCTCCGTGCGCTTGGAGAAGATCCCGCTCCTCGTCACCAGCCGTTCGGTGGTGACGCGATAGCTCCGGCTCGCGCTCAGGATCCCGCGTGCGAGCGCGTAGACGAGCGGGGCGATGGCGAGCCCGACCGCCGCGGGGAGGGGGAGCGCGAGTTCGAGCGCGCCCCAGAGGAGCGCGAGCGCGAGGAGCGCGCAGCCGAGGTGGACATGGGCGAGCAGGATCTGGGACGGGCGGCCCTCCCAGACGCTGCGCTCTTCCGTGCGTTCTGCCTGTGTGGATCCGGCCATGTCTCGAGTCCGTCGGAGGCGCGTGTCGGGCGGGCAGGGTACCATTCCCGGAGCTCGTGTTCTCCATGTCCGGAGTCCCTGCCCTCGCCCTCGCGCTCTTCGCCGCGGGCTCGGCGCCGTCGCTCCAGGAGCCGCTCCAGGAGTCCAAGGCCACAGCTCGGGCCGAGGAGCTGGCCGGCCACCGGCGCATGCTCGAGGTCCTCGCCGACATCCACGCCAAGATGCCGCGGCAGAACACCTACTTCGGCGACCGCAAGCTGAGGAAGATCGAGCAGGAGATCGCCGGGTTCGACCCCCAGCTCTCGCGCAAGGCGCTCGCGCGGCTCCACCACGATCTGGCCCAGAACCAGCTGCGCCTGGGCTCGAACGAGCAGGCGGTCGAGAGCTTCGAGAAGAGCCTCGAGATCGTGAGCGAGTTCCCGCGCGCCGAGTGGCCGCCCTTCGCCGAGAAGCTCGCCTACAACCTCGGCATGGCCTGGATGCGCGTGGGCGAGCGCGCGAACTGCGTCCTGCACCACAGCGCGGAGAGCTGCATCCTGCCCATCCGCGGGACCGGGGTGCACGCCGACCGGGAAGGTTCGCGCCAGGCCCTGCGCTGGCTGCGCGAGGCCCTGCGCGGCGCCGGCGAGAACCAGGCGCTCGCGCTCTCGGCGCGCTGGCTCGTCAACGTAGCCGCGATGACGCTCGGCGAGTACCCGGGCGCCTTGAGCGAGGAGGAGCGCCTGCCGCCCTCGCTCTTCACGTCGGAGGTCCTCTTCCCGCGCTTCCAGGACGTCGCGCCCGCGCTCGGCGTGAACTGCTTCGACCTTTCCGGGGGCGCCGTGGCCGACGACCTCGACGGGGACGGGCTCCTCGACTTGCTCTCCTCCTCCTGGGCGACCGACGGCCAGATCCGGTTCTTCAAGAACGTCGGCGACGGGACCTTCGAGGAGCGCACCGATGCCGCGAACCTGCGCGGGATCGTGGGCGGGCTGAACCTGCTCCAGGGGGACACCGACGACGACGGCGACCTCGACGTCGTCGTGCTGCGCGGTGCCTGGTTCTTCGGACCGGCTGGCGAACTGCCCAACTCGCTCCTGCGCAACGAGGGCGGTTCGTTCCTGGACGTCACCTTCCGCGCCGGGCTGGGCGAGCACTTCCGGCCCACCCAGGCGGGCGGCTTCGCCGATTACGACCTCGACGGCGACCTGGATCTCTACGTCGGGAACGAGGCCTCACCGGAGGCGCGCATTCCTTCCGAGCTGTTCCAGAACCAGGGCGACGGGACCTTCCGCGACCGGGCGAAGGAGGCGGGCGTCGAGAACTTCTTCTTCGCGAAGGGCGTCACCTGGGGCGACTACGACGAGGACGGCTTCCCCGATCTCTATGTCTCGAATCTCGCGAGCCCCAATCGCCTCTACCACAACCGCGGCGAGGGGACCTTCGAGGAGGTCGCGGGCAAGCTCGGCGTCGCCTGGCCGCTCAAGTGCTTCCCGGTCTGGTTCTTCGACTACGACGACGACGGGCACCTCGATCTCTACGTTTCGACCTACGACCAGGGCCAGCCGGACGCGGACTTCCGCCTGGCGCCGGTCGTGGCGAGCATGCTCGGCCAGGATCCCGCCGTCTTCGGAGCGGAGCTCCCGAGGCTCTACAAGGGCGACGGCAAGGGCGGCTTCCGCGACGTGGCGGCCGAGGTCGGGCTCACCGCGGTCACGCTCCCCATGGGCGCCAACTTCGGCGATCTCGACAACGACGGCTTCCTCGACTTCTACCTCGGCACGGGGTATCCGGGATACGACGGGTTGATCCCGAATCTGATGTACTGGAACCGCGGCGGGAAGCGCTTCGTCGACGTCACGATCCCGGGCGGTTTCGGCCATCTCCAGAAAGGACACGGCGTCGCCTTCGCCGACCTCGACCAGGACGGCGACCAGGACGTCTTCGAGCAGATGGGCGGCGGCTATCCAGGCGACGCCTTCGGGAACGTGCTCTACGAGAACCCCGGCTTCGGCAACCACTGGCTGAAGGTGCGCCTGATCGGCGTCGAGAGCAATCGCTTCGGCGTCGGCTCGCGCCTGCGCGCGGAGATCGTCGAGCGCGGGACGCGCCGCTCGGTCTTTCGCCACGTGAACTCGGGCGGGAGCTTCGGGTGCAATCCGTTGGTCCAGCACCTCGGACTCGGCCAGGCCGAGAAGGTCGAGGTCCTGGAGGTCTTCTGGCCCAAGACGAAGAAGACCCAGGTCTTCCGCGACGTGCCCGCCGACCGGCGCGTCGAGATCACCGAGGGTTCGGACGAGCTGCGTGTGATCGAGGAGCGGAGCTTCCGCTTCCGCGCGCGCGAATAGCTCGGGCTAGCCCCGTTCGTCGCGGCGGACGGGGCTCCTCCGCCCGCGCGAGCGAGCGAGGAAGACGCCGGCGAGGATCCCGAGCAGGAGGAACGCGAAGAGGACGCCGAATTCGTCCGGGGTCACGTGCGCCAAGAAGGGGCTCATGACCTCAGCATGACGGGCGGGGGACGCCGAGTCGAGGGGGGGTCAGTGCGGCTCCACGAGGAAGCTCGCGGCGATGCCGGCCGCGAGCAGCGCGAGCTTCTTCCCGGCGTCCACGCGCTCGTGGAAGATCTCGGGCAGGAGATCGCACAGGGCGACGAAGAGGAACGTCCCCGAGGCGAGCGCCACGAGCGCCTGGATGCCGGTCGGTCCGACGTCGCCGAAGAAGGTGCGGCCGAGCAGGAGCCCGGCGGGCGTGACGCACGAGAAGATCAGCAGCAGGAAGAGCGCCCGGGAGCGCGAGCCCCCTCCCAGGAGCAGCACGGTCGCGAGCGAGAAGCCCTCGGGGAGCTTGTGCGAGAGCAGGGAGAGGAAGACGGCCCTTTGCAGGGCCGGATCTGGATCGAGCGACGTCGCCGCCCAGCCGAGTCCGTTCGCCAGGGCGTGCACCGAGAGCCCGAAGAAGGAGCCCCAGCCGAGCGTGCGGTGCGCCTCCGATCCCTGCCGGCCCGGGAGCAGCAGGTTCTCCACGAGGAACGGCGCCAGCACGCCCGCGAGGACGAACGCCCCGCGCCAGAAGGAGCCGAGTCCCCCCTGCGGTTCGGGACCCCAGGCCTCGGGCAGCAAATGGAAGAAGACGATCCCGAGGAAGAGCCCGGTCGCGAAGGCGACGAGCACGTGGAAGACGCGCTCGGAGCGACGGAAGAAGACCGTCAGGACGCCGCCCAGGAAGGTGGCCGCGAGAACGGAGAGGGCCGGCGTGAACATCGGGAGAGTCCTAGCGATCTCGGGCGCTCGTTCCAAGCACGCTTCCGCCTTCCTCCGGGAACGAGCGCCGGAATGCCGGCGCGCTTCGTGAACCGGGACACTAACCTCGCCGCGGCTCCATGGTCGCTACTCCGATGGACGCTCCGCTGGACTCATCGGGGGGCCGCCCGAGACGACTGCGCAGGCTGGCGTTCCGGCTGGCGCTCTCCCTCGCGCTCGGCCTCATCTCCCTCGAGCTCCTCCTGCGCTTCCTGCTCATCGGCTCGAGCGACCTCGCCCTGCGCCTGGGCGAGCCGCTGCGGCGACCCGAGCTCTTCTCCGATCCGCACGCTGGCGAGGACTACTGGAAGCTGCGCGCGCGCTTCGATCGCGCCCCGCCCGCGGAACCCCATCCGCTCTTCCATCCGCTGCTCGGCTGGTGCAAGCTCGCCGTCGACCCGCAGACGTATCGGCACCGCTTCGAGGTCTATCTCCGCGGGCGAGCGCCGCTCCTCTTCTTCGGCGACTCCTTCACCGCCTGCCTCACCGGTCCTGAAGAGTGCTGGGAAGGGCTGCTCGAGCGGAGCGAGTTCGGTCGTGAGCTCTGCATCCTCAACTACGGCACGGGGAGCTACGGACTCGACCAGATCCTCCTGCTCCTGCGCTCGGCGCTCCCCGCCTACGCCGAGGCTCGGCCCAGGGTCGTCGTCGGGATCCTCGTGGACGACGACCTCGATCGCGCGATGACCGGCCTGCGCGAGTACCCCAAGCCACGCTTCGAGCTCGAGGGAGACGAGCTCGTGCTCCGTCCTCCCGAGCGCGCGCCGCCGCTCGCCTATGCGATGGAGCATCCGCTGGGCGGAACGAGCTACCTGTGGCGCTTCTTCGTGTTCGGTTCCGAGCTCGTTCCGCCCGCCCGGCGAGGGTCGTGGATGCTCGACGCTGGCTTCCGTGCGCGGGAGGAAGCCCTCGGTCGGCGCCTGCTCCAGGAGATCCAGCGCGCGGCGGCGCCCCTCGACCCCGGGTTCTTCGTGATCCTCTTCCACGGCGAGGAGGCGCTCGCTGCGAGCGAGATCCCCTGGCAGGAGCGCTTCCTCGAGCAGGCGCTCCACGAACTCGCGATCCCCTTCGTCTCCTCGCGGCGCGAGCTCGCGGCGGACGCGGCGCGCACGGGCCGTACGCCGGGGAGCTACTTCCTGCGCGACGGGAAGGACGTCCATCACTACCCCGCCGAGACGAACGCGATCGTGTTCGGCACGCTCGCGCGCGGTTTGCGGCGCGAATTCGAGCGCCGCGGGCACTCCGGGAGCGCGAGCGGCCGCTGAGCGCGCGGGCTCAGCCGCGCGGCCGGACGTAGACGTCCCAGCGCGCGAACTCGGGGTCGCGCTCGTAGCCGCCGAGCCATTCCTTCCAGGCCGACGCCAGGTCCGCCGGCAAGGCCGAGGCGAGCTCGTGGCTCACGACGATCACGTCCGGCCGGGTCGCCTCGAGCTCGGCGAGCCAGCCGCGGAAGCCGCCCGGCGTGTGGGCTTCGATGTGGCGGTGGATCCCGCGCATGATGAAGCCGTAGCGCGTCGGGTTCGCGCGCTGCAGGAACACGAGCACCTCGGGCGCGCCGACCGTGACGAGCCTTACCGCGGCGCCCCACTTGGTCTCGATGCGCTCGGCCTCGGTGCGCTGGCGCCGGAGGGCCTCGCGCGGCCGCTCCAGGTAGTACTTCGCCGCGGAACCGAACACGAGCACGAGCACGATCGTCGTGCGCAGGGCGAAGCTCCCGCGCTTCCCGAGCCGCGCCAGCTCGGCGAGGCTCGCGAGCCCCTGATCGAGCAGCCACCCGAAGCCGAGCGCGGCGTAGGGCAGGAAGACGAAGAAGTCGGGATAGCCCTGGAAATCGACGAAGGACCAGATCACCGGCAGGGGGAAGGTCAGGAGCACGCCCGAGAAGCGGTCGTGGAGGAGCGCGCCGCCGATCCCGGACGCCCCTTCGCGCCTCTCCCGCGCGCGCCAGAGGGCGAGGGCCGGCAGGACGAACAGCCCGAGCGCGATCGGGAACCCCATCGCGCCGAAGCCGCCCAGCGCCGACTGGATCATGAAGCCGAGGTGCGCCACCGGAGTCGTCGGCTTCTCGAGGAAGCGCAGGTTGAAGAGCAGGATCCCGTCGACGAACTCGGTGAGCGCGGAGCGCGACGCGAAGTAGATCCCGCACAGGACCCAGGGCAAGAGGAGTCCGGCCAGCGCGGCGAGGACCGCGCGCCGTCGTTCCTCCAGGCGCGACTGGAAGAAGGCGAGCAGCGGGGCGACCGCGGCGAAGACGCCCGTCGGCTGCCAGCCGAGCGAAGCGATCGAGCCCGCGAGGGCGGCGAGGAACCAGGAGCCGCGCGCGGCGAGCGCGAGCGCCAGGATCACGAAGAGGAGGACCGGCGTCTTGGGATCGGGCCCGCCCAGGCCGGAGGCGCCGAAGCCGGTGAAGCCGAGGAAGGTCGCCGCCGCGAGCCACGGCACGGCTCGTCCCAAGGGCCCACCGGAACGAGAGCAGGGGAAGAGCGTGCGCGCGAGGAGGAAGAGCGAGGGGACGCAGGCGCTCGCGATCGCGAGATAGAGCAGGCGAATGCAGCCGAGCTCGTCCCGCCCCGTCGCCTGCGAGACCCAGGTGCCGGCTGCGCAAAGGAACGTGGCGAGCGGGCCCTTGTGGTCGAACAGGCTCACGAAGGGCGGAACGCCTTCGAGCAGCCGTTCCCCGCTGTAGACGTAGATCGCCCCGTCGCGCAGGAGCTCGCCCTCCTTGCCGTGGCGGCTGAAGACGAAGAGCGCGACGGCGAAGAGGAGAGCGGAGAGGGCCGGAGTGAGACCTCGTCGAGGGAGTTCGCGCACGCGAGAAGGCGCAGAGGATAGCGAAGGGCTGCGCGCAATATGAGGGATCGAGGCGAACGAGGGGATCGGGCGCGACCGGCGTCCTCCTTGACACTTCGCGCGGGCCCCTGCGAGGATGCGGCCCGCGGAAGGGCATGAGAGCGACGACGAACCCGCAGTCCCTCGCCTCGCCCGCTGCCTCACGCTCCGCTTCTGAAAGGACTTCCGTCTCTCCGCTCGAGCTCCTCGCCGGAACGGCCGGCGCGGGGCTCCTCTTCGGCCTCCTCGACCTCGCGCTGGGCCTCACGGCGAGCGCAGGGGGCCTCTCCGGCGCGCTCGCCGCGCTCCCGACCCTCTCGATCGCGAGTGCGCTCGGTTTCCTCGTCCCCGGGCTCGCGGCGGGGCTCGCGGCCCTCCTGAGGCGCGACGCGCGGCATGTCCTCCTCGCGGCGCTCCTCGGGCTCGTCGCCTTCGAGCTCGACCTGCTCCTCGCCCGGGGCTCGCTCGATCCATCGTCCTCCTCCTCCTTCGCGCCGAGCGCGGCGGTCGGGCTCGCGGCGGCGCTCCTCGGGTACTTCGCGCTCGGCGCCCGCGCGCGGGCCGCACGGAACGAGGGCGACCGCGAACCCCCGGGCCGGAGCGCGACGGGCGCGGCTCGACCGGCGACTTCGGTTTCCGGCTCGCTCGTCGGGGCACTCTCGGGCGGCGTGCTCGCGCTCGCGTTCGCCTGTCTCGCGCTCCTCCTCCTGCGTTCCTCGGGTTTGCCGCGGGGCCTCTTCGCGGCCGGCACGCTCGTCGCGCTCGCGGCCGGCCTCCTCCTGGGCGGGAAGCGTCTCTCCCCGTCCTCGGGGAAAGGTTTTGTCGCGCTCGCGCTCGCCTTCCTCGCCGCGCTGGCGACCGCGTTCCTCCTGCCGCGCGCCGAGGCCGGGAGCTCGTCGCGGGCGACGACGACCGGCCACCGCGTGCCGCGCGTGCTCCTGATCGTGGTCGACACGCTGCGCGCGGACGCGCTCTCCTGCGCCTCGCCCTCCGGGCCGCCGACCCCGAACCTCGACCGGCTCGCCGCGCGCGCAACCCGGTTCTCCGCCGCGCGCGCGGCCGCTCCCTGGACGCTTCCCTCGGTCGCCACGATCCTGACCGGCGTTTCGCCGCTGGTGCACCGCGCGACGCGTCGCGACTCGGTCCTGCCGGAGGGGATCCCGACGCTCGCCGAGCGCCTGGCGGCGGAGGGCTACCGCACGGCCGCGATCGGCCACAACTACGTGCTCTCGCCGACGCGCCGCCTCGACCGCGGCTTCGACGAGTATCTCTTCTCGGCGCGCGGCACGCCGCCGGCGCGCTCGCTCGGCTTCCTCCTGTTCGAGGCCTGGCGCAGCGACCCCTCCGAGCAGGAGCCCGTGGCGCGCAAGATCTCCGAGCGGGCCCTCGACTGGATCGACGAGCACGCGAGCGAGGACTTCTTCCTCTGGCTGCACTACTACGATCCCCATCTCGCCTACGAGCCGCCCGCGGGGTTCGGTCCACGAGGCCCGCCGCCGAGCGGGATGAAGTGGAGCCTCTCCTTCGCGGCCTTCGAGAAGATCCGCGGCGGTTACCTCGTGCCCGACGAGGCCGGCCGGCGCTGGATCCGCGCTCTATACGACGGCGAGGTGCGGCTCCTCGATCAGGAGCTCGGCGCGCTCTTCGACGAGCTCGAGTCGAAGGGGCTCCTCGAGGACACGCTCGTCCTCCTGACGAGCGACCACGGCGAGGAGTTCTTCGAGCACGACGGCTTCGAGCACGGCCACACCGTGTTCGAGGAAGTGCTGCGCGTTCCGCTGATCGTGAAGCTCCCCGGGCAGCGCGAGGGCGCGATCGTGGAGGGGCCCGTGACCCTGGAGGGCCTCGCGCCGAGCCTGCTCGCCCTGTGCGGCGTCGCGAGCGAGCCGGGCGCGTTCTCGGCGCCGCCGTGGTTCGGGCCCGACGGCAAGCCCGCGCCGGCCGCGGAGCAGGGCGCGCTCTTCGGAACCGGGACGCTCTACTACCAGGACCGTGCGGCGCTCCTCTTCGGCGGCTGGAAGTACGCAAAGGACCTCGTGAGCGGGAAGGAGGAGCTCTACGACCTCGCGCGCGATCCCGGAGAGACGCGCTCGCTCGCCCGGGACGAGCCCGAGCGGCTCGCGCAGGCGCGCGCGCGCTGCGAGGCGGTCTTCCAGGCGGCGCAGGCGCTGCGCGAGCGCTACGCCGTCGGCGAGGGCGCGCGGACGGAGCTCGGGGCGGGCGAGCTGGGCGCGCTCGAGGACATCGGCTACGTGAACGGCGCCGTCTCCCCCGATCCCGGAGAGCAGCACCCCTGATGCGGAGCTTCCTGAAGAGCGCGCTCCTCGTCTCGCCGCCCTTCGTGCTCGGGCTGGGCGCGCTCGTCCTCGATCGCTTCCGCGTCCTGGAGCTCGACCGGCGCATCGCGCCGCCCGGCGCACTCGTGCTGAACCTCGCGCTCTATTGGGCACTCGCGGCGGCGCTCGTGGCGAGCGTGCGCGAGCGGGCGGCCGTCGGCGCCTTCCTGCGCGCGCGCCGTGCGCCGCTCCTCGCGCTCGCGATCTCGCTGGCGCTGGCGCTGGCCCTGGCCGAGATCGCCGTGCAGCGGCTCGGCATCGCCGAGCGCCCCCAGGGCTTCCGCCTGATCGACTCGGAGACCTTCCACCACGTGAATCCGTCCGGTCTCGCGCTCGTCGACGGCACGGGAGCCTTCGTGCGCACGAACGCGGAGGGCTTCCGCACCGAGTACACCCGCGAACGCTTCCTCCGGTTCGGCGCGCGCATCGCCGTCCTCGGCGACTCCTACGCCTTCGGCCTGGGCGTGAACGGCGAGGAGACCGCCTGCGCCGTGCTCGAGCACACCCTGCGCACGCGCCTCTCCCGCCAGGACCTCGGCGTCCTCGACACGGGCGTGATCAGCTACTCGCCGCTCCTCGAGCGCACGGCCTTCCGCGAGAAGGTGCGCGCCTACGAGCCGACGCTCGTCCTGCTCTTCCTCGACGGGAACGACATCGGGGACGACTACCGCTATGGAGAGCAGAACGTCTCGACCGATCCCGAGCGCCCGCGCTTCGAGGTGCCCGAGAAGCGCACCCCGCCCGCGCTCCTCCTGCTCGCGAAGCCCGCGCTGCGCGTCCTCGCCGCGCCCTGTCAAGTGCTCGGCCGCTTCTTCCCGGGCCTGCGCGGAGGAGGCGACACCGGGGACGGCGACTACTACGACTTCCGTCTCGAGATCGGGGGCGTGGTCGAGACGAACCGCTGGTTCATCCTGCGCCACCCGCTCGAGCTCACGCGGCCGTTCTTCGAGAAGACCTTGTCCTACGTGGAGGAGATCGCGCAGGACGCGCGCGCCTCGGGCGCCGCCTTCGCGCTCTTCGTCCTTCCGCGCTACTTCCACTGGAGCGACAAGGAGTGCCCCGACGACTGGGCCGGCGACCAGCACGCGTACGACGAGCCCCACGAGTTCGCCATGTTCGACTTCTTCGCCGAGCAGGCCGGCAGCGCCGACTTCCCGATCGTCTCGCTCCTCCCCGCGTTCCAGGCCAGCACCGTCTTCCCGCTGTGCTTCGAGAACGACCCGCACTGGAAGCCCGCCGGCCACCAGCTCGTCGGCGAGGCCGTCGCGGACGAGCTCCTCGCGCGCGGGCTCGTGAAGTAGGGCTCGTGGGGCGGGGAAGCGATCGCGGCCTGGATGGGACGGGTCGATGCGACGTCGCCGAGGCGCTCGACGCGGCTCGGGAAGCCGGCCGAGAATCGCAACCCAAGCTGGCGGGCGACCGCCGACCTGGAACAGGACCCGATCCCGCCCGCTCGTCCTCATCCCTGTGGGTCCCGGGATCCCGGGATGCCGCGAATGAGCGGGGATCGCCTGCTTCTTGCCGTGCCAGCCTTCGAGGACGACCGGCGGCTTCGAGCTCCCATCCCCGCGCAAGGAAGCGGGCTTGACCCCACCGAAGAACCGGGACGATAATCGCAACCCGAGCCGCGGCCGACCGTCGACTCCATCCAAACCAGATCCCGCCCGCTCGTCTGCGATCTAAAGCGCCCCCGCGAGGGGGCCGCGAGCCGGCGGGGTCGCCTGCTTGCTGGAGGTCGTATGGCTCGGCGGTATGCCATCCTCTTGGACGGCGGCTTCTTGACACGGCGCTTGCGCGCTCGCCTGGGAAGACATCCCACTCCGGATGACGTGATTGGGGAGTGCGCGCGGATCTCCGCACATCCCGAGCTCGACGGGCTGTCGCTCCTGCGGATCTACTTCTACGACGCCCCCCCCGGCGACGGTCGTGGTGACCCATCCGCTGACCGGCAAGTCGACCCATCTCGGACGAACGCCCACCCATGCGGTTCGAACCCGGTTCCTGGACGAGCTCGAGCTGAGACCCAACGTCGCGTTTCGCAAGGGTGAGCTCGCGCTGCGTGGATGGCGTCTGCGGGAGCGCTCCCTCGGGGACCTGACCAGGACCCAGCGAGGGCTCGTTCCGGACGACCTGGAGCCGTTCATCGAGCAGAAGGGAGTCGACCTCCGGATCGGTCTCGACATCGCCCGACTGGCTCTGCGGCAGCTCGTGGAATCTGTGGTCGTGGTCACCGGGGACAGCGACATGGTGCCGGCCTTCAAGTTCGCTCGGCGAGAAGGGGTGCGTGTATTCCTCGATCACCTGGGGGCCATGGTGAACAGGGACCTCAAGGCGCACGTCGACCACGTCCTGTAGGGCGTCGGTGCCGGCCCTCGATCTCCTCCCCGAGAGCTACAGCCGCGTGTACTTCTCTGCCCGGCCGCGCGCCTTCTCCACCGGATACTTGGCCGCGTTCTTGGCGAGCTTCCGCTCGACGGCGGCACCGAGGTCCACGCCGGCGGAGTGGGCGAGGTAGAGGAGGAAGATCTGGATGTCGGCGAGCTCGTCCGAGAGACGGTCACGGAACTCGGCCTCTGCAAGGGCTCGGTCGATGGCGTCGGCCTCCTTCCAGAGGAAGAGCTCGCCGAGCTCGGCCGCCTCGATGGCGAGCCCGAGCGCCAGGTCCTTGGGACGGTGGAACTGGGCCCAGTCGCGCTCGTCGCGAAAGCGGATCGCGGCGGCCTCGAGGGTCCGGAGGGAGTCGTGCGACGGCGGAGGGGTGCTCATCGCCGCTATGCTAGTGGGTCGAGCCGTAAGTTCGCACAAATAGTTTCAACGATTCCGGCGCCGAGTCGTACGTGCTCTCATGAGCACGATGGGACGGCCGAAGGCAAAGTTGGACCTGACGGATGTCGAGCGCGGCG
>Ga0247727_10007704_pt1 | contig 20363 bp, 14 predicted proteins | sample WisWelCaveWW1625_FD_202498 | JGI IMG/M metagenome (GOLD analysis project Ga0247727, IMG submission 202498) | Biofilm microbial communities from Wishing Well Cave, Virginia, United States - WW16-25 | ecosystem: Environmental > Aquatic > Deep subsurface > Groundwater > Cave microbial mat | place... | reverse complement strand
TTCTGGCCCAACCACGACTCCAATGACCCGGCGGGAATTTTTGTATTACGTGTGGGGCGCATCTATGGCGCTGTTTATGGCTCAGATGGGCGGCGCGTTGGTGTGGTTCGCGTTGCCCCGCTTTAGGGCGGGTGAGTTCGGCGGTATCTTCACGCTGGATGTTGTCGAAATTCCGCCCGTAGACGCCGAGCCAAAAGATTTCCCCGATGGTCGCTTCTGGCTGGTGAATCTCGGCCCACAGAATGTCGCCGACCCGCGCCAACCCAAAGATTATCCGGGCTGGATTCAACCGGGGGTAGTGGCGATTTACAAGGTGTGTGTGCATCTGGGGTGTCTCTACAAGTGGGTGCCGACGAATAATCGTTTTGAGTGCCCGTGCCATGGTTCGAAGTATTTGTCATCCGGTTTGCGAGTAGACGGCCCGGCGACGCGAAATTTAGATCGGTTTAAGATCCGGGCTTTGGATACCGCCGGCAATGAATTAGCGGTGACCACCGGTGGCGACCCCGGCTCAGAGGCCGCCGCAGGCGCGCCGCTGGTGTTGCCGGCTGGCACAGCGAAGATTGAAATTGACACCGGCCCGCGGTTGCAGGGCGCGCCCAACACTAAACCCGGCGGCGGCAGGTAAACTCCGCACCAGAGGAGACATTGATGGCACTCTTCAAATTGCATCTTCCCATTCTTGACGACATTCGAACGAAAGGCCTCAAACCCGCACTGCTGGCGAAAGCCGACGACGCAGTGAATCGCTTCACTGCCGGATTGGGCATTAACGACATCCGCAGTGTCCTGCGGGGCGACCCGGCGCCGCGCCCCAACCCGCGCATCAAGCCGCACGCTGATGGCTTCTGGTTCCATATGCGGCCCACCTTTTACCACAATCTGGTGACGCCGCTCTACCCGGAGTTCCGCCTCGGCTGGTTGTCAGTGTACTTCATGACCTTCGAGACCATCACTGGCCTGATCCTGATGTTGTTCTACACTCCCTCGCCGACCATCGCCTATGAGGACATGCTCAACATGTTCAGCAACGTGCCGCTGGGCCTGTTCATCCGCGACCTGCACAAGTTTGGCGCGGAGGCGATGGTGCTCGTCGTGGCCCTGCACATGTTGCGGACGTTCCTCACCGGCAACTACAAGAAGCCCCGCCAGTTCACCTGGTTCACTGGCGTGATTTTGTTGGGCGTGACTCTGTTTCTTTCCTTTTCCGGCTACCTCCTGCCGTGGGATCAACTTTCGTTGTGGGCGGTGACGATCGGCGCTTCGATGGCCGAGGCCACCCCCACCCCGTGGCCGCTCAACCTGTTGGGCCAGCAATGGTTCAACGACCCGGCGTTCCTCGGCACGGCGGTCAACAATCTCTTGCGCGGCGGCCCGCAATTCAACGCCCTCGGGTTGTTGCGTTGGTATCTGGGCCATGTGTTGTTACTGCCCCTCATCGGCTTCATCTTCATCGGCGTGCATTACTACAAAGTCGTCATCCAGGGCCACTCGCTGCCGCCCGAAGCCGAAAAGGCGGGCGAAGATACGGCCAAGAAGGTGCCGCTGGATCAACGCACTTACTTCATGCCCGACGTCCTCACCCGCGAGTTGTTCTATGTGGCGCTGGTGACCTTCATCTGCGTCTTCGCCGTCACTCTGGGAGGCGCGAAGTGGAACCTTGAACCGCACGCCGACCCGCTGGTGACGCCCTTACACACCACTGCGCCGTGGTACTTCCTGTGGTTGCAGGGCATGCTCAAACTTGGCGATAAGGTGTTGTGGGGGGTGATCGCGCCCGGCGTTATCGTCGGTTTCCTCGTCGTCCTGCCCTACGTCGAGGTCGGCCCCAGCCGCCGCTACGCCGATCGCCGCATCGGCTTGTCGGTGTGCATGGTGCTTCTCGTTCTGCTGACGATGCTGACCTTCATGGGCACGCCTTGGTATGCGGTGTCGTCGTCGGCGGATCAGGAAGTAGTGGCCGCCCTCGTGCCGCAGACTCACCCTGGCCCGGTGCGCGGCACCGACTATGAGCAACTACCAGCGGGCGAGTATGAAGCCAGCGCCTGGCAGTCCGCGCCCACCGCCGGCTTGAAGAAACTGTTGGAAGAATACGAGCATGAACTTGAGTTGGCGCAAGCCAAAGAAGGCGCCCGGTTCACCGACCCGCACGGCAAGATGATTGTCGAAGACTGGCAATTCGCGAGAGAAGACCCGGATAATCCAGATTCGGCCCTGGTGTCGTCGCTGAAGAAGCTTACCTTTGAAGTTTCGTGGACGAAGGAAGACGGTTCAGCCGGTTTGTATACCCAGGTGCTCTACCTGCACCGCGACTCGAATTATCAGGAGTAATCCATGACCATTCGTGTGATCCTCGGCACGATCCTCTTCGTCGTCACCATGATGATCACCTCGTTTGTGCTGGTGAACGAACCGGCGCGCATGGTGCAGTACGAAGCGGGTTTCAAAGGACGTTCCATTGAAGCCGGCGCGGCGCTGTTTGAAACCAATTGTGTCCGCTGCCACGGCCAGCAAGGTCAGGGTATTGAAGGCGTGGGACCGGCTCTGTTTGCCCGCGATCTGTTTGACAAAGACAATGGCCGCCTGAAAGAAATTGGCTGGGCCGGCACGGTGAAGGACTACGTGCGCGCCGCCATTGCCGGTGGCCGCCCCCGCGCCTCAGCCACCTTCGCCACTTACCCCAATCGCATGCCGACCTGGAGCCAGGAATTTGGCGGCCCGATGCGCACCGATCAAGTTGAGAATGTGGTGGACTTTGTGATGAACTGGGAAGCGGAAGCAATGACGCAACCCATCGCCACGGCGGCGCCAGTGGCCGATGCCGTCGGCACCGATCTGACCGTTGAACTGCCTGCCGGTGACGCCGCCAACGGCGAAGTTCTTTTCGCCGGCAAAGGCGCGGGCGGCAAGTTCCCCTGCTCGGCCTGCCATTCGTTGCAGGAAAATCAAACACTGGTCGGGCCATCGCAGTTCGGCATCGCCGACACTGCCGCGACGCGCAAGGATGGCGCGACGGCGGAACAGTACCTTCTTGAGTCCATTGTCCAGCCCAATGCCCTGGTCGTGGAGGGCTTCGCGCAGGGCATCATGCCCCAGACCTTCGGCGCGCAGATGACGAGACAGGAAACGGCGGACATCATCGCCTACCTGATGACGTTGAAGAAGTAAATGGCTGGCGCAATTCAAACGGCGAGCGCAGTTTCCCAAAGACTGCGCTCGTTTTATTTCCCGGCCAGTGCTTCACCTCCTTTTCGTGCAATTCGTGGTTGAAACTTCTTGCAGTGCGTAACTTATAAAATCCCAATGCGCTTGAGTGTTGCTTGTGCTAGAATTTCACCAGCCATGATCGAACTCCAGGCCCTCACCAAAACCTTTGGCCTCCGCTCTGTCCTGCGCGGCGTGAACCTCACCGTTCAGTCCGGCGAATTTGTAGCGCTGCTAGGGCCAAACGGCGCGGGCAAAAGCACGTTGATGCGAATCGTAGCCTCACTCAGTAAACCGACGTTGGGCCGGGTGCGGGTGAATGATTACGATCTGCCGGCGCGGGCCGACGAGGTGCGCCGGTTGTTGGGCGTCGTCTTGCACCAACCCCTCCTGTACGGCGACCTCACCGCCCAAGAGAATTTATCCTTCTTCGGCCAACTGTACAGTGTGGCGAACTTGCCCCAGAGAATTGTTGAAGTATTGACGCAAGTGGGCCTGCACAAGCGCCGCCGCGATCTCGTCCGATCCTTTTCGCGCGGCATGACTCAGCGTCTGGCGATTGCCCGTGCGATTCTCCATTCGCCCGAGGTATTGCTCTTCGACGAGGCGCACACCGGCCTCGATCAGGAAGCCAGCGCCCTCCTCGACGAGGTATTGAGAGGGGTCGCCGCGGAGGGTTGCACAGTGCTGATGATCTCGCACGACCTGCCGCGCGCCCTCGCTCTTGCCCAGCGCATTGCCATCCTCGTGGATGGTAAAATCGGCTGCGACGTCCCGACTGCCGGATTGACTCTGCCCGAACTAACTCAGACTTACGAACGGGTGATCCATGGCTGACCAATCACAACCGCTGGTTCGGGACGCCGACTCTGCGCCTGCCACCGCCGTCACCCGCAAGGTTTCTCTGCCCCGTCCCCCGTCACTTCCGGTTGCCTACTTTCGCGCCCTCCTCGCCATTGCCCGCAAAGACCTGACGGCTGAGGTGCGAAGCCGCGAGTTGATCAGCGCCATGCTGGTCTTCTCTTTGCTGGTCGTGCTGGTCTTCAATTTTGCGCTGGAGTTGGACAAACAGGCGCGAGAGAATGTGAGCGCCGGGGTCTTGTGGGCGACGTTCATGTTCGCCGGGACGCTGGGCCTCAGCCGGGCCTTCGCCGCCGAAAAAGATGGCGGCTCAATGGACGGCCTTCTGCTGGCGCCGGTGGATCGCACCGCCATTTATTTTGGCAAGTTGATCAGCACCCTGGTCATCATGCTCCTGGTTGAGGTCGTTGTGATTCCGGTCTTCAGCCTGCTTTACAACATCTCGCTCTTCCAGCCGATGCTGCTCGTCACCGTTCTACTTGGCACACTGGGCTATGCCGGCGTTGGCACACTGTTGGCCTCCATGGCCGTCCACAGCCGCACCCGCGACCTTATCCTGCCCATCTTGCAATTCCCGGTCACCGTGCCGGTCGTCATCGCCGCCGTCAAGGCCAGTACTGGCCTCCTCGCCGCCGCCGAGTGGAGCGAGATCAGCCTGTGGTTGAATATCCTGATTGTGTACGATATAATCTTTCTCGCCGTCGCTTTTATGCTGTTTGAATACGTCGTGGAAGAGTAGTTCAGGTGACTGTCACTGGCTTCAAAACCCTGAAATTCAAGTCATTTCGCGCCAGTGACAGTCACCTTGCATTTACTGAAAGGATCACTCCATGTCTTCCTCAACTCCCCGCTCTCTACAAATTCTTACAATCGTGACCGCCGTGATGACCGTCATGGCCCTGGGCATGGTGTTCCTCTACGCCCCGCGTGAGGCGGCGATGGGCGAAGTCCAGCGCATTTTCTATTTTCATGTTTCCTCGGCCTGGATAGGCGGGGTGGCGTTTTTGGTCACCCTCGTCGCCGGAATCGTCTTTCTTCGCACAAGGGATCACAAGTGGGATCGTCTGGCCCTGTCGTCGGTTGAAATCGGCATTGTGTTCTCGGCCATGACTCTCTTTAGCGGAATCCTTTGGGGCCGCCCGGCGTGGAATACATGGTGGACGTGGGATCCACGCACGACCACGTTTTTGATTTTGCTCTTGATCTACTTTGCTTATCTGTTTTTGCGGCAGGGGATTGACGATCCGGATCGCCGGGCGCGATTTGCTTCGGTGTACGGCATCGTCGGTTTCGTCAGCATCCCGCTTACCTTTCTTTCCATCCGCTTGTGGCGCACCATTCATCCAGTCGTGATCGGCTCAAGCGATCCCAGCGCGCAGGGGAGTTTCAACATGGTCGCGCCGATGGTGTATACGTTGTTATTCAGTCTGGCCTTCTTCACCGTGTTGTATGTGACTCTGCTCTGGCACCGCCTGCGCTTGGCGGATGAGGGGGGACGGGTAGAGGAGATGCGGGCGCAGATGATGCGGGCGCAGGTTACTTCAGCCTGATGCTCTCCGATACTCCCGACACCTTCCTCTACATGCTGGCCGGCTACATCATCTTCATTGGCCTGCCCATCGTCTACATCGCCAGCCTGCTCTATCGCCGCCGCAATTTGAAACGGGACGAGGAGGCGATCCTGAGTTTGCTCGAAGATGAGAAGAAAAAATAAGGCTGACAAGGCTCTTATCCATTCGGATTGCCATCACAATCCTGATCAATCGGATCCATCGGATCGGGCGCGCCGGGATAGATTGAGGGATCATTGTCGTTGCAGTCGCCGCCGTTGGGCGTGTAGCCGTCGCCGTCTTTGTCAAGGTCGCCACTGCTGCCACCGCCGCCTCCGCCCGGCAGCGGGGTGGGGCGCAGGCAAGTGTGAGAGTCATTGGCATCGCCGATCACATCTCCCTCTTTCAGCGGGCCGATCTCGATCGCCTGAGCCAGTGGCCGGTCTTCGGCCACCTGTTTCCCATTCAAGAAATACGCAATTCGCATTAACCCATTCGGGCCGGCCGCCGGATTTTCGATGAAGGCGTGGCCGTATAAGCTCCCGCCCAAACTGTAATTGACGTTGCAGCCCTGAATGTCGGGCCGGTTGAGGAAGACCGGGGTGAGGGTAGGCGTCGAGGTGCGCGTGGGAGGCCGCCGTGTTCTCGTCGGTGTCAAGGTGGAGGTTGGAGTCTCGGTGGGTGTATCAGTTGCAGTGATCGTGAACGTCGCTGAGGGCGTGTCCGATGGCCCCGGTGTCGCCGCCTCTGTTTGAGCAGCCGTCGGCTCATTGGTGGCCGTGTCCATCGCGGTTGGGGTGGGAGTCGATTGGGGCGTGTCCGGCGGCCGAGAGGTGGATATCGGCGGCATAATGGTGGCGGTCGCAATTTGCGGTGTCACCACTTGAGGCGTGGCCGAGTCACACGCCGAGAGGATGAGACAAAGAATTAGAAAAGTGGATCGCAGGGTCGCTTTCATTTTCCAACGGGCAGGTCGGGGCAGGTGAGTTGGTAATCGCTGGTGAAGTATTGAGTCCATTCGGCCGGTGTGAGGTTGCGGGCGGCGATGGCGCAGGCGCGAGTTTCCCACGATTGAATGTCCATGTCCCAAACATACAGCGCGCCGCCGCGCCCGCCGGCGAGCAGTTGCTTGCCGTCGGGGCTGAAGGCGACGGTGTAGACCGCGCCGGGCAGGGCGAAGGGCTGGCCGATGGCGTTGTGCGAGGCGGCCTCCCACAGAACGACGTCTCCGTCGGCGCTGGCCGAGGCAATGAGTTTGCCATCGGGGCTGAAGGCGATGCCGGTGGCGGGCCGGGTGTGAAAGATGAAGGCCGAGCCACTGGTCTTGACGCCGCCTTTTGGCTCACTCACGTCCCACAACACCAAACTGCCATCGCCGTTTCCGGCCAGGAGCCTTGTTCCATCGGGGTTGAAGGTCAAACTAAAAATGCCGCCGGTTTGAACGTTGGTGATTTTGGCGAGCGGTTCGGTGTTTGAGACCGCCAAATCCCAAAGCGTGATCACGTCCTCGGCGTTGCCCGCGGCAAGTATACCGTCCGGGCCGAAGGCGAGGGCATTCACCACATCTGCGTCCCCAGTGATCCGTTTGCCAGCCGGCGGAGTCTGGGTCAGGTCCCACCACCAAATCGTTTTGTCACTACTTCCCGAAACCAAGATATTGCCGTCTCGACTGAACGCCAGCGCCCGCACGCCGCTAGCGTGGCCGGGGAGTGTGGCGATCTGTTCGCGCGTGGCCGCCTCCCACAAAATGATCGCGCCGCCCGCGTCGCCGGAGGCGAGTCGTTTGCCATCGGGGCTGAGGGCCAGGGAGAGAATTTCGGCATTGTGGCCGGGGAGCGGCGCGCCGTCAAGCTGACCGGTGGTCGCGTCCCAGAAGATCAGAGTCCGATCCCATCCGGCTGAGATCAATTTTCCATCGGCGGTGAAGACCGCCCCGCTCACAGTGTCGGTGTGGCCGTCGAAACTGTGGTTGAGCAGGGCGCTATGGTCCGCGTCTCGCAGGGCAATCACCGAGTCGAGATGGCCGGTGGCGAGGGTGCGGCCATCGGGGTTGAAGGCGAGGCTGTAAATGAGACGCGAATAGCCATAGAGGATTTCAGGGGTTGGCGCATCGCCGTTGGCGGCGTTTTCCAAATTCCAAAGGGTGAGGGCGCCATCGTCGTTGCCAACGAGAAGTTTTTGACTGTCAGGACTGAAGGTGAGGTCGTAGACCGTGCCGGGGTTTTCGCCGAAGGAGAGATTGAGTTGGCGCGGGGCGTCGCCGGTGAGGTCCCAAAGGATCGAACTGCCGCCGGGGCCGCCCATCGCCATGAGTTTGCCATCGGGGCTGAAGGCCAGACCTTTGGCGGCGTTCGTCGGAATGTCGGCGAGGGTCGTCACGATCTGGCGGGTGGCGACATCCCAAAAGATGACGGTGGTTTTGCCTTCCGAGTCGTTACTCACGGAAGCAAAGCGTTCGCCGTTCGGTTGAAAGACGGCGCGCAGGGCGCGGTCGTTGTGGCCGCGCAGGGGTTGTTGACCGATGATGGATTGAGTCGCCACATCCCACAAAATGATCGTTGTGTCCTGACTCGCGGAGACGAGCTTCCGGCCGTCGAGGCTGAAGGCGACGGTGTTGACGTCGGCCTGATGGCCGCGCAGGGGTTGGCCGATGAGCTTTGGATTTTTGGGATCGGCGACGTCCCACAGCACGATGGTGCAATCGCCGCTGGCGGAAGCCAAAGTTACCCCGTCGGGGCTGAAGGCAACGCTGTAGACCCAATCCTGATGGCCGGTGAGGGTTGCAAGTTGTGTCTGCCTCTCAACATCCCACAGGATCACGGTTCGATCTTCTCCGGCAGAGGCCAGTAGTTTGCCATCAAGGCTGAAGGCCAGGCCGCGCACCGCGCCGGAGGAGGGTGGGGTTCCGGTGTCGGTCGGACTGCAAGTGAAGCCGGTCCCCGGCACAGAGGCGGCATGACCACGCAAGAACGTCGTCAACGAAGGATTGTATTGCAGGCTGGTGAGCAGACTACTTTGCGCTTCTGTCGTTTGATCGGTGCGATAGGCCTCGACGCCGAGGAGCAGGGCCAGATCGACTCGCGTCTCGATAAAGTTTTGCGCTTGCGCCGCGAGTTGGCGTGAGCGGGCGAGGCGGGCTTCGCGTTCGGCGGCGGCGGCGTTGGCATCGGCAATCGCTTTTTGCGTGGCACGGCTTTGGGCTTCGGCCTGCGCCGTGCTTTGCTGGGCGATGGCTTGGGTGCTGGCGGCCTCGGCAGTGCTTTGTTGGGCGACGGCGAGGCCGCGTTGAGCGTCAGCTTCGTTGCGGGCGTTGTTGGCGATACCGAACAACATTAATGAGATGGCGGCCAGAGCCACAGCGACTACGCCAACGTAGGTGATGAGGCGGTTACGGCGGCTGAGGACGGCGCGGGCCTTTTCCTGTTCGTCGGCGCGCTGTTTTTCAACGTCGGCTTTTTGCCGTTGGGCCTCGGCCAGGGCGCGGGCATCGTCCAAATCCTTTTGCCGCCGCTCCTCTTCGGCCAAGCGTTCGCGCTCGACTTCCGCCAAACTGGCGTTGAACAACTCTTCGGCTTCGGGCGTGAAGCGCAACTCGTTGCGGAAGGGTTGAATGGCGCGCAGGCGGTCGGCGCTCATCAGGGTTTTGAACCGGCGATAAGCCCGCACTTCCTGTTCCAGCAATTCCTGGGCCGCCTTGCGAGCCTGCACGTTCGGGTCGAGTTTGATCTCCTCAAGCAAATAATCGTGCGCCAACTCATACGCCAGTTCCGATTGGTCTTTGGCCTCATGCACGCGGATCAACCGGCTGTCAATGAGTTGATTGAGGATGACGTCGAGCGTCTCCGGCGTCACCCCGCGCTTGGTCAGCTCGGCGGCCAGTTCGGTGTGACTGCGGATGACGCGCTGTTGCTCGGAAGTGATCAATGACTCTAACAGTCGCCGGGCCGCCACCCGCTCCGGGGGCGGCAGGTCTCTGCTCAACACCTGCTCCAAGTGGTCGCGCAGGATTCCGGCGGCCCCATCAGCAGAGTCATATTGAGCGCGAGTGATGGCGGTTTGACCGGAGTCCAATCCTTCATACAACGCCGAACAGACCAGTTGAAGTTGCGGCGGCGGCAAATTGTCTTTGCCCAGATCGTCCAGCAGTTTATCCACCAATCCCTCTTCAAACGAGATGCCGCGCCGCCTGGCGGGTTCGACGATGACTTCGCGCGCACCCTCGCGGTCGAGGCGGTTGAGGCGGTAATCGTTCTCGAACGGGTTTTGGACGCGCGGGCGGAAGTTGGCGAGGTTGCCAAAGTATTCGGTGCGGAGCGACAGCATCCACTTGACGTTGAGGCTGGGGTCGTTGAGGCACTCGGCCAGTTCACCCACGAACTCATTGCGGGCCGCCTCCTCAAGTTGAGTGAACAACTCTTCGCCCTGATCGAGGATGACATAGAGCGTGCAGATCGGCCCCAGCACTTTCGTCACCTGCCGCAAAAAATCGCGAAGGTTGGTGGTGGTCAGCAGGGGCGTCTGGCCGAGGTCGGCGAGGAAGGTGCGCTTGAGGACGAGAGACGGATTGACGTTGTAGGGCCGGATGTAAACGGGCAAGTCACCCGATATGATCAACCGGGGCGAGATTCCGGCTTGGGCCAGCGAAGATTTGCCGGCGCCGGACTCGGAGTGCAGAACCATGAATGACCCGCGCTCCAATCGCTCCAGCACCCATTGAATGGCCTTTGAGCGACCGTAAAAAATTTCGGCGTCGTCGAGGCCGTAGGACAGCAATCCTTTGTAGGGGCTTTTGCTTTGGTCTTCGCCGCTGGTATCGCTGGCGATGGCATGCAGGCGGCTGACGAACTCGCTCACCCCCTGGGCCAGCGCCTGCCCTTCCTGCGCCCGCTCCTGCGTCGCCTCCTCAGCCGCCGTCAACGTGCGCTGATAGATGTTCTGGATGTTATTGACGATCTTATCGCGGCCCACCACATCGCCCGCGCCCACGGTGAGGGAGGCGCCGGAGCCGAGGGTGACGCCATTGGCGGTGAGGCCACCTGCGGGGGAGGGGGTGTCGGCCATGGAGGGGATGATATAACAGAATCAAAAACGGCGAATCAAGCGAACAGCACGGATTTCCAGTATAGACGGATCGATGTTCACCACCGCTCCAATTCAGTTATCAGCGTCTTCTTGAAGTCGCTGAGAATGGCCTGATGGGTGCGCGGCAGAAAATCCTTCAGTTCGGTTTTAAAGTTGATCCGTGTTCCGGCCAACACCTCTTTCGTAGCCTGAATCAGGCGCTTGTGTTTCAGGGAGATCATGTTCTTCCGCAGCATGAAGTAGCAATCAAAGTAGTCGCGGGGTTTTCGGCGGCTCAACAGCGCCGCCAGCTTTTCCTCGACCAAAGCCTCTTCCGGCAGGAGCGTGGCCACGTAAGCCGGAACCAGATCGCCGGCGATCAGGACGCCGCGCCCCTTCAACCCGTTCTTGCGCCGCAGGGATATTTCCATCTGGATTGCAATCTGCTGTCCGCCGACGCCGACCGTCAAAACGCCCAGATACCCACCGCTGGTCTTCTTGCTTTCTTCGATCACAACCGGCATTCCCGCCTGCTCAATCTCACTGCCGGCCTCAGCCACCCAGTCCTTAATGCGTTTGACGCCGACGCCGAACCCGGAGAAGTCCAGGTCTTCGGAAAAACGCGGACTGCCATAAACAAGTCGCAAGGCCGTTCCACCCTTGAACATGACTTGCTCAACGCCGGACTGCCGGTAGAACTCGGAGAGAAACAGATGCTGGGCGTATTCGCGGGCGATGTTGAGTTCAGTGGTCTGCCCGGCGACGGCCAGCTTTCGGATGGCCTCGGGGCTAATCATAGAGTCTCTTTGACCAACCCGGCCAGGTCCCGGCGATCAAACAGCGCCGCCAGGGCCAGCGCCCGTTGAGTAGAAAGTGTTCGGGTGTTGAGTCGTTCGGGCAACGTCATCCTGCCTAGCAGAACGAAATAGAGCGTGTCTACCAGGGCCTTCTCCGGTTCGGCCATCCAAACCGTCCGGCCATTGACGGACGCGCACTGATAACCGGCGTAAGCCGACCGCTTGAGGCGGTGATAGGCAAACTGCTTGCCCAGCGCGGTGAAGGCGGCGGTGGCGCGGGTTGTGGCCGAGGCCACCGTATACACCGTTTCGGGGATGAGGCGGTGATACGATAAGGCAAAGGCAAACGACACATACGAGGGGCGGTAAAGGGCATTGGCGACTTCGAGGTCGGAAGGCAAGGCTTCCTGCCGCGCATACAGGCCGCGGCGCAGTTTGAGGGCCTCGCCGCGCTTGACGGCTCGGGTCAACAGGAACCGCACGGCGATGGGGGAGGCCGCCAGCAGTTGAACCAGGTCCTGGGGTGTGAAGAGGGCCGCGCCCGCTTCGCCGAGTGTCTTGGCCGCAACCGGCCAATTGAATTGTTTAGCCATATTGCTAAATAACTCGAACGGCCCCACGATACACCCGACCGGGCCGCCGGTCAACTCCTCGCGCCGCCAACAAACGCCTCGGGTGTGGTGTAGCGCCTCCAGATAACAACGGATCAAACGAATTGAGCAGATCGAATCAGTTCATTCCGTAAATCCGTGCTTTACCTCTTCTTCATAAATGCCTACGTCAATGCGACGCCCGTCTATTTACATCACCACTTGATGTGGAATAAATTGTGATGAGCGAGACTATGACAACCTCACCGTTCAAACGATCGCGCTGGCGGTCGAGCAAGCGGACCCCAAGGCGATAACGTGATTCTGGTGGACGGCTTGCCGAAACAGCGATGGAAGGATTACGCCCGATGGATACGCCAGCGAGGCGCAAAGGTGGCGAAAGTGCGCGGCATCAGGCGGGATGAAAACGATCCCCTGATCCGGCTGGCCGATGCCCTATGCGGATTTGTGCGGGCGGCTCATGAGGGGCGACCGGACATTAAAGCGTTGTTTGATGGGGCAATTCAGCAGGGAGTTGTCAAAGACCTGAGGGGTTAAACGAGAAGCCCCCTTGGTTAGGGGGGGCGAACCTAGTCTAAGCCCTGTTTGCAGGGCCGGACACCCACCAATACTGGCAGTATTCGGCCGCAACACTTCTCACTCATATTCTAGCACGGTTTCAGGCAGTTTGAGCCGGGCAGTTTGGATGACTATTTCCACCTCGCTACCAAACTCGCCATCACCGCCATCGCCGTTTGAATGGCCGGCCACCATTCGGGCAAGAGTTTGATCACCGCCGCGATGAAGGCGCAGCCGAGCAGCATCGCCAAAACGTGAATCAACTTCGCGGGCGCGAAGGCTTCGAGGTGAACACGCCCACCCTCGACCTCGACGCCGAACAGAATACGGTTTGGGCGCTTGCGCGGTTTCGCTTTTGGTTTTGGGTTATCTGATCTGGGCGAGGGTTTTGACTCGCCTGATCGAGTCGGCGGCTTGGGCATCTCAACCTCTCGAAAAACAGAACTGCATTCTCTCCGTGAGAGGATGAATTATAGAACAAAAGTGCTATTCATCAAGAGGACAAAAAGACCAAAACCAGCCAAAAACTCAAGTAGTGAAGAACGATTGACACCCACACCTGCCGCCGTTTGCCGTAGTAGGCGAAGGCCAGGGTGTTGAGGATGCTGCCGGGCGTGAAAGCGGCCCAGGGTTGATAGACCTGCGTCAACACTGAAAGCCCGGCATTGGCGAGCCAGTCATAGTCGCCGAACGCGCCCTTCATCTTTGGCAGAAGGTAGCCGCGATAATAAAGTTCGCGCCCGAAGAGGGTGGCGAATGGAATGATCTGCGTGACGATCCACAGCAGCCAGGCCGGAGAGTCAAACAGGCCGGACCAGTCCGCAGGTGGGGTGAAGAGTTGACGGGTGAGGGGGATGAGCGCGAGATTGATTAGGGATAAACCGGCGGCGACCCCTATGGCGATCTGCCACTCGCGACGGGTCCCCGGCCATCCCAATCCCAACCGTTTGGTTAGCGATTTGCCTTCGCGCTTCGCCATCATCAATCCAACAATCAACTCGGTCAGCGCCCCCGGCAGAGTCGCCAACAGGAAAGTGGGATAAGCTGGCAGACCCCAGCTATCGTGCAAGAGTGGATAGAGCAATAACGCACACAGCAAATACAAAACCGTCGGCCAGGCGAACATCAGCAACAGGATCGGCGGGCTGAATTGGGCGATGGGCGCTTCGGCTTCGGGTTTCGGCAGGGGAGGGGGTCCGGCCGCCGCCATCTTCGCGGCGGCTTGCGCTTGCAGGATCGTGGATCGAGTCAGCTTGTGCCGTATCGTCGCCATTGCGCTGGGATCCGCGCCGCGCACGTCTTCCACCATTTGATACTGCGCCTCCTCCTGCGAGAGTCCGACCATCGGGTCAACCAGAATGTAATCCACGTCCGTCTTGCGCTCGATCTTGCGGATGGCTTCGCGCAATTCGTCGAGCGGCACCATCACGTTTTCCATCGCCACGTAGTGGGTGGCGTTCGTCGTCTCAATGACCTTCAGCGTCGCGCCCACCCAATCGGCGTCGGCGGGAGGGTAAACCACCCGGCACGGCACACCTTCACTACGCAAAACGTCCATCACACCCTGCACCCGCTGAAGGTGGGCGCGATTGAGTTCGATCACTTCGACGTCGGACTTCGTGACGTTCATCGTAACGCCATAACGTTTGTTCTGAGTTTCTTCTATCGTCAGCGTGCCAAAATCCAAAACGTTGACCGGCGCCTCGTAGGTGCGGGCCAGGCCGATGACGGTCGGCAGCAGCGGCACGGTGTTGTACAGCGGGCCGATGGGCATGAGGATGGATTTCTTGGCCGCCTTGGCCCGATACAGGCTGTAATACTCGTCGCTCTTCTCCAACAGTTCTTCGTGCTTGCCAATGGCTTTGATGATGCCGTGCCCGTTGGCGTCGGTGCCCAGCACCACGATCTTGTCCGAGTTGGCGATGGTGTTCAAACGATGGGCAATCGCCAATGCGGTGCGGCCTTCGGCGAGCCGGTCGAGGGCGTGCATCACGGCGGCCTCGCTGAGAGTGTCCAATGCCGAGGTGGCTTCATCAAGAATCAAGATGGATGGCTTCAACAGCGCGGCCCGGGCGATACCCACTCTTTGTTTTTGGCCGCCACTTAACCCCTGACCCATCTCGCCCAGAGACGTTCCATAGCCCGCATCGAGTTTGGTGATGAACTCGGCGACGTTGCCCACCGCCGAGGCGGCTTCCACCTCCGTCATTGGAGCCTCGGGTTTGCCGAAGCGAATGTTGTCGGCGACGGTTCCCCCGAAGAGTCCCGCGTTCTGGGCCACCATCCCAAAGTTGCGGCGCAGGGCGCTCAGTTTCAAATTGCGCACATCGTGGCCGTCAATGGTGATGTTGCCCTCGGTCACGTCATAGAAGCGGGCGACGAGGTAGACCAGCGTACTTTTGCCGGTGCCAGAGCCGCCGACGAACGCAACCTTCTCGCCGGGCAAAATTTCGAGGGTGATGTTTTTGACTCGCCATGCGCCCGGGTCGTCCGGGGCATAGCTGAAGGCGACGTTGTCAAATTTGATGTGGCCGCGCAGAGGGCCGGGGTCAATGGCATTCGGCTTATCAGCGATCTCGGTTGGGATGTCCATGACGCCGAACAGGCGGCGCGCGGCGAGGAACAAGCCCTGGGTGCGGACGGCGGTTTCGTTGAGGGTCAAAATCTGCCCGACGAATTGAGTGACGTAGGTGCTGAAGCCGACGATGTATTCCGCGCCCAGCCGGCCTTGCAACACGAGCAGGGTGCCGACGCCAATCGCCATCGCCGGACCGAGAATAGTGAGGGCGTAAGCCGCCGCCGTGGAGACGGCGACGTAGTTCATGTTACGGACGACGTGCCCGGCCAATTGATCGAGCCGCGCCCGGAACTCGCGGCTGAAGCGACTCTCCTGGGTGAAAATTTGAACGTCACGGACGTTGGTCAGGGCTTCGTCGAATTTGGCGCTCACGGTTGAGGCTTGGCGTTGATATGTCGTCGTCAATTTTTGGATGAGGGGCAGAATCAAAAAGGCGATGAGGCCCTGCACCACCAGCACCACCGCCAGAGTGCCCAGGGCGAGAACCGGGCTGTAGGCGATCATGTAGATCAGCGAGACGGTGACGCGGAAGATGCTGAACAGGGCGTAAGGCACTTCGACCGTGAAGTAGTTGCCGATGATGTCGCCGTCGTTCATCCCCACCGTGATCAACTCCCCCACCTCCCGCGTGCGATAGAAGCTGAGGCTCTGGCGCATGAGGGCGTCGAAGTAATCAGAGCGGATGTCGGCTAGCAGGCTTTGGGCCAACGTCGCAATTCGCACCCGGCCAAACCAGAGCAGGAACGCGCCCAGCAGAGTCAGGCCCGCCATTTCCAAAATTGTGAACAGCGTGGATTGGAGAGTTGCCGTGCCGTCGCCGAGGGCGCGGATGAGGATGGGGATGAAGGCCAGGGCCGACAGCGAGGTGAAGGCGGCGGCGACCATCGCCGCCGCGGCGGCCAGCCAACTGAGTTTGCGTTTGCCAACGTAATACAACAGACGGCGCGCGATGCGCCAGATTTGTTGCGGGGATAGAGTCTTATCGGGGGTGTTGGGCATGAAAGATGTTGGAGTTCATAATTTATTTGGGTGTGTCACCGTGAGTGTTCTTTGCGAAGGGTCTGGTTTGTTTGGAAACTCTAATCCGCCCGGCTACCTTTGGCCTTAAGTTACCCTGTCCTCTGCTAGGAAGCCGCCGCCGCAGGAACCAAGGTGAAGTGTATACCCAGGTGTCTAGCGGATTAGAAAATTACCTCTACCTCTTGCTCGCTTATTTGAACAGTATTGGGATTAGATGGACTGCCCCACCCAAAGCATTACTCAAAGAGTGTTGCCTCTACCCCGCCTTCTCCACCTTTGCCTTGTCGCCGATCTTCTTCATCACCAACCCCATCCCGGCCAGGGGATTCGCCAGCGTCGTCACCGCCACTTCAAAAATATCCGGGGCCATCACCCCCAGCGTATTGATCAACTTCTCCAGCCGGCCCGGATCGGCCTGTGCGCCCTTGCCGGCCTCCGTCCGAATCTTGACCAGCTGATCGATCAATTCCTTTTTGTCTTCCGCCGAGAGCTTGAGCGTCCCGGCCTTGATCTTCATCTGGGTTTCCCATTGGATCAGGGCCGTGAGCAAATTGGCGGCGGCCAATGGGTCAGCGCCGATGGTGACGTTTGAACCTGCACCGGCGTTGATGATGTCTCCCCCGGCCGTTGTCTTGTTGCCGCCGACGAAATCACCGGCGCCGACACTGATGTTCGATCCGGCGCCGATCTGAATCCCACCGGTTTGAACATTGGTGATATTGGTGATCGGGGCTGACTTGCTTTCCGCCGCCTCTTTTTGTTTGGCTTCCTCTTCCTCATCCGCCTCGCTCTTCCACAGCTTGCCGCTGTCGGAGCGGAAAAACAGCACCGGCGTGGCAAAGCCACGCGAAGAGGTATATTCGTCGTACAACACTGAGCGGCCATTGGCGAGAGCAGTATCCACATCCCCGGCATCCGGGCCGATGCACAACGAACGATAGAAAGCCTTGCCGAACCGTGCGGCCATTTGATCGTTGAAGTCCCACTGCATCGCCACCACTGCCGGGAGGCCCTTCTGCACCACCTGCGGCGCGACGCCGATCATGGCCTGCGCCGAGGAGCGGGCCGCGCCCCGGCAGGCATTCAACACCACCAGCCGCAGACTCTGATGGTTGCGCAACAGCCCGGCGAAGCGTTCGGCGCTCACCGAGGTCGGGTCGCCCCACTCGTCGTTCAATTGCAAACTGGCAACGTCGTTTTTGAATGTGCCGTGACCGATGAAGTGAAGGATGTGATATTCGGCCTCGCCCAACTCATCGCGCACGCGCTCGGTGTTGACGACGCCCTCCAGCCACTTGAGTTGCACCGCCTCGCCCAGCCGGCCCACTGCGCTGTTCAAGGCCTCTTTCTCTTTCTCCACGTCCAGCCCCGACCCTTGCGGGATGATGCCCAACATCCGGATTGGTTTGACCGTTGTGAGGTCACGTTCCGCCGAGCTGACTTCAAGGTAGCGGGCGAGCGTATGATCCGTTGAGATCGCCAGCGGCTCGTCGTCGGGACTCATGCGGGCTAACTCCCAGGGCAGGCCGTGCAGTTCCGGCGGCGAGATCCACAGTCGAACGCGCACGCCGGTTTTAGTCCCGGTTTTGGTCTGGGCCTTGGCCATGCCAACCACTTCGTTGAATTTGTCCTCAACGTCGCCGTTCAGCAGGAAGGTCCCCAAGAGCGATCCGAATTTCTTTAGCGAGTCGGCATCCACTTGATCGGCGGCGACATCGTCCAGGGCTTTGACGATCTCCGGGCTGGCGGGATCGATCTTACACATACTGCGGCCCTGCCCCAGCCCGGCGTCATTGTTGGCCGCCATCGGGTAATCACCCTCGGCGGTACGGTTTTCAATTCTGAGATCGAAGTTGATGAATTTCATGAGGTGTCTCCCGTAGAGCAGACTTCGGAAGTCTTAGGCCAGACCTCCGAAGTCTGAAGGACTAACGCTATTCTAACATCGCCATCGGCGCTGGCAAGGATGGCATGAGAGGGCAGAAATGCTGAAACACGCCTTACGAACTACGCACTACGGAATACGAAATGCTATAATCCCTCAACTTCTCTATCAAATTGCTCGTCTCACTGCCGCACCTGGGGGTGCTGGCTCCTCAATTGACCAATACAGGAGACACCCATGACCGCTCCCCTCACCGCCGCCGACGAACGTGGTCTCAAAGGCCTCAGCCTCGACAGCCGGGTGCGCCAGTTGTTCTACGGCTTGTCGCCGGAGGCGATCCACGAACTCTCCGAACGCGTGCCGGAGGAGGCCCGCAGGCGGCGGGTGGTGTATGCCCGCGATGGGGTCGAAGATGTCATCAACATCATGCTTCGCCCGATCGCCGTCATGCCCGATCAAGTTTCCTATTTTCACATTGTCTCGCTCACCATCGTCAACGCCCTCAAGCGTCTGCCCGATCTCTACATTCAGGATTTTGCCATCCGCGAGGTCGTGCCGTTGACTCATGACGAGGAGAAGTGGCTGTGGGACAACTGGAACCAGAGTCATCGTGAGAACAACCCGGTGTTCGGGCGGCTGGATGCGATGGTGGATTTCACCAGCCCGATGTGGAAGGATTCGCTCAACTTTGTGGAACCGAATCTATCAGGGGTGGGCGGTATCCATCTGGCCCCGAACGTCGAGCAGGTGTTGAACGAGACAGTGGTGCCGGAGTTGAAGAAGCAAGCGCCCGGTCTGCAACTGGAACCCGGCCTCGACCTGCGCGATATGTTTATTCAGGAGATGCTGGACCATCTGGAAGCCATTGGCCGGCCCGGCGGCGTGATCTGTTTCATTGACCCGAAGTATTCGGGCGATGGGCCGGTGGAGCTTGATCCACTGGCCGAGTATGCCAACGAGGTGTTTGGCGTGAAAATTGTCCATGCCGATCCATCCGAATTGTATGTTCGCAGTAATGAGGTGTGGTACGAGGATACCAAGATCGATCTCGGCTATCGTGACTATGAAGTGCGCGATTTGATTTACATGGAAGAGGAAGAGGGCCTGGATATTCGCCCGATGCGGATCCTGTTCCGCGAGAATCGCATGGTGTCCTCAATGGCCGGCGACTTTGATCACAAGTCCACCTGGGAGGTGCTGACCGACCCGCGCTTCACCGAAAAGTATTTCACCGCCGACGATCGCCACTACTTCAAGCGCCACGTGCTGTGGACGCGCCGCCTACGCGAGCGGCGCACCACCGACCCCGACGGTCAGGTAATCGACTTGTTGGAGTTCACCCGCAAGAATCAAGACCTGCTGGTGCTCAAACCCAACCGCTCCTACGGCGGCGACCGGGTGCTGTTGGGGCCATCGCTGGAAGAAGGTGAGTGGGAAGCGGCCATTCAAGAGGCGGTGACAGGCGAAGAGTCGTGGGTGGTTCAACGCCTGGCCCGCATCAGCGTCACCGAGTTTCCGGTCATTGCCTCCGACAAATCCGTTCACATGGAACCGTTTTACACCGTAATGGGTTTTGCGCCGACAAAGTATGGGGTGGCGGTGCTGGGCCGGGCCTCGCAGAAGCAAGTTGTCAACGTAGCCCAACGCGGCGGCATGTGCGCGGTGCTAGTGGGGCGCTATGGCAAGACTCTGCACGGGCCGCGCAGGATATGAGTTCGATGTTTCAGTACACGGATAAAGGCGGATGAACACAGATTTTTTGTTCTGTGTTCATCTGTGAAAATCTGTGTCCCATCGTATGCTTGGGGAAAAACGAGTCAAAGAACTTTTGGAGCGAGTGCTTGCCCTCTCGCCCGCCGACGAAACGGAAGCCTCGCTCTCGGCGATGGATGAGGCGTTGACGAGATTCGCCAATAACGCCATCCATCAAAATGTAGCCGAGCGCGATGCGGTGTTGCAGGTGCGAGCCGTCTTCGGGCGCAAGGTGGGGACCGCCTCGACGAATGATTTTTCACCGGCCTCCCTGGCGCGTATCGTGGAAACGGCCTGCGAGATCGCCCGCCACCAACCCGACAACCCCGACTTCCCCGGCCTGCCCGATCCGCGACCGATCCCACAAGTGGACTCATTCGATGAGGCCGCCGCGGCGGCCTCCCCGGAGTTCCGGGCGCGGACGGTGGCCGACGTTTGTAAACACGCCGCCGCCGCTGCGGCGGTGGCGGCTGGCGCTTTTTCCAG
>Ga0247727_10007703_pt1 | contig 20365 bp, 15 predicted proteins | sample WisWelCaveWW1625_FD_202498 | JGI IMG/M metagenome (GOLD analysis project Ga0247727, IMG submission 202498) | Biofilm microbial communities from Wishing Well Cave, Virginia, United States - WW16-25 | ecosystem: Environmental > Aquatic > Deep subsurface > Groundwater > Cave microbial mat | place... | reverse complement strand
TCGATCCTCGCCCCTCGAACCGATCCTCCACCCGCGCTCGATCGCGGTGGTGGGCGCGTCGCCCAACCCCGACAGCCCCGGCCACGATTACCTCCGTTCGCTGATCGACTTCGGGTTCGCCGGGCCGGTGTACCCGGTGCACCCGCGCGAGCGCGAGGTGCTGGGCCTGGCGGCGTACCCGGAGCTGCGCGCCGTCCCGGGCGAGGTCGATCTGGTCATCTCGTGCATTCCGGCGGAGAGCGTGCTGGAGCTGCTGGACGCCTGCGCGGAGAAGGGCGTCGCCGGCGTCCAGCTCTTCACCGGCCGCTTCAGCGAGACGGGCCGCAGCGACGCCGCCGAGCTGGAGCGCGCCGTGCTCGAACGCGCGCGCCGGACGGGCGTGCGGCTGATCGGGCCGAACTGCATGGGGCTGCACGACCCGGCGTGGGGCCTCTCGTTCCGGCCGGACCTGCCGAGGCGGGCGGGGCCGGTCGCCTTCATCTCGCAGAGCGGCAACAACACGACCGAGGTGCTGCTCCACAGCGACGTGCGAGGCGTCGGCGTCAGCACGGCGGTCAGCTACGGCAACGCGCTCGACCTGAGCGAGTCGGACTTCCTCGACTACCTGGCGGGCGACACGCGCACCGCGGTCGTCGGCGCGTACATCGAGGGCGTGCGCGACGGGCGGCGCTTCCTCGACGCGCTGAGCGCGCTGGCGCGGGCGAAGCCGGCCGTCGTGCTGAAGGGCGGGCGGACGGGCGCCGGCGCGCGCTCGGCGGTATCGCACACCGCTGCGCTCGCCGGCTCGTCCGAGGTGTGGCGGGGCGCCTTGCGCCAGGCAGGCGCCGTGCAGGTGAACACCCAGGAGCAGCTCATCGACCTGCTGGTGGCGTTCTCGCTGCTGCCGCGGCCGTCCGGGCCACCGGGCCGGCGGGTGGGCGCCGTCGGCGGGGGTGGCGGCCGCGCCGTCCAGTGCGCCGACGCCTGCACCGACGAGGGCCTGGAGGTGCCGCCCCTGCCCGACGACGTGCGCGCCCAGCTCCGCGAGCGGTCGCCGCAGCTCTGGGACTGGATCGGCAACCCGGTCGATCAGTCGATCCTGGCCGGCTCCGGCGCGGGCGTCTCCGGCGCGGCGATCCTGGAGATGATGATCGAGAGCCCCGCGTTTGACCTGCTGATCGCGAACGTGGGCGAGGACTGGGTGCTGGGCCGGCCCGACTCGGCGCGGCGGCTCGCGCACATCGTCGAGCGCTTTGTCGAGATCGGGCGGCTCTCGCCGAAGCCGGTGGCGTACGTGCTCGGCCCGGCCGACGCGCCCGACGAGGGGCGCTGGCGGGCAGTCGAGGACGCCCGGCGCCAGTTCGTCGACGCGGGGCTCGCGGTGTTTCCGACGGTGGAGCGAGCGGCCTGGTCGCTGGCGCAATGGTCGCGGCGGTGGGAGGAGAGCGGGCCTACGGGCTGATATACGCCGCCAGCCAGGCGGTATACTGACGCCGACGATGCGCGTCGACCCGCAGCGGCAGGAGGAGTATCGCCAGGCGTACGACGACTGGCAGGCGCAGCTCGCCACGCTCCACCGCGTCTTCCTGGAGGGCGAGGCGCTGGAGCCGCCGAAGCTGAAGGGCCTGCTCAACCGCGAGGCGCGCGCCAAGGAGCGCTACGACGCAGCGCGACTTACGCTGCTCGGCATCCCGGCGTTCGACGAGGGCGACGACCCGTTCGGGGATGCGGGATGACGGGCGCAGTCTTGAGACGCGAGTGTGTTACGAACCCGAGTTGAGTGATCGCGCAAATTCGATCGCCTCGCCAAGTGAGACGTAAGATGCTTCGCGGAGCCTGTCCTGAGCGAAGCCGAAGGGCTCAGCATGACACAGGGTGGCGCCGGCGATGATTACTGAGCCACTTCTCTCTGGCAGAATGCTGAAAAAGGAGGAGTGCAGAGGGGGTGCAGCCCTTCTGCCGGGGGTCTGGGGGTGTCCCCCAGATTCAACAGACTTCCCAGGGCGGGCGGGTGGGAAGAGGGACATCGCTTCTTGAGAGTTTTTCAGCACCCTGCTAGGACTACCTCAGCGGAAGCGCCAGTCGCAACGGCGTCCGGCGTCCTGCCGCCGGCGCTGCGCTACGGGAAGTCGTTCGTCATCGGCTCGGCGTTTGCGGTGGGGTGGACGCCGTGCATCGGGCCGATCCTGGGCGCGATCCTGACCCTCTCGGCGTCGTCGGCGACGGTGCTGCAGGGCGCCCTGCTACTGAGCGCCTGGTCGCTTGGCCTCGGCGTGCCGTTCCTCATCGCCGGGGCGATGCTCGGCCGGGTGATGGTGGGCGTGCGCAAGATCCGGCCGCTGATGCCCGCGCTGGAGGTGCTGGGCGGGGTGCTGGTGATCTTCATCGGCGCGCTCATCTTCCTGGACCGGTTCACGATCTTCAATCAGTACTTCACGGGGGGCGTCGCCACCGTCACCGGCGCCGAGGAGGACCTCACCGCGGTCGATGTGGAAGGCTGGGCCGGCTTCACCGTCGCGTTCGCTGCGGGCATCATCGCGTTCGTCTCGCCCTGTTGCCTACCGATGGTGCCGGCCTACCTGGCGCACCTGGCCGGCGTCTCCGCCGAATCGGTCCGGGACGAGCGCGGGGTGACCTTCCGGCACGCGGTGGCGTTCGTGCTGGGGTTCTCGGTGCTCTTCGTCGCGCTGGGGGCGTCGGTGGGGGCGGTGGGCTACCTTTTGCGCGACCACCTGAACACGCTGGAACAGGTAGCGGGCGTGCTGCTGATCGCGATGGGGCTGAACCTGCTGGGCATCCTGCGCATCCCCTGGCTGTACCGCACCTATCAGCTCGAATTCCCGGGCGCATCGGGACGGTCGTGATGCGCGATCTGCGTGGCGCGAACGCACTGCTGACCGGAGGCTCGCGCGGCATCGGGCCGTACATCGCGCGCGCCCTCGCCGGCGAAGGGGTGAACGTTGCGCTCTCCGCCCGCAACCAAGGGCAGCTCGAAACGGTGCGAGACGAGATCGCCGGCCTGGGCGCGCGCGCAGTCGCGATCGCGGCCGACCTGAGCCAGACCGAGGACCGCGCCCGGCTGATCGAGACGGCCGGTCGAGAGCTGGGCCCGCTCGATCTGCTGATCAACAACGCCGGGCTGGAGCCGTCGAGCGAGTTCGCCCGGCTGGCCGAATCGACGATCGAGGAGACGATCGCGACGAACCTGACGGCGTGCGCGGTGCTGATGCGGCAGGTGCTGCCCGGCATGCTCGAACGGAGGCGCGGCCACATCGTGAACATCGGCTCGGTCGCCGGCAAGGTGGCGATCCCGTACGACTCGATCTACTCGGCGACGAAGTTCGGGCTGGTCGCGCTCAGCCATGCCGTGCGCGAGGAGCTGCGGGGCACGGGCGTCGGCGTCTCAGTCGTCTGCCCGGGGTTCGTCTCGGAGGCGGGCATGTACGCCGACATGGGCGTGCCGGCGCCGGCGATCGCCGGGACGTCGCGGCCGGAGCAGGTGGCGGCGGCCGTCCTGCGCGCGATCCAGCGGGACGTGGCGGAGGTGATCGTGACGCCCCTCTCGGGCCGGCCGCTGATCACGGCGGCAGGCCTGTCGCCGGCGGCGGGCATGGCGCTCATGCGACGCGTGGGGGTGCTGGACCTGTTTCGCAAGGCGGCCGAGAACAAGGCCGAGCGCGGTCCGCAGCCCTAGCCGATGCCCTTCCTCCCCCTCGACGGCTGCGAGCTGTACTACGAGACTACGGGCTCCGGCCCGGCGCTCGTCTTCGCGCACGGGCTGGCGGGCAACCACCTATCGTGGTGGCAGCAGGTACCGCACTTCCGCGGCCGCTACACCTGCGTTACCTTCGCCCACCGCGGCTTCTGGCCGTCGACGGGCGCCGCCGAGCCGGAGCGCTTCGCCAGCGACCTCGCGGCGCTGATCGACCACCTCGCCTTCGACGACGTGCGCCTCATCGCGCAGTCGATGGGCGGCTGGACCTGCCTGAGCTACGCGCTGCGCCATCCGGAGCGGGTGCGCGCACTGGCGATGTCGGGCAGTACCGGCACGTTCGCACACCCCGAGATCGACCGCATCCACGCCGAGGCGCGCCGCGACGGCAATCCGGAGGCCGATCTCTTCGCGCGCGGCGTCCACCCGGCCGCCGGCGAACGGATGGCGCGCGAGCAGCCGGAGCTGCACTACCTCTACCAGCGCATCTCCGACCTGAGTGACGAGGTCGACCGCCAGGCGGTGCGGCGGGCGCTGGTGGCGATGCGCACGACGCCGCCCGAGACGCTGGCGGCGCTACGGACGCCGTTGCTCTGCGTCTCCGGCCAGGAGGACATCGTCGTGCCGCCGGCGGCGGTGGCGCTGTTCGCCTCGCTGGCGCCCGGCGGGCGGTTGGAACGCGTGCCGGAGGCGGGCCACTCGGTCTACTTCGAACGCGCGGCGACCTACAACCGCCTGGTCGACGAGTTCCTGGCGAGCGCATGAGCGCCGCGGCCGACGTGTCGCGGGAGCGGCTGCGCCTGCGCGGCGCCGGCGTTGAGGTGGTCGTCTCCTTGCAGGAAGGTACCTACAGCGTCGGCGGCGGAGACGGCAGCGCGCCGATCACCGCCGCGTTCGCCTGGGCCGACCTCGACCTCTATGGCAACACACTGATTACGACGGATGAGGCTGTGCTGGAGGTAGCCTCCGGCCCAGAGCGATTCGAGGACGCCCACGGCCGTGGCGTGCGGGCGGTGCTGGCGACCGACGTCCGCAGTGGCGTTCGGCTCCACCTAGAGATCGCCGCGTACGACGCGCAGCCGTTCGCGCTACTAACTCTCGGGGTGGAGAACGCCGGGCGTCAGACGGCTCGCCTGGGCCGCCTGACGCCGCTGGCAGCGCAAGGCCGCGGCGGCCTGGCGTTCGCCTCCCCAGCGCGAGACTGGCGCTACTTCCGCCACGGCTGGCAGTCATGGTCGCCCAGCCTGTCGCTGCGGGCGACCCGGCGCGACCTGCCGGGGCCGCCGCCGGTGCTGGCGCCGGCCGCGACGCCGAGCGAGCGCGGCGCGTTCGCCTCGGACGAGGTGGGCGCGCTGTTCGACCCGGCGTCGGGCCGGACGGTCGTGCTCGGCTTCGTCACGGCGAGGCGGCAGTGGACGCAGGTGCGCCTGGACGCTGGCCGGCGATACCTCGAAGCGACGGCGTTCGCCGATGGAGCGCCGCTCCGTCCCGGCGAGACGATGTGGTCGGAGCGGCTGCTGGTGCAGCTCACGGACGATGCGCCGGCGGCGCTCGCCGGCTACGCCGCGGCGCTGGGGCGCGAGATGGGCGCGCGCGTGCCGGCGAGCGCCCCGACCGGCTGGTGCTCCTGGTACCAGTACTTCGAAACCGTGACCGAGGAGGACGTGCTCAAGAACCTTCGTTTCCTCGAAGAGCACCGCGACGCCCTCCCTTTCAAATGCGTCCAGATCGACGACGGCTACCAGGCGAACATCGGCGACTGGATGACCACGAACGAGAAGTTCCCGCGCGGCATGGCCTGGCTGGCGCGCGAGATCAGGAACGCCGGCTTCACCCCCGGCCTCTGGCTCGCCCCCTTCCTCGTCGGCGAGACATCTCGCCTCTACGCGGAGCACCCGGAGTGGGTGGTGCGCGACGAGGCCGGCGAGCCGATCGCCGCGGTGCGCAACTGGGACCAGCGCTGCTTCGGGCTCGACACGACGCATCTGAAAGCCGAGCGCTGGCTGCGCGACCTGTTTCGGGAGGTCACGTCAGGTTTGGGCTACGATTATGTCAAAATCGACTTCCTTTACGGCGCCGCCATCGCCGGCCGCCGGCGCGACCGGAACGCCTCGCGCGTCGAGGCCTACCGGCGCGGGCTGACCGCCATCCGCGAGGCAGTGGACAAGCGCTTCGTGCTGGGGTGCGGCGCGCTGATGGGCGCCTCGGCCGGCCTCGTCGACGGCCAGCGCATCGGGCCCGATGTCGACCCCCGGTGGCGCTACCGGCCGCAGCGACCCGGCGGACGCGTCTTCGGCGGCGAGCCGAGCGTCGAGCATGCGCTGCGAAACGTAGTCACGCGTTCGTGGATGCACGGACGCCTCTGGGCGAACGACCCCGACTGCCTCCTGGCGCGCCAGACGCAAACGAAGCTGACGTTGCCGGAGGTGCAGTCACTGGCGACGGCGATCGCGCTGTCGGGCGGCGCCGTGTTCGCCAGCGACGACCTGACGCAGCTTTCGCGGGAGCGCATCGACGTCATCTCGCTCCTGCTGCCCCCGCTAGGCGAGGCAGCGACCGCGCGCGAGCTGATGGAGTCGAGCATGCCGTCGACGCTAGAGGTGGCCGTCCGGCGTCCGTTCGAGTCGTGGCGGCTGCTCGGCGCGTTCAACTGGAAGCGACGGCAGGCCTCGCTGCGCGTGGCGCTGCCGCCGGGTCGCTGGCACGTCTTCGAGCTGTGGGACGGGCGCTACTACGGCGAGCGCGAAGGCGCGGTGGAGCTGCCAGACGTGCCGGCGCACGGCGCGCGGCTGCTGGCGCTCCGCCGCCCACGGGGACGCCCGCAGCTCTTGACGACGACGTTCCACGCCTCGATGGGCGGCCGCGAGGTCGAGCGCGTGCGCTACGATTCGAAGCGAGACGTGCTGCATATCGACCTGACGCCGGTGGCAAAGCAGCGCGGGGAGGTGCTCGTCCACGCGCCCCGCGGCTACCGCCTGATCAAGGCGACGCTTGGCGGCTCGCTCGTAGCGGCGCGGCGCGCCCAACCAGGCGTCGTCGCCATCGCGCTCGAACTGGCAGCGCCGAGGCGGCTGCGCCTGCGCTTCGTTCGCCGCGGCTAGGGTGTCGGGGCCAGCGTCGGCGGCGGCACGGTATTCGTTGGCGGGGGCGCGGTATTCGTCGGCAGCGGCGTGTCGGTCGGCGCCGGCGTGTCCGTCGGTTCGGGCGTATTCGTCACAGTGGCTGTCGGTGTTTCGGTAAAGGTGGCCGTCGGGCTGGCGGTCGGCGTGGAGGTCACCGTCGGCGTCACCGTGGGCGTCGAGGCGCCGTCGAAGGCGCCGCTGCCGCAGAGCGCGCCGAGGGCGATGGCGACGACCAGCAGCAGCCCGCCGCCGGCGATGAAGAGCGGTCCCCGGCCTCCGCTGCCAAAGACGCGCCGTACCCAGTCCCCGAAGCCGTCGCCGCCACCTCCGTACGTGTAGTGCTCGGCCGGCGGCTGGGCGTAGGGCGCGGGGGCGGGCTCGGGCTGGGCCCGCGCCGTCCCCGGCCTCTCCGGCGGCGTGAAGACCGGCTGCGCCGCGGCCACCGTCGCGACCGTGCCGGCGGCCGGCGCGGCGACGTCCAGGATGCGACCGAGGATCGTCTCCTGCCAGCCGGTGGGAGCGGCAGCGGGCGTCAGCGTCGCCAGCACGGCGGCGCCGGGCGGGTAGCGACTGCGCAGCGCGTGGCAGATCTGGCAGCTTTGGAGGTGGCGGCCGATGCGCTTCCGCACCGAGGGCGACCAGTCTTCGTCACTGACCTGGAAATCGAGGTCGAGGCACTCCCTGCGGCCTCGATGCAGCAGGAGGAGGCCGGTGAACGTCTCCTCGTAGGCCGGACGGAGCTTGCGCAGCTTGTCGTCGATGGCGCCGGGTCGCGTCTTGAGCACGGCGGCGAGCGCGCCGGCGTCGAGCCGCTGACGGACGTTGAGGTCGAGCAGCTCGTAGTCCTCGAAGCGTAGCTCGCGCGCCGCATGCCAGGCGACGCGGGCCAGCTCCGGCAGGTCGGTGGCGCGCGCCTGGTCGGCGAGGAGGGCCGGATCGCCGACGACGAAGGCCTCCTCGCCCTCCAGCACCGGCCAGCGGCCGCGGCGGGCGCGCTCGGTCAGCTCGTGGTGAGCCAGCGCGAATATCTGCGGCCGGACGGCCGCCTGAAAGACGCCACTGCGCAGCCCCTGACGCGCGTTATGGAGCGTGAGCTGGCTCACCGCGGCCGCGATCTCGCGGTTGCGGCTCAGGCGCAGGGCATAGTCGTAGACGCGGGGGAAGTAGCGCCGGTAGAGCTCAGCGAAGGCGCCATCGTCACCCGCCGCCGCCTGCTGCGCGAATTCGTCGTCGCTGCGCGTTTGGGCGTCCATGCGCGTACAGCCACCAGTGTACACGCTGCCTGGTTGTGCAACAGGCGACCGTTCTGCGAGATGAATTCCGCAGCTTCTCGCTGCAAGCCGCTAACAGGCTGCTAAAAAACGAAACGCCCTTCTTCCCACCCACCCGCCCTGAGAAGTTTGTTGAATCTGGGGGACACCCCCAAACCCCTTCGGCTTCGCTCAGGGCAGGCCCCCGGCGGAAGGGGCTGCGCCCCCTTCGGCAAGCTCAGGGCAAGCTCTCTGCACTCCCCCTTCTTCAGCACCCTGTTAAGCCGCTGGATTCAAGCCCCAGACCGCCCACGAACGATGAACCAGATCCTCGCGATCCGAAGACGAGGCCGCGTGGTATACTCGCCTCGCTCGTGAACGCGGGAAAGCTCCCCGCCGACCTCCTCGCCAGGCTTCTGGCCCGCCTGCCGCCGGCGCCTGGCCTGCTGCTGGGCCCCGGCGTGGGCCGCGATGCCGCGGCGATCGACCTGGGCGACGGGCGCGTGCTGGTGGCGAAGGCGGACCCGGTCACCTTCGCCACGGACCAGATCGGCCGCTACGTGGTGCACGTCAACGCGAACGACGTCGCCTGCCTGGGCGCGCGGCCGGCCTGGTTCCTGGCCACCGTGCTCCTGCCCGAAGGCGCCTCGCCGGAGCTGGCGGAGCAGATCTTCGAGCAGATCCTCTCAGCATGTGACGAGCTGCGCATCGTCCCGGCCGGCGGCCACACGGAGATCACGCTGGGCCTCGACCGGCCGATCATCGCCGGGGCGATGCTGGGCGAGACGACGGTCGAGGGTCTCGTGCGCCCGGAAGCGGCACGGGTGGGCGACCACCTGCTGCTCACCAAAGGCATCGCGATCGAAGGCACGGCGCTGCTGGCGCGCGAAGCGCCGGCGGCGCTCCGCGAACACGGCGTGCCGAGCGACGTCATCGAGTCGGCGGCGCGGCTGCTCGAGCGGCCGGGCATCAGCGTCGTTCGCGAGGCGATGGCAGCGCGGCGCGCCGCCGGGGACGCCGTCCACGCGCTGCACGACCCGACGGAGGGCGGCCTGGCAACCGCGCTGCGAGAGCTGGGGCAGGCGGCCGGCCTTGCCGCGCGCGTCCGCCGCCGCGACGTAGCGGTGCTGCCCGAGACGGCGGCGGTCTGCGAAGCGCTCGCGCTCGACGCGCTGGGGCTGCTCGCCTCGGGCGCGCTGCTGGCGGCCGTGGCGCCCGACGCCTGCGACCGGGTGCTGGACGCGACCCGGGTCGACGGCACGGAGGCCGCGTGCATCGGCGAACTGGCATCGGGCGAGGCAGACGCTATAATAGGAGACCGGGGCGAGGAACCGCTGCCCCGCTTCGAGCGGGACGAGCTGGCGCGGTTCCTGGAGGGCCTCGCAGAGGGGCCGGCCCGGAGGTAGGCAACCAATTCCCCGCCGGCCCAGTCCGGGCGATCTCAGCGCGACAGAGAGTTGGAGTGACCATGGCAGGAACAAAGCCAAGCACGATTGACGAGCTACGAGCGTCCGGTTACCGCGTCGCCTCGGTCAAGGAGGAGATGCGGGCCAACCTGATCCGCGCCATCCAGCAGAAGCGCGACTTCGTGCCGGGCATCATCGGCTACGAGGACTCGGTGGTGCCGCAGCTCGAGAACGCGGTGCTCTCCGGGCAGGACATCATCTTCCTGGGCGAACGCGGGCAGGCGAAGTCGCGGATCATCCGCTCGCTGGTGAGCCTGCTGGACGATGAGCTCCCGGTCGTCTCCGGCTGCGAGATCAACGACCACCCCTACCACCCGATCTGCCGGCGCTGCCGCGACCTGGTCGCCGACCAGGGCGACCGCGTGGAGATCGACTGGCTGCCGCGCGACCAGCGCTACGGCGAGAAGCTGGCCACGCCCGACAGCACGATCGCCGACCTGATCGGCGAGGTGGACCCGATCCGCGTCGCCGAGGGGCGTTACCTGAGCGACGAGCTGACCATCCACTACGGGCTCATCCCCCGCACCAACCGGGGCATCTTCTGCATCAACGAACTGCCGGACCTGGCGGAGCGCATCCAGGTGGGCCTCCTCAACATCATGGAGGAGCGCGACGTCCAGATCCGGGGCTACCGCATCCGCCTCCCGCTCGATCTCTTCCTCGTCGCCAGCGCGAACCCGGAGGACTACACGAACCGCGGCCGGATCATCACGCCGCTCCGCGACCGCTACGGCGCGCAGATCCGCACGCACTACCCGCGCACGGTGGCCCACGAGATCACGATCATGGAGCAGGAGCACACCCGGTTCGAGGACGACGATTACACCGTCACCGTGCCGGACTACATGAAAGAGATCGTCGCGGAGATCACGCGCCTAGCGCGGCGCAGCCCCGACGTCAACCAGCGCTCCGGCGTCTCCGTGCGCGCGTCGATCGCCGACTACGAGAGCCTGCTCGCGAACGCGATGCGGCGGGCGATTCGCATCGGCGAGAAGGACGTGGTCCCGCGCGTCAGCGACCTCCCTTTCGTCATCCCGGCGCTCAGCGGCAAAGTGGAGTTGGAGACGGTGGAGGATGGCCGCGACGAGCAGATCATCGACAAGCTCCTACAAGCGGCGACGCTGGCCGTTTTCAACCGGCACTTCAACGTCATCGACCTGGAGGACGTGGTCGCCCGTTTCAAGGCAGGTCTCTCGGCCGAGGTCTCACCGCTGCTGCCATCCAAGGAGTACGTGAAGATGGTGAAGCAGATCGAGGGCCTGGACCGGGCGGTCGCGAAGCTGGAGCCGGGCGAAAACCTCGCCGTCATCGCTTCCGGCGTCGAGTTCATCCTCGAAGGGCTGCACCTGAACAAGCGCCTGAACAAGGACAAGGTGGGCGGCAAGACCCAGTACCGGGGCTAGAGGCCAGAACCGGGAACCCAGAGCCGAGAACCGGGTGCCCACACCTCACCTCGAAGGGTTCCTGACGGCGGCCCGAAACGATCCCCAGGCGACCCTCCTCGCACTCGACATCGACGGCACCGTCAGCGCGATCGCGGCATCGCCCGACGCGGCGACCGTCGGCCCCGAGATGCGCGCCACGCTCGAGCGCCTGGCGGCGCGCTACCACCTCTGGTTCCTCAGCGGACGCGACGCCGATGTGGCGCGCCGGCTGGTCGGGGTGGAGCGGGCGGGGTACGTCGGCTCGCACGGGCTGGAGGCGCTGGACGCGGAGGGCCTCCGGCCGCTGGCCGTCGTGGGCGGCCTGCGGGCCCATCTCGACGAGCTGACCCGGGCGGTCGTCGCGGCGCTGCCGCAGCTGGCGCCGTTCGTCGAGCGCAAGCGCTGGAGCGTCGCCTTCCACTTCCGCTCGCTGCCGGAGAGCAGCGACGCGCCGGACCGACTGCGCCGGCTGCTGGACGCGGCCCTGCCGCCGGGGCTGCGCGCGCAGAGCGGCAAGCGGGTGGTCGAAGTCGGGCCGGCGGCGGAGCACAGCAAGGGCGGCGCGATGCTCTGGCTCCTCGATCGCCTGCAGCCGCGCCGCGTCCTGGCCGCGGGCGACGACCTGACCGACGTGACGACGTTCGAGGCGCTGGCCAGCCGGCCCGGCGTCGACGCGCTGCGCATCGCCGTGCGTCAGGCGGGCGAAACGCCGGCCGAGCTGCTCGCGGCGGCGGACATGGCAGTGAACGGCGTGGAGGAGCTACACCGTCGCGTGCTCGCGCCGCTGGCCGGCGAGCGGTAGGGCGCCGGCTCGCGAGCCGCCTCACCTAGTACTCGTCCAGAAACATCGGTGACACCAATCTAGAATGGTGCCATGATGCGCTTTTTCAGCGGCTTGACGATCGGGCGTCCTCCTTTCGCAGCGTTCTCGTTTTTTCTGCAAAGGGTACGCCCCTGAAATCGCACAGAGTACGTTACGCTACCAACAGTCCGAATGACTTGACATCTTATGGCGCGGTCTTGTACAAAGAAGACCCCGCCAGGCTGTGAACCCCGCTGGCTCGTGGCGATTACCGGTTGCTGGATGGAGCCTAGCGCCTCGCCCGGTCTAGATGGTCAGGCTGAACGCCCGTGAGCGAGCCGATTGCCAGCTCGGCTCTGAACGCCCTCGACGCCCGGCCATTCCAGGGAGAGGGGAAACCCAAAGGGACGATTGAGGAATGAGCAGGATCCGACGCACCCCAAGCGACGCAGCGCTCCCCTCGTTGCAGGACCTGTTCCCCACGGCCGGCGCCCCCGGCTTCGTTGCCGACGTGGCCCGCCAAGCCACTGGTAGCCCCGTCGATGCTGACTTGGGCAAGCTGCGTTACGCTCGCTATCGGCCGGCACGGGACTGCGTCGCCCTCTGGTCATTTCCCAGCGAATCCAGCCGCCCGCTCCTTGTCTCCGGCAAGCTATACAGCGACAGGAGCGGTGCCCCGAGTGCAGATCTTTCGTCGCTGCAACGGTTGGCGGAGCAGGCCGAGCCATTGGCGGGAGGGAACGCCATCCCGTACCGATATCTCCCGGACCAACCACTGCTGCTCCAGGTCTTCCCACTAGACGCAGAGCTGCCCGGGCTCGCGTTGGCCGCGTCGAACGCCTGGATGAGCGACGCCCTGGCCCGACATTCTGGCACTTCGCCGGACGATCTACCCCTCGAAGCCAGCATTGTAGTGTACAAGCCCTGGCACCGGAGCGTGCTGAGGTACGTGGGGGAAGGCCCCGAGGGCCGCGTCGATTACTTCGCCAAGGTCCTTCGGGACGACCGCGGCCACCTCTTGGCGGAGAGACTCCGAACATTGAAGGCGCAGCTGGCCGGGCTGGACTCGCCGTGGGAGGTGCCTGAACCTATCGCCTACCTGCCTGAGGCGCGCACGCTCGTCCTCCGGGCACTAGGGAGCGACGGGGAGGTCAAGGCGCTTGTCAAGCAGGCCCTCGATAATCCATTGGCCAGGCAAACGCTCCGCCAGTGCATTCCGAAGGTAGCTGAGGGGCTCGCGTCTCTTCAAGCGGCTACGATAGACGGGCTGCCGGTCGTCGATCCCCCAAAGCTGCTGACTAAGCTTCGACTGAAAACCGCTTGCCTCCGTCGGGTGGAGCGAACCCTCGCTAGTTCCATCGAAGCCATGCTCGACCGCCTACAGGCCGCAGCGGAGCGATTGCCAGCAGAAGAGATGGTGCTGAGTCATGGCGCATTCCGTCACACGCAGATCCTTCTTTCCGGCGACAGGCTGGGGCTCATAGACCTGGACGACGTCCGCCTGTCAGGGAAGAGCAGCGACGCCGGGGAGTTCCTGGCCGCTCTGGACCGTTTGGCGGTGAGGCGCCCACGGCTCCGGCCCGTAGCCCAAGAGGTAGCAGGCGCGTTCCTTGCCGCGCTGCACGGATCGCTTGCGCTGGATCTTCGATGGCTTGCCTGGTACCGCGCCCTCGCCGATGTCAAGAACGGTGCTCACTCATTATTCGCGCTATCTCCTCGCTGGCCAGAGCGGGCGGAAGGACTGATCCGCCTAGCCGGGGAGACGTTGAACGAGGCCGGTCTGTAGAGTGATGAGCCGTCGGGGAGGTGGGGCGCTGCCATGAGCGGGATCTGCGGAGTCGTAAGCTCTGCGCCTTCCAATGTTGGCGACGAGATCATTTCCTCCATGCTGCGAAGCATGGAGCATCGTGGTCCTGACGGCCTCAGCCAGCACACGGATCACGAAGGTGGCCTCACGATTGGGCACCTTCACCTGAACGCTTTCGTCGCGAACGGGAAGCCCATCGCGCCAGCATTCGCCGTTACCGATCAGCATGCCATCGCTCTCGACGGGGGTGTGATCGCTGGGGCCGCGGCTGGGGCGATCGTCGGCCAAACTCGCCAACAGATGAATCGCGACGTGAGCGCTGTGTTGTCGGCATACCGAGCACATGGCCGAGATTCTTTGCGCACGTTGGACGGCCCGTTCGCCCTCGCCTTGTGGGATAAGCAAAAGAGGGAGCTTCTCCTCGCCAGAGGCAAACTCGGAGAAAAGTCACTCTACTACTATGTGGACGGCCCGAGGGAGATCGTGGTCTTCGCTTCCGAGATCAAGGCGATCCTCGCCCACCCTACGGTCCGGGCCGAGCTGGATTGGCGCAGCTTATCGCTCTATCTGGCCTTTGGCTATGTTCCCGGGCCCCGGACCTTGCTCAAAGGAATTGACAAGCTGCTGCCTGGTGAGAGCCTGGTGTGGGCAGCTGGGCGCCCGTCGGAGCGGCATCGGTACTGGCAACTGCCGCGGATCGGTGACGGTGTCGACGATGAAGCGTACTGCATCAGCCAGCTCAGGGAACGCTTCCTGACGGGGTTGGCGTCGTATGTTAATGGTTGCGACGACGTCGGCGTGTTCTTGAGCGGCGGCGTGGATTCCAGCATCATCGTCGCAGGCCTGCGCGAACTGGGAGTGCCGCGCGTTCATACCTTCACGGTCGCCTTCACCACCGACCCCGCAAGCCCGCGCATTCAGGAGGACCTTCCCTACGCGAGGCTGGTGGCGCAGCAGTTCGGCACGACGCATCGTGAGGTGGTGATCGGTCCCGATCACGATCCCCGGCCGGGCCTACTGCGCGTTGTCAAGCAGTTCGATGACTTGATCATGACGCCGAACGCCTATAGCAAGTACCTCCTCGCCGAGGCCGTCCGAGAGGGTGGCCTTAACTCGGTACTCACCGGCTCCGCCGCTGCGGGGGCGTGTGGCGTTCACCGAAAGTTTCTTGACCCCAAGAAGCGCGCGAAGCTGGAACGGAAGGTGGAGGGGTGTACTTCGGATGAAGAGCGCTTTTTCAAGCTTCGCAGCCGGCTCTTCAGCCTGGGCGAACAGCGCCAGTTGCTGCGCCGGCCCCCAGAAGCCGACAAAGCCGCGATCATGGACGTGCTCCACGAGTACATGGGATACATCAACAGCAACGACTTCTTCAGGCTCTTCTTGTTCGCCAATCTGATGATCACGTCCGCAGAGAAAACGCTCAAGGTTCTTGAGAAGGCGACGGCGATGGCCGGCGTGGAAGCGAGATCGCCTTATCTGGATCGCGCCGTTGTAGAGTTTTCAACGCAGCTCCCATCCTCGTTCGACGGAGGCCGGACCTACGTGAGTCTGAAGACGCATCTCAAGAAGGCATTCGAGCAGGTTCTGCCACGGGAAATCTTGGAGCGACCGGTGATCGGTTATCCCAGCTACTACTGGAGCAGAGGCGAGCTCGACGAGCTTCAGGAGCGGCTCATCAGTCGCGAGGCTTTCGAGGAGAACGGGATATTCGATTACGACGGGGTGGTGCGGACGCTCCAGGAGAAACGAAGCGCAGGCGCAAAGTCCGCCGGCAAGCACGATTGGGCGTTGACCGAGTTCTGCCTGTGGTATGAGGTCCACATCAAAGCAAACCCGGCATTCCTCTTAGGAGTCTCGTGAGCCGGCTCGCCGGCCGCCCTACCCTTCCCTCTCGAAGTCGCGCCACGTATGATAGGCGCAGATGCCCATACCCATTATCGCTCATCGCACGTGTCCCCTGGACGCGCCGGAGAACAGCCTGGCCGGCATTCGCAAGGCGGCGGAGCTGGGCGCCGACGGCGTCGAGATCGACGTGCGGCGCGCCCTGTTCGGGGCGCCGGTGCTGATGCACGACTGGTCGCCCTGGCGCACGACTGGGCTGCCTGGGCCGGTCGGCCTCTACCCCTACTTCCTCCTCAGCCATGCCCGCCTCCAGCAAGAAACGGAGCGCGTCCCGTCGCTGGACGAGGCGCTCGCCGCGCTGCCGGACGGCCTCTTCCTGGCGATGGAGCTTAAGGAGTCGAGCGTGGCCGCGACTGCGCTCCGCCTGGTCCAGCGCCGGGGCCTGGAGCCGCGCGTGCTCGTCTGGTCGTCCCGCGAGCAGGCGATCCGTTACGTCAAGAAACAGGCGCCGGAGATCGAGACGGCCCTCCTGCGCGACGAGACCGATCCCGCGAGCCTGAGTCTGATGCTCGACGACGCGCTTCGCTTCGGCGCGCGCGCGATCTCCGCGCACTGGTCTGCGATCACCCGGCAGCTCGTCGGCGAGGCGCACGACCGCGGCCTGCGTGTCTACTCGATGACGCAGGACCTGGACACGGTGGCGAAGAGGGTCGCGTGCGGCCTGGACGGCATCGTTACCGACCACCCGCGCGAGGTGCGGGCGCTCCTGGAGGCTACCGCCGCCAGCTAGCCATGGCCGACTGCGGCGTCACCGGCTCAGCGCCGGCGACCAGTCTGGCCCGCCCCAGGAAATGTCGAAGGCGTAGTCGTTGACCACATGGGCCCACAGGAGCCAGGCCGTCCAACGGGTAACGCCGTAGAAGAAGCTCGCGCGGTAGAGCGCCAGCAAGGCCGCCTCCGGCAGGAAGCGTCCGGCCCAGCCCCAGACCGGGTCCGCCTGCGTAATGACCTCATGAAAGTAGGAGCGCGTCAGCACCCGCCAGCTCAGCAGGCCATAGGCCACCCAGAATCCATCCCAGACGAAGCCCGGACCGCTGAAGTACGCAGCGGCGTCTCCAAATCGACCGACCTGAACGGCGTAAGCCCAGGCCTCGACGCTGTAGAGCTGCGTGGTGAACGGGAACAAGAGCATCGTACCCATGGTGTCGCCTGTGTCGCTCAGGGCGTGCGACCACTGGCCGATGACGAAGCTCACCGCCCAGACCCGGTGCCGTGACACCGCGAAGATGAGGAGCGCCACCACCACGCCGAACGCCAGCGAATGGGTGAACCCCGCCCCGGGCCAGCCCCGGTGGAACTGAGCTGCGTCTTCCGCCCCAAACTCCAGGCCGAAGATGTTGGTCCCGTAGACGAACCACTTGGTGGCGACGTCCGGCGAGTACGAGCCGATGAGAAGGGGGATGATGGCTACCTTCCCCTTCAGGTGGCGCTGGATGGCGTAGGGCTCCAGGTCGTGGGTCGCCCAGCTCATCGTCGCAATAGCCAGCGGGCCAGGGCGGGCAGCAGCCAGACCGCCAGCAGCAGGAAGCCAGCCCCTTCGACCCACGAGAGCAGCACGCGGGGAAAGAAGGCTCCGAGGGTGACGTAGACGGCGCCCGCTGCGAGGTAGAGGAAGAGCGAGAGCCGGTCCGACGTCACGGCCGGGGCGTCACTGGTGGATCACCACTCGCGTGCCCTGGCGGGCGAAGTACCAGAAGAAGCGCGCGTCTTCGTAGCGCATGCCGACGCAGCCGTGGCTGGTGCGTTCGTTTCCGAAGACGGAGTCGGGGCGCCAGTAGTTGAGGTGAATGGCGTGGCCGCGGCCGGTGAAGTACTGGGTGAAGAGGACGTCCTCCACGTAGTAGTAGCTCTCGGCGCCGAGCGAGCCGCCGCTCATCGTCTCGTTGATCACGCGGCGGCTGATGCGAAACTGACCCTCGGGGGTGTTGTGGCCATCGCGCCCCGTGGTCACCAGCGCCGTGTACCAGGGCCGGGGGCCGAGCATCGCCGTGGCGGTGAGCTCGCTGATGTCCACGTCGATCCAGTGCTCTTCGGTGTTACCTTCGGGCAGCGGAGCGATGAGCGGGGGGTCCGGGGGCGGGAGCGGCGTCGGCGTGGGGGACGGGCCGGGGGTCACTGTGTTCGTCGGCGTTGGGGTGATCGTCGGCGAAAGGGTAATCGTGGGGGTTGGCGTGATCGTCGGCGTCTCGGTGGGAGTCGACGTGTCGGTGGGCGAGAGGGTGGGAGTGCCCGTGGGCGTCGGTGTCGGCTCGGGGCCTGACCAGACGAAGCCGGCGCCGAAGCAACTCGTAAGGGCAACGACCGCCGCCAGGCCAGCGAGGAGCGCGACCAGTCCTCCGCCCAGGAGAGACCTGGAGTTCACGTATTGGCGTCCCGGCCCGGCTTGCTCGGCCATCGTTGGCTCGCTGACCTACCTGGCGGGAAAGCTACGAGCGGCAGCTTCGATTACGCTGCGCGCCCTAGCAGGCGAACCAGACGCCTGTACGTTCACGACGGTCTCCTTACTCCACAAGTCTAGATGGGCGTACGATCAGCGTCAAGCGATCTAGGCCGTTCGCGTGATCGCCTTACTATTTTTAGGTGGAATCCCTCATAGAGCCGTCCCTACCTTCCAGGGCTTAGGCGCTCTTCCCAATGGCGGCAGGGGGGCCGTGTGCGCTACAACGTTCGCGAGGCCAGGCCGCCGCCTTTGACACACAACTGCCAGAGTGCATAATAGAGTTAGCCGTTATTTGGACGAGCGGGAGGCACGCCTGTGATTATGCGACGGTTCGAGCGGCGCCGAGCGGCGGAGCCGCTGCCGGAGGCCCTCCTCGCGCTCGGTCTGGCGCTCACCAACTCAGCGGACGCCGACGAAGCGCTCGACCGGCTTACCCGCGGCCTCGCCGAGCGCAACGTGGCGTACGCGCTCCTCTCGGAGGCGCCGGAGGCGGGGGCGTTCCTCGTCGAACGGGCCACGCTGCCGCTTTCGCCGGAGGTCTGGGGCCGGCCGCTGCAGCTCCCGAAGCTCGCCGCCGCCCTGGCCCGTGGGCGTCCGCTCGCCCTGGCCAATACCGCCGACTCCTTCGCCGAAGGCTCGACGACCGGCAGCCGCCGCGAGCTGCTGGTCGCGCCGGTGGCCGGGACGCTGGTGGTGGCGCCCCTGGCGTTAACGAGCGGGCGCAGCGCGCTGCTCTGCCTCGTTTCGCCCGACCTGGGCGAGGCGGACCGGACGGCGGTGTGGGCGCTGGCGATGCAGCTCGGCGCGGCGATGCGAGAAGGCGTCGGCGTCGCATCGAGGGCGGCCGCGCCGGAACCTGCGCCTGGTGGTAACCTCTCGCTCTTTCACGAGCTGACCCGGCGTCTCAGCCATTCGCTGGCCGACGACGAGGTGGTGCAAGCGGCGTTTGAAGTGCTGGCGCCCGCGATCGGCCTCCAGCTCGCCGGCGCGCTGTCCTGTCGGGACGGCAAGCACGTTACGACGGTGTACGCGCCGCCCCGGACGCCGGACGCGGTGGCGGAGAGGATCGCTTCCTCGACGGACGAAGCCTTCGTCAAGCTGACGGGGGCGCGCCATGAGTCGTGCTCGGCCGGCGGCCTGCACACGACAACGCTGGCGGCGGCGGGAGCCGGCGCCCTCAGCGAGCCGCCGGCGAGCGCCCTGGACGCGCCGCTGGTGATCGAGGGCGAGGTCGTCGGGCTGCTGCGCATCGCGACGGCGCGGCCGGGCGCTTTCGATGCGGAACAGGAGCGCGCCTTCTTCACGGTGGCGAACCAGGTCTCGCTGGCGCTGGAACGGGTGACGGCCCAACGGCGCGCCGAACGCGCGCAGCTCGCCTCGCTGGCGGAGAGCCTGAGCGACGGCGTGGTGCTCGTCGACTCGACGTTGCGCGTGACCTCGCTCAACGAAGCGGCGCGCGGCCTTCTGGCGGCGCTGGCGAACTGGTCGGTCGCCGAGGGCGCCTCGCTGACCGACACGCCGCTTGAGGCGCCGGCGCGAGCGGCGCTGGCGGCCGCCGCGCCGACGCCCCTGACGGAGCTGCCGCCCGACCCGGCCGCCGCCGGCCGGCGCTACCTGGTGGCGATGGCAGCGCCGCTCGCCGGTTCGCCGGAGGGCTCGGCCGCCGTCGTCGTCCTGCGGGACGTGACGGAGGAGCGGCTGATGCAGGAGCGGCTCCTCCAGTCCGAGAAGATGGTGTCGGTCGGGCAGCTGGTCTCCGGCGTGGCCCACGAGCTAAACAACCCGCTCACCGGGATCATGGGCTTCGCCCAGCTCCTCCTGGCGCGCGAGCTGGATGAACGCACGCGACGCGACCTGGAGACGATCCACACCGAGGCGGAGCGCGCATCGAAGATCGTCCAGAACCTGCTCTCCTTCGCCCGGCGGCGGCACGCCCAGAAGGAGTCGGCGAACCTGAACACCCTGGTTGAACGGGTGTTGGAGCTCCGTAACTACGACCTGCGCATGAAGAATATCGACGTCGAGCTCGACCTCGACCCGGAGCTGCCGGAGACAATGGTGGACGCCGACCAGATCCAGCAGGTGTTCCTGAACGTGATCGTCAACGCGGAGCAGGCGATGCTGGTCGCGAAGGAACGGGGGACGCTGACGGTCCGCACTCGGCGCGACGGCGACGTGATCGGCCTGAGCATCCAGGACGACGGCCCCGGCATTGAGACGGAGACGCTCAGGCGCATCTTCGACCCGTTCTTCACGACGAAAGAGACCGGCGAGGGCACCGGCCTGGGGCTGACGATCTCCTACGGCATCATCGAAGACCACGGCGGCCGGATCTGGGCGGACAGCCGGCCCGGCCGTGGCACGACGTTCCATATCGAGCTGCCGGTGCTGCGTGGCGCCGGCCGCCCGCGCGCCCCGCAGGACGAGAGGCAGACCGCGGCCGGGCCCACGCGCTCGATCC
>Ga0247727_10007702_pt1 | contig 20366 bp, 29 predicted proteins | sample WisWelCaveWW1625_FD_202498 | JGI IMG/M metagenome (GOLD analysis project Ga0247727, IMG submission 202498) | Biofilm microbial communities from Wishing Well Cave, Virginia, United States - WW16-25 | ecosystem: Environmental > Aquatic > Deep subsurface > Groundwater > Cave microbial mat | place... | reverse complement strand
TCAGCTCCGGCATGTACAGGTAATGCGCTAAATATCCAAGCGCCTTTTGAATTTTTGCTATAGCCGCCAACTGCTCTTCAGTGGGCGTTGCCATATCATCATTGTAAACCAGATCAAGCTCATCATAAAACTCCTGACCAATCGCAGGAATAATATAATCCTGCTCAGCATCCTCAATCTTCGATACAATCGGATCAAACGTGCTGCACACGTTAATGGCAACAATCGCCTGCAACTCTTCGATGGTTTTAAATAACATATCAGGCAGTGGCTTTTTCTTCTCTCAATGGGCGAACCGTTTTCGGATCCTCTTTCTCCGGATCTGCAAACGGTGGTTCAATATATCGGAACACCAAATCATTCTCCTCATTCCATCCGTTGTAATCCGCAATAAACTGCAACGGCTCCAGAATGCACTGCTGATGCGCAAACAACATCGAGCGGTAAATCTTCATCGCCACATGCTTGTCCGATCCGCTTCCTGCACCCTGCGCATTTTTACCACCATAACCGATCAGCGTTTTATCAACTCCATGCGCGTACAGAATATGTGCGTTCGCTTCTTCACTATCCTCGATGTAAGATCCCTCGCCCAGTTTCGTTTCTATCGGTGATATCTTCCATCCCGGATATTCCTTCTTCATTGTTTCATCATAGTAGAAAGTCGTCATCAGCGTTTTTCCCGCCTTCTCGCTTCCCTGCAACAACGAATTAAATGAATCAAGCTCCGCAGTTCTTTTCTCCGCCTGTTCCTTCTCTGTAAACGTGTTCCACTGCGGATATTTCCACTCCCACCAATAACTCGGCACCGCAATATGATACTTCAGCGTAATCTGATTCGTCATCAGCCCCTTCTTCCATTTCGGAATCTCTAACGAAAACTCCAGCCACCCTGATTGACGAACCCCATCCCAATGCGCCAACTGGTAATAAACCTTCCCCGGTGTCGGATAACTGACCGGATAAATGTATTTGTACCGCGAATCATCACGCAGTTTCTCAACCCGGTATGCATCATAAATATCAATCACCGGAACCGTGGTCGTGTGATCCTCATTCCATTGTGGCCAGAAACTCGAGATATAACAATTCTCTACAATCCCCGTGTTCGGATTTTGCTCCTCCCATCTGCAGAACATCGCATCCTGAAGAGTGATCGAAGTAATCTTCTGCCGGTCATTGCTCAGCACAAATTCAGGAAACACATTAAAGAACCAATAAAAATCTACCGATGACTCAAGCAGATAACGATTGATATTCGTCCGCCTGAAAAAATCCTGAATCTCTTTCAGTAGTGCCCCTTTCTTCAGCGCCTCATATATCGGGCTGCCGTCATCTTTATAATCAATCAATTTGAACGGATGAATACCCAAACCATGCATCGCACGAACCTTCCAGTCAATGGTGGGTGCAATCAAAGAAGATTTCTCCGCCAGTTCCTTAATCGTCTGCGGAAAATTATTGTCCGAGCCCCAGAACGCAACCTTGCGCGTTTTATTCTCCGGCTTCACATAAGTATTTGTTGGCTTTCCTTTCGGTTTCTCAAACGTAACCGCAGCCTGGTAATGCGGCATATAAACCGCCACCATCGGATCACCAACAAAATGTTTCCCGTTTATCATCACCAATGCACCAATTGTTCGTTCACCTTCGTCACTAAGCGCAGATGAATTTTCTTCATCTCCCGCGTATGCTGATCCACAATATTCCGCGTGTGATTCAACCAATGATTCGGTTTCTTCTTAAATCCCGTTGCAGCAGGCGAGTGTTCCGTGCCGTGATTCTGCTTTCTGTACATCACCGCCCGTGGAATCACTTTAATCTTTCCCGCAGCTTTTCTTCTGCGGTCTGCCTCCACAAATTCTATCGAGAACGGAACCGCACGGTTGAACCCGTCAATACCGCTCATTTCTGCCAATGCATCTGCCAGAGAAACATACCTCATCGCCCGCTAAATTGCTGCTCTCTAATCATCAGCCAAAGGACAACAAAAACGGGTGCGATGGACGAGGAGAAAAATCAGTTTCCGCCTTTTGCGGAAGCGTTTTTATCTGAGGAAGGAGTACAGGTTTTTTCCGCTTCTTAGTGATGAACCTGTTTGCGATAGGAAGGAATGATAGCGAAGTCCGTCAGGCGCAGTGAAACGGAGCGATAGGACAAGCGATAATGACTGAATGAGCAATCTGGTTCAGCGCTTCTTCAATATCCATCTGAACGTCATCCTGCCATCCACATCCGTATAATTAAATCCAAGCAGCTTCAGCAACTCAACAATTTGCTCTTCCGTATATTTTCCCGGAACCAGCTCCTGAAGATTTTCAAAAATCGTTACCGTGCTCAGGTGAATACAATCATCATCGCGCATCCGCGCAGGTGCATAACCGTTCTGCAAAGCGCTCACAAGCTCCGCAGGAATATCAATCAGTGAATGTGGTAATTGAAAAATCTCTTCCATATAAAAAGGGCTGGTCCTTGCGAACACGCTCGATGCAACGCACAGAGAGAATAATGGACTCACACCATCCGTCCAGCCCTGTGCCTTCCGGTTACATCAATAAACGTGTTCGCAATTGTAAAGGTAACTATCAGCGATGAGATAATACGAGGTGATTCCCCCGATCGAGTTTCTTCACCTGTTGAAATTCCTGTCCAAACTTATTCATCAACCCTATCTCTGATGCAAAATAAAAATGCCGCTCATGTTCAGCATAAAAAATATCGTAGTCATTACTGTGTAACTTCAATGTGCTTTGCTCATCATCCCATAAAGCCGGTGATTCACCGGAAAAAACAAACACCACTCCTGAATCAGAAAATAGTTGATACTCTTCGCCTGCACATTTTTTTATCTTCGGTATCAGATTCCACAACACCGAACAATGTCCGCCAATAATCCCCGCAATTCCACACATGCAATCACTTTGCGTACTTCACATAAAATGTATGCGGCACCACTTTCATCTTCGCCAATACCCAGATCAACAATTTCCATTTCCTGAAATTATATCGCGCAAACAAACTCCGTGATTGTTTCGGATAATCTGCAAGCTTCAATATTTCCTTTTCAACATGTCCAAGTTTGGTTGTGTTAAAATCCGTTTTCTCCATCATCTTATTCATCGCTTCCAATTTCGTCATCGTTCCCGATCGCACATGGGCAGATAAATAAACAATGCGCTTGTCAATCTTGAATTTTTTCGGAAGTAAATACGCACCCACAAATTCCGTGTAAATATTCTCGCAGTGTTTTGGTCCGTAACTTTTCCATCCGCAATCACGGATCATCTCCGCTTCAATCTTCGCTCGATCAAACCCGTAATGGAACGGACGAATATTTTTGATCCCCTTCAGCGCATAAAAAATCTGATCCCAAAAAGTAAACAGCGGATAATTCTTCAACCTCTTCCCGGTGTGCCATTGATAAACCGACTGAATATACTTCGCATCCATATAAGTCCACTTCGCAGGCGTGCTTCCTTCCGTTCTGAAATCATGACCATTCAAAATGTATTTGATGCCGTATTTGTGCGCGGTTTCATACATCAGTTTCGTCATCGCAATATCATTCGGAATATCCGCATCCGGTAATCCCGCTGCAAGAAATGAATCATTCAGAGCGCGGTATTCCTTCGCATCCACTTTGTAGATGATGCAATTCACATTCAGCGCAGCAACTAAATTTTTCATGTTGCTCTCCGCCACTTCATTATTCCATCCGTTATCAAAATGGATCACCAGCGGTTTCAATCCCCAATGTTTCACCGCTGCATACAACAATGTACTGCTGTCGTTTCCTCCGGAGATTCCCATGATGCAATCATATTGCTTCTGCGGTCGCCTGATCTTTGCCAAAACTTTTTCAAGATCACCACCCTTAGATTGCGCCTCGAGCTGATCGTGAATATCACAATAATTGCATTGTCCGCCTCCTGCAGGAATTATTGCAATATCAGAAGTAAACAAACATCGTTTACATTCATTGTGAACGATTTTTCTTTCCGTCTTACAATCTTCACCTTGTTTTTCACAAACAAACCGGCTGTCATATTGTGAATTTGCACACTTGAAATTTGTTGTCATGATTTTATCATTTAGTCCATTTGTAAATCTTGTAATTCGCATCATTGCCGCTCATCACCTCTCTGCCCGTATCAACAAATCCAAAGCTTTCATAATCGTGGGGGAAATAAAATTCTCCTACCACATCATTCGTTTCCGCTATCAGAATTGATTTCAGCGCAATCCGCTTCATGTCTTCAATAATCTTCGTGATGTCCTGAATATGACAAAGCACACTCACCGTAAAAACAACATCAAACTCCCTCAGCCTGCACAAATGATATTCATCACCAATGATCAGCATCGGCAAATTGTGTTTCGCCCGCGCATGAATAATATTCAGGAACGACATATCAATTCCGCAAGTCGCAAGCTTCGGTATCAATGATCGCAGATGAACAAGATTTTTTCCCGTTCCACATCCGAAATCCAAAACACACCCAGGGTTCTGGTTCACAATATCCTCCGCTATCATAAAATCAATCTCGAACAACTCATCAGCAGCCTGGTAATTATGATAGAATGATTTCGGATGCATCACAACTTCATGTTTAACGCTTCAGGGAATCTTGTTCGCAACCATGTCCGCGGATTTTGAATGTGCGTTGACGGAAGAATATTCATCCAGTGTTCATTGAATACATGTTTGTTCGTCCATTTGTAGGTGGACAAGCTCAGCGAATCAATCTCCTCCGATGTAACCAATTTCAATTTCCCTCCGCGCGCAATTACCTTTTCTTGCATCTGCGAATCCATGCAATTATGTTTCGCATCATTGAATGGTTTCCAATTCATTTTATCAAGAATCCTCGCGCTGATCACGCGGCCTATTCCAATCGATTCTCCTTTTCTCTCGCCTTCATATCCCGCCCAATGACACATCCGCAATTTATTCAACGGCCCTATATCCAATAAATTGAAATCAGGTTTGCCGATCAAATCATATTCTCTGTATTGCATCATGTGCGCCAACCAGTTGTCACTCACCCAATCAGAAGATCCCGCAAACAGCACCGCCTCCGGACTGAACTCACGCGCCCATTGAAAACCATGATTCCATTTTTTCCCTAACGGTTCATTATCATGATAGAGAAATTTTGCTCCGGCCAATTCGCTCACGGTTTTTTCCCGTTCATCCTTTCCAACACATATCACTTTAACAACTCCGTTCTTTTTCAGTAATCGCTCAATCGTGTACGGCAGCAAAGTCAATCTGCCCAACACCGGTATCACCGCAACTATGTTATATCGCTCAGCCATTTTAATTTTTCCCGAACCTTCCACTGTTGTCCGTTTCCACAATCACCTGCTTCACAAACTTGAACCGCATCTTTTCTTCCACCGCTTTGATAAATCTCCAGTCAGCCCCTTTGTTGCCGTCCCAATCGGCCACGTTCTTTTTTGTGTGATGAAGAAAAATGCACGATCCCCCAATCTTTCCCTGTGCAATTATTTTCTGGTCCATCAACTCAGCCCTCGGCTTAATTCTTCCCAACCGGCTGAACTGAAAAATCACTCCGCGATCAGGATCAGATAGAAAAGCAGATGCGCGCTCCAATGCATTATCACTCGTCAGAAAATCATCATCATCTAAGTAAAAAAACCATCCGTCCGTCACTAATTCTTTCAATTGATTGCAGTACAGATTCCAGTAAAAAGAACAACGCTTGTCTATCACCATCCTGTGCCGCTCAACTCCGTCAGGAATATATTTCAGTGCCGCTTCATCGTCATAACCCACAATGATTCTCACATCCTTGCAAGTCTGCGATTGAACTGATTGCATGGCGCGCTTGAATAATCCCGGGCGGTTGCTCGTCCGCATCAGCACATTGATCATTCTTCTCTCCGGATAAATTCTTCAAGAATTTTTCCTTTCAGATCCGTAATCTCGAACATCCGCTCAGCCGCATCGTTTGCGCTCCTGATCGCATTCGCTTCCGAATCATATCCTTCCGGTTCACCATTACAAATTGTGTGGCCGTTGGCTCCGTTCAGCTTCCAGTTTACGTTGCCGTTCTCTTGTGTCGTTAGTACTAACATGGTTATAAAAATTTATTTTTCAAACTTCGATTTATCCGGATACAATTCAAACAACACTACGTTCATCTGCCCGCTGAAAGCGCCATCGCCAACAGAAAATATTTTCCGTTCGCGGATAGCATCATGAATATCTTCCGCCTTCATCGGTCCAACCAATTTCATGTCAACAAAATGTTCTCCGTTAATTTCCCGGCTGTTCGAGTACAGACTCTTGATCACATAAGCATAATCAACCGTCCAGTCAAACCCTTTCATGCACTCCGCAAAATCCTTCTTCCGGTAGCGGATCGGTGTGTGTACATCAAAATTTTTGGTTGGCAGATTCTTTTTCTTCAGCGCATTCTGCGTGTTCTCCAAAGTGTAGCGGTAATGATCGCTCCTCCCATTATTTTTTCTGCGGTCTATTTTCCTTTGCAGATCGCCATCGGTGAAAAACGGAAATGTGAACGCATCAAATTCTGCCAGCAGAAAGTGATCATCGTTGAAAAAAAGAAACTCCTCGCTTATTTCCGGCTCACTGCATGCGCGCAATATCTTTTCCATGATATTTCTGTCGCTCCAAACCCCAACGTCCTCACAAGGAACGTGCGTGACGTTCTGAACCCATTCAGGGCACTCGCCCACAATCCAAACCCGTGCATAATTCTTCAGGTATTTTTCAATCGAGCGCAGCGAGCATCGCAACTCATTATCATTCCAGATACTTCCTTTGCCGAGAACATAAACCACATCAATCTTCATGCGCATGCAAACCTATTTTTTGCAATTGCCAACCCAAAGGACACGCAAAAAAAAATCCCGATCACTTGCGCAATCGGGATTCTTCTGTTACCAAAACCAATGAATTTAACAGTTCTGTGTTCTGCTCTGCGGAATCACAGTACTATGCTTTTCGTTGCTCGGAGGATTAAATATTTCTGATCTGAATTCGCACGATCGCCATTGCGGGTAAAACCCTTCGGGCGTTGATGCCGTTTCCGCATTCAAAAACATTCCCATCATCGAGAACGGTACAAACTCCGCATCACCAATCGGTTCAGCGGCTGTAAAATCCATACGATCCATTTCGCAATCACGCGCAACTACGGTTGTAGTCATACGTTCATCCTTCGTGGTTTCGTCTTCCTGCGCAAAAGCAGGTGGTGAAAAACACATCGCCATCAGCAAGATCGCGAATGCAGAAAACAATTTTGACAACTTCATGGTTACAAAATTTGGGTTAAAAAAAATTACTTCTTCTTTTTCTTGTCGGCTGCCTCGTTCTCGGTTTCGGGCGTTGCGGGTTTCACCGCTTTCTTTTGCAGATACGGAAATCCGTCTGCAACCAATTTCTCCGCCTGTTTCACCGTCAGCGTTTCAAAATTTACTTCACCAAATGGCGCTTTCGAAAAATGCAGATACTTCGGATTGCCAACCACCTTAAATCCCTCTGCGAGATCGCGGTTCACTAATTTCTTATCAAAAGGTTTCGCCATTAGAAATATGATCAGCTTTCACCAATCAAAGGAGCATCACCGGTAAACAGTGGCGCAGGACCGTTATCATAATAATAAATCTCAATCTTCGATGCGAAATCATCTCCGCCCTTCTGTCCCGTTTGCCCTTCAACCATGCGGATTCGGGCTTTGCAACTTGGGTTGCCATATAATCTCATAGTACCGTCATGAGTGGTTGGAATCACATACAAATCCTTGTTCTTCCATTTGCGATACATCGCCTGAACCGCCACGCTCAACCCCGGATGTCCCAGGTTCAGCGAATTTTCAAAACTGGCCGAGTCCAACGGACCAACCTGTTTCCATTTCATATCGCCCTGCTCCTGCGTGCAATAAAATTTTGCAAATCCCTTTGGTGCCGTGGTTTCAAAATCACCGGTGATGGTCGTCAGGTGCGCATCAGTAGTCGGTGAAGCAGTCAGCTCCGGAACCGTATCACAATCTGCCGCATCAATTATCAAAATTTCCGTTGCGCGTAAACCCGGGTGGTTATCAGCCCCCGTTGGTTTTAAAATGTCTGCGAAATCAACCATTGTAAATCAGATTTTTTATCAGTTAAATTTTCAGTAACCGGATAACGCCTGTGTTGGAGAACTCGCCATCTTTTGTATAAGCGGCAATGATCTCCTTGCGCAGCGTTGCATCCGCGGCCACTTCAGCAGCCGTTACCGATTTCTTTTTCCATTTGAATTTAGAAGCCACCACCTCGTAATTCTTTCCATCCTCTTTGAAAACCGGCCTCTTTCTTTCAGTCGCGTTCACCTTTCTCAAATCATCATTGTCTGCCTGCATTTGGCTGTTCAGCTCTTCGGCATCTTTCAACTGATCTTCGAGTTCCGCAACCTGCTTCGCCAATGCTTTCTCCTTGTTCGAAGTTTTTGCATCAAGCTTCTCGTTCGCAGCAATAAGAGCTCTTTTCGTATTGTCGAGTTCTTCTTCCATCGCGTTAACTGCATCAGTCAACGATTTGTCATTGGCTATTTCAAGCAGCTCTTTCAATTCTTCAGAAATCATAAAATGTTTTTTGTCCGGTTAAATTTTATTTTTCACCGCCTGCACCCTTCTCCTGAAGGAGAAGGGCAGGGGATGATGTTCTTATTTTTTATCAGCTTCCTCCAACCACTCCCATTGTGTCAGCATCATTCGTGAAGAACGCTTCCGGCATAATAATTCCGACACCGGCAGACCAGTCTGTGTACATCTTCACCTGGCGGTCAATATTCTCCACCTTCATCTCGTTCACGTTCACTGTTTCGGGCATGAGCTTGATCAGGTTTCCTTTCGGTGCGCAGAACATAATGTCTGTACCAACCATGGAAGGTAATCCGATGACAGAAAGATTGGTTTGATCAACGGTTGACATTTGATTTTTTTCAAAATCCGTGTCTTTACCGCGCACTTCGCGATAACCGCGGCCATACAATTTTGCTTTTGTTGGCGACATCGCAATCACCATTTTCTTCATCGCATAGCGAATATCAATATCATCCGCAAACGCTTCCACGTAAGCAAGAAAATCGGATGCATCAGTCGGAACCGCGCCACCAACAAACGGCTCAATTCTGCCGGTTGTGTTGATGTGATAATTTCTCAGGAAACGAATTCCGTTGATGGATGTGCTTGCAGCACCCGCAGTGCCCGGTGTGGGATCGGCCTGAACGCCATAAAACACTTCGTTCGTTTCCCAATCTTCTTTTCCTTGCTTCAGCAACAATTCTTCAGTGAGGTAACGAACAATCGGCCACTCTTTTCTGTCAAAACTGTTAGAGCGAAGAAAACCCAACCAGCTCGCATAAATTTCATCCGGATGAAGTTCAAAATCAATCTTCATTCTGAACTGCTCAACAGCCAGCGGAGTAAATGTGGCGGTTGAAATTGGAGTCCATGCTTTTTGAAAAGGCTGGAGCACTCTGTCAATAGATGCCTTCGCGGTTTTCCAAAATGTATCATCCGAAAGGATCGGAGTCAGCAGCTTGTCTGTTTCCGCATCGTGATACAACAATTGATAAAGGCGGCTTTCGTTTTCCGAACCCTTGGTGTAGTACGCACCATACTCCGTTATCAGATCTGAAATTTCAATTACTGATGCCATGATTATTTACCCTCTTCCTCTTTTGTTTTATGTGATGGTGAATGTTTGTCAACTCTTTGGTTGTGTGGCAGGTTGTCAATCGTTTGTTGCGCTGTCTGTCCCGCTTCCACTTTTTCTTCTTTCACGAATGCATTGGTGGAGCTTGTTCCGCTTTTCTTTCCCCACTCTTCCAGTTTTGAATTCACGTTGTTCAGCGTGTCCATAGATGTTGCTCCTGCCTCTGCTATGCAATAACTCGCCATCGCTGCAATCTTCGTGTTCAACGCATTCATCTGCGCCTGCAGATTACTTGCTTCGGTTTTCGCGGTCGCTAAATTTTTCTCCGCATCAGTTGCTTTTGAATTCGCATCAGCAATCTGTTGAGTCAATGTTACGTTCTCCGCAAGTTTGGTTTCGATCTGTGTCAAATGCGCTTCGCTCAGCACAACTTCTTTTGCCGTTTCATCAACATTCAATTTCGCATCGGCTATGCCAGCGAAAAATGCGGTGATCAACGGAAATGTTTTTTGCAGCCACTCTTTCATCGTAAGGAGATTGTTTTTCGGTTTTGTGTTTTACTTAATTCAAATGCAAATCCTATTGCGCTGTCAAAATTCATAATCTCGTCAATCAAGCCAAAGGACAACGCTTCTTTTGCAAACCAGGTACGTCCGTTGAACAACCCTTCTGTCTTCTCATTTAATCTTCCGGCACGGTTTGATTTCACCCATGCAATAAAATCTTCATTGAGCGGATCAAGCATCTTGGTGATCAAATCTTTTGATTGTCCTGCTTCCGCATCACGCCACATTTTATTTTTCTCGGTAGAAAGAGTTGCATACAACTCATGATATTTCGCTCCATCTTTTTCCAATTCCTTTTTCATATCCCACCAGCTCATCATAGTTCCTATGGAACCCACGTAATCCATATCATTCGATGCGATAATCACATCAGCAGGAACAGCTAATTCAACACCCGCACTGCAACACATGGAATCAATAAACGCAACAACAGGCTTCTCCACTTTAGAAATCAATTCTCTAAGTGAAAGTGTGCCGTAAACACTTCCTCCTGGAGTATCAAGCATCAGCATTATCGACTTGCAATTCCTTGTACCGGCAGCCATGCGGATCCATGCTTCATAATCTTGTGTGCCGTAACCGAATGATGATGAATATTTTGTGATCGCTCCATTGATCGGAATAATTCCTACAAAATCTTCCTGCGGGAAAAAATACTGACCGACCCCATTCGGCTTAACAATTGCCGCATGAACGCTTTCTGATTTGATGGATTGTTGCGGATAATTTTTTTCAATTGATTGATGAGTTTCCTGATCAACCGACTGGCGCAATAACATTGCCTCTATAATCGGGAAATAAATTCGCGCATGTTCCGGGCTGATATGCCAGATGCCGCGCACCAACTCATGAAGAATTAATTTATTCACGCTCACAAAACTCCCCGCCTTTTTCCTCTATCCAAAGGACAAGAACTATTTTACCTCCGGCAGTTTGCTTTCCATTTCCGTAACCTTCTGCTCGAGCTGCGTAAATTGTTCTTTCAGTTTGACGATCTCCGCTTCGGGCGAAGTATCTTCGGGTGGAATGTAGTTCGCCTCTTCCTGGTCAACAAGATCCTTTTGCTGCTCGCGGAATTTCGAATCCGTTTTCAATTTTTCAACCAATGCGGGATCGGTGAATGTTTTGTTGACGTTCGCGGTTTCAATCACGCAACTGTCTTTGTGTTCGGTGTATGTTGCCATGGTTATGGTGCAAAATATATAGTCCCCATTTTGGTAGCCGGAACTGCGGTGATTGTTGGCGTACTCGGTGGAGCGGTTGCCGTGTTTGCAATACTCGCAGTGTAGCCGGATGTAAGCGATGTAGTTACTCCTGATATTGTGCAACCCAGTGTATTGATCTGCTCTGCCAATGCAGCCGCTTCAACAGTACAAGCTCCGTCAACATACACACAGAAAAAATATTCCCCTGCAGGAACGGATTGCGAAATGGTTCCCGTTCCTTTTTTCCCTGTGCCGGAAATTCCTGTCAACTCTCCGGAATCATACAACACCGTAGTCGGAACTTTTGCTGTTGAGTTGTAAATCGCAAACCGCGATTTTGTCAATGCGGTATTTGTAGTAACCAAAATATCCAGCTCTGCAACCGTCACCGTTGATTCAACCACATAATGATTAAAATATTGAGTGCCCGCTGCCAGATTAACTGTGTTCGTTGTGTTATTTGTTCTCGCAGGTGTAGGATAAAACTGACCTGTTTTATAATACTGCGCAGGCGCTTTCGCTGCAAATTGTGTTTGAATAGCAGACGTAACTCCGCTCACATAATTCAACTCTGTAGTTGTAGTTGTTGCCGCTACAGGAATGCCGTTTACATCGCTCGCCAATGCTCTTGATGCGGTGATGGCGGCATTCTCTACAATCGCGCTACCCGAAGAAATGATTATCCGGTTGTTATTTAAAGCAGCCGAGGAGTTGTTTCCTCCATTTGCAATTGGTAGAACCCCTGTTACTCCATTCGTCAACGTCACCTGATTCCATGATGGTGTATTGCTAACGCCCTGGTTGCTCAGGTATCTTGTTGCCGTTGTATTCTTCGCAAGCGAACTCCAAACATTTGTTGCAGATCCGATTAATAAATCTCCTTGAGCAACGGCTGTTAATCCGGTTCCGCCTTTCGTTGGCCCTACTGCTGTAGCGCTCCATGTTCCGGTGGTAATATCTCCGGTGTTTGCAGTAACTACCAATCCGTTTAAACTTGTCACTCCGGTTAATGCACCAAGCGTTACCGTAATATTTGGAGTGGTGGTTGCATTTGCAATGCTCGCACTCACTCCTTGCGATGTCGTCCATGCAACACTGGTCACGGTTCCTGATCCTGTGCCTGCACCAATATCTGATAAAGTTTCTGCTGCCGTTCGAAACGTAATTGTGTTATCCGCATTCACCCGAATCCATCTGATTGCAGATGGATTACTCGCAGTGAAAATATTTCCACCAACCGTTGTCGCTCCAATGTTTGTTCTGATCGTTCCCGCAACACCTTCGGAAAGATTATTACTGATTTGAAAATATCTTGAATCATAAGTCGAATACCCATTAGACCAAACCAATGATAGCGCTCCGGTGTTGGAGATCGTTGCATCACCACTCATCGCCACATCAGCGCCTTTGTTTGATGCATTACCAACAATGATATGGGCGTTCGTCAGCCTGATCTGTGATGGATTTAAAAGCGTTTGTGATGTTGCCGAGAATCCAATCAGCAGCAGCATTAATCCAATTAATTTTTTCATGTCTGTTTGTTTTTTTGATTAATAATATCCGCGTACAGTAATGATGCTTCCGGTTGGTGGAGGATTCGTGAAAACAAGATTTACACCCGTTAAAGTGTAATCTTCACCCGCCTTGTAGACCATTCCGTTCACCGTCACCAATTCATTTTCAACCTCATTGGCCAAAACAAAATCTGTGTTCACATCATCAATATCTCCGGTAAAATCAACAATCTGGAATGTGGTCGTGACGAACGGTGAAGTCTGTACACTCGGATCGGCCGGATTTTCTAAAGTAGCCTGGTAGAAATAAGCCGTGTGGCGCATGCTCACAGTCCATGTGAGCAAATATTTATTTCCTCCTGCATGTTTTTCGTCCACCACCGCTTCCCATGAAAATTCGCATGGCGCTTTCTGTGCCACATCACCCAAAATCCTTACCTTGTTATTCATATCCCGGGCCAGCAGGATATACCTGAAATCATCCATCTCCTCGAAAGTGGCTTCGTTCACTGCGTTCTGAAAGGATACCACACAACTCAGCTTCACATCATACCGTTTACCCGACCGGTCTCTTACCTTCACAATATTCAAACTGCATGATTCCTGCGTGTAGCCGCAGGCAAACCATTCAGCATCGCCAACGAGTGTAATTGCGTCCTCCACGTTCACACCCACTGCTTCAGGAATATCGGCTACTAACGTCCATGGTTGATAATACAAAAGGCGCATTGCGCCCATATTATCAATGGCGCCAAGTTGCTGGAGGGAATAAATATTATCCACGCATCAAAAATCTAATCTCGTTTCTCATAGGCAAAGGACACGCGGCCGCGCATCCGTTTTCGGTTTTCATGCCCTTTTTTCTACTTCGTTAAACAAAGGGACATGTTTATAGAATATTTTTTTGTTCCTTTCTTTTCTCCATCGGTAGAAATATTTCATCAGCGAGTCATAAGCCAGTTCATCTTCGTTGATGTCGTAATAAACCATAAACCGCTTGATCACCGGTTTGATCACGTTGTACTCCCGCGGTGAGTTGGCAAGCTCTATCATCACGGAATCAAAAATTCTTTCTCTGAAAGCGCCATCAACAAACTGATTGAAAAGAATCAGGTGAGATGGTTTGAGCGTGATCATATTCAGACTGGAGTACCAGGCCGGAATAGAAAAGGTTATTGAATCCGTGTACTTGCGGTTTTCATATTCATAAGGTTTGAGAAATCGCTTGCCCTCTATAATCTGAATGAGTACGGCAGAAAACTCATCCGTCATCGAGAGGCACGGATGCCCGTTATATCTTTTAAGCAAAAATTTCTTGAGATGCGGTTTAACCGGAATGGTGATGGTCAATGGCAGCGCGTTTGCTCAAAAATAAACGCACACATTTATTATTAAGCAAAACAATTATGAACATATATTTTCAGGTGTATCGCGCAATGATCAGGGCGATCACGATTATCCAAAGACCGATGGCAATGGCTTTGTGCCACCTATCCGGAACGTTCGGAAGTCGTGGATGTGATGATTTCATCCCCAATGTTACACCAACTTATCCAGGAAATGATACTGAGCAAAATTTAATGTCACCGGCATTTCAGTAAATTGTAATCCGCCAAGCTCTTTATTCATGTCAGTATAATATTTCGGCTTGCATTTTCTGCAAACAACTTTTCCTGTTGCAGAATCAAAAAATACTTCTTTGAATTTTCCATCTCCATCGGACTCATACACCCTTCCGCAGAGGCTGCAATTGATTCCGGGGATTAGGCTGGGTTGGTTCATAAATATTTTACGCATTCAAACGCAGCATCTTCTCCTGCGGAATAATGGCAGCAGAAATCTTCTCATCTGCTAATGAGAAAATATTTTGCATCGTTACAATGGATGTGTGCAAATAAAAATCAACAGTGGTTTTTATATTGTGATGCCCAAGGAAGTTTTGAATGAGCGACATGTCAACCCCGTTGTCAACCAAATGTGTTGCGCGTGAATGACGCAGAGAATGCACGGTAACTTTTTTTCTGATTCCTGCTGCGTGTTTCGCGCGGTGAAAAACCTGTTGAATGCTGCGCACATCATAATTTGTTCCGGGTGTTTGTCCGGCAAATAAATAATCCGTTGGTTTGTAATGCTTGTAATATTCGCGCAGCAGGTTGAGTGTTTCTTCCGGTATGGGAACAATTCTATCCTTGGCTCCCTTGCCTGATCGCAAATGCAGCAACATTCTTTGCCCGTCAATATCCGCCACACGAATGTTCACCGATTCTCCAATGCGCAACGCGCATGCATAGATCAACTGAATGCAGACGCGCTGTTTCAGATTAGCAATGGATTTTATGAGCGCAAAAACCTCGGGTACATTCAAAATATTCGGAACATATTTTTCCTGTTTCGGAATCGGAATTTCATTCAGATAGTCCGGCATCTTCAAAACAGAAGAATAGAAATTTCGGAGTGTGTAAATGGTTTGGCGTTTGCTGCGGGTTGCGCCCAACGTGAGCAGATAATCTTTTACCTGGTCAATTGTTATTGCTTTCGGATCCCGTTTAATGCGAAACAAGAACGTCTTGAAGATTGACAGATACTGATCGATGGTTGATGATGAATTGTTGCGCAGCTTCAGCTCGCGCTCAAACAACCGGAGATAATCTTGTATGCTCATAAGTTATTGGTTTATAGTCGTGTTCGTAAATTAACGAGTTAGCGGTCATTTCGTTTTCTTCTTTTTTATTTTTTTTTGCCCACCCTCAAATGAAATAATGATTGAATGATTTTGAGCAAACTTTTTCAGTTCCGTTTCAATCAGGTTTGTAAGTGAACGGTTTTCATGGTCAGCAATTTTTTTCAGTTGCTCCACAAGTTCATCTTCCATTCGGAAGTTCATAGGTGTTTTGCTCATGATTTGTAAACATTTATGTAGGGTGTGCAAATCGTTTCTTTTCTATCCTCTAACTGTATTTCTTTTGGCAGTGCTACCATTCTACAGGTTAAGCCATTTGAACTTGCCAAAAACTCAATTATTGAAATACTTGTCCAGGGAATACCATCGCACCTTACATAAAGATGCTTTTCGCCTTTATAAAATGGTTTCACTTCTGTTCCTGCCCTTTTCAAGGTGTTAGCCAGTGCTTCTAAAGCTGTTACATCCGTTCCACGCATTTGTGCTCTTAGATGTTCATACATTTGGTCTTCTGTCATTTTGTTTTGTTTTTAATTTTGTAATGCAAATGTAAATACAATAACCTTACAAACCAAATATTTCTTAAAAAAGTTTTCAACAACAAAAAATGATTGAATGATTGCCCCGCACAAAAAATAAAAAAGAAGAAAACGAAACGGGCAACCGCACGAAACCCCACGCACGCCGCTAACATGGCGTTAAAAGAAAGCGGGGTGTAGTGGTTATTCATAGTGTAGTGCTTTTAATGGGCATCAGAGGTAAGCGGAAGTGAGTGCTTCTAATCCCGCCTTCTTTAACGCCCGGCTCGTCGTTGCTCCATGACTCAATTGTGTTTCGATTTGCATTGATTTGAAATTTTATTGGTTTGTGAATAATTCCGTTTCTTTTTCCATCACCCGTGCGGTCGGTTGTTTCGAATCTGCTTCTTTTTCTATCTGTTTGATTGCAGCGATGTGTTTCTGAAATGCATCCCAATCAATCAGATCTTTCTTCGTTAACTCAGGAGGAAGCACCAACTGAAACGTGCCGTCCTCCAGGTATGCATCCAGAGAACCCGGTAGATGATGAAATACCGCTCTTCGTTTGGGTTCCAGATCATTTGCTGTTCATTATACCAAAGCTGTTCTGATGTCTCCATGTTGAGTTTTTTTTGTGTGAAAATCGATTTGGCCAACGTATTTACCCGTCCTACCTTCCTACTTCCGTCCAACCTCGTCCTACTTATTCCTACTCTCTATTTTACTTTTTTATGAGATTAAATCCTTTACTGTCAAACCTTTCATCCAAAAGGTAGGAAGGTAGGACAGGTAGGACACCATTTTTCGCGTTCCTTGGCTAAAACTGTTAATCAGCTTGTTCACCATCTGCTCCTCTTTTTTCGCCTTCTTCATTTTCGTTCGCGTTCATTTCCAGGTTAATATTCAACCGCTCATAATCGAACGCATAACAGCTTGTTTTTGTCACCTGTATCTTCTCTTCCGATCCTTCTCTTATTTTTCTTCTGAAATCCATATTATCAATCGTACACAGGAATGCCGGGTTACTCTCCAGATAGAGGCGAAGTGTGCTCAGATCAATTCCCTGTTTGCCGGTGGACCGTTTATGCGCTTCGCTGTAGAGCTGGTGAACGGTGGTCAACCGGAGGTAAAGCACCTTTTTCATTCCGCCCAACGATTTGGTGATTTCTTCTGCACCCTTTTTGTGGGTGATGTAATCGGTGGTTTTGAATTTGAAATGAAATCCGGTTTCGATCTGCATTGTCTCCAGCAGGTAAACGATCATATTCCAGAATCCGGCTAATGCATCACTCTGGCTTATCAGTTTGCTCAGCCGCACCACAGCGGTTTTGCATCGCTCGAAAAATTCTTCCACCGTGAAAGGAAACGTGAACCGCGAGAAGGAAAAGAATTTGATGCAGCTCATCAATGCCGTATAATTTCTCAGCACTCTTTCGTTCATCGGAAGCTTTGATGCCTGTATCGAGTTGCGCAATTCAGCAAACTGCACAGCGAAAATTTTAGCATACTCTTTTGCAAAAGCTTCACGGTGTTTTAATAACTCAGTGATCATTCCGCTCAATCCGGCTTTCTCAACATTCTTCAGGTTGGTGTAGTTGTCAATCGCTGTCTTACTGCGGTCATTATCCGGTGTAAACGCAAGCACGATGCATCTTGTCAATGCGGAATTATCATCGCGGGTGCTGAGGTATTGCCCGGTTAAAACCAATGCAGAATTGATGCGCGCAATCTCTGTTTTGTTTTTATTCGTTCCCTTTCCGCGCTCACGACCGGCACCGTCATACGCGCCCTTGATGGATTGAAAGCGATCTTCTTTTATCGCGTTATCATCGAACTCATCAAACCAGGTGATGCAATTGCGGAAGCGCGACAGGCGATTGAAAAAAGCGAAATCGGTACCGTGATTGAGATTGAACGGCTGCAGGTCATTCAGAAAAAAGTTTTGAAGCGATTCGGCAAATTTTGATTTACCGGAACCCTTCTCTCCATAGCACAGCATCAATGGACAATTATTGTCCACCTTGAAAATCACATCGCGGAACAATGCCATGAACACAAAGCCGATTCCGAACGGACCATATTCCGGGTAAACGTTGCACAGCAGCTTGCACCATTCTTCGAAATGAATGTTCTTGTTTTCCATAGTATCGTTTTTCAGCGGGTAACTTAAAAAGCGGTCGTTCTCATAATCGTCATCATCTTTCCGCAGATCTCTGTAGATGACGCTGGCGGATGGCGAAAAATATTTTACATCATCATGCTCCACAATACCGTATTCATCAAGCACCTTCAACTCTCCGTTGAAGATCACATTGCTGAAAGCAAAAAATCCTTCCGGCTGCCAGCCGAGTGTTTTCAACTCATAGCACAGCGGAAACTTCGGAGAAATTTTATTCAGGATTTTGAGAAGATGAATCTTGGCACCGAAAAAAAGAAAGTGCCCTTCCTCGTAACAGACTCCGCAAAACTGATCGAGAGAGATCATCGAGCGGCTCGGCATTTCCAGAATCTTTTTTGTTATGCCGTTCGTTATCTCGATCAGGCGCTTGTTATCATTTTTGGAGTAAACATGAAACAGCGGCTTCACCACAAAGTTGGATTGCTGCGTGTGTGATTTGGGACCACTCGGAAAATAATATCCGCAAAGCCCTGCCTCCTGCTCTTCATAAAATCCGTGAATGAGATATTCTGTTTCATCAACGTGTGCGGGTAATGGGCGAGGAGCATCATCATCCAGGGTTAGTGTTGCCGCAATCTTCTCTTCAATCAAATCCTTTACAACAGCGGAGAGATTCTTCATTGCAATATTGTAAGTCTTGGCAATGAATTTCATCGCATCCTCGCGCTTGAAAGAACTTTCGATTTTACTCAGCATGATGCAGATATCGTTGATGGCGCGATCGCGCTTGTCCATATCTGCTGCGGAATCTTTCATCAGCGTTTCCGCCTTCCAGTAAATTGCGTTCTTAGTGCGCTGCTTCAGGTCTTCTTCCAATGCAATCAGCTCGTCAAATTTCCGCGCATGAGAATCGGCATCTTCACCGAAGGGGAAAAGACAAACTTCAACTTTGAAATTTTCGGACAGGAAAATATCAATGGCTTTCATGGCAGCATGGATGCCTGCGGAATCTCCATCGGTGGCAATGATGACATGGTCGGTATAACGTTTCAGAAGCCTTGCCTGCTGCTCACCAATGGCGGTGCCGCAAGGTGCTACGGTGTTCTCCACACCGCGCTGATGAAGTGATACCACATCATAATTTCCTTCAACCAGGTAAGCAGATTTCTTTTCCTTGAAGGCTTTGGTGGCGAAGAACAATCCGAACAGCAACCGCGACTTGTTGTACAGAATAGAGTCGTTGGAGTTTTTGTACTTCGGATTTTCGCGCTTGGTTTCTTCTTTGAAGTGGAGCGCTCTTCCTGAGAACCCGACAATGACACCGCGATGATCATGGATGGGGAACATGATGCGGTTGCGGAAAGAATCCCAATTCTTGCCATCACCGGTTTTGATGATGCCGAGTTTTTTGGCGGGCTCAAATAAATTTGCTTCGATGATGCGCGGAGTCAGGAATTTCCAATCATCAGGAGCAAATCCGAGTTGAAACTGAAGGATAATATCCTGGGTGAGTTTGCGGTTGCTGATCAATTCGGATTTAGCATAGTGATCTTCCGGCAGCTTCGCCAATTCGTTGCACCAGTTTTTTGTTGCTGCAAGATTGATCTTCAGCATTTGATCATATTCATCAACCTCTGCCTGTGTGCGCTTTTCTTCCGACCGCTCAATGGTTATTTTGTATTCCGAGGCAAGCCACTCCAGCGCCTCTACAAATGTTTTGCGCTCATGCTCCATCAGGAATTTTATCGAATCACCCGATGCTCCGCAGCCGAAGCATTTGTAAATTCCTTTCGATGGTGTGATATGGAACGATGGTGATTTCTCGTTGTGGAAGGGACACAACGCAGTGAACGAAGAGCCCGCTTGTTTGATAGAGATAAATTTCCCAATCACTTGCGCAATCTCTGCTGCATCTCTGATCTTCTCTATCGTATTCTGCGAAATCATTTTTTGGTTGTTGCTTCTTGTTTTTCTAATTCGGTTTTCAGATCGTCCTTGAGTTTTTTGAGGAGGGTATAGATTTTCCCTTTGCGCTCGCGCAGCTCGTTTAGTTTTTGAGAATGGTTTTTCATTTCTG
>Ga0247727_10007701_pt1 | contig 20369 bp, 19 predicted proteins | sample WisWelCaveWW1625_FD_202498 | JGI IMG/M metagenome (GOLD analysis project Ga0247727, IMG submission 202498) | Biofilm microbial communities from Wishing Well Cave, Virginia, United States - WW16-25 | ecosystem: Environmental > Aquatic > Deep subsurface > Groundwater > Cave microbial mat | place... | reverse complement strand
TGGGACATATTAGGACCTAATATGGCCTAGGAGGTCCTAATGGCTTCAGCTCAGCCTGCGGTTCGCACCGTTCCGCTCCACTTGCACGTCGCTGGCGGTCAATGCCCCGTCTGCGAGCAATCGATCCCCAACGATCGCCTCGATCATGTCAATAAACGTATTGCGGCCAGAGACTTACAGATGCGGACCGAGGCCGACGCCAGGGTCAAGGCGGAGGTGCAGATTGCCCGCGCCCAGGGCGAAACCGCCCTCGAAGCACTGAAGGCGCAGATCCCCAGCCGCGAGAAAGCGGCACGGGAGGAGGGGGAGAAGAAGGCGGCAGGCGCATTCGAGACCCGGCTGCGTGAGTCGGCCGAGGCTGCGAAGACAGCAACTGAGCGCAGTGCCGGCCTCGAGGCCGAACTCAAGGAATCGCGCGCCACGCTCGCCACCACCATCTCCAAGATGACCGCCGAGTTCGCGCAGAAGTCAGAGACGTTTCGGCAGGAAGGCCGCGCGGCGGCTACCGCAGAGTTGAACGCCAAGGTCACGGAGGCGTTGTCCGGCAAGGTCCAGGCCGAAAAGAAGGTGGCGGCCATGGAAGCGGCGCAGGAGGAACTGATCCAGGGCCGGGTCGCGGAAGCGCGCGAAGCCATGGCGAAGGACAAACAGGAGGCGCTCAACGCCCAGGAGGCCAAGAATTTCCAGGCCACGCAGAAACTCCAGAACACCGTCGACGACCTCAAACGCCAGTTGGAGAACAAGACCGCCGCAGATCTGGGGGAAGGCGCCGAGGTCAATCTCTACGAGGTCCTCAAGGCGGAGTTTCCCAAGGACGTCATCACGCGGGTCGGCAAGGGGAAGCCGGGCGCGGACATCATCCATAAGGTCATGCACAACACCGTCTATTGTGAAACCATCATCTACGACTCAAAGAACCACAAGAAGTGGCTCAACGATCACGTCACCAAGCTGCGGGCCGACCAGAGGGCAGAGAAGGCGGCGCACGCAATCCTTTCCACGCACGCCTTCCCCAAGGGCAGGTCACAGCTGCATATCGACAACGGCGTCATCCTGGTCAACCCCGCGCGCGCCGCCGTCGTTGCCATGATCCTGCGGGAGCAGGTCGTGCAGCTGCACTGCCTCAAGGTCAGCAACGAGGAGCGCAGCCGCAAGACCGACGAGCTGTACGCGTTGATGACCTCGGACCGCTTCAAGCATTTCCTCACCACCATCACCCGCAGCGCCAAGCAGCTCGAAGCGATCCAGGAGGAGGAGCGCAAGACCCATGACAAGGTCTGGCGCAAGCAGGCCGAATTGTTCCGCTCGTTCATTCGCGCGTGCGCCGAGTTCGACGAGGACATCGGCCGGATCATCGGCACGGCGCCGCAAGTGTCATGACCCAGCCGGAAGCCAAAGGCGCAAAAATCGTCGGTATCCAGGATCGCCGCCTCGGTCCGACGGTCCTGCGCACCTACCGTGCCAAGTTTGATATCGACGAACTGGTGCCCAACGAGCGCCAACCGCGGACCGGACCAAAAGAGGACGAGGAGCTTCAACGGCAGATCGAGGCCAATGACGGCATCTTCGAGCCGCTATTGGTCGAGCCCCACCCCGAGCTGCAGGGCAAATACCGCATCATCGATGGCGAGCGCCGCTGGACAAACTCGGGCCTGCTGGTCGAGCAGGGCAGGGAACAGTACCGGAAGATCCCGGTCGAGGTGACTGACCGCACGCTCTCAGAAGAGGAGCGGTTACGCGTATGGATCTACATCCATCGCCAGCGCAAGGAATGGGATGCCCGCGAGAAGGAAATGGTCGCGCATCGGCTGGTCCAACTCATGGGACGCGCCACGGCCGCGAGCATTCTTGGGATCTCAATCCGCGAACTCGACAAGCTAGTGGAGGTGTTCGAGCTCTCCGAGCGGTTCGTGCATTTGCGCGATCATGGTGCCGGCATCAGCTGGGCGCGCGAGTTGCTGGGCGTCAGCAAGAAGCTGCTGACTCCAAGCGTCGTCGATGCGGTGGTCGAGAAGGTCAACAGGCAGCGCGTCACCAACTCGAAGGACTTGCGCAAATTGCGAACGATCCTCGCAGACCCGGTTGCCAAGGAGAACTTCCTCTCGCCAGAGGGCGATCTTGAAACCGCCATGCTCCGCCTGGGGCCGGAGGAGAAGAAGCGCGATCCTGATTTCATCTCGAATCTCGACGCTACGGTAGCCTCCGTGAAGCAGTTGCCGTGGATGACGCTTGAGGAGATGAAACGCGACCCGGAACTGGTCAAGAAGATCGAGGACGCCGAGGCGCTGCTGAAATCGCTGCGCCAGACCCTTGCCTCCAAGACGTCGAAATAGTGCGAAGGCCACCGCGCCGCATGCGTACCAACAACGGAGAAGAGCATGCCCAAGACCCCGAAGAATCACGGCAAGCCCTGGACCAGAGACGATTTGAAACAACTTAAGGAGCTCGCCAGGGAGAACACTCCGACCCGAGTCATTGGCTTGAAGACAGGGCGCACGCCGGAGTCGATTTACGCCAAAGCCTCCGAGCAGGGCATCCCGCTGAAACCGACCAACCAGGCGCCCTACAATCGCCGCAAGCCATAGCGGTAGCGACGTAGCTGTTGAGCGAAAATTCCCGAGTTCGTGCTCGCAAGTTCTTTCGTCTCCGGGGGGCCGGCCGCATCGCGCCTCCGGGCGCGACCGGGCTCTCGTGAACGGAACCCCGCGACGGGCGCGGGTTTCCGCCATCCGGCTTCGATCCCTTGCGGAATGCCCTCGGCCCCGTAAGGACCGAAATTGGCAAGCGCGAAGCGGAGCAGTTGATCAGCCGGATGGGTTTTCGGCGGGGCAGCACAGATCAGTAGCCTGTGGAAAACGCAAGCCGAAGAAAGTGTTGGGCTTATGGGTTGCCAGGCAAAGGCTTATGAAAAGCTTCAAGGTTCCGGCGAAGACAGCGGTAGTCGCTCTCGCAGGCCCCGCAGCGCCCGGTGGCCCGGAGCATTTTTCTCGGCTGGTCCCGGACCTCCGATCCATCCTTTTCTCGCAAGGTGCGCCATGAACTTTCATGGAGGCTTCGAGAGGGCCCATCAACCCGAGCTGCCGCATAGCGTCCTGCTCGTAGCCACCATCTCGCGGCTGCTCGACCTGCACGGGAGCAAGCGCAAGCGTGGATCGCGCCTCACAAATGTCCCGAGGCCGCCGGAGATCGGCCCCGACGCCGGATTCTACCTCGCCGTCGGCCTCCACATCATCGCCGCTTTGCATCAGCACGCCCTCAAGGGAAGCAGCGGCCCAGTTCCGATCGCCAAGCTTCACGAAGAGATCGCAGGCAGGATTGGCGATCTGACACGCCAGGATCTTGAGTACTGCGTTGCGTGCCTCTCCACCGAGCGCGAGGTTTGCTATCTCGATGAGCGCTCACTTCCTCTGGAGGAGGGCAGATCAGCCCAGGCGCCGACAAAGCTGTTGCGGTTCGACAGGCGATTTGGCCAAGTCGCCATGACCGAGGCGGGCCGGCTGCTGATGCGCATCGGTGCCCTCCACCAGGACTGGATCTATGAGGACAAGGATGTCGAGCGCATTCCCGCTGCGATCGAGCGTGGCATCTTTGAAGATATCCCACGCGTCTGCGAGGAGGTGATCGGCAACCTTCGCTCCCTTAACGAGCGCCTCACCGAGATTGAGGAAAGCCCGACCTTCGAGTCGTTGCGCGCTGAATTCCAGCAGCGCGGCCGCCAGTACCGCGAAATGCTCCAGTTGGCCGGAGACGCCCTGGCGCGTTCGTTGAGTGCACTGGGCTCGCCCGGCACCAAAGGCCGTTTCGAACGCTGGCGCTCGTTCCGAGGTGTTGAGGATCTCGAGATCGAGGACGTCCTGGGCTATGTAGAAGCGGTTCATCAATCGCTGCACAGCCTGGAGCGTCATTTCGTCGAGTTTCTTCGCAGTATCCAGAGCCGGCGGCGCGCACCATTGGGCGTCATCCGTTTTCAGGACGTGGCGCAGCGGCTGGTCTACGCCGCCCCCGCGCACGACGCGCTTGTCAATCTGCTTGGCGATCTGGGGCCATGGCGGGTACGCGTCTCGTCCTTCCATCCTATGGATTTCACCGGCCGCGCCGATCTCTTTGTAGACGCCGCGCCTGGAAAACAAACCACCTTTGACGAGCTGCCCACTGAGAGCGCCCACGACCGCTTCCAGTCGTTCCTCGAGCGCAACCGCGACTGGCTCCTCAGGAAGCTTCGCCACGGCCCCGTCGCGTTCAGCGAACTGATCCAAAGCAGCGGCCTCACCTTCGAGAGCGATGAGTCACCGGCGAACTTCTTCGGCGTGTTCATGCTGCCAGACGAAGTTGGCGGAGACGAAATGTCGGTGCATGTCGGGCTCGCCGGCAAGCAAATGACCGTTGCCCTCCGCGGCCTGGTGCTGACTGGCGATGATCCCCTCATCTGGCTCGAAGGAGGAAACCCGTGACCCCCGAGAACATGGGCCGGGCGTTCTCCTACCTCCTTGCCCGGCGGATCTGCTCAACACATCCCGAAGGACGCCGCCGCCACGACGGCGAGGCCCAAACGGCGGAGATCTTGACCAGCGAAGTGTCCGGCTATGCGGATTTCGAGGCCTTTCTGAATGTTCAGGGTTTCACCTTGCGGGCCTACGAACAGGCCGCCATCGGCGCGGCTCCCCGTGGCCAGGTTTTCGTGCTCGCGCGGCGTTGCACTGAAGAGCAAGCCGGCTACATCGATACCAGCTGGCTGTTCGAGCGCATGAGGGACCAACGCCGAAAAGAGACGCTTGAACAAGTCGTCGTTTGGGCGGCACAGCTCTGGGCGGTCACGCAGTGGTTCTTCTACACGCGCAATGATCGCGGCATTGATGCCGTCGGCCGCTTCAAGGACGCTTTCGTAAGCGCGTCCCAGCTGGCACGCGAGCTTGAAGAGCAGATCGAAGGCATCCGTACGCGAGGCGCTCCGCCCGACCCTCGGGGCCGCGCTGTGTGGGAGATCCTCACCGCCAGCAGCTCCACCAGTATTGAGAGCCGGGCACAACGATTTCTCGCTGCCATGGAGGAGGCATCGCTCGTCGAGCGCATCGACGGAGACTCCGAGCCGCAATACTGCCAGACCCTCAACGCTGCCGTCGAAATGGCCCTCAACCTCGAGCGGCAAGCCTTCTTCCTCCTGCCCGGGCCCGACAGCCGTCTCATGGAGCCTGAGATGGTCGTGACCGGCATTCTCGACGGCGCCTCCGAACCACCGCAGTGGCAACCTGAACCAGCGACCGAGACAGGCGACGACGGACCGGTAATCCCGAAGGGGCAATCAGATGTCCGTCATTAACCGGATCGAGATCGCAAATTGGCTGAACCTCGACAGGACCCGCGAGTGGAACCCTGATTACCGCCACATCATGATCGACCTCCAGGGCCAGTCGACCGCCTTGCAGGCCCAGAACGGGACCGGAAAGACGCGCACCACCCAGGCCATCCTGGCCCTCCTTGGCCGGGATCGCGAGTTTACGAGCGATGCACGCGCAAAAATGGCTCCGCGAACAGCGCACTCCGCGTCGCATATCAGAATGGAGATCCTGCATCCGCGCGAGGACGGCACAGGCACCCAGCGAAGCCTTGACGGCGATTGCTACGTCTTTGGCATGTTCGGCTACAGCGGTGATGGGCAAAAAATTGTCTTCTACAAATATGACGGGCGACTGCAGGCCTGTCCCGTTGCGCACCGCGTAGGCCACCGCGTCACCCTCGTCGGCGATGAAGAGTTTCGCCGCAGGCTCCGGAGCATGCCCGGAGCATTGATCGATCCTTCGACCGAGGAATGGCTGCTTGAGGTCAATAAGCATTTTGACCGCGGAAACATCCGCCAGATGATCGAGTACCAGAAGAAGGGCGCCGGCGACGGCACAGCCGACTTCTTCAAGATCAAGCGCACTCACGGCGAACGATACGACGAGGCTTTCTTCTTCAGCGTGCTCGCCCCCGAGTTGCTGGTTGGGACCATGGGTTCCGAAGCGATGGAGGGTGAACGCCGCTTCGAGGACACCATTCTGATCTCCGCGCGCAAGATCTGCCTCGCACTTGCCGAGTCGAAGCGGCGGCAAGCCGAGATGGAGGACACAAAGCGCGCGCTTGCGGCCGTCGAGTCCGTCAACGATGCGGCCCGCCGCCTCACCGATGCGCGCGGCCAATACGAAACTCAATGCAAGACGCTGGCGGAAGAGGCGGCATTCCTCAAGAGCATCGTTGTGGAGCAGCCGGTACCTGGGATTCCGCGTTCGTCAATGCCGGCGAATCCCATGACCGCAGCAGTCGCTTCACGGCTTCTGATGCAGGACGGAGTGTGGCTGCTGCCAGCCGACGCCCTTGGTGAAATCACCTCGGAGGAGGAGGCGCGCCTCAATGAGCGTGCAAGCCGGAAGGCGAGGATGGGCATTGCGATTGCCCGCGCCAAGGTCCTCGAGGTTCCCAGCTACAAGCCAACCGGCGACAAGCAGAAGGCCGGGACCCTTGCCTACGGTGCAAATGAAGTTCTGCAGCTCATCGATTCGGCACCAAGGACGGGCAAGAACTGGTCCAAAGACCAGGCTCGCGAAGCGGTGCGAAAAGCCTTCGCCTGGGCGTCGGAAGCCGACACTAACTTTGCCCGCGCAAGGGCCAGCGAGGCTCACAGGGCCGGCGAGGCAGCGGCAGACGCCTACAAGAAAGCTGAGAAGCGGTCGGGGGAAGTCGAGAGTGAGCTTTCCGCCCTCCAGGCTCGGCAACGCGGAATGGACGCAGCCCGCCATGCATATGACGCGATGGCTCGTAGCGGTCTGTTCAACGAAGATGAGTTGCGCTCGCCGGCAACAACAGGCGTCGCGGCCGAGGCAGCTGCGCATGCCGCCGATGACAACCACGAAGGGCACCTAGGCAAGGTCGCGGGATACGAGCCTATCCACAAACGTTGGATCCTGTTTCTCGGCGCGCAAGGCGCCGCTGATCCTGGTCAGCTGGCCGATGAGATCGAGGCGGCACACAGGACCGCCACAGAGCGGCTTGAAGCGGCGCGCCGCCACAAGCGTGACGCCGAGGCACGCCGGAGAGGCCTGGATGATCGGACCAATACCACACTCGGACGACAGCGCGATGTCGGGCGGCAGATCGACAATCTCATCGAACCGAGGCATCTCGCACAACGCTTCGCAGAGCTCTTCCCGGGAGAGAGCTTTGTCGGGCTTCTCGAAAGAGTGAAACGTGAGCTCCGCGAAGCGTGCGAACGCAAGGCCCAGCTCGAGGAGAAGGTCGCAAGTGCGGAAATTCCTCTCAGGCAGCTTGCCACCTTTCGCAAGGCATATCCGGGCGAGGTTCCATCGGCGGTTTACACCCGGCGGGCGCGGCGCCGGGACGAGCTGGCCCAAGTTTGCACGGACCTGGATAAGACTCTGTCCGATGTCAGACGCCGGCGCTCCGAGCTGGAACGTGCACAGGTCGCCGCCGGCGCCGTGGAACATCGCGCGCTCGAGGTGTGTGGCAGCGATGCAAGCCCCCTCCATCGCATCGTCGATGGCATGAAGCTTCCGGCGGATCGCCGCCGGATTGCGCTGACACACTTCTCGGGACTGCTCTTTGCGCCTGTCCTCGACAGCGTCGAAGACGCGGATCTTGCGGCCAAATTGCTCTTCGAAGAACGGCTTCCCGCACCCGTCTTTGTCCGGACGGAACTTGAGGCTTTCTGCCGCGAAGGGCACATCCGAGAGGCCGAAGGCTCCGCCTATACCTACATTCTTGGAGCGCGTACGCGGCCGGTCGACTGCCTACTCGACCCTGAGCTTGTAGTTCGGGAAAAAAAGACACTGGAAGACGAAGCGGCACGACTCAAGGCGGAACTCGGCGCCGCCCAGCAGGAGCGCGCGAACCTCGCCCCGGGCCATCCGGAGAGCCGGCTGATCGAGGCCGCCCGAAGAGCCGAAGAAGAAAGCCTCGAGACCGCAACAGAGGCAGCCCGCGCAGAGCTGGCGCGCATCGAAGCCGCGCTGGCACGCCTCGAACTCCGGGCCAGCGAAGACTCCACGGCAGCAATCCGAGGTGCCGAACGCTTCGAAAGCGCTGGTGGCGAGAAGCGATATGCGGCGCTTTTCGCCGAACAACAGCAAATTGAACAGATGCTCTCCGCGCTCGCTGAGGAGACGAAGCGTGCAGTCGCCGCCATCGACGAGGCCGAGGAAGCGGTTCGCGCAGCAGAACAGCTGCACTCAACCGCTGCGGTCCGCTCGGGGCAAGTTTCCGGTCTGCGAGAGCTCTCCCAGTTCGCGCGTGATGGCGGACCAGACTTCATGAAGACAGCTCAGGCCATGGGGGCGAAGCTGCGCAGCCTTCGCCACCATGCACGCCTTCGTACCAGGTTCCAGTTTGAACTCGCCCAGCAGCGCGTCGACATGGCCGATGGCGAGGAAGCCAAGCTCGATGACCAAATTCGTGCAAAGAGCGAGGAGGAGCGCAACCTCCGCGCCGACATGGCCAACTTGAACTCCTCGCGGGAAGCTGCGCGGAAAGCTGTCGATCAATGGCGCCCGAAAGCGGAGAAGCTGGAGGAGGTAGCGCGGCGGTTGATCGCCCAGCATCGGCTCGCGCAGGGCGCGCTGGCTGATCTCGAGGTCGCAACGAATTCTGGCGGCGTGGTCTCTGATGAGTTGCGCCGAGCCATGAATTCATCGCTGCGACTAACCGAAGCCTTGAAGGACGGTGAATCGGAAGAGGTGGTCGAGCGCGCCGACGAGCTCCGGGACGACATCGAATCCTCGGACCTGAGGGCACGCAGCAAGGATATCCGCGCTGCGAGAGCAATATTGGAAAGCGCTCGCAAAGCTCTTCACGCGGAAATCCGAAAAGCACTGGACGATCAAAAATTGCGATTCAGCAGCAACGAGAGGCACCGGCTCGAGAGTGCCTCCGAACAGCCGGCCCTTGCAGGCGAGCTGTACCGGCACCTTGAGGATCAATGGCGTCAAAACAGCCGCGTGTCGGAAGAAGCGCACGCCACCCTGCTTGATCGGCGCCGCGACCTAGCCACGACCCTCAAGAACATGACGATCCGCCTCCACGGCAACTACGAGGCCATGCGCAAGATTTTGCACTGGAGAATCGATGCGACCAGTGGCCAGCTTGAAGAAGCCGGCGTGCAGATCAAAGCGGTCGTTCACAGCGAGGCCGAGACCGAGGCGCTGCTCAACCAGATTGTCGAAAATATCGAACACGAAGAGCACCACCGCAGGAGCCAGATCGAGGCCGGTCAATCGGACGTTCTTCCAAGCCAGGATCAGCACGACGCCACTTTGAAGGAACGGATTAGGCTGAGGTTCTACAGGGGCATGTTCTCGGAGCCGGAGATCCGCATCCGGCACCCCGAGCTGCGCGCCGGCGAGGCTTACCGCCTCGACGACAAGATCAGCACCGGGCAACAGAACGCCGTGATGCTGCTGCTGCTCCTGAAGCTGGCAGACTTCGCCATCGATCGCGACGTCCGGCTTTACGTCAAGGAAGCGCGCGCGCGGCGACGGGCACGCGCGCTTGCCCAGAAGGTCGTCATCATCGACGGATTGTTCTCAAACCTCTCCAACCGAGAGCTCATCAAGGAAGGTGAGGGGCAATTTTCAGCTGATCGGCCTCATTCATAATCCACACTACCAGAATGATCCCGACATCTTCCCCAACCATGTCGTACTTGCTCGCATGAAACAGAGCCGTAGCGGTAGCTATGTCTACATTCATGAGAACAAGCCCGTGCAGGCAGCCGATGTGGGCCGAGCGCCCGGTGAGGTCGAAACTGTATCCCTTCATGTAGAGCGCGCGCCCGAGGCAATCGGCCACTAACTCGGTAACGCTCTTGCCCGCGGAAGCATATGAGCGACCACACAGGCACAGACAGGGTTCATCGCGCACTTCAGCTGCTGGCGGGCGAACGAGGATGGGTCAACAGCGCCCGGTTGGTGCAACGGATTGCCGACCGGACCGGCCTGCAGCATCTGGAGATCCGTCAGGCGCTACTGGCGCTGGCTCACCGGGGTGCTCTCAACAACATCGCACCAAGCGGGGATCCCGTTGGCCGCGTTGCCGTCCTTCAGCGCATTCCTGATGAGCAACCGCAAGTTCCTGAACACGAACTCACCTGGCGCGCTGCCGTCCTGGAGCGCAGGTTCGATCAGGCGCTCTCCGACGCATTGGGGGCGATCGGCCCGCTTGCAGAAGGATTGACCCTTGCCGACATGAACGCCTTGCTAGACGGGCTCCTCGCTATGTCCGCAGACCGCGAGAAGCTTGCGGGGCGCGACCCTTTCGAAGTCAGCGCAAAATACCTGCTGGGCTCGTCGAAAGTCTTGCCCAAGATTTCTCATTTGCTTGGTCCGCTGGGAATAGATGTGGCACTTCTCGGCAGCCGGCCGCGCTACATGCTGGCGGCTGGACCCGGCTCCGCGCGCTGCGCACTCCTTATCGAGAACCCCGAATGCTTCCAAAGGGTCGTTGGGCTCGGCCTGGCCGAGCACATGATCGTGGTGGCGACCTACGGATACGGCCTTAGCTGGTCGGGAGTGGGGCGCGAGGGTGCGCTCGACCGCATTTGCTTAGCTCGTGTCGCCGGCAACCCACCCGCCACGCTCAAGGACGTTATCGCTTCCGAGCAGTGCTATTTCTGGGGCGATCTCGATCAGGCTGGCCTTGCCATCTATCTGACTTTGCGCTCCCGCATTCCGCACCTCCAACTGAGCGCTCTCTATAAGCCCATGATTGCGGCCCTGAACCAGAGGGGAAAGAGTCACCCGTACGCCCCTCTTGCTGACAAGCACGGGCAAATGCCTCTGCTAACAAGCGATGAGCTAATAGCTCCACTAGCGGCCAGCTGCCTCGAGCGCGCTGTTGATCAAGAGATCGTCGACGATGCGGAAATCGTCGCCTTGGCGGATCATCCGCTGCACATCCCTTCGCCGTGAACCGGAATGCTGCCACAACACTCCTGCCATCGGGAGCCGGACATTCCATTAGCCTGGTGATGCAGGTTTAGCGCGGCGCGGCCGGTCGGCTGGCGCCTGCGTCAATCGCTGCGGAACGCAACTCGGCCAAACCGTTGAAGCGGCGGCCTCGCTAGCATTTCGGTCGTTGACGCGCTGGCCTCATGCGCCGCGCTCCTTGCCCTGCACAGGCTGGAATAGTCCGGCCAAAGACAAGGAGATGATCATGACCACTATTCTAGACAGCTATCATCACGCCTTGAGCTCCGTTCGAAAGTGGGGTGGCGTACCCGAGGACTACACCGCCCTGCACGCTTGGTTCGATGAGTCCAAGCAAATCATTGCCGACTATCGCCACCGCGCCCTGCGTCACCACGCCGAAGGTATCTTCATGGCTGAAAAGATCTTCGGACCCACGCTGACACTATCCACCGGACGCGTCATTCCTACTCGCTGGGTTGGCGAACAGCACGTGCGCGAAGATCTCGGCCGCATTCCCTCGTTCGCGGACTGGGTGCGCGCAATCCGGCCGGAACCCTGGATGGGCCGCGCGACGACGCTTGGTGTGGAGGATGCTCCGCGCGGCGTCGGCTGAAACCCACGACAGGAAATTGATTACATCCACAATGGCTTGGAGCTGGCGTGAAGATTGCGCCATTTCCCAAAGCAATCTCCCGGCATTTCTCCTCAGGCTAGCCCCCGATCACCACGCCGGTATTCTTCTCCTTGCGCATGATCGGCGCGCACGTCGTGCGTAATGCCGAGTTCCGAGCACAGGAACGCCGAACCAATCCTCGGCGACGAGTTCTTCGGTCGCGCAGTTGACCAGGAGGTAGTCGATGATGCCGATATCATCGCCTTACCGCGCCATCCGCTTCACATCCCTCGGCCATGAAGGGCAATGCGCTTGTATGTCCCTCCCGCGATCGGGAGAGCAGACGCGGGACTGCGTCGGCCTATTCACCCAGCTCGGCGAGCTTGAAGTGCTTGATCATTTCGCTTGTCCTCGCCCATGCATCTCCTGGCATGAGGCGGATGATGCCGCGGAAGACCGCGACGAATGCGTCTCGCGCAGCCTTGTCGTCGAACCGCGCGGCTTCCTGAGCCGTCAGAAGCGGGCGCACATCGGCCAGGAACGCCGGGTTCTCCAGCTTGGCAAACATCCGCTCCTCAGCCTCTGCTCGCGAGATGCTCAAATCTGTGGCCGCGAGGTATCGGCCCAACAGCTCCACTATGCGCGCCGCATTCAGGTTCTCGAAGACCTGAAGCGAGTGCGAAAGGTCGATCAGGTCGCGCCCCTTGTTCCGCTGAAGCAGGGCGCGCAGTTTGGTCGCCAGCAATTCCTCGTTCGTGAAACCTGGAATATCCGCAGCACCCGTGAACCAAGGATTCTCGACACTTAGCCGCCGCGTGACCGGCGCGTCGTAGGCTTCACGCTCACGCGTGTTGACCTCCAGCTTCAGCCGGATTGGAGCCTCCGAAGTGTTGTCCTCTGCCGCAACCCGGAACCTGAATTTCGGCGCCAGGACGCTTTGCGCGAAGTTCGGTTGCCCAAGCCAGGGCTGAAGGATCTCGCGCAACCGATCCAGGATGGGACCAATCGGTCCAGCATTTGTTCGCACCAGATCGATGTCTTCCGAGTACCGGAGCGGGGCAGGGAAGTGCAGCTTGTTCAATGCCGTCCCGCCCCTGAACCGCAGCTCCGCGCGCAAGAAGTCGTCGCTGAAAATCTCCACCAACGCTCGGCAAATGATGAGATCCTGCTCCACCTGACGCTGTTCGGCCCAGGGCGCACGTTGCGACCACGCGATGATGTTCATCGCGGGTATCATTCATCGATCTCCGGATAGCGAAGAACGATCACCCGCCAGCGCTCGTTGCGCTCGGCGGGCTCCTTCCGGCTGCTCTTTGCTCCACGCTTCTGCGGTTCGAGCGACGTCCAGGGCACCGGTCCCTTCGCGAAGAGAAATGTGTGCAGCGCTTCTGCACGCTCCGCGTGACCAAGTCGGTCGATGAGATAGCCAAGCCGCTGCGCAATCGCGCGTTCGAAGTGACCAGCCATCGCGGCGAGTTTCGTGCTGTCGATTTTTCCGCCGAGATCCGCAAGGGCCGTGGCCGCGGCGTCGACCCCGCCAATCGCATGCGCGTATCGGACCAGATCCAGGGCCGTCAGCTCGACCGACGAGACCTTCATGCTTCCCGTATCGGTCTTGTGGTCGACAATGCCGGAGGCCACCTCCCGCAGGTCCTTGCGGTGATAGAAAGCAAGGACTGACCGCCCAGCACGGATTCGGGGCAGCTGCCTGTTCGTCACCACCTGGAATTCCATGACTGCGTGATGCGTCGCGCCGTGCAGCTCCGCCGCCTTCAGGAGACCGACGTAGTACGGCCTCCCCTCGTGGCGCATGAGCTGGTCGATGTACCAATTCGGAGGCGGCGCTTCCCACGACAGGTACTGCGGCGGCACGGCGACATAGAACCCATTCCTGGGAATCGCCAGCAGGTGTCGCTGCTGGAGGCGCTTGGCGGCCTTCTGGAACGCCGAGTCGGTGATACCCAGCGCAGCCATGGCCTCCTCGCGCGTGAAGGACACGCGACCCTGGGCCTGGAGGCTAGTGACGTAGTGCGCAAGGCTTGAGCGTGGCAGCATCATATTGAAAAATAGCATATCTATGTCCGTTTTTCAATACGAAGCTATAATGTACCTTCCGCCTCATATCAGAATCCCGCCGATATTTGTCTGATTTTCAGTATCATGCGATTTGGCCGCGAGAGGAGCGTCCGAGCGTGAAGCCATACGTGCCAGAGCCGGCACCCCGTTTCCAAGCGAGTAGGTCTGCCAGAAGGGACGCGACCCATGCTCGGCGAATGCGCACTTTGCAGGAACCCGTCGGAGCTCCGGGACAGCCACTTCCTGCCAGCCGCGCTCTACAAAGCTGTCGCCCAGGCACAGGCCCCCTACGACGATGCTCCCGTCATGATGAGCATCCCCAACGGGACGGCGATCCAGAAGAACTATCAAGCGCGCAAGCATGCGCTGTGCCCCGAGTGCGAGCAGCGCTTCAGTGCCAACGGCGAAACGCAAGTTATAGCCGCGTGTCACCGGAAGGATGGGGAATTCAAGCTACGGGATCGGCTACAGGTCCTGAAGCCGTGCGTCACGAGAAATGGCCGCGCAATCTATTACGGACACAACCTTCCCCCTGATCTGGCACCGCGCGCATACGGCTACTTTGCACTCAGTATCATATGGCGGGCATCCGCAATCGCGTGGGACGGCGACACGGGAGTGACTCCCGGCTGCCTCGGAAAATACGAGGAGCCGTTTCGCAACTTCCTACTTGGCGATTCCGGTTTTCCCGATAACACGGCAGTAAACGTGCATGTATACTTTGACGCCGATCCTCTGACGTTCATGGCTTTTCCGACGCACAGAAAAGTCGAGGTGCTTGGCCGCCTGTTCCGCGAGCACACGCTCATCATACCTGGAATGACATTCAAGATTTGGGTAGGCCTCGGCGTGTCGGAGCTGGAGACCTTGTCCGGCTCACAACCCGGCTATGCGACGTTCTTCGATACTAAATTTATCGGAAGCGAACTGCACAAACGCGTGTTGGCGGACACGAAGGCTCTGGTGCCAAAGGGCAAGCTGGCCCGTGGGCAATCCTGAGCATCTTTCCCATAAGATACATTGTCACATTTTATGGAAAGGGGCTCAGCCTAGGCGTCCACCAGGTCGACGTCTCTCCACTCGCTCCATGCGGCTTTCGAACCGATCCATGCGCCGGTTCACCATGGCGATGCCATCCGGCGTGCGCTCACCGCCGATGAGATCCCGACCTCGGACAAGCGCATGGTGTTCGTAGGCCTGGAAGCATACCAACACGCGGGTGGTGCCATCCGCCAGGACCTGTTCTCGGAGGACGATACCGGCTACGTGCTCGACGTCGCCCTGCTCAACCGGCTTGTTGCCGAGAAGCTGGAGACCATCCGCGCCGAAATCGCCGCCGAAGGCTGGCGGTGGGTCGAGGCTGTTGCTGACCTTGGCTGGGAGGATCTCCGGCAGTTCTCCCGACGCTATCCCGAACGCCTCACGCTGACCAAGAAGCAGCAGAAGGAGCTCGACAGGCTCTCTGACCAGTACGACGAGCTTGTCGACAGCGACGAGGAGGCAAATACCGATCGGCTTGAGCAGATCGAGCAACGCATTGCCGAGTTGAACGCCCTCGCCGAGAAGTGGTCCGCCGACACCTTGTCCCTGGCTGGCGCGATCGTCTCCCTCGATCACGATGGCTCGGTCACGGTCGAACGTGGATTGGTCCGCAAGGAAGATCTTCGCGACGCTGAAAAGGCCGACCAGGACGAATCCGGTGATGAGGCCACCCCGTCGCCACGCGCTGGAATCCCGCCCCGGTTGATCCAGGATCTGACCGCCCAGAAGAGCGCTGCCATCGGTGCCGAACTCATGGGCCAGCCGAATGTTGCTCTCACGGCTGTCGTGCATTGCCTTGCACTCGGTCCTTTTACTCGTGCCCAGGCGCCAACAGCTGCCTCGAAATGTCGAGCAGGACTTTCACCCTGCGCGGCTCCTTGACCGTGCAGGATGCTTGCAAAGGCTTCACGGCGGTTGAGCAGGAGCGCGATCGCATGCGTGACAGGCTTCCCGGCAACCCCGACGATCTCTGGCAGTGGTGCCTTGATCGCTCGCGTGACGAGTTGCTGGAGCTGCTTGCCCTCATCGCAGCCGGTGCGGTCAATGCCGTCCAGCGCAAGGAAGATCGTCGCGATTCTCCTCGCCTGAGTCACGCCGCTGGATCTCTCCATGGCGCTCAACCTGGATCTCAGCGCGTGGTTCACGCCTACCGCTGACAACTACTTCAGCCGCATCAACCGCGCCCAGATCCTCGCCGCGATCGACGAGGCCAAGGGCGAGCATGCGCCGGCACTCGACAAGCTCAAGAAGTCCGAGCTTGCAAACCGCGCCGAAGCGATAGTCGCTGGCACTGGCTGGCTGCCGCAGGCGATGCACATCGCGGCAAATGATGACGACCTGGCGCTAGCCGCCGAGTAGCGGCTTATCCGGCTGCGCCGAATGGCGCAGCCGGTTTCCTTCACAAGCTTCTTTCGCCGAGTTATCGACCACCTAGCTGCGTTTGAGCCCGGCGGCCTTCAGCGCCGCGGAGATGATGCTGGCAGGCTCGATGAGACCCGCGCCGCTTCGTTCCGGGACAGGTAGGCCTGCCGCCTTGAAGGCGGCCTCAATCACCGTGGCGGGATCCGCAGTCAATCCCGCACCATAAGCGCTTTGGTCTTTCCGCGCGCGCAATGTTTCCGCCGAGCCAGCGTTATGAGTGAGCGCAGGATAACGAGCTGGGGCGGCCGGAACGCGATCGACTGCCACCTGCGTCTGCGCGTTTCGTTTGCGGACAGCAGTGGTATCAAGCCCCCAGAACCGGGTGATCAGGGCGGTGGAGGAAATGCCCGCTTCCAGAAAAAACGGACCCGCGGCGCCACAACCGTCCGCGCCCGTTGTGGCAAGCGGCACGCCGTGCGCCATGCCGGCGATGCTGTAGGCTTCAAGCCGCGTGGCGCCGTTTGCGTCCTTCCAGACGCGGCGGGTATGCAGCCCGATCCGTTCTTCGCCTGAAGCACGTTCGGGCAGCTTCTGCACATCGAGCCATTGTCTGACGATGTGATCTGCGTTTGACGGCCTGACGACGGTGTCAGCCGTCCCATGCCACACCGAAATCTTTGGCCAGGAACCGCGATGGTTCGATGCTGCGCGCACCAGGTCACCCAGCGCGCGCGACGACGGCGCGCGCTCGTTGAACATCGCCTCGAAGGCTTCCTGCACGGTGGACGCCGCGCGGTAAGGCAGCCCGGCAATGATCGCTCCGCCCGCGAAAATCTCCGGATAGGTTGCCAGCATGACGGATGCCATCGCGCCGCCGGCCGAGAGGCCGGTGACGAAGATGCGGCTGCGGTCGACGCCGAATTTGTCGACTGCTTTTGCAAGCATCTGGCGGATGGACAGCGCTTCACCGCTACCGCGCGCGGTGTCGCCCGGCAGAAACCAGGAGAAGCAATTCTTCGGGTTGTTCGCAGACTGCTGCTCGGGAAAGACGAGTACGAAGCCAAGGCGATCGGCAAGATGGGACCAGCCCGTCCCCTGGTCAAAGGAGTCTGCTGTCTGGGTGCAGCCATGCAGGGCGATCACGAGGGCCGGCGACGCGGCGACGTCATCGGGGACGTACACGTGCATCCGCAAATTGCCGGGGTTGCTCCCAAAATTAGTCAGCTCTCGCAGCCGACTCGGTCGCCCAGGTCTCCAGGCGGTTTTGCCCGACCCTGCTAAGGCGCTGTTCAAAGCGCTCGTACAGGCGGGAAAGCGAGGTGCCAATGCCGGCCATGAGGGCGTCCCCTTGCGTTGCAACAATTTATGTTGCATTGCAATATGGAGGCGCCGACCGGCAAAACAAGGCGACCTCGCCGAAGTCGGTTGTTGGATGGACGCTGCACTGGCGAGGGGCGCCTAGGCCACTCATCGCCGTGCCGCTCACGGTCTCAACTGGGTTTTGACAGCTGTTACTGCCCAAGCGGCTAGACGGTGCGCCCCGCTCAAGCGGCCTTGTGTAGTTGGTCCGCGCACCGACGATGACTATCCGTCCACCAAGAACTCGATCGGCGTATGGCATCGCCCAAATCCAGCCCCCGCAACCACTTTTGTTATAACTCGCTGACAATCCCAATCTAACGCGCGAAGTCGATTATTCGCCTCGCTCCCCTTGCAGGGCGAGGCGCCGATGCCATGATTCAATACGTGGAGGACAACTGCTCGGCGCTGTTGAACGCTTGGATTGCTCTGCAAGAGCGCGAAGCGCAGAGCCAGACGGAGCGCAGGGGGTACCCATGTCCGAGTCGATCTCCGCCTTCGATGGCAACTACGTGCGCCTTGGTCAGGTGGCGGCACTGCTGGCCCAGGAGCGGCCGCAGTGTGCATTCGAAGACGTGATGGATCTCTTGAAGCGGTCTGGGTTCGCCGGCGAGTTCGAGCCGCCGTCGTTCGAGGTCGGCGAAACGCGGGAAGATCCCCGCAACTGGCTGCATATGGAGATCGAGGCACCGCGATGCATGCTGCCGCCAGATCAGGCGGCGCTATCAGTCCGCCCAAAGCAGCTGTACGGGGTCAATCGCAGCACGATCACGAGCGTACTGCTCACGACCGACGCGTTGCCGGGCGAGTGGGTCGAATGGGAGCCGCTGTTGGATGCAAGCGTTGCACCTTACACCGCGGAGAACGGGTTTTCCGCGCTGGCGGCCATTCCGTTCCGGGATTTCCCCGAGCGCGGGCGCAGGGAGCTCGAAGCGCTCCTGATCCCGATTGAGAAACTGGTCCCGTGGTTGAAGGGGCGGGGCTGGACCTTACCGGCTTTCTTGGCAGGGGTCGCCGCCAGGAGGTTATCCCAGGACGAGGTTCCCGGCGCCCGGTCGAGCAGCGCGGAGGCATCGACGAGCGAGGCACGCCCTGTGGGTCGGCCGCAGAAGCGAGCTTGGCCGCGCGTTGTTGAGCTTGTGCGCCAACTGGCCGCCGAGCATCCCGATTGGAAGAAAAGGATCCTCGCCGAGGAAGCTTGGAAGCGCGCGGGCAAGGAGTTCGACGAAAGCGAGCTACCGTCAGTGACGACCATCGAACGGCACATGGTCGATATTCTCGGTGGTGGGTCGGGGTAGGGAGCGGGGCAGCCGCGACATCGCTTCAGTGCGACGGCGGTTGGGGCTGGTGCTCGAAATTCCGAGTCTGTTGTCTCACCGACAGGTTTCGGATGCAGTTGCTCCGTCGAGCACGCTACTAGCCGACGAGCGGACCTGACCCTCATGAGACATTGCGGCAGTCTGCACCCGCTCCAACAATCACGAAGATCCTGGATTGCTGACACACCGTGACCTTCGTAAGGTACGCCACGAGAGCCGAGTAAAGCGGAGCACGCCGTTGCCGGACGACTCACGAAAGCGCATCGGCGAGTTGGAAGTGCAGAACGCCGCGCTCAAGCGCCAGCTGGGGGAGGCGCTGGAGCTGCAAAGCGCCGCCGCCGACGTCCTCAAGGTCATCAGCCGCTCCACGTTTGATCTGCAGGCCGTGCTCAACGCGCTGGTTGAGACAGGAGCACGACTGTGCGAAGCGGACTGGGTGACGATTACGCGCATAGGAGGCGTGACCCACTATCAAGCTGCGCAGTACGGCGCCCCTCCTGGGATTCTTGATGATATCAAGAATGCTGCGCTGACCCCAGGACGAGGGTCGGTCGTGGGACGAGTCTTGCTGGAAGGCGGAGCGGTGCAAATTCCGGACGTCTTGGCCGATCAAGAATATGGAATGCTCGAATATCAAAAGAGATGGGGCTTTCGCACTCTGCTCGGCATTCCACTGTTGCGAGAAGGAAGGGTCATCGGCGTGATCGTTGCGTGGCGTTGCACCGCGCGACCGTTCAACGCCAGGCAGATCGAGCTGCTCGCCACCTTTGCTGATCAGGCGGTGATAGCGATCGAGAACACGCGACTGTTCGACGAGATTCAGGACAAGAGCCACCAACTCGAGCTCGCAAACAAATACAAGTCACGCTTTCTCGCAGCTGCTAGCCACGATTTGCGACAACCGCTGCATGCCTTGAACCTATTCGTGGCGCAATTGCGCTCCGAATCGGATTCGGCGGAACGTAGCCGCCTCGTCGGGCGGATCGATGCCGCCGTGACCGCAATGAATGAGCTCTTCGACGCGCTTCTGGACATATCCAAACTAGATGCGGGCGTCCTTGAGCCAAACGTAACGGAATTCGTCATCGAGCGCCTCCTCAAACGCATGCACACTACGTTTGCCGAAGCGGCGCGCGAGAAGGGGCTACGATTGGGTGTGTTCCCAAGCGCTGCCTGGGTTCGTAGCGATTTCATCCTCTTGGAGAGGATCTTGCTGAACCTGGTATCAAATGCGGTGCGGTACACCGCGGCTGGTGGTGTCTTGGTCGGCTGTCGTCGCCGCGCCCAGATGGTACGCATCGATGTCTGGGATACAGGAGTAGGAATTCCGGAGGATCAGCAACGGGACATTTTGGCGAATTCTACCAGCTCGCGAAACGGGATCCGGATCGCCGCAGCGGGTTGGGCCTCGGCCTTTCCATTGTCGACCGATTAGGCCAACTTCTTGGCCACCCGATTGAGGTGACCTCGCGTCCTGGCAAGGGGTCGCGTTTCTCGATATTTGTGCCGGTTGCCGCAGCGCTACCGGAAAGCGCTGAAACTGAATTGGTCGTCCGTGAAGTAATCGCAAGGCGTTGACGGCGTTGGCATAAGGCCGGTTTGGGGCGTTGCAGGTTTGCCGGATTTTCCGCATTGAGGCGGGAAAAG
>Ga0247727_10007700_pt1 | contig 20371 bp, 17 predicted proteins | sample WisWelCaveWW1625_FD_202498 | JGI IMG/M metagenome (GOLD analysis project Ga0247727, IMG submission 202498) | Biofilm microbial communities from Wishing Well Cave, Virginia, United States - WW16-25 | ecosystem: Environmental > Aquatic > Deep subsurface > Groundwater > Cave microbial mat | place... | reverse complement strand
GGCGGCATCGCAATTGCCTCTCTGAGCTTCGATTCCCTCGCCGGCCATGGAGGAGATAGGGATGCGGAGGAGTGTGGCGAAGAGTTTGGGGCTTTGTCTTGGTCTCGCGCTGATCGCGTCGACGCCCCTGACCGCCGGAACGATCTCTCTGGCGTGGACAGGAGCGACGAGCGCAGCGGGCTATCGGGTGTACTACGGACTGGCCTCGGGCCAGTACCCGCAGTTCCGGGATGTGGGTTCCGCCACGGAGACGACCTTGAGCGGCCTCGACGACTGCAGGAGCTACTTCCTGGCGGTCAAGGCCTACAACAGCGCGGGAGAATCGGCGGATTTCTCCAACGAAGTCTCGGGCTGGTCGCGCCCGACCGTGACCGCGTCTAGCCCGTCCTCCAGGATGCAGGGCCAGGCCGGCACGGTGCAGGTGCAGGGGACCAATTTCAACGCGGGCGCGACGGTTCAGCTGGACAATCCACACGTCCGGCTGACCTCCACGACCGTCGTCGATTGCCGGCGCATCGACCTGGCGGTTTCGGTCGCGCCGGATGGACCAGGGCAGCGCCCGGCGCAGGTCGGGAGCTTCTCGGTGACGGTCGCGAACGGGGACGGAACGTATGGGGTGCGGCCGGACGCGTTCCAGGTCCTCATCGCCCCGTTCCGCTTCGACGTGAACCGATCGGACGCCACCACGCTCGGGCGCGTGGACGGCAAGGACACCGTCTGGATGGCGAGGTTCTTCGGAAGCCAGGAACCCGACGCGCTCTACGATCCGGACTTCGATCTGGACGGTGACGGCTGGGTGGACGGGGAGGACCTGGTGTTCCTGGCCACCAATCTGGGCCGATGCTGGTCCGGCTCCGCATGGAACGTCGGCGCGTGCGCGGTGCAGCCGTGAGCGGCCGGGCGAATCTCTTGGGGGAAAGCATGAAGCGCATGAGAAGGGTTCCGTTCCTGTTCTGCCTTCTTCTCGTCGGAATCGCCTGCGGAGGCGGTTCCAGCCAGGTCATCAACGATCCGGGTGGCTCGCTGGTCGCCACGTTCACCGCGGATCAGCCGAATCCCGGCAGCCTCGCGACCGCGATGGCTCCCGGCAGCACGAGCGGGGCGCTCGTGACGGTGGCGATCAACGTCGCGAACACCAACGACGTGTACGGAGCGGCGCTCGTGGTCACGTTCGATCCCTCGAGGGCGAGCTACGTGGATTACACGCCCGGGACGATCCTCGGGACGGGCAGCCAAACGAGCTACCAGGTCGCCGCTCCGGTCGCGGGAGAGGTGGTCGTGAGCGCCACGCGTCTGGGGAACGTGGCCGGGGTGGACGTCACCGGGGTGAGGACCCTCATCAACCTGACCTTCCGCGTGACGGCGGCGGGCTCGTCCAGCCTCGACTTCGACATCCCGTCGTCCGCTCTTTACGACGCCCAGGCCCCACCGCAGCCGATCCAGGTGACGTTCTCCGGGGGGACGCTGCAGGCGAACTGATGTCGGGGGTCCGCTTGCCTCTCCGCGGGCCGGAACCTAGGTTTCAGGAACGTAAAGGGACAAACGGAGCCTGACTTGAGAGCGATCCACGACGCGCACTCCAGGGAGACTCCCGCGCCTGCGGGGAGCGCCGCGGCCTGCGTCAAGCCTCCCGATCAGGAAGCGTTTTATCGGGGGATCGTCCGGGGGATGCGCTGCGGCATCGTGGCCGTGGATCGCCGCCGCCGCATCGCCCTGGTCAACGAACCGGCGATTCAGATCCTCGAGCTATCCCGTCCGCCGCGTCCCGGTCAGAGCGTGGAAGAAGCGCTCCGCGACCATCCGCAGATCGTACGGATCCTGATCGAGGCCTTCAGCATGGCGAACCTCCCGAACCGCGCCGAGATCGCCATCCACACGAGCACCGGGAAGGAGAAGACCATCGGCTTCACCCTCTCCTTCATCGCGACGGCGGAGGGAGCGCCGCTCGGGGCCGCGGTGTTCTTCAAGGACCTCACGCACGTGGAGCACCGCGAGGAGCAGGAGCGGCTTCGGGACCGCCTGGCGGCCCTGGGAGAGATGTCCGCGAACCTCGCTCACGAGATCCGAAACCCCCTGGCGGGGATCGAGGTCTCGTGCTCGCTCTTGAAGCGCAGGCTCCCGCCCAACGAATCGTCAAGGGAGATCCTGGACAAGGTGGTCGGCGAAGTGCGGCGACTGAATCGCACGATCACCTCGAGCCTCGAGTTCGTGAGGCCGTTTTTCCCGACCCTGGCCCCGTGCGCGCTCGAGCCGTTGCTCGAGGAGGCGCTCCAGGTGGCAGAGGGGCGGCGCGGACGCCCGGGGATCCGATTCGAGCGCCGCTACGTCGGGGGGATCCCCCGGATCCTCATGGACCGGGCGCAGATCCGCCAGGTGTTCGAGAACCTCTTCCTGAACGCCATGGAAGCCATGGGGGAGCAGGGTGTGTTGACGGTCGAGACCGACACCGCCGCGGTGCCGGAGTCTTCCTACACCCCGTATCGGCCGCCGGGCGTGCCCGCGGACCCCTGCCAGCACTTCGAGCGCTACGCCGTCGTCCGCGTCTCGGACACCGGTCCGGGGATCGCCGAGGAGCATCGAGACAAGCTGTTCTATCCGTTCTTCACCACGAAGAAGCATGGCTCCGGCGTGGGCCTGCCCATGGCCCGGAAGATCGTCGACTCTCATCGCGGCGTCATCGACGTGGAGTCTCCGCAGGGTCGCGGTGCCACGTTCACCGTCCGCATTCCGCTCGTCACGCGTGGGGAGGAGTGAATCGTATGAAGAGGATTCTCGTCGCCGAGGATGAACAGACGCTTCGCGAGGGGATCGTCAGCGCGCTTCAAGAGCGGGGCTGGCAGGTCTCCGAGGCGGCGGATGGAGCCCAGGCCATTGCGCAGGTCGAGGAAGAGGTGTTCGACATGGTTGTGACCGACCTCAAGATGCCCGAGGCTAGCGGTCTGGACGTCCTGAGGCGATGCAAGATGCTCAATGAGAACACGATCGCCCTGGTCATGACCGCGTTCGGAACGGTGGAATCCGCCGTCGAGGCCATGAAGGCCGGAGCCTACGACTATCTGATCAAGCCCTTCGATCTGGAAGAGCTCGAGATGAAGATCGATCGAGCGCTCGATCACCGGCGCCTGCTCACGAAGCTGCAGGTCTACGATCGGGAGACGGTCCTTCCGCGGTTCGAGAACATCGTCGGCGAGAGCCGCCAGATGAAGGAGATCTTCCGGACCATCGAGAAAGTGGCCCGCTCCAACGCCACCGTCCTCGTCCTGGGGGAGACCGGAGTGGGGAAGGAGCTGGTCGCCGAGGCGATCCACCGCAACTCCAGCCGGGGCGACCGCCCCTTCGTGAAGATGAACTGCGCGGCGCTCCACGAGAACCTGCTCGAATCCGAGCTGTTCGGCCACGAGCGGGGGGCCTACACCGGCGCCGAGCGGCAGCGCATCGGCCGCTTCGAGCTGGCCAACGAGGGGACGCTCTTCCTCGACGAGATCGGGAACATGACCCCCTCGACCCAGGCCAAGGTGCTGCGGGTTCTCCAGGAGCGCGAGTTCGAGCGTGTGGGCGGCAACCGGACGATCAAGGTGGACGTACGGCTCGTGGCCGCCACGAACCGCGACCTGGAGCACGCGATCACGGACGGGGAGTTTCGCGAAGACCTCTACTACCGGCTCAACGTGGTGAACATCAAGGTGCCGCCCCTGAGGGAGCGGAAGGAAGACATCGTTCCCCTGACGCAGCACTTCATCCAGCGCTACGCGGCCGAGCTCCAGAAGGACGTGCGGGGGATGGAGCCCGGCGCCGTCCGGGCGCTCAAGCGCCACACCTGGCCCGGCAACATCCGCGAGCTGGAGAACACCGTGGAGCGGGCGGTGTTGATGTGCGAGGGACAGTACCTCGAGCAGGACGACCTCAACCTCATCCCCGGCGGCCGGGGCGAGGACGACAACGTCACCTCCCTGAATCTCCGCCTCCCGCCCACCGGGATCAGGCTCGAGGACCTGGAGAAGCAGGCGATCCTCGAGGCGCTCAGGATCAACAACTGGATCCAGAAGGACGCCGCGCGGTTCCTGGGGATCTCCTCGCGGGTGATGAACTACAAGGTGGCGAAGTACGAGATCAAGTACCCGAGGTGGAGCAAGAACAAGCAGGTGTCCTAGGAGGAATCGCCGGCTCCCCGCCGGCGGGCTCCCGTGGTAGTCTCTCGACCCGGACGCCTCGAGGGCTCCCCATGTCCCACCGGGTCGACTGGCACACCTATTTCATGAACATCGCGCGCCAGGCCGCGACGCGATCCACCTGCGACCGCAAGCACGTCGGGAGCGTGATCGTCAGGGACAAGACGATCCTCTCCACGGGCTACAACGGCTCGATCCGCGGGATGCCCCACTGCGACGAGACAGGGCACCTCATGGAGAACGACCACTGCGTCGCCACCGTCCACGCCGAGGCGAACGCCATCATCCAGGCGGCGAAGAACGGGGTCCGCATCGAGGGGGCCGAGCTGTACACGACGGCCTCGCCTTGCTGGGGCTGCTTCAAGCTCATCGCCAACGCCGGCATCCGCACCATCTACTTCGGCGAGTTCTACCGGGACACCCGCAGCATCGAGGTCGCCCGGCAGGTCGGCATCAGCCTCGTCGACCTGAGCCAGCCTTCAAGGGAGCCCGCGTAGAAGCCACCTCGGAAGCGAAAGGGCCGGCAGCTTTCGCCGCCGGCCCTTTCTATTGGCCTTGCGATCTCTTGAAAGGCTCTGGCTACTTCTTGGCCTTTTTCTTGGTCGCCTTCTTCTTCGTGGCCTTTTTCTTCGCCGCCATGTCTGATCTCCTTTCGGCTTTGTCTTCGAGCCCGGCTCCAAGGCCGGGCTCAAGATCTGGGACCATCCCAGAATCGGACCCCAATATATAGGGTCCACTCCCCATGTCAAGAGTTTTTGGGGGGGCCGGGTCAGGCTGGAATGGCGGAGGGGGTCCCTTGGATTTCGAAGCCCGCGCTCTTGAGCTGGCTCGTGATCCCGACCTTGTCGATCGCCTTGAAGTAGGCCTCCTCGGGCGGAACCAGCTTCCTCTTCACGAGGTCCAAGAGCGCGTCGTTCAAGAGGACCATCCCGAGCTTGCGTCCGGTCTGCATGATGCTGGGGATCTGGTAGCTCTTGCCCTCGCGGATCAGATTCGCGATCGCGTTGTTCCCGATCAGGATCTCGAGGGCTGCCACACGGCCTCCGCCGATCTTCCGGCACAGGGTCTGGGAGATCACGCCTTTGAGGGACTCCGAGAGCATGATCCGGATCTGGGCCTGCCGGTCGGCCGGAAACTGATCGATCACCCGATCCACGGTGGAGGCCGCGGTCGAGGTGTGCAGCGTGCCGAACACCAGATGGCCGGTCTCCGCGGTCTCGATGGCGATGGCGATCGTCTCCAGATCCCGCATCTCCCCGACCAGCACGACGTCCGGGTCCTCGCGCAAGGCCGCGCGCAGGGCGTTGCGGAAGCTCGCGGTGTGGGTGCCGACCTCGCGCTGGTTCAGGAGACATTTCCTGTTCTGGTGGACAAACTCGATCGGGTCCTCGATGGTGATGATGTGGTCTGTCCGGGTGGAGTTGATGTGGTCGATCATCGCCGCCAGGGTCGTCGACTTCCCGCTTCCCGTCGGCCCCGTGACGAGCACCAGGCCCTTGTGCAGGTGGCACAGGTCCACCACCGCCTTGGGGAGGCCGAGCGCTGCCGCCGTGGGGATCTTCGACGGGATGACCCGGAACACGGCGCCCATCCCCTTGCTGTCCGCGAAGACGTTGCACCGGAACCGCGCAAGCCCGTGGATCTCGTGGGCGAAGTCCGTGTCGTTCGTCTCCTGGAACTGCTGGGCGTAGCGGGGGGGCATGAGGGCCTTGAGGAGCGCGGCGGTGTCCTCCGCGGAGAGAACCCCGGCTTCGTCCAGGCGTTTCATCTCTCCGTCCAGCCGGATCATGGGAGCTTCCCCGGTGGACACGTGGAGGTCGCTGGCACCCAGCTCCACCATCCGCACGAGGAGGGTCTCGATGGGGCGACCGGTCGCCTGGATCCGGGCCGCGAGCGGGGAGGGCGAGGGTCGAGCGCCCGTACTCTGCTGCGCAACCGGGGCGCGCGAGGGCAGGGCGTCGCCTTCCGTTCTGGCGGGCGGCGAGGGCTCTCCTCTCCCGGGCACGATGCGGGCCACGACGGTCAGGTCCGGCCCGAGGGCTTCGCACACGAACGTCCTTCCGTCGTCGAGGCGGTACGCGAAGCGGGTCTGCTCCCCGGCGGCGAGCCGGGCACCGTCGTCGGATCCCGCCAGCTCGGACACGAGACCGACGATCCGGGCGCGGCTCAAGACGGCCTGAGAAACCGGCCGGTCGCCTTCCGGGAACCGAAAGACCGGGCGCCCTCCTTCGGCCAGGCGAAGCTCCCTGGCGCCTCGGTCGGCCAGGGCTCGCAGCATGGCGTCGAGCTGGGGCAAACAATTCCTCCGAAGGCACGAGGTGCCGCGGCCCTGCCCCGCGACGCCGGCCGGCACGAGCTGCGGACGGGAACGGCGGCAATATAGGTTCCGGCATGGAGGCGTTCAACCGCCGTCGGATTCCGCCGTCGAGCCACGGAGGAGCCTCCGGCTCGCCCCGTGAGCCGCCCCGTTGCGGCCGGCGTTCTCCGCGCGTAGGATGCAACGGCTCGGTCCAGGAGGGAGCGGGCCCATCCACGGGTGAAGAGTAGGAGACAACAGCATGCGAGCTCTGAGGTCCGCGATCGTACTGGCCGTGCTGGCGATCCTCGTCTGCGCCGGCGCCCTGGCTGCCGACACTCCGGTCGGAAAGGACGCTCCCGCCAAGGCGGCTCCGGCGGCGTCCACCAAGGACGCGCTCAAGGATCCCGCCGCGCTCCGAGAACAGGCCCCCGAGGCGTTCCGAGCGAGATTCGAGACCTCCAAGGGGGATTTCGTGATCGAGGTGACCCGGGCCTGGTCTCCCAACGGAGCCGATCGCTTCTACAACCTCGTGAAGAGCGGCTACTTCGACGACGTGCGCTTCTTCCGGGTGGTCGCGAACTTCGTGGTGCAGTTCGGAATCCACGGCACTCCCGAGATCGCTCGGGCGTGGCAGGCCGCCAACATCCAGGACGACCCCGTGAAGGAGAGCAACAAGAAAGGCTACGTGACGTACGCCAAGTCGGGACGTCCGAACAGCCGCACGACCCAGATCTTCATCAACCTGAAGGACAACACCTCCCTCGATACGCAGGGATTCTCTCCGTTCGGCAGGATCGTCGAGGGAATGGAGGTCGTCGAGAAGCTGAACGGCGAGTACGGCGAGACCCTGACGGGTCTCCAGGGCCAGATCGTCGAGCAGGGGAACGCGTTTCTCGCCCAGAAGGGTCCACGGCTCGATTTCATCAAGGCCGCGAAGGTCGCGAAGTAGACGAATGGGGGGGTTCTTCGTCCTTTCGATCGCCCTGACACTTCTCCCGGCGGCGGGTGTCGAGACGGCTCCTCCGGCGGAATCTCCGCTCCCCGCGAACCTCCCCCGGGGCTGGTACGCGAGAATCGAGACGAGCGCGGGGACGATCGTCGCGCGGCTGCTTCCGGAGCAGGCTCCGCAGGCGGTCGCCCATTTCGCGGCCTTTGCCGAGGGACGCCTGGACTGGGTCGACCCGCTCACCGGGGTGACGAAGAAGGAGAATTACTACGACGGCATGAAGATCCACAAGGTCGTCGCGGGCCAGCGGTTCGAGGCAGGCGACCCCACGGAGACGGGCCGGGGCGCCCCACCGATCTGGGTCCCCCTGGAGGCGCGCGGCCCGGTCAAGTTCGATGGGCCCTTTAGGCTCGGCATGACCCGCGCCCCGCTCGGGCGCATCAGCGGCATGCTCTTCTTCGTCACCGCGGCCGGGGTTTCTTTCCTCAATCGCGACCACCCGTGTTTCGGCGAGGTCGTCCTCGGCAGGGACGTCGTGTCGTTGATCTGCGGCGTCAAGACCGGTCCCACGGGGAAACCGCTCGACCCGGTGACGATCGAGCGAATCCGGATCCACGGAGTGGGCGATCCGACGCCGCTCCCCGAGCCGGTTCGCTACACGCCGAAGCGTCACACGTTCGGCCTCAGGGAGACTCCCGCGACCCCTTGAGGACTACTTCTTGGGCGCCAGGGTCTTGATGTACTCGGCGACGGCGTTGGCCTCCTCGGGCTTCAGCTTGCCGTCGAATTTCGGCATCTTGTTCCTTCCTTCCATCGTGACCTTCACGATCTCGACCGGGCCCGCCGCGTAGCTCGGATCGTTGAAGTTCGCCGAGCCTTTGGCCATCGTCTTGGCGACGCCGTCCGCACCGTGACACATCGCGCACTTGCTGGCGTACAGGGCCTTTCCGTCCACTCCCTCCGCGAGGGCAGGGGCGCTGAGAGCACAGCCGAGAACGAGAGCGATCCCAATCGACAGAGTCCGATTCATCCGGTTTCCTCCCTGATCATGATCATGGATTCCACGGTTCCTTCCTCTCGAACGTCCAGGCCATGGTAGCCCCGCCCCCGGCCCTCCGGCCACATCGTTGTGGACCGAACCTGTCCCAATTCTCCTCCATTCCGCCGTCCCTTGACGTCGTGGTGGCAGCAAAAAACCCGGAGGCTCTCCGCGGCCGATCGGTGGTAAGCTTCCCCCGAAGCCAGAGATCCACATTCGGGGAGGGATCTCGATGACGATGCGTTCTCGTCTGTACGCCCTCCGTCGTGCCGTCCCTATCTTCATCATCGTCTTCCTCATGGGCCGCGCTCTCGGCGCGGAGGAGGGGATCGACCACACCTTTCTCGCCGACCTCCCGGCGGAGATGAGGGACCTTCTGGCGGCCGACGCGCAGGCGGAGGGTTCGGGCGAAGACCCGGAGAAGATCCTGGCGCGGATCTTCGCGGCCGCGAACCCATACAGCTTCCGGGCCGGGCCGTTCACGGTCCAGACCGACCGCCGCTGGTTCGGCACGGTGGCGGCGGACGACGAAGCGGCTCCCGTTCTCGAGCTGCGGCGGTGGCCGGGCGATACGGTCCTGGCGCTGTACGTGCTGGCGGGCTCGATCCCGCCAGCCGGACAGCACCATCCGGTCGTCGGTGCGAAGATCGAGAACGAGACCGCTTCGAGCGAGACGACGTGGAAATGGGAGGGGACCCTCGACGCTCCGTTCGGTCCGCGTCCGGCCGTCTGGGTGGAGAGACGCGTTCCCGACGCTTCCTCCCGTATCGGCGCGCTGCTCCTCGCCGGCGATGCCGGTCTGGGATTCCAGGCGCGTTTCGACCTGATCGAAGAGCTTTTCGCCGTGCTCGACCGGGTCGATGTGGATCGGGAGAGGTGGCGAGAAGCGACCGGGATCCCCTTCCGAACGCCGGTGATCCCACCGCGGCTCGACTCCCCGTACGGCGAGGGGAGCGAGCGGGCGGACGCGTGGCAGGCGGTGGAGGGTGTGGGCTACAGCCTCGGCTTTCCCCCGGGAGTCCGCGCGCGGCGCCTCGACATCGGCATCCCGTGTCCGACGGGAGAGATTCCCGGGGGACTCCTCTGGTTCCGCGGGCGCTACACCGACCTCTCGGGCGTGCGGGTCGTGATCGGGAGCCCGACGCGCGCGGGCTACCTCGCCGAGGTGCGTCCCTCGGACCCGGCGTGGGTCTCCGGAAGGAAGCCGCCCATCGGCGCCCCCCAGGCGAAGCGCGTGGCGCGGGACGCGTTCCATGCCAAGGAATTCGACCCGACAGGGTCCGTCGCGCTGTGGGTCGAGAGGTGGAAGGAGCCGGGTTTCTCCGGCCAGTGGCTCGTCTTCCGCATGGACCGGAAGGACCATGGCGTCGAGATCGCGCTCCCGGTGCTCGCGGGGCGGCAGGCGCTCTCGATCTTCCAGATCCCTCTCTCATGGCGAGGCCCCGGAGAGGCTCCCGCAGCACCACCGGTCGATCCGGCGGAGCGGTTCGGGATCAACTTCGATCGTTTCAGCAAGCTGGAGCGAAAGCGTCATCCGTGGAGCGAGGGATACCTGAGGGTGCCCGGACTTCGGATGGAGCTTCCCCAGCGATGGTGGCCCGCGGCGATGCTCCGCTCGAAGAACGGGTTCCCCGTGCGTCTGGTGAATGCCTCGGGCCAGTCCGTGGGGACGCTGGCCCTTCTTCCGGCAGGAGCCCCGGACTTGAAGGCAGAGCGGCTGAGCCAGTGGGAAATCGAGCCGCGTCCCGGGATCTACAGGGCGCAATCCGTCTATCGACGGCCCGACGGCGCCTGGCTCTACGTGACCCACGAAGGCTACGGCTTCCTGCTCCAGCCCGTTCTGGGCGTGACGCTCGACACCGACAACTGGAAACGGATGGCCGAGTCCGCCCTCGTCATCCTGCCAAGGCCGTGAGACACGAGGTGCGGGTCGTGGTCGATCGGTGACGGGCTCGGGGGACCAGGACTCCAGGATCGAAGAGTTCCGGCGCGGGGGACACCGGGTCGTGGACCTCCTGGCCGATCTCCTCGCGGACATCGAGACCAGGCCCGTGTTCCCGCGCGTCGAGCCAGAGGATCTCGCCCGGCTCTTCGACGCACCGGTCCCCCTGGGCCCGACCTCCCTCGAGGAGATCCTGTCCGAGCTGGAGCACAAGCTCCTGCCGTACTGCACGCACGTCAGCCATCCGGGCTACTTCGGCTTGATCACGCCGTCTCCTCTTCCCGTGGGAATCCTGGGCGACCTGATCGCGTCCGCGCTCAATCAGAACGTCGGCGCCTACTCCATCGGACCGTCCGCGGTCGCGCTCGAGCGTCGCACCGTCCGCTGGCTCAACGACCTGATCGGGTTCGACGGGAGGGCCGGAGGGAACCTGACGAGCGGCGGGACCATGGCCAACTTCATCGCGCTGAAGCTCGCGCGCGATTTCGCGACCCGCGACCGCGCGCAGCAGGAGGGGCTCAAAGCGCCGCTGGCCGCCTACACGTCCGAGGAGCGTCATGTCTCGGTCGACAAGGCCGTGGACGCGGTCGGCATCGGGCGCGAGAACTTGCGCTTGATCCCGACCGACGAGAAGTTCCGGATCCGGATGGACGCCCTGGAGGCTGCCCTCCGGGCGGACCGAGAACAGGGGAGAACGCCCGCCTGCATCATCGCCATGGGGGGCAGCACCAACACCGGGGCGGTCGATCCGCTGGGCGCGCTGCGCCGGGTCGCCGACCGCGAAGGTGTCTGGCTCCACGTGGACGCCGCGTACGGGGGCGGGATGCTCCTCTCGAAGGAGCACGCGGGCGTCCTGACAGGGCTCGATCTCTCCGATTCCGTCACGCTGGACCCGCACAAGTGGTTCTACGCGCCGCTCGACGCGGGCGCGATCCTGGTCCGGGACGAGGAGCATCTGACGCGCTCGTTCGGGCTGCGCCCGTCCTACCTGACGGATCCGCTGGACCGGGACGACGCGCGGTACAACTACTACGTGCACGGGTTCGAGCAGTCGCGCCGGTTCCGAGGGCTGAAGGTGTGGATGGGGCTCAAGCGGTACGGGGTGGCGGAGCTCGGCCGGTGGATCGAGCGGAACGTCGAGCAGGCGCGGCAGCTCTCCCGTCTGGCGGACGATCATCCCGACTTCGAGGTCGCGACGGAGCCGGTCATGTCCGCCGTGTGCATCGGTTATCGCTCGAAGGGGATGGACGCGGCGCGGGAGGCGGAGCTTCACGCGCGGGTGGCTCGACGGGTCGAGGAGAGCGGCCGCTTCTGGATCTCCACGACCGTCCTCAAGGATCGCACCTGGTTCCGGGTCAACCCCGTGAACTTCCACACGCGGCCCGAGCACATGGACGGGCTGTTCGAGCTCCTGTGTCGCGAGTGCGCGGAGGAAGCGGGTCGGGAGCCTAGCCCAGGCGCTCGATGAGCTTCTTGATCCTGCGCTCCGATTCTTTCTTCGGATCGGAGACGGCGCCCCAGAACATGCTGCCGATCGGCCCGCCGGAACCGGAGACCGCGCTCGCCGGGTCCGAGCCCGCACGGAAGCTCGCCCCATCGGCCGACGGCGATCCCATCCCCGGGGACTGCGGGAGGTTCACCACCGGTCCCTGCTCGGCGCTCCTCTCGTCATCCCGCCGATTCCCTGCATCCTGAGCCATCGCGGGCTGAGCCGCGAAGAGCGCGGCCACGAGAGCCGAAACCACCCCGAGCCTCACGATCTTGCTCATGTCCGGTCCTCCTTCGCGGGTCGAAGTCCGTGCGGTCCCCTGTCGTTTATACCCCCGCCCGTGGGATTTGTGCAAGGGCCCGGCCGTCCCGGGAAGCGGCCACCTGCTATCTTCCGTCGGCGATGATCGCCCTTTCGAATGTCTCCAAGCAGTACGGCCGCCGCCTTCTCCTCGTGGATGCGTCGTTCCAGCTGAACCCCGGAGAAAAGGTCGGCCTCGTCGGCCCGAACGGGTCGGGGAAAACGACCGTTTTCCGGATGATCGCCGGCGAGGAAGCGCCCGACGCGGGCGAGCTATCGATCCCGAAGCGCACCACCGTCGGGTACTTCCGCCAGGACGTCGAGGCCATGAGCGGGCGCCCGGTCCTGGACGAGGCGATCGCGGGAAGCGGCCGCCTCGGCGATCTGCACCACGAGCTGATCGATCTCGAGCGCGCGATGAGCGATCCTCTGCGCGCCGACGAGATGGAGACGATCCTCGCCCGCTTCGGTGAAGTCCAGCACGAGTACCAGGAGCGCGGAGGCTACGAGCTCGAGGCGCGAGCGCGCACAGTGCTCCACGGCCTGGGGCTTACCGACCGGCAGATCGACGGCGACGTGGGGGAGCTCAGCGGCGGTTGGAAGATGCGCGTCGCGATGGCCAAGGTGCTGCTGGGCAAGCCCGACGTCCTCCTCATGGACGAGCCGACCAACCACCTCGACATCGAGTCGATCCTCTGGCTCGAGCACTTCATCAGGGACACGCGCTCGGCCGTCCTCCTGACCTGCCACGACAAGGACTTCATGAACCGCGTCGTCGACCGCGTGGTCGAGATCGACGGCGGGGAGCTGATCTCGTACTCGGGCAACTACGATTTCTACGTGAAGGAGCGCACGCTCCGGGAAACGCAGCGCGAGGCGGCGTACGCGCGACAGCAGGCGATGCTCCAGAAGGAGCAGCGCTTCATCGAGCGCTTCGCCACGCACGCCGCGAAGGCCTCGCAGGTGCAAAGTCGCGTCAAGAAGCTCGAGAAGATCGAGACGATCGAGCTTCCGCGCCGGCGGAAGCTCGTCCACTTCGACTTCCGCACGCCGCCGCGCTCGGGCGATGACGTCGCGCTGCTCACTTCGGTCGTGAAGCGGTACGGCGACCGCACGATCTACGACGGCTTCGACCTGACGATCCGCCGCGGTGAGCGCTGGTGCGTCATGGGCAGGAACGGGGCGGGGAAGACGACGCTCCTCAAGATGGTCTCGGGGGCGCTGGCCCCCGACGCCGGGACGGTGCGCCTGGGGGCCTCGCTGGTGATGGGCTATTTCGCGCAGCAGTCTCTCGACCTGCTCGACCCGGATCGGACGCTCTTCGAGCAGATGCAAGCCGACTTTCCGCAGGAAACGCAGGGGACGCTGCGCGCGCTCCTCGGCGCGTTCCAGTTCTCGGGGGACGACGTCCACAAGCCGGTCCGCACGCTCTCGGGCGGCGAGAAATCGCGGATGCTGATCGCGCGCATGCTCCTGAACCCGCCGAATTTCCTGGTGCTCGACGAGCCGACCAACCATCTCGACCTCGAGACGAAGGAAATGCTCGTCGCCGCGCTCGCGAGCTTCGAGGGGACGATGCTCTTCGTCTCGCACGACCGCACGTTCTTGCGCGGGCTTTCCAATCGCGTGCTCGAGCTGCACCCCGACGACGGCGACCTCCGCCCGAAGGTCTTCCTGGGCGGCTACGCCGAGTACGTCGTGGCAACGGGGCAAGAAGCTCCGGGCGTGCACGTGTAGAATGCGGCACGCGAAACAGTGGAGGAGGCTCTATGTGGCCGATATTCCGAAGCATCCTCGCGGTGATCGCGGGCTTTGTCGCCACCAGCGCGGTCATGGTAACGGTTGAGATGGTGAATGGTCGTCTCCTGCACCCCGAGCTGGCGAAGGCTGCCGAGGGATTGACGGACAGGGAGGCGATCAGGGCCGTGCTGGCGAGCGCCCCCGCCAGCGCGTTTCTGGTGGTCGCCGTCGGCTGGGTGCTGGGGAGCCTGGCGGGTGGGTTCCTTTCCGCCTGGATCGGCCGAACGAGCCCTGTTGGGCACGCGCTGGCTCTCGGCGGATTGCTCACGCTGGCCGGCGTCGTGAACAACCTGATGATTCCGCCGCCCGCATGGTTCTGGGTTGCCAGTCTCGTGGTTTTCCTTCCGGCCACGTACGCCGGCGCGCGGCTGGCGCCGAAGCAGAATCCGCTGCCGACGGCGGCCGCGAGGAAATAGCTTCTCCGTCGATTCGGGGAGCGGAAGCCGTGGGATTCCGTGACAGAGGCAAGCCGAGCCTCGCCGATCTTCTCGGCGTGTTCCTCGCGGTCGCGGTCGTCTGGATCGGCGGCCGCCGCCTGTTCGGCGATTCGGACCCGGCCATGCACGTGGCCACGGGGGACTGGATCCTGGCGCACGGGCGGATCCCGTACACCGACCCGTTCTCCCTGACCTGGGCCGGCAAGGAGTGGTTCGCGCACGAGTGGCTCGCGGACGTGCTCTGGGCTCTCGTCCACCGGATCGCGGGCTGGGCCGGGCTCGTGGCGCTGGCGGCCATGCTCGTCGCGCTCACGTACGTGGTCCTGTACCGGTTCCTGGTGCGCGCGGGTGCCCACGCGCTCCCGGCGTTCGTCGCGACCGTGGCCGCCGCTGCCACCGCCGCGTCCCACTGGCTCGCGCGCCCGCACCTCCTGACCGTCCTCCTGCTCGTGGTCTGGACGACAACGATCGAGGCCGTCGTGGACGGACGGCGAGCGAAGCGGCTGCTCCTATTCCTTCCGATCCTCATGGCGCTTTGGGTCAACCTCCACGGAGGGTTCCTGATCGGGTTCGTGGTCTTGGGATGCTATCTCGTCGGAGACCTCTTCCGGGCGCGAGCCTCCGTCGGCCCGCTGCTCGCCGCCGCGGCGGCATCGGCGATCGCCACGCTCGCCAACCCGTACGGCTACAGGCTCCCCCTGCACCTGCTGACGTACTTCGCGCGTCCGCGCGCCCAGCTCGCATCCAACGCGGAGTTCGCGCCGGCCACGCTCGCGGATCGGGCCGGGCTGGCCCTCGCCGGTTTCCTCGCGCTCTGCCTGCTCGCCGTCGCCTGTGCCTGGTGGATACGGCGGAGGCGAGGAGCCCTCTCCACGGCCGAAGACGCCGCGACCGGTGTCCACTCCGGAGCGCTCCTGTCCTTCCTCGCCACCGCGCTCATGGCGCTCCTGTCGATCCGTCACGCGGAGCTGGTGGGGGTCTTCGGGGCGATCCTCATCGCACGCTCTCTCTCCCGTGTGATCGACGTCTTCGTGTCGGAAGAGGACCGGCGCGAGTGGCGGCACCTCTCGCACCGCGAGGCCCGACATGGAGGCGCGATCTTCGCCGGAGCGCTCGTGGTGGTCGTCGCCCTCGCGGTCGCGGACGTTCCCCGGGGCGCGGGCTACGATCCGTCGCGCTTTCCGGTGGAGGCGGTGGAGGCGCTCGAGCGGGAGAGTGTCTCGCCGCGAGGGCCGGTCTTCTCCGCGGCGGTCTGGGGCGGCTACCTGGTCCTCGAGTGGCCACGCGCCAGGGTGTACGTCGACGGCCGCACGGACATGTACGGGGACGAGTTCATGGACCGGTACGCCACGATCTACCTCGCGCGGCCGGGATGGGGGAGAGCGCTCGAGGCCGCCGGCGTCCGGTGGGCGATCCTTCCCGTCGACGCCCCGCTCGCGCGCGCGATGGAGGAAGACGGCACCTGGACTCTCTGGCGCGCCGACGACACCGCCGTCGTGTTCCGCCGCTGAGGATCGATCAGGGGAAAACGCCCAGCTCGAGGTACGCAGCTCCCACCTTCTGGATGGCCGAGACATAGGCCGCCGTCCGCATGTCGCGCACGTCCCGGATCCTCTCCCGGATCTCCCAGATCTCGTGAAAGGCCGTGATCATGGTCTCCTCGAGGCCGGAGTTCACCAGATCCTCCTCGTCGATCCCGCGGAGGAGGTTCTGGCGAACGCTGTCCGGGAACTGGCGCTTCACCAGGTCCTCGGTGGAGCGCACCAGGGTCGTGCGCTGGACCTCGTCCAGGCGCTTCTCCAGCCGGCCGTAGCGCATGTGCGAGATGTTCTTCGTCCACTCGAAGTAGGACACGGTCACGCCCCCCGCGTTCAGATAGATGTCGGGGAGGATCAGGACGCCCCTCCGCCTGAGGTACTCCTCCGCGAGGGGGGTCGTCGGGCCGTTGGCGGCCTCGGCGAGGAGCCGACAGCGCACCCTCCGCATGTTGGCGGTCGTGATCTGGTTCTCGAGGGCGGCGGGGATGAGGACGTCGCAGGGGACCTCCAGGCTGTCTCCCGGGTGCGGGAGGGTCTTCGCGCCGGGGAAGTCCCGGATCGACCCGGTCCGCACGCGATGCTCCTGCAGTGCGTTGACGTCGAGCCCCTCGGGATTCGAGACCGTGCCGTCCCACTCGCCGATGGCGACGATCCGGGCGCCGTCCTCGTCGTGCAGGATCTTGGCGACGTGGTAGCCCACGTTGCCGAACCCCTGGACCGCGACCCGCTTCCCTTCCAGGCTCCCGGACAGTCGGATCTTCTTCAGGACCGCGGGCTGGCGGAACACCTCGCGCAGCGCGAACACGATCCCTCGTCCCGTGGCCTCCTTCCGCCCGCGGATGCCGCCCTGGGAGACGGGCTTGCCGGTCACGCAGGCCATGTTGTCGAGCTGGCCCGGGTGGAACGCGTCGTAGGTGTCGGCGATCCACGCCATCTCGCGCTCGCCCGTCCCGTAGTCCGGAGCCGGGACGTTGATTCCCGGCCCGATGAAGTTCTTCGCGATCAGCTCCGCCGTGAAGCGGCGCGTGATCCTCTCGAGCTGCTCGGGCGCGTACTCGCGCGGACGGAGCCGGATCCCTCCCTTCGAGCCTCCGAACGGGACGTTGGCGATGGCGCACTTGTAGGTCATGAGGGCGGCCAGCGCCATGATCTCGTCCTGGTTCACCATCCGGCTGTAGCGGATCCCGCCCTTGAGAGGCTTGCGGTGGTGACTGTGCTCCGCGCGCCAGCCCTGGAAGATCACGTACCGGTCCCCGATCTTCACCGGGAACTGCACCTGATAGACGTTGTTGCAGACCTTGATCTGCTCGAGGAGCCCTTCGGGAAGCTTGACGAACCGTGCGGCGCGGTCGAACTGCTGGGAGACGATGTTGTTGAGGTTGAGATCCTCGGCCCGGGTCTTCTTCGCAGGCGTTCTTGCAGGCTTCTTGGCCAAGTCGACACCTCCAGGGGTTCGGGACAGGCGCACGAGCGCCCGATTCTAGACAGGGTGGTCGTGGGGTGTCAAAAGAAGTTCGCGTCTCGAACCCTCCTCCGACAATAATGGGCGGCGTGATCCTCGCGGGGGACGTCGGCGGCACCAAGACGCTCTTGGGGCTCTTCACGCGCGTACGCGGGAGGCTCCGCGCGGTCGTCGAGCGCTCGTTTCCCAGCCAGGAGAGCCCCTCTCTCGAGGCGATGGTCCGGACGTTTCTGACCCCCCGGGGCTCTCCCGTCCACGCCTCGGCCTTCGGGATCGCGGGGCCGGTCGTCCTGGGCAAGAGCGATCGCGTGAACCTGCCGTGGCGCGTCTGGGACCGAAGGCTCGGGCGCGTGCTGGGGCTCGATCACGTCCGCGTGATCAACGATCTCGAGGCCACCGCGTGGGGGGTCGGGGAGCTGTCGCCGCGGAAGACCGCGAGCCTCACGCCCGGGGTGCGACCCTCCCCGGGAAACGCCGCCCTGATCGCCGCGGGGACCGGGCTCGGCATGGCGATCCTCGTCTGGGACGGCGAGCGACACCGCCCGTCGGCGAGCGAAGGGGGACACCAGGGGTTCGCCCCCCGCGACGGGCAGCAGGCGGAGCTGCTGGAGTACCTGCGCGAGCGCCACGGGCGTGTGAGCATCGAGCGCGTCGTGTCGGGACCCGGCATCTCCGCGATCTACCGGTTCCTCCTCGCCTCGGGGAAAGGCGTGGAATCGGACGCCATGAAGCGGCGCCTCGAGGATGGAGACTCGAACGCCGCCGTCACCGACGCTGCGATGTCGGGCGAGGACGGGGTCGCCGGCCGGGCGCTCGACCTGTTCGTATCGATCTACGGCGCCGCGGCCGGCGATCTGGCGCTCCTCGCGCGCGCGACCGCGGGGGTCTACGTGGGAGGCGGCATCGCGCCGCGGATCCTCCAGCGGCTCCGCTCCGGAGCGTTTATCCGATCGTTTCGCGACAAGGGGCGCCTGGCGCCGTTTCTCGAGCGGATCCCCGTCCGCGTGATCCTCGAGCCGAAGACGGCCCTGATCGGCGCCGCGGCGTGCGCCGCGCGCGCGCCGAGATCCCGCCGTAAACCCCACGAGAGGTGATGGGATGAGCAAGTCGGTCGACCCGGTCCTCGGCAACGAGATCGTCAACACCATCAAGTTCCTCGCCGTGGACGCGGTCGAGCGAGCGAATTCCGGTCATCCCGGGATGCCCATGGGTGCGGCCGACATGGCGTTCGTCCTGTGGAGCCGCTTCCTCCGGTACGATCCCGCGTTTCCCCTCTGGCCCGACCGCGACCGCTTCGTGCTCTCCGCGGGTCACGGGTGCATGCTCCTCTACGCCCTCCTGCACCTCGCGGGCTACGATCTGCCTGCGTCTCAGATCCGATCGTTCCGGCAGTGGGGGAGCAAAACACCAGGCCACCCGGAATTCGGGCACACCGCCGGTGTCGAGGCGACGACCGGTCCCCTGGGCCAGGGGATCGGCAACGCCGTCGGCATGGCGCTGGCCTCGCGCATGATGGCGGCGCGCTTCAACGGAGAGGATTTCCGGCCGATCTCCCACCGCGTCTTCGTGCTCGCGAGCGACGGCGACCTCATGGAGGGGGTGAGCGGCGAGGCGTCGTCCCTGGCCGGTCATCTGAAGCTCTCGAACCTGATCGTGCTCTACGACGACAACCACATCAGCATCGAAGGGGACACCGCGCTCGCGTACTCCGAAGACGTCGGACGGCGCTACGAAGGATACCGCTGGCACGTGCAGCGTGTGGACGGCCACGATGCGCAGGCGATCGCCGACGCACTCGAGGCCGCGGTCGCCGAGGAGGCGCGCCCCTCGATCCTCGTGTGCCGGACCCACATCGCCCGCGGCGCGCCCCACAAGGAGGACTCGGCGGAGGCCCACGGCGCACCTCTGGGGAAAGAAGAGGTGCGGGCCACGAAGGAGAGGGCGGGATGGCCCGTCGAGCCCACGTTCCGGATCCCCGACACCGTCCGCGCCTTCTTCAAGGCGAGGGCGGACGAGGGGGCCGCGCTCAGGACAGCGTGGGAGAAAAGGCTCGAGGGCTGGCGCGCCGCCAATCCCGAGAAAGCCCTGGCGTGGGATGCGATCTGGAACCGCACCGTCCCCAAGGAGATCACCCGGAAGCTCCTCGAATCCGCGCCCGCCGGCGCCGCCGCCACGCGCGAGCACGGGAACGCGGTCCTCCAGAAGGCCGCCGAGATGGTGCCCGCGCTCGTCGGAGGCTCCGCGGACCTCGCTCCGTCCACGAAGACTCTCATCCGAGGCTCTCCGTCGGTGGGACCGGGAGAGTACCTGGGGCGCAATTTCCACTTCGGCGTCCGCGAGCACGCCATGGGCGCGATCCTGAACGGCTTCGCGTACCACGGCGGCTTCCGCCCGTACGGCTCCACGTTCCTCGTCTTCTCCGACTACATGAGGCCGTCGATCCGCCTCGCGGCGCTCTCGAGGCTCCCCGTCATCTACGTCTTCACCCACGAATCGATCTTCGTGGGGGAGGACGGGCCCACCCATCAGCCGATCGAGCACGCGGCCGCGCTCCGGCTGATCCCGAACCTCCGGGTGTTCCGTCCCGCCGACGGGCTCGAGACGGCGCTCGCGTGGGGGATGGCGCTGGAGCGCTCCGACGGTCCCACCGCGATCCTGCTCACGCGGCAGAAGCTCCCGCCCATCGAGCGCGAGGCGAAGGGCGACCTCGCCGACCCGCGAAGGGGCGCGTACCTCGTCGCGGGAAGCGGGCGGCCCGATGCAATCGTCGTCGCGACCGGCTCCGAGGTCCACCTGGCCGTCGCCGCCCGCACGGCGCTTCAAGGCGAGGGGAAGAATCTCCACGTCGTGTCCGCCCCGTGCCTCGAGATCTTCTGGGAGCAGGATCCGTCCTATCGCGATCGCCTCTTTCCCCACGGCGTCCCCGTCGCCACCGTGGAGGCGGGTCGCA
>Ga0247727_10007699_pt1 | contig 20374 bp, 15 predicted proteins | sample WisWelCaveWW1625_FD_202498 | JGI IMG/M metagenome (GOLD analysis project Ga0247727, IMG submission 202498) | Biofilm microbial communities from Wishing Well Cave, Virginia, United States - WW16-25 | ecosystem: Environmental > Aquatic > Deep subsurface > Groundwater > Cave microbial mat | place... | reverse complement strand
AATGTTTTGGACGGTCGAAGGCGCCAACCGAATCATCGCTCTTCGCTGCTGCCGCCTCAGCGGCGAATTCGAAGACTTCTGGGAGGCCCAGGCGGCCTAGCCATCATTTTCAAGACGCGCACCCAATTGACAAGCACCTTTGTCATTCCGAGCGTAGCGAGGAATCTGCTTTATGCGGTCGCGACCAGCAGATCCCTCGCTTGGCTCCGGATGACAGCGCTCCTCACCCCGCCAGGGCCCGCAGCGCCTCCCGGGCTCGCTTCATCGGCGCCGGCTCCGGGTCGCCCGAGCCCTTGAGGTAATAAGGCGCCGCCGCCAGCACATGCGGCTGCCAGTCAGGGCTGACCAGCGGGAGATCCTCGATGAGCGCCGCCAGATACTTGTAGTAGTGAACTTCATTGGCCCGGGCGGCGGTGAAGCGCAGCGCGGCGCTCAGGAAGGCCTGCCGGGCGGCCAGATCCCGCCCCCACCCAAAGACCCGGGCGGCGGCGGCCTGGGGCTTGGAAGGAATCTCGGCGAAGGTGGCCTCCAGAGCGCGCTCCAGCGGCGCGGTTTCCGATCCCGGCTCCATCTCGGTGATCGGAAACGCCCGCAGGTTCTCCTCCCGCGCCCCGGCGAAGGCCCGGAACTGGCCCATCCAGCCGGCTGCCTGCAACAGCAGCAGGAACCGGTCCTGGGGGTCGCTGGCGGCGATATAAGAATGATGCAACCCATTCGCCGAGGTGACGGCGTGGATGGCGACCAGCGCGGCTCCGGCGCGGGCCCGCATGCGCAGCTCGGCGGCTGCCAGGTGCACGGCGTCCCAGACGGCGGCGGCGTTGGCCTGGCCTTTCAACAGCCGGGCGGCCACGTCGGCACAGGCTTCCTCGGGGGTTGCTTCCCGGATGGCCCGGAGCATGCCCCGGGTCGCTTCCGGATCCGCCTGGTGGCCGACCCAGCTATCGGGCAGTCGCGCAAAACTCTCGCGCAGGCGCTTGAGGTTGCCGCCCCAGCATTGATCGTCCAGAGCGTAGCCGTTGACCTGCTGCTGGCGGCCGAAATCGAGCAGCGCCAGCACCAGTGAACGAAGCACCGGCTCGGCGTGCTGCCAGCCGATGGCATGCAGGGTTTGCGAGGCGTTGGCGACGAAGATGGCCTTGTGGCCGATGTTGCGGTAGTCGCGAGCCCCGTACCGCCACAGCAGGCCGAAGGCCTCCGGGGCGCTGCGGTGACGAGCCAGCGCCACCACCGCCCGCTCGGCGCGCTCGGCGTCCCAGGCTTCCATCGCGGCCGAAAACTCCGCCGCCGCCCGGCCACCGGCGGGAAGAGATCCCTGGAGGGGCCGCATGGTGTAGTCCCCGGAGGCCTGCTTGGCGTCCCGCTCCTGGGCGGCCTTGAAGTTGTCGAGGGCATAGAAAAGCGGCAGCAGGCGCGAGTCGGCCGGCGCCTCCAGGCTCAGCAGGTGCGCCGAGTGGATCACGAAGACCGAGTGGAGCGCAAACCCCGGCGGCCGGGGGTTGATATTGCGAATACCCGCCAGGAACAGCGCCCCCAGAAACTGCCGGTAGGAGACGCCGCGCCGCAGCTCGCCGACCGCCATCTCGGCGCACCGCTCGCGGGGCGTCGTCTCGATCAGCCCCACCAGCGGCTCGATCTCGGGCCGAAACCTCAGTATCTCGGGTGTGACCTGGGCCTCGGCGCGGCTAAGCAGCAGCGGCGCGCCAAGCAGGCCGTGGAAGATATCGCGGCGTGAAACCGGCGTCCCTCTGGATCCCATGGCGCCCTCCTTGGGGGAATGATAGCAAACCAGGATCGTGGAGCGTAGATCGTAGATCGGGGGACCGCCCTGGGCCGCAGCCGGGGGCGCCCTCTGGGCCCTGGTCGGCTTGGCCGGGTTACGGAAAAGCCCGGAAAAGGCTGGCCAGGGGGCCAGCCGCGGCGCGGGGGCGCCGCCCCACATCGTGGCCACCATTCGACAATGGCAAACTATCCGGCATTAGGCACTCCTGCCCCCGCTCCCTGAGGCCGGAGCCTCGCTAGCGCTCCATCCGCGCCACCCGCTGCTCCAGCGCCTGCACCCGCCCTTCCAACACACTAGGCGCGCCGGCTCTGGCTTCCAGGCGCTCCAGGCGGCTCTCGATCCGGTCCAGCTTTGTCTCCAGCGCCGGACTGCCGCCCGGAAGCTGGTGCGAAACGGCCGCCAGGCGTCGTTCGAGCGCCTCGACCCGCTTTTGCAGGGCCGCCAGCTGCTTGGCGGCATCATCGGGCGCCGTCTGCGCCGCCAGCAGGGCCAGCGCTGCAAGCAGCAGGAACAGTCTCGTCATACAGCCTCCTTATAAAAGTGGTGGGCGTTGGCGAACTCCCGCAATTGTCATCCCTCGCTAGCCAGGTCCGGCCAAATAGTCGCTTCACCGGCAGGCTCATCCTATAACCGTTCGGGATCGGACGCAATGGACTTAGTCCGAACGGCGAACAGGTGTCCCGCTGACCAGGTCCGGAAGGCGCCGAGGCGCTGAGCAGCGATCTGCATGCAATGCCTTCAATGCCTATAATGTACACGGGAGGCTTTCGATGGCTCAATTGACCGTCCGCAACATTCCAGACGAGATCGTGCGGGCATTGAGGGTAAGAGCGGCGCGCCATGGCCGGTCCGCTGAAGCGGAACACCGGCTGATCCTCGCCGAAACCCTGCGAAGCGAAACAGCTGACTTTTGGGCTCGGGCCGACATGTGTCGGGATAGGTCCGGCAAACAACCATCCGACAGCGGCGCGTTACAACGCGAAATGAGAGACCAGCGGTGATGGAAGCGGCCATTGTAGACGCGAGCGTCGCGATCAAATGGGTCGTAAACGAGTCCGGGAGCGACCGGGCCCGGCTGCTCTCGGAAACGAAGCTGGAAGCGCCGGATCTGCTGCCAATCGAATGTGCGAACATACTCTGGAAGAAAGTCCGGATCCGGGATCTCACGCGAGAGGAAGCCTCCACTCGGTTGGAACTGCTCCTTCGGGCGCCCGTATCGCTGGCGGGGAGCCGCCACCTCCTGGATTCAGCCCTTGGGCTGTCACTGGATTTGCTGGCAGAAGGGTTCGAAAAGTGTCCACGACACCCCGCCAGTTGGGTGCGCGACATGAAAGTGGCGGCAACCGCCGGCCCCGCGATTGTCATCCCGAGCACAGCGAGGGATCTGCTGTTACGGCCGGGCGAGAAGCAGATCCCGCGCTACGCTCGAGATGACACAGGCACCGACTCCGCCTCCCAGCGTAGCAGTACGCCCGGTCAGGCGCGAGAAATCGGGCGGCTGCGACTGGCCCATCACTCTTGTGTCGCACACCCCGCCAGTTGTGCCGCAATCGCCGCTTTGTCTCCAGCGCCGGACTGCCGCCGGGAAGCTGGGGCGGAACGGCCGCCAGGCGTCGTTCGAGCGCCTCGACCCGCTTTTGCAGGGCCGCCAGCTGCTTGGCGGCGTCATCGGGCGCCGTCTGCGCCGCCAGCAGGGCCAGCGCTGCCAGCAGCAGGAACAGTCTCGTCATACAGCCTCCTCAAGGCGCCAGGCTCATGCGGCGGAGCAGATCCCGATAACGCGGGTCATCGCGCAGACCGTCAAACCGAGGATCGAACTTCAGCCAGCAAAGCCAGGTGGAGCGATCCTCGTAAGCCCTTTCGAGCCATTCAAAGGCCCCCTCCCTGTCGCCGAGGCCCGCATAAATCAGGGCCACTTCGAAGGGTGGAACGTACTGGCGCCGGGACACTTCTCTCAGCTCGGCCAACGCCTTCCGCGCTTCGCCGCCTCTTCCGGCAACGGAATAGGCGTGACCGAGCGCCCCCAGCCAGACACCGACCTCCCCTGAGAGTTTCAATCCCGTTCGGAATTCTTCGATGGCTTCGGCGTACCTTCCCTTTTGCTCGTAAGCGATTCCGAGGTCCCAGTGAGCTCTGGGGAAACTCGGGTCGATCTCGATGGTCCTTCGCAGTTGCCCTATGCCCTCGTCATACTGGCGGGAAAAGCAGAAGCTCCATCCCAAAAGTGTGTTGATGATAAGCGAAAGCGGCTCCAGCTCCAACGCACGCTGAAGCTGCGTCCTGGCTGTTTCCAGCTGCCCCATGGTGTGAAGATAAACCCCGTACCAGACGCGAGCCGTCGCATAGTTAGGGTTGAGCTGCACCGCTCGTTGAAACTCCCGCCCCGCTCCGGACCAGTCCCATTGCTGCAACTGGATCCAGGCCAGAGAGGCGTGTGGCTCGGCCAGAGTGTCGTCGATCCTCAGGGCCTGCTCCGCGGCCTGCCTTCCGCGGGGCAACGCCTCCCGCGGCGACAACACGCTGTAGAAGCCGTAGACGCCGTAACAGTCGGCCAAACCGGCCCACGCCAGAGCGTAGCCCGGGTCCTTTTCGATCGCTTGCTGGAAGTGCTCCACGGCGCGCTGCAGTCTCTCGGCGGTCCGCCGATTCCAGTAGTAACGCCCTCTCAGATATAGTTGATAGGCTTCGGCGTTCTCGGTGTACCGCCGCGACAGGCGCTTCTCCTGTTCGGCCGTCGGCCGCTGCCCCAGTCTTTCCGAGACCGTTTTGGCGATCTGCTCCTGGAGAGCCATGAGGTCGGTGAGAGCGCCGGCGTACTGTCGCCCCCAGAGCTGCGAGTCTGCGGCCAGGTCCACGAGTTCCACCTGAAGCTCCAGGCTCCCGCCCCGTTGCGCCACGCGGCCCGTCAGCGCCGCGCGCACGTTGAGTTCGCGGCGGACCCTTTGCAGGTCCATCTCTTTGCCCTTGTAGCGGAACACCGTGCTCCGCGGCACCACCCGCAGCCCGGGCAATTGCGACAGGCTGTTGATCAGGCTCTCGGTCAGCCCGTCGCTCAAGTACTCGGTCTCGCCGGCGGCGCCGGCAAACGGCAGAATGGCGATGGAATCAATGGCCCGGCGAGGCCACCACAGCCAGCCGATGGCGGCGGCCAGCGCCAGCACCAGGCTGGCCGCCGCTGCCATGCGAGCGGCGCCCCGGACCGGAATCCGCCGGCGGGAGGGCGCCAGCCTTCTCAGCGCGAACGCCAGGTCCCCAGCCGACTGAAACCGCTGCCCGGCGTTCTTCTCCAGGCACCGGGCCACCAGACGTTGGAGCTCCTCCGACGCCCCGGCCGGCGGTGGGGCGTCGCTGTTCAGAATCGCCGCCATCGTCTCGGCCATGGTCTGGCGCCGGAAGGGACCCGTCCCGGCCACCATCTCGTAGATCACACAGCCGAGCGAGAAGATGTCGCTGGCAGCTTCGGCCTTCTCGCAGCGCACTTGCTCCGGCGACATATACCCGGCCGTCCCCATGACCGTGCCCGGCTGGGTGACGGTCTCGGCCTCCGGGCTGCTCTCCGCTTCTCGCCGCGCCAGGCCGAAGTCGAGGATCTTCACGCGGCCTTCGCCGGTGAGAAAGATGTTCTCCGGCTTGATGTCGCGGTGGATGACGCCTTTGGCGTGAGCGGCGGCGAGACCTTCGGCCACCGCGGCAGCGATCCCGAGCGCCTTCGAAGCCGGCATGGCGCCGCCGCCGAGCCGCTGGCGAAGCGTCTGGCCCTCCAGCAGCTCCGTTACCGCGTAGTGAATGCCCGCCTCCGACCCTATGTCGTACAGCGTCAGGATATTGGGGTGCGAGAGCGCGGCCACGGCTTTGGCTTCGCGCTCGAACCGCGCCAGCGCCTGGGCATCCGACGCCAGCCGCTCGGGCAGCACCTTCACCGCTACCTCGCGGTCCAGGCGCGTGTCCCGCGCTCGATAGACCTCCCCCATGCCGCCCGCCCCGAGCGGCGCCAGGATCTGGTAGGGACCCAGACGAGCGCCGGGCTGGAGATCGACGCCCGCTCCGCCGACGCCCATTCCGCTCTCGGCTTTGTCCAGTGGTTCTTCGAGCGCGATCGCGCCGCCGCGGAGAACTCCTTCCGCCGCGCCCTGGAGCTGAATCCCAACTCGACGGAAGCGCTCGATCAGTACTCTCACTACCTGCTCGACCGCGGCCGCCTGGAGGAAGCCCTGGAGATCACCCTTCGCGCCCAGCGTCTGGATCCGCTCTCGCCCGACGCCGGCCGCAACGTGGCGTTGGTCCACTTCCATGCCCGGCGTCCCGACCAAGCCATCGCGCAACTGCTCAAGGTCCTGGAGCGCAACCCGGACTACGAGCGCGCCTACAATACTCTCGGCCGCGCCTATCATTTCAAGGGCATGTGCGCCGAAGCCCTGGACGCCTTCGGCCGGATCCGGGTCTGGAACCGGGAGCCCCGGCATTCGTTCGTCGCTTTCGCACTGGCTCGCTGTGGCCAGCGCGACGAAGCCTTGCGCATCCTCTCGGATTGGGAGGAGCTGGCCCGCAGAACCGGCCGCGTCGTTCCAACCCACATGGCGCGCCTGTATGCAGCCGTCGGCGACAAACAGCGCGCCATCGACTGGCTGGAGAAGGCTCACGAGCAGCGGGCCTACTTCTCGCCGCTGACCGGCTTCGAGTGGGATCCGCTGCGGGACGAGCCGCGATTTCAGGCGCTGCGGAAAGAAATGCGGCTGATCGATTAGGCCGAAGCGGGCCAAAACTCGCACCGACCGTTCGGCGACGAGTGGCGGCGCGGCGGATCTGTGGCGAGGCGTCGACCGGAGGGTAGTTTATTCCGTCAGAAATAGAATTGGCTCCCCGAAAAGGACGGGGAAATAACTCCGAGCTCGGAGTTATTTCTGCGTCCGCCTGGGGGGGGGGGTAATTCCTCAGAACAGCACCTTCAACTGGAACCGCATGGTGCGAATGCCGCTGTCTGTGACATCGCGGTTGAGGAACCGGCCCGCGGGTGAATTCCTGACGTCGCGCGGCGGCGGGTTCACGAACTGCGGGTGGTTGAAGACGTTGAAGGCCTCCCAGCGGAACTCCAGCCTGGTCTTCTCCCGGACAGGGAAGGTCTTGAACAGGATCGCATCCCAGTTGTTGACGCCGCCGGCAAACTGCGTGTTGCGGCCCACGGTGGCGGGATTGGGCAGTCCCCGGCCTTCGAGGAAATAGACATCGCCGGGGGCGACGCAGGCGCCTGTATCGGGATTTCGATAGCCGGCCGGGCACGCCGGGGCCACGATGCCCCGCGTGTGGAGCGGCGCCCGCGGGTTGCCGATGTCCGGCCGGTCGGCGGCTATCCCGTCGTCGTTACGATCAAATCCGTTTAGAACCGAGTACGGCGCGCCCGATTGCAGTGTCGTGATCCCGGCAATCGACCAACCCCCGAGCATGCGGCTCCAGATCCCCTGCCGCGGCCCCGGAATATCCCACATGTAGACGAGCGTGAACCGGTGCTGTCGATGGAACTCGCTCAACCCGCGGTCGAGCCGCAGGCCCCCTTGGCTGATGGGAACCGAGGAGACCAGGCCGATCCGGCTGGTGCTATCGATGCTTCGCGACCAGGTATAGGAGCCGCGCAGCTCAAAACCGTTGTGGAAGCGCCGGTCCAGCCGCAATTGCAGCGCGTGGTAGGCCGAGTTTCCCTGGCTGGTCCGCACCCGCCGGACTCCGAATTCGGGATACAGGCGCCGGAGGGCGAACCGCGGGTTCAGGTCGGCGGAGGTATGCAGCTTATGACTGGCGGCCCCGACGTAGGAAACGTCCAGCAGCACGCGGTTCGGCAATTCCCGCTGCACCCCAAACGACCACCGCTCCGTGTAGGGATTCCGCAGATCCTTATCGAGGGCGTTCAGTTGCGCGTCCATCAGGCTGGGAGGGCGGGGCGTTGCCGGCAGCCTCGCGGAGAAGCCGGAGAGGCCGCGCCCGACGTTCGGCGCGGTCTCAAGGGTGTTCACGGCGTTGGGCGTATCCTGGGCCGCTGCGAAGGAATCGTTGTTGATGAACGTGTCGTAGCTGATCTGGAAGCCTCCGCGCCATACCGTCTTGCCGTTGCCGAAGAGTTTTCCGAGGAGCCCCTGATGGTAAGCCGGCAACCAGGCCAATCCGAAGGCCGGACCGAAGTTGTTGTCGTCGCGATTCACCTTCCGCGGCACAAGAAAATCCGCCGGGTCGAACCCGGTGAACGCCGGAAACTGCAAGGCGCTGTTGGCCGGCTGGCCGAAATTCTCATAGCGCAGGCCCATGGTGAGGGTGAGAGTGGCCGTCGCCTTCCAGGCATCCTCGAAGAAGTAGGAATGGCGAAACATGCGCGGGTAAATGAAAGGGCGGCCAAAGATTCTTTGCGCTTGGCCGGAAGGGCCGCTGAAATCGTCGAGGTAGTTGGCGAACGCCGAGAACTCGCCCCCGGCTCGGTAGGTGAGGCTGCCTCGCGCGTCGAAGGCCGACGCCAGTTTCACTCGTTGCTCCAAAAAGTCGAGGCCGTACCTGAACGTATGCCGGCCTCTCAGCTTCGACTGCGTCTGCTGAAGCACCCAGTTGTTCTGAACGGCCGCTGACAAACTGCCCAGGCCGGGCGAATCGACCGGCGCCATGTTGAGGCCCGACACGGTTTCCGCCGCCGCCTCGGATCGGGCCGAGATGCCCGGGTTGTTGGTGCGGAAGCGCGAGAATGCCAGGCGGAGCTCGTTCGTCCAGGTTGGACTGAAGGTGAAGCTGTCGGCGAGCAGGTAATTCTGGTCCCGGCGATCTCGTTCGGTGAAGTAACCGGGAAAGGGGCTGGTGGCGGGGTCGTCGAGATTCGAGTAGTAGACGGCCCGAAACGACAGCCGGTGGGCCTGCGAGAGACTGTGGTCTAGCCGCATGAGCCATTGCGGGTTTCCCTCGCTCCGCGGAATCGTTAGGTTCGCTGCTCCGAACTGGATGCTGCCGCGTCCCAGCCCCAGCTCCTGCGCGAAGGGGTTCGCGGAACCGCGCAGATCGCCCATTCCGTTCAGGTAGAGGTCGAGCCGGGGGTTGGAGGGAAAAAGCGCCCGCAGCCGGTCCACCGCCTCCGCGGTCGGAAGGCGATAGGTGAAGCCGGCGGTGGATCGCCTGGTGTCCTGCTGAAATCCGCCGAAGAAAAACGTCTTGTTCCTGCGAATCGGACCGCCCAGGGTGAAGCCATAGATGTTGTGGGCGAAAACATCCTGGGGTGCCTGGTTGAGCCGGTCGAGGTTGGAGACCGATTCAAAGCGCTGCGACCGGTACTGCCAGGACGCGGCGCCGTGGTATTGGTTCGTGCCGGAGCGGGTGATCACGTTGAAGATCCCGCCGCCGGACCGCCCGAACTCGACGCTGAAGTTGCTGGTCTGGGCGGAGAGAACTTCCACCGCATCGGTCATGGTCACCGGCTGATTGGGCCCGCCCAGAGCGTTGTTATTGTTCTCCACGCCGTCCAAAAGAAAATTGTTTGCCCGCGGGCGCTGGCCGTTGACGGAAAATGCCACAGTGTCGTCCCTTGTGCCTGCGGCGGTGCCATTGGGCAGGATCACTCCAGGAAAGGTAGCGGCCAAGGTGAGCGCGTTGCGTCGCGCCAGCGGCAAGCGGGCGACTTCCTGGTGGTGGAAACTGCCGCCGCGCAGCGGGGCGTCTTTCACCAGCAGCTCGGCGGTCTCCGTGTACACGGTGACCTTCTCGCCCACCACGCCCAGCTCCAGCACGACATCGATGGTGGTGGCCCGATTGGGTTCCACGAGGAACCCCTTGCTCACAAAATCTCGAAACCCGGTCAACGTGACGCTCAGGTCGTAGACGCCGAGGTCGACGGCATCGAAGCGATAGATGCCGGCGTCGTTGGTGGCGGTGGAACGCGCGACGCCGGTGGCGGTGTGGGTGAGGGTCGCCCTGGCTCCGGGCGCCACCGCGCCGGAACTGTCCGCCACGGTCCCGGCCACCGTGCCGCGGCTGGTTTGCGCCAGAGCGGGTAGGACCGCCACGGCCGCCAACAACCACCTCCGGAGCTGGGCCATGTTCGCCTCCTGCCACCGAGCATAATGAGGCGGCGACGCCGTTACCAATGAAACAATGCTAAAATCTTTCTGAAATTCCCCTGGCACCGGCCTTGAGGCGACTATGGGCCAAGAAACGAAGCTGTCTTACGCTTTCGGCCCCTTCCGACTGGACCCCGTCGAGCGCCTGCTGCTGCGGGATGGGGAGCCAGTACGGCTGACCCTGAAAGCCTTCGACGTCCTCCTGCACCTGGTCCAGAACCCCGGCCGGCTCAACCAGAAGGGCGCGCTGATGGCCAGCGTCTGGCCCGACGTGGCCGTCGAAGAGAATACGCTGCTGCAGAACATCTCCACGCTGCGGAAAGCTCTCGGGGACGACCTGAACGGGAACCGGTACATTGAGACGGCCCCCAGGTTGGGGTACCGCGTTGTCGCTCCTGTAAGCAAGGAGGGCAAGGTCCCGCGCTCCTCGCGACTCCTGGCAGCGGCGGCCGTCCTGGTTTTGCTGGCGGCAACGGCGGCGTACCTGTGGGTGTCGCGCACCAGAGCGGTTCGCTCGGTGGCGGTACTGCCGTTCCACACCCTGGGCCCGCCCGGAGAAGGCGACGAGACGCTGGGGCTGGGGATGGCGGATGCGCTCATCACCAGGCTCAGCGGACTGCCGGGAATCGTCGTTCTTCCCGCCAGCTCTACGTTGAAATACAAGGGCCCCGCTTACGACCCTCTGGCAGCGGGCAAGGAACTCGGGACGGATGCGGTGCTGGACGTCAACATCCACAAGTCCGACGGCCGACTGCGGGTCACAGCCCGGTTGCTGCGAGTGCGGGATCGCGCCTCGCTTTGGGCCGAAAGCTTCGATGCTCCGTTCACCGATGTCTTCTCGATCGAAGACTCCATCGCCTCACAGGTCTCTCGCGCGCTGGCTCTGAAGTTAACACCCGGGGACCGGAGGCGCCTGGCGAAGCGGCACACCGACAACGCCGAGGCGTACGAACTCTATCTGAGAGGCCGAGTCCACTTGTGGGACCGAAACACGCCGCAGGGGGTGGATGAGGCGATCCAGTACTTCGAGCGCGCGCTCGCCAATGACCCCAATTACGCACGGGCCTGGGCCGGCCTGGCCGACTGTTACAGCTTTGGCTACTTTATGGGGTCGCGCCGGCCGCTGTCGGAAGTCATCCCCAAAGCCAAAGCGGCAGCCAGGAGGGCTCTGGAAATCGACGAGCAACTGGCCGAGGCTCACCTGGCTATGGCTGTGCTGCTGTATCGGTACGACTGGGATTGGCCGGCCGCCGAGAAAGAGTTCCGCCGCGCGCTTGAACTCGATCCGAACGACGCCCTGGCTCACGTCCAGTATGCCTGGCTTCTGGTCTCGATGCAGCGGGCCGAACAAGCCCTGACGCACATAGCGCGCGCGCGGGAGCTGGAACCACGGGCGCCTTTTATTCAAGCGGTTTCCGGATGGATTCTTTTCAGGCTGCGCCGGCCGGAGGAAGCGATGGAGCAGGCTCGCAGGGCCCTCGATCTGGACCGCAGCTTTGCGTTGGCCCAGGACCTCCTGGCCGCGGCGTATCGCCAGAAGGGCATGCTTGACGAAGCGCTAGAGGAATAGTTCAAGTTGAGTGCTATTCGAGGAACACCCCCGGAAAAGATCACGCAGCTTCGCGAGGCGTACCGCATGTCGGGCCTGCCTGGCTACTGGCGCAAGCAACTCGAGTTTGCTGAGCGACCCGACGCGAGAGCTGTTCTGTACGCACGGCTTGGCGAAACGGACAGGGCGCTCGAATGGCTCGAAAAGGCCTACCAGGAGCGAAGCCCCACGATGGTCCGCCTCGGCGTCGACCAAGTCTGGGATTCGCTCCGCTCCGACCCGCGCTTCCAGGACCTGCTGAGGAGAGTGGGCCTCCGGACCGACATTCCACTATAGGATTGCCTCCTCAGGTAGGACACGTTTCCGAACTATGCCCTTGAAACCCAACTTCCGAGTCACCGACCATCCGGGCGGAACTGCTGCCATTGGGGCACGCAGCGTCGATTCTTAAATCCGGCGCCACAGGAGCTTCGCTACAATGAATGGATGCCGGTATCCCAACTCGACTTCGGATATCCCCTGACTTGGCCGTCGGCCATGGACTGTATGCGTACTGCATCTGGTCTTAGACCGCCGGGTACGCCTCGACTCTGCTCGGCAGAGGGGATGGACGCTTCCTGGAATATATTCCTTCTCTGGACTTCTGCGACGCTACCGTTTTTACGCTCGCTGATTTCACCGGCGACGGCAAGCTGGATGTGGCCGTTGCCGACCAGAGTTCGAACCGGATCCACGTGCTTCTGCACAACGGCGCCGAAGCGGCGCCGAAATGGAATTCCAAAACGAGGGAGCGGTGAGCGCCGCTTTCCGCTAGGATTTCGGGTCGTGGGCGTTGATGAAATTCACCAGCGAGGTGACGTAGAGATCGGGGATGTAGCCGGCCATGATCGCGGTGAGGTGCGATTTGCCGGGCAGCACGACGTTGGTGAAATACCGGGCTTCGCGCCACAGCCGATGCGTCCGCGCATAGGGCCGGTCAAACTCGCCGTTGATGGCAAGCAGCGGGATGTTCAACCGGGTGAGATCAAGCGGCGGGCCCGTGGGCCGGGCAGCGGCCGCCCCAGCGCCGGGGCGAGGCGGCCGGGGGGTATCGGCCAGCTTTTCCGCCTCCTCCCGGCTCATTCCGTTATCCATGGCATGCCGGATTCGCAGCACGCGCGCGGCGACGTCCTCCTGCGGATCGCGCCCCTGCTTGTCCGGCGGCACCTTGGACTGCCACTCCGGATCGGCTTCCGGAATGCCCGATCCGCCGAAACTCGCGGTGATGAAACGATCCGGAATCAGCGCCAGAAGTCGCCCCACGATGGCTCCGCCCATGGAGTAGCCGTGAAAGTGCGCTTTGGAAATCTTGAGATGATCGATCAGTTCGATCACGTCCTCGGCCTTCCCTGGCCCGTTCAACTGGGGCTTGTCGCTCAGGCCGTGATTGCGGCAGTCGATCGCCACCACCCTCTGGTTTTTCGCCAGCGCTTGGGCGATCCCGTTGCGGAACCAGTTGCCATAGGCGCTGCCGGTGTAGCCGTGAATCAGAATCACCGGCGTCCCGCGCCCCTGCATCAGGTAGTGAATCTTCAACCCATCGGAGGTCTTGAAGAAGCCGTCCTCGGGCTTGTCTTCCGGCAAGGCCCAGGCCGCGCCCGCAATCAGAAACAGGCACAGCCCCATTGAGAAAACCGTTCGTCGTTTCATTTCCTCTCCTTATCTCATGTGCGATTGGATCCAGTCGAGGTGACGATGCATGATGTCGAGTGTGAACTTCGGCTCATCGGGACCGTGCGGCATGCGCGGATAGACGACCATCTTGGTTTCCACGCCGAGCCGCTTCAGCGCCCGGTAAAACTCCCAGCCTTGCGCGACGGGGACGCGCTCATCTCGCTCCCCATGCAGGATCAGGGTCGGCGTGCGGACGTTTTTCACGTAATAGAGCGGCGAGTGATCGCGATAGCCGGCGAAGTTTTCCCAGGGCGGCCCCAGAAACCAGTCCGGGAGGAACTGGGGCACGTCGCTGGTCCCGGCCATGCTCCAGAGATTGGCGATGCCCGCGCCCATCACGGCAGCTTTGAATCGATGCGTCTGGGTGACGGTCCAGGCGGTCATGAATCCGCCGTAGCTCCATCCGGTAACTGCCAGGCGCTCGGGGTCTGCAATCCCCAGGCTGATGACGCGGTCCACTCCGGCCATCAGGTCCTGAAAGTCGCCGCCGCCCCAGTCGTTGATATTGGCAAATCGAAACTTTCGCCCATAGCCGGAGGAACCGCGAGGATTGGGCCGCAGGACGGCAAAGCCACGCGCCTGAAACGATGCTTCTGAGAAGACCCCGGCCCGCCCGGAAAAGGTCTCCGTGAACTGCGCCGCCGGCCCGCCATGGACGTTCAGCACGAGCGGGTATTTTTGACCCGCCTGGTATCCTGGCGGCAGCGAGAGCAATCCTTCCACCTCCAGGCCGTCCGGCGAGCGCCATCGGATCCGGCGGGTCTCACCGTGTGCCGGGCGAGGCAGGTCCTGGTTCGCGCGGCTCACGCGCACCGGCGAACCGCGGCCGGCCGCCTCCATCACGTACGCCTCCGGCGGATCCGACGAGCTCTCCATCGCCATCGCGATCCGCTGGCCGGCGACCGAAATCGACACGCCGGACAAGGTAATCCCGCTCAGGGTGCCTTGGGGCGGAGCGAACAACAGCTCAGCGGGACCATCGAGCGGCATGCCGTACACGACCGCGCGCGGTCCTTGCATCTCGGCCAGGATCAATCGCCTGGAATCGGTGGTCCACCCGGCCAGTTGCGGCCATTCATCCGCCGTTGCGTCAAGCTCGCGCTCCTGGCCGGTGGCGCGAGACCGAAGCACGATGCGGTAGGCCCGCGGCGTCATCGGCGGCTCGCCTGTCTTCAAGTAGGCGAGCCAGCGGCCGTCGGGAGAGTAGAGCGGCTGGAACTCGGCGCGCGCGGTGCTGGCGAGACTGCGTATCTCCCCGCTGGTCAGGTCCAATTCGGAAATATCCGCGCGCTGCCAGTTCCCCACCCCGGGCGACGGCAGATGGGTAAAGGCGATCTGACGGGAATCCGGCGACCACTCGATGCCACCTATGTATCGTGTGTAGCCGGATGCGGAGATGACGTGATACCGCTCCGGCGTCAGCAGGCGCGCGTCGCGCCGCCCGGAGCCGTCGGGCTCTCGCGGGACAAGCCATAAAGAGTGGTTGGCCGGGTTTTCATCGATGACGCGGAAGTCCCGCTTCTCGCGCCCTGCGCGTTCCTGCTCTTCGGAAGGTTTCCTGCCCGTGAAAGCGATCCATTTGCCGTCCGGCGAAAGGCGAAAGGCTTCCATCTCGCCCTTCCATTCGGTGACCGGCTCGGCCTCGCCGCCGTCCACGGGAATCCGCCAGAGGTTCGGTTTGCCCGATCGGGAGGAGAGAAAGTAGACGTGTCGCGAGTCCGGCGAGAAGGCCGGCGCGGTGGTGTTGGCCTCTCCACGGGTAAGTTGCCTGCGCCAGCTCTGGTCCGCCGCGCCGAGAAATAAGTGCGTGCGGTACTCGCTTTGTTCGGAGGCCATGACGGCATGCCGTTGGGTCCACACAACGAGCCGGCCCTCGGGCGACGGCTTCACGTCCGCGATGGTCTGTACTTGGAGCGCCCGCTCCGGCGTCCAGGCCTGCGGCGCCTGTCCGCGGGCCGCGCAGCTCAATACAAGGATCAGCGTCGCTCTTTTCATCGGGCCTATCATACTCTACCGCGCGGTCACCGCACTACTCCTCACTCGTAGTCGCTGCCCGCCATTCGGACGGCGATGCTGACCGTGGCGCGGCGGTTGAAGCAACGCACGGCGACCCGGCCCGGATCGAGGCGCCGGTGTTCGGGCCGCGCCGGCGACTGGCAGTTCGTGAGGCAGCGGCGGCTTCCGTCATCCAGCTTCGAGCCTGCGGGGATGTGCGGCAACAATCTCGGATCGGTGGACCAGATGGCAGCCCTCGGTGTCGAGGGCGCCGACGAAGAGTTTGATGCGGTCGTCGCGCACCTCGCCACAGCAGGCCTCGGCCCTCCTCCGGAATCGACAACAAAACGGCGACTTCAAAAACTACGACGGGCTGAAAAAGGTCCCGGGGATAGAAGGCAAGGCGCTGGCGTAACGAAGAGACCGCATCTTGTTCCGGTGAGCTGAAGCCAACAGCACTGCGGCGAATCTGAAAAGCCTGTTGCGCACGAGGTCGCCGGACCTCATGGCCGTCGCGACTTGTTCGCGCGCGGTGTCATCCGGCCCAGCCAGGACTTCAGAGCCCGCGCCACGTCCTCGACAATCACCGCGAAGTCCAGTCCCCTTTGCGCGGCAGGCAGCAGATTCGCCAGCTCGGCGCGGGCGCGGGAAGGAGTGTAGGATTCCAGTTGCTGGAGGGCGCGCCTCACCGCCGCGGCCGCATCCACTCGCCGGCCGATCGTGCGGTAATAGTCCATCTTGCGAAGAAACAGCGCCGGGGCAAACTCCACCCCGCGCTGGAGCAGCCAGTAGATGTCGTAAATGTCGCGGCCTGCGCCGCGCATCACCAGGGCGCGCGCTTTCTCCGCCAGCAACTCGGCCGGATCGAGGCGCGCCACCACCACCGGCTCGACGCCATACGGGTGAGCGATGCGGGCCGTAGTAATAGCCGACGGCGGAAGCAGGACTTTTTCCCGCAACGAGATTTTCACCTTCAGGCGAACCGCCTGCGGCAGGCCAGGCACCAAGAACCGATAGATCCCGACCACCGAGTGCGGCCCGGCAGTTACTTCGAGGCCCGCCGCATGGGCCAGGTTCACTCCTGCCTCCCGCAGGATGAGCTCGATTCTTTGGACCGAGGCCTGTCGGCGTGTGGCGTCCAGGTCGCGCGAGAAGCGCTCGCTGCCTTCCAGGCGCAGCACTGTGCCGCCCTTCCACACCACGCCGCCGCGCAGCTTGTGCTGGAGCCGGCGTAACAATTCCGCCTGGTAAACCTCCGAGATGGTCACCTGCGGATCCAGACGCAAGCGCCTCGCCTGCTCCCGCGCCAGGCGGACGGCTCCTTCTGCCGTCACCGCGCTCCCCCTGGCAGGCGGCTCACCGCATAGTCGCGGAAGCCCGCCTGCCGGTAGGCCTCCAGGTGGCGCCGATAGCGCGCCGGGTGCAAACGGCTGAAATCAACGTCCTCCACGGCCACCACCGAGCGCTGTCTCTTGTATAGAAAATACAGAAAGTCCAGTACCGCCTTTTCCGGATCGGCCACCAGAAGGCCGTCGTCGCCAGCCGCGAAGCCGAAAAACAGGGGCCGGGCGATGTGCCGGTAGACGAACTCGCGCCCTTCCAGCCGCCGCACCGCCAGCTCGCGACGGGCGATCAGGCGAGTGGTCAGGTAGGTGTATGCCAGGATCCCGGTTTCACACAGGCGGTGCCGGTCGAGCGCCGTCTCGGTCGAAAGATAACAAGGCGTGACCCAACGCCACCCAGCGATCTCCGGGCGGTAACCGTGGAGCCGGTCGACGTAGAGTCCGCGCCGCACGCGCAGCAGCACCCCGTCGGCGGTTAGTCCCCGAATCGCTTCCGTCAACCGCGACGGATTCGCGCGCTCCAGGACCACCTCAAGGTCGGCGGTCGAATACACGCCGCCTGTGCCCGCATTCAGGGCGCTCAACCGCTCCGAGAGGACCGCAATAGACAACATATTGAAATAACGAAATTATCGTTATTACTATATCATGTCTTGGTCCGAGCCGGACGAGCCGAATTCGGCGCGCCGAAGACGATTGCCGGGCCCGAAAACAACTGGACCGGGCCCGCAACCCCGGCGGCCGGCTCGCGGCTCTTGGCGTTGTGGGCTCGCAACTGATACGATGGCCGGCATGATGCATTCACTCCGTCGTTGGCTGGTGTTCCTGCTGGCGTTGTCGGCTTGTCTGGTCCGCGGCCAGGATGCCGGCATGGTGCTGCGGTACTCGGTGGGCTACAACACCCAGAGAGCCTCGCTGCCGCTCACCGAGGACCAGCGCAAGGAAGCGGGTCGCCTGGACCAGCAGGCCCGGCGAGAGACAGCGGCCGGCCGATTCGGGGAGGCCCTGCGCCGGTATCACGAGGGCACGGCGGTCATGCGCGGTGTTCCCTGGACACCCGCCGTCGAGCTGGCCTCGTCTCTCCAGGGGCGGCTGGACCGGGCGATGGTTGAGCCCGGCCACCAGATCACCGTGTCGCTTTCTCCACTCTATCCGATAGAGCGCGCCGCTGAGGAGAAGCTCGGCGCTGCGGTGTTCCTCGTGCCGGCGGCCGGCGGCGAGCAGAGGAATCTCCCTCCGCCAGCGCCGGTTGACCCCGCGCGGCTTCCGTTTACAACAAAGATCACCGTGCCGGAGACGGCATCCGGCGATTATTTCGTCCAGGTGCGGCTGACGTTGGGCGACGGTTCGGCGCCCGAGCGTCTTATCGCCGCTTTCGTCAAGAATCTCCCGCTGCATATCGAGCCGCTGTCGGGTGAGGCCGAGCGGCTGCGAATCAGGCTCGCCAACTCGACCGGGCCTGATGCGCCGGCGTTCCCAACAGCGCAGTATCCGCTCGAGCGGTACCAACAGAGCGACCGCGGCGCGGCGAGTCCCATCGGCTATGACTTCCGCGGCCAATTCGCGGATGCTCATGCGATTCTCGACGCCCTCAAGGCGGGTCGTGATCCCTTCGCGGGAAAAAGCGGAGGTCTGCGGAAAGCCTACCGCTCCCCGGTGGATCAGACCGTTCAACCCTACCGTCTGTTCATCCCCGCCCAGTACGATGGAACCAGGCTGGCGCCGCTCCTGGTTGCCCTGCACGGGATGGGCGGAGACGAAAACTCCATGCTGGACGGCTATCAGGGAGCTTTGAAGACCGAGGCGCAGCGGCTGGGGTTTATCGTGGCCTGTCCGAAGGGCCGGGATTCGGCTTCGATGTACCGTGGCTCGGCGGAGCAGGATGTGCTGGACGTGGTTGCCGAGGTCCGGCGCGATTTCCGCATCGATGCCGCCCGCATTTACGTGATGGGCCATTCCATGGGCGGCTTCGGCTCCTGGAGCATCGCCATGGCTCGCCCGGATTTGTTCGCCGCGCTCGGCCCCATCGCCGGCGGCGGCAACCCGGAAGCCATGGCCAAAATCCGGCACATCCCTCAATACGTGGTTCACGGAGACAACGACAAGACGGTGAATGTCGATTTCTCGCGCCGGATGGTTGAGGCAGGCAAGAAGGCCGGGGCCACGATTGTGTACGTGGAGGTGCCCGGCGGCGGCCACACCGAGATCGCCGCGCCGCAGTTCGGGCCGATGTTCGATTTCTTCGCCAAACAGTCGCGGAGCGCAGGACCTGGGAAAGATTAAGGGCCTGTGACGGAATAACGTGTCCAGTCCTGGGTTTGTGGCGCAGACACTTTGTCTGCCGCGCCGACACTCGTGTCGGCGCTTCGTCGGCGCGTGGACACCGAAAAATACGCGTCGGCACGAGTGCCGACGCGGCAGGCTGAAGCCTACGCCACCTCGTGGCATGACATCTCCCGGTGGCATGTTTATTTCGTCACAGGGCCTAAGCTGTCCAGAAGGGCTCAACGCCGCCCACGTTTACCAAGGATGTTGCTCCCATCCTGTATGCGAACTGCGTCATCTGCCATCGCGCGGGTGATATCGCTCCGATGCCGTTGCTGACCCACAAGCAGGTGCGTCCGTGGAGCAGCTCCATCCGGGAGGCGGTGCTGCTGCGCAAGATGCCGCCGTGGTTTGCCGATCCCCAGTACGGGAAGTTCCGCAATGACCGCCGGCTTTCCGAGGGCCAGATCGCAACCCTGGCAGCGCGGGTGAACGCCGGCTCGCCCAAAGGCGATCGGAAACACATGAAGTACACTCTGATCGTCGACGCCCATTACGACAACTCGCGGAACAACCCCCGGAACCCTGCGCCGGCGGCTCTGGAACCGTAGCGGGCGAGGGGTTCACCGCCCGCTCGACCGGCTGCGGATGCCCGTAGCCTGCGGGACACGGAGGATCAGGCGAGGCGACAGGTCGGCCCAAACAAGAGTTAGACCGCCTGGGAGGGTCCGATGGCATTCCGGCTTGAACATGCGAACCTCGGCGTAGGTGACATCGCGGCCATGATCCGTTTTTTAAAAACAGCATTTCCTGAGTTTCGGGTGCGCGCCGAAGGCAACAGTCGTGACGGCACACGATGGCCTGCCTGACCAAGCCATGGAACCGACGGGCTGACGCGCGCGGCTCATGCCCAGCGTTAGACACCGATGCGCAGGACTTGGCCCGGTTTCGCTGTTGGCAGACCTGTGAGTAGGCTTGGGACGAGCGGCCGTAGCGACTCAATCCGGTTCGTGGCGGCGACGAGCACAACCACCACGATACGCAGATTCTTCAGGTTCTGCTGAAATTCTAGGCTCTGATCCGCCGTCAGCAACACATCGAACTGTTGGGCGGCAAGCCGGAGGAGAGGTCCATTTCGCGTGCCAGCCCACCCCATCTGCTGGAGGGTTCGGACTTCGTGTTCCGGAATCAGCGGGGCGAGCTGCCGGGGGAGCGATTCATCGAGCGGGATACGCACCGGCGATCAGAATATCTCGAGCGATCTCAAGCGCTGCGACGGCCTGCTCCCGAGTCACAGAAGGGAAGTCGTCGAGGAAATCGTCCAAGCTGTCGCCGGCGGCCAGGTAGTCCATCAAGTTCTTGAGCGGCACGCGTGTGCCAACAAACACGGTGGTGCCGCCCAGAATCTCCGGATCGCTGTGGACCACTGACTCGCGGCCGGGCATTGCGTTTCCTCGATTCAGATGGTACACGAGAAGGCCAGCGGGCGTCTATACAGAGCATGCACCCGGCCGCCGCAAACGGCGCGGTGACGGGTGATGCCCGAATCGTTAGGGGAGTAGCCGACAAGGCCATGAATCTGGTGAGGTGAAAGTCCTCACACCGTCAATTGCTCGATTCGGACGGTCATCTGGTCCAGACTGCGGGGAGG
>Ga0247727_10007698_pt1 | contig 20375 bp, 7 predicted proteins | sample WisWelCaveWW1625_FD_202498 | JGI IMG/M metagenome (GOLD analysis project Ga0247727, IMG submission 202498) | Biofilm microbial communities from Wishing Well Cave, Virginia, United States - WW16-25 | ecosystem: Environmental > Aquatic > Deep subsurface > Groundwater > Cave microbial mat | place... | reverse complement strand
CCGCACCCGTTCAGCGCCAGGCCCGGCGAGCGCCTCTATAAATCCGGCGATCTGGCGCAGCATCTGCCGAACGGCGATATTGAATTTCTCGGGCGTCTCGACAATCAAGTCAAGATTCGCGGCTTTCGCATCGAGCTCGAAGAAATCGAAGCCGCGCTCTCGCAGCATCCGGCCGTGCGCGAAGCGGCGGTGGAAGCGCGCCCCTCGACTGCGCTCGGGGGCAGCAAGCGCCTGATTGGTTACGTGGCGTTGAGCCACGAGTCGCCGGCGACAATCGGCGAGTTGCGTCGTTATCTCGCTGAGAAGTTGCCGGATTACATGGTGCCGGCGCAATTTGTGAAGCTCGACAGTTTGCCGAAAAATCCCAACGGCAAGATTGATCGCCGAGCGTTGCCCGACCCCGGCGAGGAAAGGCCGGAGCTGGAAGAGAATTTTGTCGCCGCGCAAACCGCGGTGGAAAAAAAGCTGGCGGAAATTTGGGCCGAAGTTCTGCGCGTGGACAAAGTCGGCGTGTACGACAATTTTTTCGAGCTGGGCGGCGATTCGATTTTGAGCATTCAAATTATTTCTCAAGCGCGGCAAGCCGGTTTGCACCTGACGCCGGTGCAGATGTTTCAATATCAGACGATTGCCGAATTAGCCAAAGTTGTTGGCACCAAACACGCGATGCCGGCCGAGCAGGGCCTCGTCGTCGGTTCGTTGCCGCTGACGCCGATTCAGCAGTGGTTCTTTGAAAAGAATCTTCTGAATCCGAACCATTGGAACGTGTCGCTGCTCTTGGAAGTGCGGCGTGAAATTTCCGCAGCGCATCTCCAACAGGCGGCGCAGAAATTGTTGGAGCATCACGATGCGCTGCGCCTCCATTTTGACAAGGCGGCGATTTGGCAGCAGACTTGTACGGCGACCGAGCAAGTTGTGCCGTTGGTTCGCGTCGATGTGTCTGCGTGCAAAGACGACGAGCAAATGGCCGCAATTGAAGAGAGAACTGCCGAGTTTCAGGCAAAATTAAATCTCGCCAACGGCCCGCTGATGCGCTTCGTGCGCTTTGATCGCGGTGTGGGAAAAAATTCGTATCTGCTCTGGGTGTTGCACCATCTCGCGTGCGACGTGGTTTCGTGGCGCATTATGATTGAAGATTTGCAAACCGCGTTGCAGCAACTTAGTCGCGGCGAGAAAATTCAACTGCCGGCCAAAACCACTTCGTTCAAGCATTGGGCCGAACGGCTGGCGGAATATGCGCAAGCGGAAACCGTTGCGAATGAATTGGATTATTGGACCGAGGCGCTGCCAGCGCATTTGCCGAAGCTTCCTGTGGATTATCAAAACGGCATCGAAGCCAATACCGAAGAATCAACTCGCGCGATTAAAGTTTATCTTACGGCGGAGGAGACGCGCGCGTTGTTGCAGGAGGTTCCCAAAGCTTACAATACGCAAATCAACGACGCCTTGCTCACGGCCTTTGCGCAAGCTTTCGTGCAATGGACCGGCGCGCCATCCGTGCTGCTTGATTTGGAAGGCCACGGCCGCGAGGATATTTTGGGCGAGATGGATTTGTCGCGCACGGTGGGCTGGTTCACGGTTTTCTACCCGGTTTGTCTCCGATTGAACGCGGGCGCTGATGCGGGCGAAGCGTTGCGCGCGATCAAAGAGCAATTGCGCTGCATTCCCAATCGCGGGTTTGGCTATAGTTTGCTGCGATATTTAAACGCCGATCCGCAAATCGGTGAAAAGATACGCCGCTTGCCGCAAGCGCAAATCAATTTCAATTACCTGGGACAGTTCGACCAGGCCTTGCAGGAGTCGGCCGGATTCGGGCTGGTGCAGGAAACCAACATTTACGATCGCTATCCGGCCGGGCCGCGCAGCCACGTGTTGGAAATCGTCGGCATCGTCGTGCGCGGCTGCCTGCAAGTGGAATGGTCGTACAGCGCCAATTTGCACCGGGCCGAGACGATTTCGGCTCTCGCAGAAGCGATGCGAGAGAATTTGCGCGCGATCATTCGACACTGCCGCGCTGCCGAGGCCAAAGTCTTTGCGCCTGCGGATTTTGCTGAATTTGACTGGGATCAAAACGAATTGAGCAACATTGCCGCCGCCATTGTTAAATCAAAAGGAACGATTTGAGAAAAACCATTCAGTTTGAATTTTTAACCTATTGTTTGACTTCTCACCAATGAGGCGACTCTTATGGAAAAGCGTCCCCAAAAATCATGGCCGTTTGCACGGATGGCAGGATGGATGATGAGTGCATGGGCGCTCGTTCACGGCGTGGCTTACGGCCAGAGTGGAACTCAACTCACTGCCAGCGATCCGGAGCTTGGCAACACGTTCTGACAATCCGTTTCCATCAGCGGAAGTTACGCTGTAGTTGGAGCGCCTTTTGCCGATCCGTCGGGGAAGAGTCTGGCGGGCAAGGCCTATGTCTTCGAACGCACCAGCTCGGGATGGATTGAGGCGGCGAAGCTGATTGCCAACGACGCGGTGACTAAAGATGAGTTCGGATATGCCGTTGCGGTCAGCGGGAGCACGGTCGTGGTCGGAGCGCATTACGGCGACAACGACGGACTTCATGATGCAGGCTCGGCCTATATCTTCAAGCGCAAGACCGCCGGGTGGGCTCAGACAAAAAAGCTTACGGCCGGCAACGCAGTGAAGGACGCCAGATTCGGGGAGGCCGTTTCCATCAGCGACAATTTGAAGTTGATTGGCGCTCCTTATCAGACCGTCTCAGGCTTCATAGCCGCCGGCGCCGCTTATGTGTATGGTGGCAGCAGTGGGACGGCTAAATCTCTCATCGCGAGCAGTGCAAATGAGCCTATTCCCGAAACCTTTGCATTGCGACAAAATTATCCGAATCCGTTTTCCCCGCTAGAACGGGGAACCTTCGGCAAGCCGGAAACCGAGATTGGCTTTGGGCTTCCGAGTGCTGATCATGTGACGGTGAAAATTTTCAACCTTCTCGGTCAGGAGATTCGCACTTTGGGCAATGATAAGTACGCCGCAGGACTTCATCACGTCCGCTGGGATGGGAAAGACAACGATGGCAACACGGCATTGAGCGGAATATATTTTTACCAATTGCAAGCGGGCGCTTTTTCGCAAGTGAAAAAGATGAGCCTGCTGCGATGAAACCAAGCAAAGGAGTGCGAGCCATGAAAATGCACGACGGTTTTTTGCTGCGCGAGTGGCTGGTGATTCTGTGTCTGGTCACGGCAGCGCCGAGCCACGCCCAAACTTTCAATGCCCTCACCCTGATATCTCCCAATCCGGATAACAATGGTGATTTTAGCTTTGCCATCTCCGGCGCAGATGATATTAACGGCGATGGGTTTGCGGATGTGGTTGTAGGAGCTCTCGGTGAAGATACGGCTGCCAATGAAGACGCCGGGCGTGCCTATATCTTCAACGGTCAGGACGGTAGTTTGCTGTTCGCGTTGACTTCGCCTAATGAACAAGCCTTGGGCTATTTTGGCTGGTCCGTTTCCGGCACTGGCGATGTTAATGGGGATGAGGTTGCTGATGTGATTGTGGGAGCGATGTTTGAAGATTCGGATGCTGGCCTCATCGATGTTGGGCGCGCCTATATTTTCAGCGGCCAAAATGGCAGTCTGCTGTTCGAGCTGATATCACCAAATGAGGAAGCCGATGCGGGCTTTGGTAATTCCGTCTCCGGCGCCGGTGATGTCAATGACGATGGATTTGCGGACGTGATAGTGGGGTCTGCATATGAAGATCCGGGTACCAGTCCTCTGGATGCGGGGCGCGCCTATATCTTCAGTGGTGAGGACGGCAGCCTGCTCTTCGAGCTTATATCGCCAAACGAAGAAACCAGTGGCCTCTTTGGTTGGTCTGTCTCCAGTATAGATGACGTCAATGTTGACGGGTTCGCCGATGTGATCGTAGGGGCTATGGAAGATCCGGGGAACAGCCCTTTGGATGCCGGACGCGTCTATATCTTTAGCGGTCAGGACGGCAGCCTGCTATTCGAGTTGATGTCGTCTCATGAAGAATCCGGCGGCTTATTCGGCTATTCTGTCTCCAGCGCCGGCGATGTCAACGACGATGGCTTTGCGGATGTGATTGTGGGGGCTCAACATGAAGATCGGAGCGGCAGCCAGGATGCCGGGCGTGCCTATGTCTTCAGCGGCCAGGACGGCAGCTTGATCTTTGAGCCCAAATCGCCCAATAAAGAATATTTAGGCTCTTTTGGCGTATCAGTCTCTGGTGCCGGCGATGTTGACCGAGACGGGTTTGCCGATGTAATCGTGGGAGCTAATAACGAAGATCCAGGGAACAGTCCGTCAGGCGCCGGGCGCGCCTATATCTTCAGCGGCCAGAATCACAGCTTGCTTTTCGAGCTGATGTCTCCTAATGAGGAAAGCGGAGGGTTTTTTGGCAATGCCGTCTCCGACATAGGTGATGCCAACGGCGATGGGTTCGCCGATGTGATTGTCGGAGCTTATCTTGAAGATGGGAGCGCGATCAACAATGCCGGCCGCGCTTATATTTTTGTTTCAAGCAGCGCTCAACCACAAACGTTTCGTATTAACTCCGGTGGCCCAAACTATACGGACGCCAGCGGCAATCTGTTCGTCGCCGATCAAGCTTATACGCCGGGCAGTTTCGGCTATGTGGGCGGTACAACCTCCAGTTTCCCGAATCCCATCGGCAATACTGATGATGATCCTCTGTATCAGGATCTTCGCCGCGCCGGAACTAACTTCGAATACCGCTTTGACGTGTCGTCCGCCGGAAATTATGATATCACGTTGCATTTGATGGCGCCGGCGATGGGCAGCGGCAGTTTCAAGATGGATGTTTATGCCGAAGGCATCCTGGTGTTCAACGATTTGAGTGTTAATGACGAAGCCGGCGGCACATTCAAGGCGCTCATCAAAACCTTCACCACAACGGTGAATGATGGCACGCTGAATTTGAAATTCGTCAAGGTCAATAAAGCGGCCATCGTCAGCGGCATTGCCGTTGTTCAGCAAACCGGCGCCGCGCCTTTGTCCAAAGCCGCCGGTGTGAGCGAAGAGCTTGTTGCTGATCTACCGCAGGAGTTTCGGTTGTTCCAAAATTATCCGAATCCATTCAATCCTGAGGCAGAGATTTGCTTTCAATTGCCGGAAGCAAGCCATGTGCATTTGAGCGTCTTCAACACGCGCGGCCAGGAAATTCGCGCATTGGCCGATGGACAATATCAAGCCGGCGAGCATCGCGTTCGTTGGGATGGAAAAGATTATTCCGGAAATTTCGTATCGAGCGGCATATATTTTTATTGCTTGCGGTCGGGCGCTTTTTCTCGGGCAAAGAAGATGAGCCTGCTGCGGTGAGAGAAAAAGCCATTTGTCTTCAGCGTTATTGGGTCATTGCGGCAAACCGCTCAGAGTCAAAATGAGCAGCTTAATGATTTTTTGACTTTTTAATAGTTTTACCCCAAATCGTTTTGCCTGTTAATGGAAATTTTGTATGCCTCTGGACAACGTTGAAAATTTCTACCCGCTGGCACCCTTGCAGGAAGGCTTGTTGTTTCACAGCCTGTCCGAGCCGGACGCGAAGATGTATCTCAACCAGGCGATCATGACGCTGCGCGGCGACTTGAACGTTGCCGCCTTCGCGCGCGCCTGGCAGCGCGTGGCGGAGCGCCATCCCATTCTCCGAACTTTTTTTGTCTGGGACGGCGTCAAAGAACCCATTCAAGTGGTGGAGCGCAAAGTCGAGCTGCCGCTGGCGTATTTTGATTGGCGCGAATGGCCACCCGCGGCGCAGCAGGAAAAAATCGAAGCCGCGCGGCAGGATGATCTCCAACAAGGCTTCGATCTGGCCAAAGCGCCGCTGCTGCGCCTGGCGCTGATGCAAACCGCGGAGCAGCGCCACGAATTTTTTTGGAGCTTCCATCATATTTTGATGGACGGCTGGAGCATGTTTGGCGTGCTCAAGGAAGTCTTTGCGTTCTATGCCGCGTTCAGCGCCGGACGCGAGCTCGAGCTGCAACCCCTGCGTCCTTATCGCCATTACATTGCCTGGCTGCGGCAGCAGGATCACAAACGCGCCGAGGCGTTTTGGCGCCAGACGCTCAAAGGCTTCACTGCGCCGACGCCGCTCGTTGTCGACCGTCTCGCCGATAGCGCCAGCGGCGATGAGTTTGCCTCGGAATTGCACTATCTGCCGGCGGACTTGACCGCGGCGATGGAGGCGCTTTGCAAGCGCGAACACTTGACGTTGAACACGCTGGTGCAAGGCGCCTGGGCGCTGCTGTTGAGCCGATACAGCGGGGAGAACGACGTGGTGCTGGGCGCGATCGTCTCCGGCCGGCCGGCGGATTTGCCCGGCGTCGAAGCGATGGTCGGACTTTTCATCAACACGCTGCCGGTGCGCGTGCAAGTCTCGCCGCAAGAGACGATTCGCGATTGGCTCCGGAAACTGCAGGCGCAACAGGCGGAGCTGCGCGAATACGAATTTAGCCCGCTGGTGCAAGTGCAAAGCTGGAGCGCCGCGCCGCGCGGCAAGCCGCTGTTTGACAGCATCTTCATGTTTGAAAATTATCGCAAAGAAATGCCGCTGGAAGCGATGGGCGGCGCGTTGGAAATTTCCAACCCGCGGTGGTTCGAGCGCGTGAATTATCCGCTGGTGGCGCTGGCCATTCCGGGAAAGGAATTTCTGCTGCGCCTGACTTATCATCGCCGGCGCTTTGAGAACGAGACGATCGCGCGGATGTTGGGCCATTGGCGCACGCTGCTCGAAGGCATGGCGGCCAATCCCAAGGGCCGGCTCGCGGCGTTGCCCATCACAACCGCGGCCGAGCAGCGGCAGCTCGTGGTTGAATGGAACGACACGACAACCGGCTATCCCCGCGAACAGTGCATTCAACAATTGTTTGAAAGACAAGTCGAGCAAACTCCCGATGCCGTTGCCGCCAGTTTTGCCGGCGCGCAATTGACTTATCGCGAGCTGAATCGCCGCGCGAATCAATTGGCGCACCGTCTCCGCGCGCTCGGCGCCGGCCCCGAAGTGCTCGTGGGCATTTGCCTGGAACGTTCGCTCGAAATGGTGATCGGCTTGCTGGCCATTCTCAAAGCCGGCGGCGCTTACGTGCCGTTGGATCCGAATTATCCGAAAGAGCGGCTGGCGTTTATGCTCGCCGATACGAAAACGCCGATACTGTTGACGCAACAGCGGCTCGTCAGCGCGCTGCCCAAACACGCGGCACAAATGATTTGCCTCGATGCGGATTGGGCCGCGCTCGCTTTCGCCGGCGAGAAGAATCCGGTTGTTGAAACCGCGCCGGAGAATTTGGCTTATGTGATTTACACTTCGGGATCGACGGGCCGGCCCAAGGGCGCCGGCGTGCCGCATCGCGCCGTTGTGCGTTTAGTCAGGGAAACCAACTTCGCATCGCTCACCGCCGACGAAGTGTTGTTGCAATTCGCGCCGGTTCCGTTTGACGCCTCCACTTTGGAACTTTGGGGCAGCCTGTTGAACGGCGCGCGGTTGGCGATCTTTCCGGCGCACACGCCTTCGCTGGAAGAGTTGAGCCAGGTTTTGCAGGAAGAACAAGTGACCACGTTGTGGCTGACTGCCGGGCTGTTTCATCAGATGGTTGAGAAGCAGCTCGACGGCCTCAAAAAGCTGCGGCAATTGCTGGCCGGCGGCGATGTGTTGTCGGTTGCGCACGTCAAAACCGTGCTGCAGCAATTAAAAAACTGCCGGCTCATCAACGGTTACGGGCCCACGGAAAATACGACTTTTACGTGCTGCCACCCGATAACGGAACCTGAACAAATTGGCCACGCGGTTTCCATCGGCCGGCCCATTGCGAATACGCAGGTTTATTTGCTGGACCGGCAAATGCAGCCGGTTCCCATCGGTGTGCCCGGCGATTTATACACCGGCGGCGACGGCCTGGCGCGCGGCTATCTCAACCGCCCGGAGTTAACCGCGGCGAAGTTCGTGCCGAACCCGTTTGTGGAGCATGAAGCGTCGCGCGATCATTTTTCAGCTTCTGCCCTCGGCCCTCCGCTCTCGGCCCTCCGCCTCTACGCCACCGGCGATTTGGCGAAATATTCGCCGGAGGGCAATATCGATTTTCTCGGGCGCAATGATTTTCAAGTCAAGATTCGCGGCTTTCGCATCGAGCTGGGGGAAATCGAAACGGCGCTGGCGCAACATCCGGCGGTGCGAGACGTGGTGGTGATGGCGCGCGAAGATACGCCGGACGACAAACGTTTAGTCGCTTACGTGATTGCGGACCCAACACATGCGCCGACGATCAGTGAATGGCGCGGCTTTTTGCAGGAACGCCTGCCGGATTATATGATTCCCTCGGCTTTTGTGATGCTCGAGGTTTTTCCGCTGAACGCCAGTGGCAAAGTGGATCGCCGCGCTTTGCCCGCGCCGGACAGCAGCCGCCCGGATTTGGAAAGCGCTTTTGTCGCGCCGAATACGCCGATCGAACAAACGATCGCGGCGATTTGGCAGGAGGTGTTGAAGCTCGACCGGGTTGGCTTGCGCGACAACTTTTTCGATCTCGGCGGCCATTCGTTGCACTTGATCCAGGCCCACGGCAAGCTGAAAGCGGCGCTGCAGAAAGATATCGCCATGGTGGATTTGTTTAAATTTCCCAACATCAGCGCGCTGGCGAAATATTTGAGCCAGGAACAACCGGCAGCGGCTTTGCGGCAAACCGCGCAGGCAGGACAAGACCGCGCCGAGCAGCGCCGCGCCGCCATGCAGCGCCGCCGCGAAAAAACTCCGGCGAGTTCTTAAAAGACAAAATAATGGACGACAAAATAATTTTCCATCATTTTGTCGTCCATTATTTTGTCTTTCAAAACGCTTTGCTTTTTTGGCACATCTTGAATTTGTAAAAGATTAAAAGGCAAAATAATCTTTCATCATTTTGTCGTCCATTATTTTGTCTTTCAAAACGCTTTGCTTTTTTTTTGCACATCTTGAATTTGTAAAAGACTAATCAAACTCGCATGAACGACCCTGAAACCATTCCGGCTTTGGAAGGCATCGCCATCATCGGCATGGCCGGACGATTTCCCGGCGCCAAAAACGTCGAGGCCTTTTGGCAAAATCTGCGCAACGGCGTGGAATCCATTTCCCGCTTCTCCGATGAGGAGCTGCAGGCCGCCGGCGTCGATGCGGCTTTGTTGCGCCATCCCAGCTACGTTAAAGCCGGCGTGGTGTTGGATGACGTCGAAATGTTTGACGCCGCGTTCTTCGGCTATACGCCGCGCGAGGCGGAGCTGATGGACCCGCAACACCGCCTCTTTCTCGAGTGCGCGTGGGAGGCGCTTGAAAAGAGCGGCTATGACGCCGAACGCTGCCGCGGTCCGATCGGCGTTTTTGCCGGCGCCAGCATGAACAGCTATCTGTTGTTCAATCTGATCCCGAGCGGCGTGATCGAATCGGCGCGCAGCCTGCAGGCGGTGCTCGGCAACAACGCGGATTTTTTGACCACGCGCGTCTCTTATAAATTGAATCTCAAAGGCCCGAGTTTCGACGTGCAAACGAGCTGTTCGACCTCGTTGGTGGCGGCTCATCTCGCCTGCCAGAGCTTGTTGAATGGCGAGTGCGATCTGGCGTTGGCCGGCGGGGTTTCGATCAGCGTGCCGCAACGAACCGGGTACTTGTACCAGGAGCAGGGCATTTATTCTCCCGACGGCCATTGCCGCGCGTTTGATGCGCAGGCGCAGGGAACCGCGGGTGGCCGCGGCGCCGGCGTCGTCGTGCTCAAGCGTCTCGCCGACGCCGTTGCCGATGGCGATTTCATTTTTGCCGTCATCAAAGGCTCGGCGATTAACAACGACGGCGCGGACAAAATCGGCTTCACCGCGCCCAGCGTCGCCGGCCAGACGCAGGTGATTGCAGAAGCGCTGGCCGTGGCCGGCGTCGATCCCGAAACCGTCGGCTATATCGAAACCCATGGCACCGGAACGCCGCTCGGCGACCCGATTGAAATCGAAGCGTTGACGCAAGCGTTTCGCGCCGCCACGAATAAGGCCGGCTTCTGCGCGATTGGCGCGGTCAAAACCAACATCGGCCATCTCGATGCCGCGGCCGGCGTCACCGGCCTGATTAAAACTGCCTTGGCCCTGCATCATCGGGAATTGCCGCCAAGCTTGAATTATTCGCAGCCGAATCCCAAAATCGATTTTAGCCGCAGCCCGTTTTACGTCAACACCAAATTGGCCGAATGGAAAAACGGGCCGATGCCGCGGCGCGCTGGCGTGAGCTCGTTCGGAATGGGCGGCACCAACGCCCATCTCGTGCTCGAGGAAGCGCCGCTACAAAAAAGCGCGAGCACCTCGCGGCCGCAGCAATTGCTGCTGCTCTCGGCGAAAACCGCCGACGCGCTGGAAAACGCGGCCGCGAATTTGGCCGCGCATCTGCAAAAATTCCCGCCACTCGATTTGGCCGACGCCGCATTCACATTGCAGATCGGGCGCAAAACTTTCGCGCATCGCCGCATGTTGGTTTGCCGCGATCTTGCCGACGCTGTCGAAGCGCTGCAAGCCGCGGATTCGAAGCGCGTTGTCACGCAGTTTTACGATGAAAAAACGCCGGCGGTGGCGTTTATGTTTCCCGGGCAGGGCGCGCAATTTGTGAACATGGGCGCGGAGCTTTATCAAACCGAGCCGAAGTTTCGCGAGCAAATGGATCGCTGCGCCGAATTGCTGCAACCGCATTTGAATTTGAATCTGCGCGAGATCATTTATCCGAAAGCGATTGGCGCGGAAACCGCCGCGGATCAGCTCAGGCAGACGTGTCTCACGCAACCGGCATTGTTCACCGTCGAGTATGCATTGGCGCAGTTGTGGATGTCGTGGGGCATTCAACCGCAGGCCATGATTGGGCACAGCATCGGCGAATACGTCGCGGCGTGTTTGGCCGGGGTGATGACGTTGGAAGAAGCTTTGACGCTCGTTGCCCGGCGTGGCCGTTTGATGCAGGATTTGCCGGGCGGCGCCATGTTATCCGTGCCCTTGCCGGCTGCGGAAATCGAAGCGTTGCTCGATGGCCGTCTCGCGCTCGCCGCGGTTAACGAGCCGCAGAGCTGTGTGGTGTCGGGCTGCTTCGAAGCAGTGGATGAATTTGAAGCGCGAATTTCCCAAAAGGTTGCCGGCTGCCGGCGTTTGCAAACCTCGCACGCTTTTCACTCGGCGATGATGGACGGCATTTTGGATGAATTTACGGCTACGGTTCGCCGAATCCAACTCGAGCCGCCGCGAGTTCCTTATGTTTCCAACCTCACGGGAAGTTGGATTACGGAAAAAGACGCGACGGATCCGAATTATTACGCGCGCCATCTGCGCCAAACCGTGCGTTTTGCCGCGGGCGTGCAGACATTGCTGCAAGAGCCGAATCGCGTCTTATTGGAAGTGGGGCCGGGCCGCACGTTGAGCACGCTCGCCGAGCGGCAACGCGACAAACGCGGCACGCAAACCGTCGTTGCATCGATGCGGCATCCCAACGATCAGCAATCGGATGTTGCCTTTATCTTGAACGCGCTGGGCCGGCTCTGGCTGGCCGGCAGTGAAGTGAATTGGGACGGATTTTATGCGCACGAGCAACGGCGGCGCTTGCCGCTGCCAACTTATCCGTTCGAGCGCGAGCGTTATTGGATCGAGCCGTCAACCGAAAGCCGCCCGCAACAAGCCGGCAAAAAAACGGATATCGCCGATTGGTTCTACATTCCCTCATGGAAACGCTCGGCGCCGTCTCCGGTTGCCGAAGATTTGAGTCAAGCCCCTGCATCGCGCTTCGTGATATTCGCCGACAACTGCGGATTGAGCGCGTCGCTCGTGCAGCAACTCGAAAGCATGGGACTCGACGTGTTGATCGTCAAGGCCGGCGACCGGTTTGTGCAGCTCGATGAGCGCGAGTATGCCGTGAATCCCGCCAGCGCCGCCGATTACGATAAATTAGTCGAAGCGCTGGCAACGCCGGAGCCGCGTTTGCGCATCTTGCATTTGTGGGGCGTCGAGCCGTTGGAAGATTTGGCGACTGAAACCGCGCGCCTGGAAAAAGCGAACGCGCTTGGTTTTTACAGCTTGCTGTATTTGACGCAGGCGTTGGTGAAACGACATCCGGCGCAGGAAGCGCAAATGATCGTGATGACGAGCGGTGTGTACGACGTTATTGGCAGCGAGCCGTTGTCTCCGGAGAAAGCCACGGTTTTAGGCGCGTGCAAAGTCATTCCGCAGGAATATCCGAACTTCGCCTGTCGCCACATCGATCTTGATAGTCGCGATTGGGGAGCGCGCGAAATCATCGCCGAACTTTTGGCCAAATCGCCCGAGCCGGTGGTGGCGTATCGCGGGCCGCATCGCTGGGTGCAGGCGTTCGCGCCGGTGCGATATGAAGCGCGTCCACCGAAATTGCGCGAAGGCGGCGTTTATCTGATCATCGGCGGCGTGGGCGGCATCGGCTTTGAAGCCGCGATTTATCTCGCCAAAACCGCCCGTGTCAAGCTGGTGTTGACCGGCCGGGCGGAATTGCCGGCGGCGGACGCGAGCAGTCCAAAGAATTTGAAACTTCGGGAATTAGAAGCCGCGGGCGCAGAAGTTCTTTATTGCCGGGCGGATATCGCGGACGAGACGCAAATGCGCGCCGTGATCAGCGCGGCGGAAAAACGCTTCGGCGCGATTCACGGCGTCATTCACGCGGCCGGCGCTGAAAAAAACGCCATCATTATTCAACAGCTCACGCGGCCCGAATGCGAGCAGCAATTTCAACCCAAGCTGCAAGGGCTGGTGGTTTTGGAAAAAATTCTGCAGGGGCGAACGCTCGATTTTTGTGTGATGCAATCGTCGTTGTCCGCGGTTTTGGGCGCATTGGGATTTGCGGCCTACACCGCCGCGCATCTCTTCATGGATGCGTTCACGCAAAAGCACAATCGCACCGCCCCGGGGCGCTGGCAAAGCGTGAACTGGGACAACTGGCTAAACTGGAAGGAGCCGGAATCGGCATTGGCGGGCAACGAAACTGACTTTTACATGACCTCGCAGGAAGGCGCCGAGGCATTCGGGCGCGTTTTGGCAAACGGTGCGAGCACGCAGCTTGTGGTCTCTACCGGCGATTTGGAAGCGCGGCTCAAGCGTTGGGTTCGCGGCACAACGGCGCCATCGAACGGGAAGAGCAAAACGCCGGCTTCGGCCTCACGGCACCGGCGGCCGCAGTTGCGCAACGATTTTGCCGCGCCGAACAATAACGTTGAGCAAACGCTCGCCGAGATTTGGGCGGATGCGCTCGGCATCGAAAAGGTGGGCCGGCACGACAACTTTTTCGAGCTGGGCGGCGATTCGGTGCTCATCATTCAAATCATCGCCCGGGCCGGACAGGCCGGGCTGCGCCTCACAGCCAATCAGGTTTTTGAAAAGCCGACGATTGCGGAATTGGCGCCGGCCGTTTCGCAAACGCAAACGCCCGTGACGCCCCAGAGTTTGGCAACGGGCGCCGCGCCGTTGACGCCGATTCAGCATTGGTTCTTCGAGCAAAATTTTTCGGCGGCGCATCATTTCAATCTGCCGATGCTGCTGGAATTGCAGCCCGGCGTGGAAGCGGCGGCGTTCGAGCGCGCCATTCAACACGTGGTTCAGCACCACGATGCATTGCGTTTGCGCTATCGCAACGGACAACAGTTTTACGCCGCGGCACCGCTGAACGTGCCGGTCACGCATTTGGATTTCTCGGCGCTCGCGCCGGCGGAACAGAATCTCGCGATGCAAACGCAGTTCGCTGAATTGCACGCGAGCTTGAATTTGTCCGCAGGCCCGCTCGTGCGCGTCGCGCTTTGCAATCTCGGCAAGCAAGCGCCGAAGCGAGCGCTCATCGTCGTGCACCATTTGCTGATTGACTTGGTCTCATGGCGGATGGTGATGGAAGATTTGCAAACCGCGCTTCGCCAGCTCGGCGAGGGCCGTGCGATCCAACTGCCGCCGAAGACGACGTCCTTTCAGCGCTGGTCGGAACAACTCGGCGAATATGCGCGCTCCGAGAAGCTGCCGGCCGAATGCGATTATTGGCTCGGCCCGGCGTGGGAGAAAATTTCCGCGCTGCCGGTGGATGCCGCCGGTGAAAATCTGCAAGGCGCAGCGCGCTCGGTTTCCGTGGCGTTGGGCGCGGCAGATACGCTCGCGCTTTTGCAGGAAGTGCCGAAAACTTTCAATACGCAAATCAACGACGCACTGCTGGCGGCGCTGGCGCAGACTTTCGCGGCCTGGACCGGCCAAAAGAATCTTCTGATTCACCTGGAAGCGCATGGCCGTGAAGAGATCATCGCCGGCGTGGATATCTCCCGAACCGTTGGTTGGTTCACCAGCCTTTTTCCGGTGTTGTTGGCTTTGGAAGAGAGCGCCGCCGAGGGTGAAGCGCTGCTGTCGATCAAGGAGCAGCTTCGCCGCATTCCGAATCGGGGCATCGGCTACGGCCTGCTGCGTTATTTGCGCGGAGATGAAGCGAGCGCCCAAAAATTGCGCGCCCTGCCGCAGCCGGAAGTGGGCTTTCTTTACATGGGCCAATTCGACCAGGCCGCGCCGGAGGCTTCGCCGTTGCGAATCATCCAGGCCGAAAGCGGCCCGGCCTGCAGCCCGCTGGCCAGGCGCAGCCATCTGCTCGACGTCTTCGGTCTCGTCATGGATGGCCGCTTGCAAATGGAATGGATGTATAGCGAAGAGATTTACCGGCGCGCAACGATTGAAAATCTGGCGCGCGGCTTTATCGAAGCGCTGCAGTCGTTGATCCGGCACTGCCGCGCCGCCGAGGCCAAACGGTTTACGCCTTCCGATTTCCCCGGCGCCAGAATAAGCCAAAAGGATCTCGACACGCTCCTGCACAAGCTCAGCTTCAAGTAAGCGCGCATTGGTTTTGAAATGTTGCGGTACAATTTAAAATTATTTTTTCGCGGCATGACCCCAGAAAACAACATACCGGCCCGCACGAAAGACGAGGAAATGGCGCAGTTCAAGCTCGTCGCGGAGGTGTTCACCAGGTTTCAGGAAAAGCAGGAGCTGCCGGACGGCTATGCGCTGCGCTATCCGAAAAGCAGCGAGTGGAACGCCAGGCTGGAACGCTTCTGCCACGCCTGGCGGCAAAGCTGCCCGTATTTCAACTTTGCGCTGATTCCGGAAGCGCGCAACGGCGCCGTCTGGCTGCACATCACCGGGCCGGAGGGGACCAAGGGTTTTGTGGAAAGCGCCAACGAGATTCTGACGTCGAATCTGAATCCCGCGCCCAATTTGAAAAATACGCTGAAGCGCAAAATTGCCCACTGGACGCAGGCGCTGCGCGTGCTGCCGGACTTTCTGATTATCGGCGCCAAAAAATGCGGCACGACTTCGCTCTATTCTTATCTCACGCAACATCCGGGCGTCGCGCCGGCGCGCAATAAAGAAATTTATTTTTTCGACAGCAGCAAGAACTTCAACCAGGGTTTGCGCTGGTATCGCGCGTTCTTTCCGACGGCGCTGGCCAAATTTTATGCGCAACAAATCCGCCGGCAGCCGTTCCTGACCGGCGAGGCAAGCCCGGAGTACATCCTGCATCCCAAAGCGCCGAAGCGCATCTTCCAGGCCATTCCGCGCGTCAAGCTGTTGGCCATTTTGCGCAATCCCATTGATCGGGCTTATTCGCACTATCAACATCATTTGCGGAGCGCGCGCGAAAACCTGTCGTTCGAAGGCGCCATCGAACGCGAGCTGGCAAAGCAGCGCGCGGACGCAGCTTATTTCGACAAGGACCAATGTTATTTGGCCGGCGGCGTTTACGTCGAGCAATTAAAAGCGTGGAAGAAATATTTTCCGCCGGAACAAATGCTGGTCGTCGCCAACGAGGCGCTGGACGAGAATCCTTCGCCAACGGTGGCGCCGGTTTTTGCGTTTTTGAATTTGCCGCCCTTTGAATTGAAAACCTATAAGAAGCTGAATGCTTTTCCCTATCCGGATATGGCGCCGGCGACGCGCCGCGGTTTGATCGAATACTTCAAGCCGCACAATCAGCGTTTGTATAAGTTTTTGGACCGCGATTTCAACTGGGACAAGTGATGGATATCGAGGACATTTACGAGCTTTCGCCGAGCCAGCAGGGCCTGCTCTTCGACGGCTTGCTGGCGCAAAACCGCGGGCTGTACACGATTCAACTGCGCTACGGTTTGCGCGGCAATCTCGAGGCGACGACCTTTGCGCGCGCGTGGCAGCAAGTGGCAGCGCGGCATCCGGCGTTGCGAACTTCGTTTCATTGGGAAGATCTCGAGAAACCGATGCAAGTGGTGCATCGGGAAGCCTCGTTGCCGCTCGAACGGCGCGATTGGCGCGCGTTGCCGGAAGCGGAGCGGCAGCAGCAGCTCGCCGCATTTCGCCAGGCCGATCTGCAAAAAAAATTCGATTTGACGCAAGCGCCGCTCAGCCGGCAAGCGTTGATCCGGACGGCGGAAAACGACTACCAGTTTATTTGGACGTTTCATCACCTGCTATTCGAAGGCTGGTCCGCGGCGATTCTTTTTCAGGAAGCGTTTGCGTTTTATCACGCGTTTCGTAAAGGCGAAGACCTGCAATTGCCGCAACCACGGCCGTATCGTGATTACATCGCCTGGCTGCAAGAGCAGGATTTCAAGAAGATTGAAGCCTACTGGCGCAGCGAACTCAAAGGCTTCACCGCGCCGACGCCGTTGGGATTGGGCCGCAGCGCCGAAAGTGCGCTGACGCAATATGATGAGCTGCAAATCGGCTTTGCCGCGGCGGAAACGGCTTTGCTGCGAAACTTCGCCCAGCAACACCAGTTGACTTTGAACACGCTGTTTCAAGGCGTGTGGGCGCTGTTGCTTTCCCGTTATAGCGGGGAAGACGACGTGCTCTTCGGCGCGCTCGTCTCCGGCCGCTCCGTGCCTCTGGCCGGCGTCGAATCCATGGTCGGGCTTTTTATCAATGTTTTGCCGGCGCGCGTGCAGGTGGCGCTCGAGGAAAAACTTCTGCCCTGGCTGAAAAAACTGCAAGCCCGGCAGGCCGAGGCGCGGCAGCATGAATTTAGCCCGTTGGCGCAAATCAAACGGTGGAGCGAAATCGCGCCGGGCCGGCCGCTGTTCGAGAGCATTTTGATTTTTGAAAATTGGTTTGGCGATTTCGCCTCGCGGGGCGAGGGCGATCACACGCTGGAAGTTCGCGAGGTGGCCGGTTTTCAGGAAGGCATGGGCTATCCGCTCGCCGTCGTGATCGAGCCGCGGGCGGAATTGTCGATGGCGATGAATTATGACCGCGCGCGTTTCGAGGCCGCGGCCATCCAGCGCATGCTCGGCCATTTCAAAACGGCGCTGCTGGCAATCGCGGCCAACTCAGACCGGCGCTTGCAAGAGGTGCCGGTCATCACCGCGGCCGAGCAGCGGCAATTGCTCGACGAGTGGAATGATACGGCTGAAATTTTTCCGAAAGAAAAATGTTTTCATCAATTATTCGAAGCGCAAGTCGAGCGCACCCCGGAGGCGGTCGCGCTGGTTTTTGAAAACGAACAACTGACTTATCGCGAGTTGAACCATCGCGCCAATCAATTAGCGCAGCACTTGAAAAAGCTCGGCGTCGGCCCGGAGGTGATGGCCGGCATTTGCGTCGAGCGTTCCATTGAAATGGTGATCGGCCTGCTCGGCATTCTCAAAGCCGGCGGCGCGTATGTGCCGCTCGATCCGGCCTATCCCGTTGACCGGATCGCCGGCGTGCTGGCGGACGCGCAGGTGGCAGTGCTATTGACGACGCGCGCGACGGCAGAAAATTTTAATTTTTCCGCTGGCAATTTTAAAATATTCTTTTTAGATTACCATTCGGGTTTGGGCAGTGGCGCGTGTGAGTTAAACCCCTCCTTGCAAGTTGCACCGGAAAATTTAGCGTATACGATTTATACTTCGGGCTCGACGGGCAAACCTAAGGGCGTGGCCGTTTCACATGGCGCGCTGATGAACTTGTTGTTTTCCATGCGAGAAACGCCGGGCCTGACGGCGCAGGACACGGTGCTCGCTGTTACAACATTGTCATTTGACATTGCCGGTTTGGAGTTATATCTTCCTTTAATCGCGGGCGCCCGTATCGTGTTAGCGAGCCGCGAGACCGCGGCGGACGGGAAACGGCTCTTAACGGCGCTGGCAGATTCCGGCGCGACGGTGATGCAGGCAACGCCGGCGACGTGGCACATGTTGATTGAAAGCGACTGGACCGGCGGCCGGAATTTAAAAATTCTTTGCGGCGGCGAGGCGATGCCGGCCGAGCTTGCAAAACAACTGCTCGCCCGCGGCGCCGAATTATGGAACATGTACGGCCCGACCGAAACCACGATCTGGTCGACGCTGGCGCGCATTGAAAAACGCAACGGCGCGTTGACGATTGGAAGGCCGATTGCGAACACGCAAATTTACATTCTTGATCGCGCCTTGCAGATTGTTCCCATCGGCGTGCATGGCGCGCTGCACATCGGCGGCGACGGCTTGGCGCGCGGCTATCTCAATCGTCCGGAATTGACCGCCGAGAAGTTCATACCGAACCCGTTTGTGAAGCATGAAGCTTCGAGCGTTGGCCCTTCGCCCTTCGCCCTTCGCCCTCCGCCCTCCGCGCGGTTGTACAATACCGGCGATTTAGCGCGCTATCTTCCCGACGGCAAAATCGATTGCCTCGGCCGCGTCGATCATCAGGTGAAGATTCGCGGCTTTCGCATCGAGTTGGGCGAGATCGAGGCGGTGTGCAGCCAGCATCCGCAGATCGAGCAAGTTGTCGTCACTTCGGCTCCGCTCAGTGCTGCCACTCCGACCACACTCAAGACTGTCACTCCGAGCGGAGTCGAGGAGAGACGTCTGGTGGCTTACGTAGTGTCGCGCGACAAACAGCCTCTGCCGAATAGTGAATTGCGGCAGTTCCTCATGAAAAAACTGCCGGATTACATGATACCGTCGGCTTTCGTTTTTCTCGACACGTTGCCGTTGACGCCGAACGGCAAGGTTGATCGCAAAGCTTTGCCGGCGCCGGATTTGAGCGAACGGGAGCGGCGCGATGATTTTGTGGCCCCCGACTCGCCGGCGGAAAAAATTCTGGCCGGCATCTGGCATCAGGTGCTTGGCGTTGGAAAGATCGGCATGCATGATAATTTCTTCGAGCTGGGCGGCCATTCGCTGCTGGCCACGCAGGTCAATTCGCGCCTCCGCAAAATTTTTGGATTTGATTTCCCGCTGTGCGCGCTGTTTGAAGCGCCGACCATCGCGACCTTGGCGCAAACGATTACGGCGCAATTCGGCAACAATGGAAAATTGGAAAAGATCGCGCAGATGCTGGAAAAGATGAGCGCGATGTCGGTTGAGGAGAAACAAAGATTGCTCGAACGGCAACGTCAGAAGACGGGCGATTAGGCCATAAGGCACTCAAAGTCAGAATAAAATTCTGAAAGTTTTTGACTGGATAAACAGGATTTACAGGATAAGGATCGATCCTGTTTAGGCCATAAGGCACTCAAAGTCAGAATAAAATTCTGAAAGTTTTTGACTGGATAAACAGGATTTACAGGATAAGGATTGATCCTGTTTATCCTGAAAATCCTGTCGAAAACAAGCTGCTGCGAAGCGGCTCCAGTTTTCAGCTTGTCTGAAAACCTGGCATATTCTCTAACAAGTCAAATGTGTGCAAAAAAAAGCAAAGATTTTTTAGATGAATGTCATTTCACTCAGTATTCATAAGGGTTTCGTGACATCTTCAAAAACCTCCAACTTTTAGCGCCAACGGATAGATGAACCCAACTGTAAAAGCCTAACTGCTGGGTTCGTCTATCCGTTGGGGTAATTTTTTTAAAACCTGCTTGGGTGCATTACGTGATTTTTAAAATCTCGCACATGGTGAATAAAGATTCACTATTTTAGCCTTGTATCTTCAGGCTTGGATGCCATAGATTAAAAATCACGTAATGCTCCCAACCTGCTTTGTTGTGGCTTGTCCACGTTGGGCGATTGGTGATCGAAACTTAGAAAAACATTTTAAAGCTTTTGAACGCGGATTACACGGATGACGCGGATTTTCACGGATTTTTTTGATAAGTTTCCCATGACCTGATTGTGATGGCTTTATCTTTTCAATCCGTGAGAATCCGTGTTCAAAGGCTTTTGTTTAGCAATTAACTCTCAAGTGCCAAGACATCGTTGACAAGTTTTAGTGCCAGGACATCGTGGACACACCCCAGCGGTGGTAACGGAAGGAGCCCGTAGGGCGACTGGAGTTACCACCGCTGGGGTATTCGATCAAAAAAGTTTATAGTCAAACTCGTCGAATTGTTGTTGATCCAAATAGAGTTTGAGTTTTTGTTCTTTGACGTCAATCGTTGCGACGACGTATTCGTAAATCGCTTCG
>Ga0247727_10007697_pt1 | contig 20376 bp, 16 predicted proteins | sample WisWelCaveWW1625_FD_202498 | JGI IMG/M metagenome (GOLD analysis project Ga0247727, IMG submission 202498) | Biofilm microbial communities from Wishing Well Cave, Virginia, United States - WW16-25 | ecosystem: Environmental > Aquatic > Deep subsurface > Groundwater > Cave microbial mat | place... | reverse complement strand
CGAGCGAACCTACCAGGATGCCAAATCGGAATTGGGCTGGGCCGATCTGCAAGCCCGCAAGTATCGCGCCTGGGAGCATCACACCGCGCTGACGGCCGCCGCTACTTGGTTTGTGGCCGGGGTGAAATTGGACTGGCGGGTAGCCTATACCCGCGACCCGAAACTGGCCCAGCAGTTTGAAGTGGAAGTCCTGCCCGCCCTCTCGACCGCCAACGTTCGCGACTTGTTGCAGGCGGCCTTGCCGGTGCCGCAGCTCACCCCGCAACAAGCCCGCGAAATGGTCGCCTCGCACGTGGTCAACCGCGCGCGGTCGACGGCTAGTCGCTTGAGAACTCAACGTTTTCATGAGGATTCAGGCTAATCTAACATTGTCAAAGTAGTGATACTGAATCAACCCCTCCCGCAACCCCAGCGTGTCATCGCCGTCGGCCACTTTCCCGGCGGGGGCGGGGCCGGTGGCGGCCCATTTGATGCGGCGCGCATTGCCCTTGCCCGATGTTTCCAGCAGGGTGAATTTTGCGCCCGCGAGTTTGTTCTTCAATAAATCCAAATACCACTTGGATAAATCCTCCGGGCCGATGATGGTGCGGCGGGCGGTGACATGCCCGGCATTCAAGTGGTAGAGGCGCACGAGAGCGGCGAGGTCACTGGCATTGAGCGCGTCAATAAATCGTTGCGCGATGTCGGGCGGCGTTTGGGTGGTGGGCCAGGCAAAATTCTTTACCGCGTCCCATAGCGCGGTGTGGCCGGGGGCGCGGGCATAATCCCAACTATAAAAATTGACGGCAGGGAGTTTGAGCGCAAGGGCCTTGTTGAGAAATTTGGTGATGTCGTCCGGCGTGGCTTGCCACTGGCCCGCGCCATAGGCCGCCCCGGTGGGCGCGAGCGGCCGCGCATGGCCCACCAGGGCGACGTTGGCAAATTCGGCCACGCACCGCGCCAACTGCTGATCGGGGTTGTGCATCTGCTCCCAATAAACCTGGGGCATCACCCAATCACACTTTTCTAAAAACGCCGCCCACGGGAGTTGAGGATGCAGCGATGGATAGCGATAGGAGGAGAGCGCGATGGGGGTATTGGGCAGACCGGCGCGCAAAGTCTGCATAAACGTGCGCGCGGCGGACGCTTTGCCGGGGCGTTTGTATTCGGCCTCCGCGTCAATCACATAGCCATCCAAGCCCAGTTGCGTCACGCGCTTGATGGCGGCTTCGGCCTCCCGCTTGGGGTCATCGCCATAAACGTAGTGCCAGCCCCAGACACCCATGCCGCGCGCGCGCAAGGCGCTGACGACGGGCGCGACTAAATCACGCCCATCTTTGTCATAGCCAAAGGCGTAGGTGCGTTCTGCGATTTTGATTAGGAGGTGGGTGAGTCCGGCGGCGTGGGCGGTTTCGGCGATGGCGGCCAGCTGGCCGTTTTCACAGCGGGGGATTTGCCAGATAAACCAGCCTTTGCCATGCAGGGTCATGTCGGGTCCGGGTCGAAGTCGAGGGTGGTGTGATGGTAGACGATTTGGGCTGGCGCTTGGCGATTGAGATGGAAGGTGTCGGTGCCTTCGATGATTCGGCCATGCAAGTTTTGACAAGTCCAATGCGCCTGAACCGTCAGCCGATTAACGTGCAAGGAACGTACCACCAGGGTCTCGCGTTGCAGGCCAGGCAGAAGCCAGAGATAAAAGCGGCGCAGGCCGGCGCGGTCACGCGCCATGTGCCGCGCATGCACCAGGGTAAACTCCGGCGCATACAACCGGAAGGCTTCTTCCAGTCGGCCATTGTTCAAAGCATTAAAGAACTTACGAATGGCCGGGCTGGTGGTGGTGGTGATGATGGGTGGTGCAATGAGTGTGCCAATCGCTGCTTCAGGTTCGGGCGCGTAGGGCCGCGCCGGCTCGGCGTCTTCTTCGCTTAGGCGGGCTTCGATGGCTTCAATATCGAAGTCCCGCAACCACTCTGGCAGGTCGGCTTCGGCGTCGCCGTCATCGCTGGCTGTGAGCGAGGCCAGTTCGGCGACCAGTTCATCGGGCATCAATGCCAACGCAAACTCTTCGGCTTCGGGCGTAAACGGTCGGGTGGGTTCGGCGTCTTCTTCGCTCAGGCGGGCTTCGATGGCTTCAATGTCAAAGTCCTGCAACCACTCCGGCAAGTCGGCGTCGGCCTCGTCGTCATCACCGGCCGTGAGCGACGCGAGTTCAGCCATCAACTCATCTGGGATTAACTCCACCGCAACGGCTTCAGGCGCAAAGGGCCGGGTGGGTTCGGCGTCCTCCTCGGTGAGTTCGGCAACGTCAGCCTCGCGCAACCAATCGGGCCCGCCAGCGTCAGTATCATCATCCCCGTCAGTGGCCGTCAGTGTTTCCAACTCCGCCACCCACTCCTCCGGCACCATCTCCGATGCAACCGCTTCGGGCGCAAAGGGCCGCGTGGGTTCGGCGTCCTCTTCGGTGAGTTCGGCAACGTCGGACTCACGCAACCAGTCGGGCCCGCCAGCGTCAGTGTCCGCGTCCGCATCAGTGGCCGTCAGCGTTTCCCACTCCGCCACCCACTCATCCGGCACCATCTCCGATGCAACGGCTTCGGGCGCAAAGGGCCGCGTGGGTTCGGCGTCGTCTTCGGTCAATTCGGCGAACTCCGCTTCACGCAACCAGCCGGGCCCGCCAGCGTCAGCGTCATCGCCCCCCTCCCCGTCAGTGGCCGTCAGTGTTTCCCACTCCGCCGTCCATTCCTCAGGCATCATTTCGTGAGCGGTGGCTTTCTCTTCCACGCTGGGCGCAACCGGGGCCGCCTCGCCCACCATTTGGCCGGAGAGTGTGATGACCGGGCTCGATGCGCCTAACAACGATTGCGCGCCCAGCGCGATAAGTTGATCACGATGAGCCGTGCGGAGGTCGCGGAATGAGTCGGCATATCGTTCAACGACGTTTTGCACACGAGCGCGAATTTCTTCCGCCTCGGCAGAGGGGAGCGGTGCGGATTGGAACTCGGCCTCGGGCGCGGTCGTGGGCAGGCCAAATGAAATGTCGCCGAGGTCTTCGGGCAATTCGGGTTCGGACAGCCCCTCCTCGTCAATAATTGGCTCTGCTTCAATGCCAAAAGTGGGTAATTCGGAATCAGCGTCATCGGTGGTGAGTTCGGCCAACTCCGCCGCCCATTCTTCGGGCATCAACTCTACTGCAACGGTTTCGGGCGCAAAGGGCCGCGCGGGTTCGGTGTCGTCTTCGGTGAGTTCGGCAACGTCAGCCTCGCGCAACCAATCGGGCCCGCCAGCGTCAGTGTCCTCGTCTGCATCCGCATCAGTGGCCGTCAGTGTTTTCCACTCCGCCACCCAGTTCTCGGGCATCAACTCTACTGCAACGGCTTCAGGCGCAAAGGGCCGCGCGGGTTCGGCATCGTCTTCGGTGAGTTCGGCAACGTCAGCCTCGCGCAACCAATCGGGCCCGCCAGCGTCAGTGTCCTCGTCTGCATCCGCGTCAGTGGCCGTCAGTGTTTCCCACTCCGCCACCCACTCATCCGGCATCCGTTCCGCCGAGACGGGTTGAGTAGAAACTGTGACTACTTCCTTCCACTCTGTTTTCGCAATAACGTCCCACGGCCCTCGAAAATCCAAACGCTCCGGGTTGCCGGTGGCTTCGTCGCCGCGCAGGCCCAAATAATCCCAGGCCCACAGGTTGAAGCCGGGCAGGCCCAGGGCCAGGGCGCGCGCGATGAAACGTTCAAGGTCGGCCGAGGAGGGCCGCCAATCGTTTTCAAAAAAGGCCGGGGCTACCGGAACATAGGGCAGGCGCGGTTCCAGCGCGGCATATTGTTGAAATGATTTTTCCAGTTGGGCGGGGGCTTCGCGGTGGCGACCCAACCAAAAGACTTGCGGCAAATCCACCACACCGTGTTGGCGGAATTGCGCCCACGGAAAACGTTTGTGCGAGTTGGGGAATTTCCAGGAGGCCAGGGCGAGTGGGAAGTCGCCCAATCCGGCGCGCACGGTCGCCACAAATTCGGCGGCCTGGTCGGCCCGGCGCGGGGCGCGCTCGTATTCACCCTCGGCATTCATCACATAGCCTTGTAGCCCGGCCTCCCGCAGTGGATGGATCACTTGCACCGCGCGCTCGGCCTCCAGCTGATGATAGTTCTGTTGGAAACGGCCCTTGAAGCGCGGCTTGTCGCCGTAGAGATAGTGCCAGCCCCACACGCTCAGGCCCGCGTCGCGCAAGCGCCGAATCAATTCAGGCGCGTCGCCGGTGAGGGGGTCGGCATTATAAGCCTCCGCGCCGTCGGCGATTTTTAGGATGACGTGCGTAAAGTTTGCCGATTGCGCGCGGCTGACGATGGCCCCCAGGTCGCCTTGTTGACAGGCGGCGATGCGCCGAATCCAAATACCTTTGCCGGAAAGAGGGGAGGCGGTCACGCGCGGGAGTTTAGCATAGTGACGGTAAATGCCAAAATTCGTTACACCGTCACGCGCTGAATGTTCGCGCCCAACGCCCGCAGTTTTTCGTCAATGCGCTCATAGCCGCGCTCAATCTGCCCGATGTTGCGAATGGTGGAGGTGCCTTGCGCGCAGAGCGCCGCGAGCAGCAGGGACATGCCCGCGCGAATGTCGGGCGATTCGAGATTCTCGGCTTCCAGATAACTGGGACCTTGCACCAGACAGCGATAGGGGTCGCATAGAATGATGCGCGCGCCCATGCTCACCAGTTTGTCGGTGAAGTACATCCGGCCCGAATACATCCAGTCGTGAAACAACACCGAGCCAGCCGTCTGGGTGGCCAGGGTGATGGCGATGCTGGTCAAATCGGTGGGGAAGGCGGGCCAGACGTTGGTCTTGATTTCAGGCACCGCCCCGCCCGCATCGGGGACGACGGTGAGCGATTGGTCGCCCGGCACAATTAAGTCATCACCGTCCACGTTCCAGCGCACGCCCAGCCGCCGAAAGGTCAGCTCAATCATATCGAGATAACGCACACCCGCATTTTTGATGCGAACCTCGCCGCCCGTCACCGCCGCCGCGCCCATCAGACTCACCACTTCCAGGTAATCGGCCCCGATGGTGTGTTCGCCACCGCCCAGCCGCTCAACGCCGTGAATGGTGAGCATGTTGGAACCGAGGCCCTCGATGTGGGCGCCCAGGCGGTTGAGGAAATGACCCAACTCCTGAACATGCGGCTCGGAAGCGGCATTGCGGAGGTGGGTGCGCCCACGCGCCAGCGTCGCCGCCATCAACGTATTTTCGGTGGCGGTCACGCTGGCCTCGTCCAGCAAAATATCCGCGCCGGTCAGGCCATCGGCCTGCATCCGAAATTGCGCGTTGTTGTAGATGATGTCGGCCCCAAGGCCGCGCAAGGCCAGCAGGTGGGTGTCGTTGCGGCGGCGGCCAATCACATCGCCGCCGGGCGGCGGCAGTTCAATCGCGCCATGGCGGGCCAGCATGGGTCCGGCCAGCAACAGCGAAGCCCGAATGCGGCGGCACAGGTCCGGATCGGCTTTCGCCTCCGTGACCTGCGGGGTATGCACCCGCCAGGTGTTTGGGTCAAGCTCGGTTACGCTGGCACCCAACTGGGTGAGCAGTTGGCGCATGGCTTGTACATCGCGGATGCGGGGCACGTTGCGAAGGATGACGGGTTCGGCGGTCAGCAGGCAGGCGGCCAGCAACGGGAGGGCGGCGTTCTTGTTGCCGCCCGGCGTCACGATGCCATTTAGCGGATGACGGCCTTCAATCACAAATTGGTCCATACGATTCTTTCTGAGACTTCGGAAGTGCGCGCCAAGCGCGCACTTCCGAAGTCTGGGTCTTATAAAAGTGAGTGGGTGGCGGGCATTGTTACCATACCCGGCCCGCCCGGTCAACCGCTGATTGCCCTACGGCAACGCAAGACCCTCAGGGTTTTTAAAACCCTGAGGGTCTTTAATGGTAGAATCATCTGCCGTGACCGCTGTTAAAGTCAAAGAACCCACCCCACCCATGAGTGTCATCGCCGCGCTGACTGCCGGTTTCGATGCCGCCACCTCCCGGCTGGAATTGATTCTGTTGCCGCTGGTGTTCGACGTTTTTTTGTGGTTGGGGCCGCATCTATCCGTTCAAACCGTATGGCAGAACGTGTTGGGCGCTTTGCCCACACCGCCCGGCACGGAGGCGACCCTCACTCAAAATTTAGAAACGCTCCGGGCCGCTCTCGCCCACTATGCGGCCACCTTCAATCTCTTTGCTACGTTAAGCGCCGCCCCGGCCCTCAACTCGGCGGTGTTATCCATCTTGTCCATGTTACAACTGGATCCGGATTGGCTGATGCGTGAGCGAAATTCGGTGTTGAGTTTTTCGCCGCTGGGCCTGCCCAGTTTAATGGTTGGACGGGCGGCGACGTTGCACCCCGGTGGCGCGGCGTTAACCTGGCATGTGACCGACCCCGCGGCGTATTTTTTGCTGTGGGGCATATTCCTGCTGATGAGCCTGTGGCTCAGCGCGTGGTATTTGGGCGGCATTGCCCAACAGGTGCGCGAGGCCCGGCCCGATTTTCGGCAACAGCTCAAGCAGGTGTGGGGTGATTGGGCGCGGCTCACGGCCTTGGGCGTGCTGGCCCTGGTAGCGACCGTGGTGCTGGGTTTGCCACTGGCCGTCGTCGCCCTGGTCGCGGGCGCGTTAAGTCCGGGCCTGTTCTGGCTCGTCGCCTCACTCGGTTGGACGATTTGGATGTGGGGTCTGTTTTACACCGGCTTCACCATTCATGGCCTCCTCTTGCAACGACGTCATATCTTTGGCGCGCTCTGGGATAGTCTACGATTAGTGCAAGCCAACCTCCCCGGCGCATTGGGCTTGTTCCTCCTCATCACCACCACCAGTTTGGGCCTGGGCGTGGTGTGGAATTATCCGCCCGATGATTCGTGGTTTCTACTCATTGGGCTGGCGGGCCACGCCCTCATCTCCACCGCGCTGGTCGCGGCGACGTTTGTTTTTTATCAAGACCGCTACCGCTGGATGGTGGAAGTGCAACAGGCGCTCATGGCCAAGCAGGCCAAGGCCAAAGCGTGAGCCCAACCCGATCTCTTTCCCTTTCTCTTTCTCTTTCTTTTTTATGGAGTAAGCATGGCTGGTAACGAAGCAACCGCTCCTCAGTATGGCGTCGAATCGATTCAGGCCCTGGAAGGCATTGAACATGTTCGCAAGCGCCCCGGCATGTATGTCGGCGGCACGGACATCAAGGCCCTCCATCACCTGGTCTACGAAGTGGTGGACAACTCGATTGACGAAGCGCTCTCCGGCGCGTGCAACACCATCACCGTCACCATTCACGCCGATAGCAGTGTGAGCGTGGAAGACGACGGGCGCGGCATTCCCGTTGGCCCGCACCCCACCAAGCGCGACGCCAAAGGTAAGCCCATGGAAACGGTGGATGTGGTGATGACCGTCATCGGCGCGGGCGGCAAATTTGGCGGTGGCGGTTACAAGGTGTCGGGCGGTTTGCACGGCGTGGGCGTCTCGGCCGTTAACGCGCTGTCCGAGTGGATGACGACCGACATCAAGCGCGCTGGCCAGCGCTGGCAACAACGCTATGCGCGGGGCGTGCCGCAGGGCCCGATTCAGGCCCAAGGCAAGGTCAAGCCCGACGACACCGGCACCACGCAGACGTTTAAGTTTGACCGCGACATCTTCAAAGAAGACGGATTAGATTACAAGTTTGAAACACTGGTCACACGCTTCCGCGAGATGGCGTTTGTCACGCGCGGGGTGCGCCTCAACTTCCGCGATGAGCGTGACGAACGTGAGATGAGCTTTTATTTTGAGGGCGGCATCAAGTCCTTTGTGCGCTATCTCAACCGCAACCGCGAGGCCCTGCACCCGGTGGTGCATGCTGAAAAAGAAGTGGAAGGTGTGGGCATCGAAGTGGCCGTGCAATACACGGATACCTATCAGGAGTCGGTCTATTCCTTTGCCAACACCATCAATACGGTGGATGGCGGCACGCACCTCACCGGCCTACGCACGGCCCTCACCCGAGTCATCAACGACTATGCCCGCAAGAACAGCCTGCTCAAAGAATCGGACCCCAACTTCACCGGCGATGACACGCGCGAAGGCGTGACCGGCATCGTGAGCGTCAAGCATCGTGAGCCGCAATTCGAGTCGCAGACCAAAGTGAAGTTGATGAACCCCGAAGTGCAGACCTATGTTCAGCAGGTGCTGGGCGAGGCCGTTGGCGCATTTCTGGAAGAGAACCCGCGCGAAGCGAAGGGCATTGTCGAGAAATGTCTGATCTCCGCCCGCGCCCGCGACGCTGCCAAGAAGGCGCGCGATCTCGTCATCCGCAAATCGGCCCTGGAGAGTCTGACCCTGCCCGGCAAATTGGCCGATTGCTCGGAGCGCGACCCCGGCAAGTGTGAGCTTTACCTTGTGGAAGGCGACAGCGCTGGTGGGAGCGCCAAACAGGGCCGCGACCGCCACTTCCAGGCCATCCTGCCTCTGCGCGGCAAAATCCTCAACACCGAGCGCGCGCGTCTCGACAAGATTCTGGGCAACAACGAAGTGAAGGCCCTCATCTCCGCGCTCGGCACGGGCATCGGCGATAACTTTTCCTTGGAGGGTTTGCGCTACGGGCGCGTTATTCTGATGACGGATGCGGACGTTGATGGCAGCCATATCCGGACTCTGTTGCTCACCTTCTTCTTCCGCTATATGCAATCACTGATTGAGAACGGTCACCTATACATTGCCCAACCGCCGCTGTATCGGATTGAACACAAGAAGACTGCGCGCTATGTGTACACCGATGCGGAGAAGGACAAAGCCCTGAAGGAGCTGGGCAACAGCGACGTGGCGCGTGCCACCATTCAACGCTTCAAAGGTCTGGGCGAGATGAACGCCGAACAATTGTGGGACACCACCATGAATCCCGCCAATCGCACGCTCTTACAGGTGGACATCGAGGACGCCGCCGAGGCCGATCGCACCTTTGACATGCTGATGGGCGACGCGGTGGATCCGCGCCGCAAATTCATCCAAACGCACGCCAAGAGTGTGCAGAATCTGGATATCTGATGGAACGTAGTATAGCGCTACCGCGCCCAGATTGTCTGCCCGCCATCATTGACCGCATTGTGCGCGGCTTTGATCCGGTGCGGATTATTCTGTTCGGCTCATATGCGCGTGGCGAAGCCCGGGTGGATAGCGATGTGGATCTGTTGGTGGTGTTACCCGAAATTGCCAACAAGCGGCAGATGGCCATCGCGATCCGCCGCGCTCTGAACGGGGTGCCGGTGAGCAAAGATGTGGTGGTCACCACCCCTGAAGAAATTGCCCGGCGTGGCGATGTGATTGGCTTTGTGTTACGACCTGCCTTGCGAGAGGGTGAGGTGATTTATGAACGCGCCTGAAGCGCAACGTTGGCTTCGTTACGCGCATGAAGATTGGTTGGCGGCCCAGTCTATGGTGGGCAATGAAGCTGCTTATCCACGCCATGCCTGTTGGTTGGCTCAACAGGCCGCTGAGAAAGCCTTGAAAGCCGCATTAATACTCATGGAGATTGAGTTCCCTTTCAGCCATGATTTGGACCGCTTGCGGGATTTGCTGCCAAATGATTGGCAAGCTAAAGTGACACACCCCGATTTGGCTGACCTGACGGAGTGGGCGGTGGAGGCGCGTTACCCAGGCGATGCGCCGGAGGCAATTGAATCAGACGCGCGCGTCGCAGTCCAACAAGCCCGCCGGGTTTGGGAGTCCATCGCCTCGGACTTAGCCAATCGAATAGAAGAACTTAACAACGGAATGAGATCGTAGATCATTTCGTTGATAGCCTGTAAACACTCAGCCAGGTGGCTATGAAACTTCGGAAGTCCGCGCTAAACGGTTTAATGAAACCCAGCGCATGTGGCGCGGACTCCCGAAGTTTGGGCTATCGAGCGGGGCGGTTGAACAGGTGCCCTTTTTATTGACGATGGACGTTAGTGTAGCCATTGACCAGGACGAGGCGCTGGTGGCGGAACTGCACCGGTTGGGGGTGCGGCATCTTGCCCGCCTTACCCCAATCGAATACCCTGACCCTTTAACACCTGGGACTCTTATCGCGGGTTTGGCCGCCAGTGAAGATGCGCGCTTACAGGCGGCGTTGATTTTGCTTTTCCTGCAATACCCAACTTATAGCCGCTATCTCTCAACGACCTTGAGTCAACTTTCCGACCCATCTGCGAACGCCCTTAAGTTGTACTATCAAGCCGCTGTTTATCTACAAACTGAATTAGCCCCCGTTTTGCGAATGGGTGTGGAGGACTGGCAAACCCTGCCCGATTATTTTTCGGTGGAGCTTGACTTGTTACCCGTCGGTGCGTTATCGCTCAACGACGCTCTGAAGGCTTTGGGCGAACGCCATCACCAACTTTCGGGTTGGGCATGTAATTGGAGCGGCTCGTACCAGCAGAATATCCCGCGTTTTCTGAAACACCTTCAACACGCCAATGGTCATCAATCACTCTGAGCAACTTTTGCGGTTTTTGGATGAATTGGGGAAGCGCTTACCCGAACCCGCCGAGATTTATCTTTTTGGGGGAAGCGCTTTGTTACTTATCGGCGGCGCGCGTCATACCGGCGATGTGGATTTTACGCTCAACACGCCCAGCCTCCCGCTTCGTCAGTTGATTGCGGCGTTGGCCAGCGAGCTTGACCTCGATTTCGAGGAGTCCATTCCGGCAGAGTTTATGCCTCTGCCAACTGGTTTTGCCCAGCGTCATCAATTGGTCGGACGCTTCGGGTTTCTAACTGCCTATATCTTTGACCTTTACAGCATCGCAGTAATGAAAATTGATCGAGCTTTTCGGACGGATTTGCAAGACGTGCAGTTCTTGCTCGGTGGAGGTCATATAGATTTGGCATTTCTCGAACAGTGCATCGCTGACGTCGCCAGCCGCTACGACGAACCCCGCAAACTGCGCCGGAATTTTGAAGAGCTAAAGCGAAATCTCAAACATTGATGGCGTTCACTTCATCACTCCCACCTTCCCCTTCAACCCCGAAATTTTCTGCCGCAAACCTTCCAATACCGTCTGCGTCTTCTCCACCCGCGCGCGCTCGGCCTTCACAAAGCGGGTATAGGGCGCGACGCCTTCGTTCAAACGGGTGAGCGCCGATTCGGCCTCGCCTTTGAATTGAGTGGTGAGCGCGTCCAAAAGTTTGGCGCGCAGAGTCTCCATCTTTAACTTGAACTGATCCTTGGCCTGCTTGCGACGATAAGGAATGACAAATAGGCCCAATATCGCCAACGTGCCAGCGGCCAGCGTGCCGGTGATGTCAATGGCCGAGGAGGTGATGACGAGCAAGACCAGCGCTCCCAACCCAACCGCGCCCACGCCCAGCGCCGCCACCTGCACCACCGTCGTTTCCACGCTGGCGGCCAGTTCACGCGCTTCTTTTTCCCGGTCGAACGTATTCACAATTGTTTGCGCGGTGGTGCCCACGGTGTCAATCAGCGCCCGGCGGCGCGTATCCAACGCGGCCACACCTTCGCCCACCAGTGAGTCCGCATAACGGGCTTGGCGCTTTTGCAAGTACGACATCACTTGTTGCCACTGGTGCAAATCCTTATCCACCAGCCAATCAATCAGGCGGCGAATGCGGTCTTCGATTTGGGCCGGCACATCGGCCAGCACCTGTTGCTCAAACCTGGCGCGCACCGCATCGCCGCGCGTGAGCTCGAGGATGTTGGTCACGCGCAGGGTGTTGTCAAAGAAATCCAGCCCGCGCGCTTGCAAGCGGTGGAGGATGTTCTCCACTTCGGCCAGGCGTGGCGCGAGTTCGCTGTCCAGTTCCTGTTGATAGGCGGCCAGCACGGTGTCCAACGAGGTGACGGTTTCGTGGTCTTCCTTAAGCGTATCTTCCTGTTCGCGGGCGCTGGCCCAGGTTTGTTCGATGAGGTTGCTGGCGACGCCGAGCGGGTTGGCAAATTTTAATTGCAGGCGCGACACATCATCCAGCGTGGAATAGATATATTGCTCCAGGGCGTTGAGGCGGCTGGCGGCGCGCAAGCGGGCGGCCTCGGCCGGGTCGGCGGTGCGGGCCTGATGCGCCAGTTTCGCCGAGACCGGAAAAAATTCCGGCGGAAAGCCCAGCACATCTTCGGCGTGGCGCAGGACAAAGGCGCGCACCTCGGCCAACGAGGCTTCATCGTCGAAGATGTCTATTTTGTTGAGGGCGATGATGACCTTCTTGCCCCAATCGCGCAGGCGCTCCATAAATTGGCGCTCGCTCTCGGTCATCGGCCGGTCGGCCGAGGTGACAAACAATACCAAATCACTGCGCGGCACAAACTCATTGGTCAGGCGCTCGTGTTGGCGGATGACGGCGTTGGTGCCGGGCGTGTCCACGATGTTCAGTTCGCGCAAGAGGGGCAGGGGGTGGGTGAACGTGGCAAAGGCTTCGTCCACCACGCTTTCTTTGACGGCCTCGCCCCATTTGACCAGCGTGATACGGGCGGTAGTGGGCAGGACTCCCTCGGCCAATACTTTGTCGCCGAGCAGGGCGTTCATCAACGCGCTCTTGCCCGCGTTGAACTCGCCCACGACCACCAGCAAAAACAATTCGTCCAATTGCAGAATGGCTTTTTGCAAGGTGTCCAGCGCCTCGCGTGGCACGTCAAGTTCGGCCAGCGCCAGCCGGGTTTCGGCCAGCGCGGTCTTCTCCGCGCGCAGGAGTTCGGCTTGTTCGTCGGTGAGCATGGATTGGAGCATAGGGTTGGTTCGTCCGTTCGTCGGGTAGTCAAATGGTCAGTGGTCGGTAACGCGAATGGTACACCGAGATAGACGAAGATGCCAATTTGCTGGATAAGTGCGATATAATCCGCGCACACTAAATTGCCTACAGGAGGCTTGAGATGTCCAAACGTAACATTGTGCAAATGATGCCCGCGACCGGGTGGGGGGCGATGGTAGCCGATGATGAGTCACCTGAAGACCAGTATGTATCGCCGCTGATTGGCTGGGCGCTGGTTCAGGAGGATGGACAGCAAGCCGTGGTGGGGATGATTGCGGGTGACCGGGTAGATTTTTGTGATCAACTCCCTCACTTTTTTGGCTACGTTCAAACCCAGGATATGCTGACCGAGGCGCTCTCACAGATGGTGGAGGATATTGATGATGACGATGAGTTTGACGACGACGATTTTGGCGATGATGGCGATGAGCCGCCATTACCCCCGCCGCCGTCGTTACGGCGGAAGAGTGGGAGGTTGAATTAGGGAGATGAAATACTGATTGCGCCTCGCGGTATGATTAAGTTTGGCGTACAATCCTGCTTATGGCGACAAAACATCCCATTAAGAGTCTGTATTACATCACGCATGTGGACAATATCCCATCAATTCTTAAACGGGGGATACTGTCGCATAAACGGGTGGAGGAGCAGGCCGTTCCATTTACGCCCATTTATGATGCGACCATCGTAAGCAATCGGCGTGAAAGAGTGACCCCGAATGGAAAAAGCCTGTGGGAATTTGCCAACCTTTACTTTCAACCGCGCAATCCTATGCTGTACAGGGTCATCAATGAGACAATCAAAGAACTTATCGCTATTGTTGGGGTAAAGCCGCAAGTTCTAAACCTTCCTGGCACATTTGTCACGAATGGCAATGCGGCTCATTCTTTGTCAAACGTTCTTAATACCCAAGAGGGCCTTCAGGTCGTTATTGAAATGTGGGATGTTGTTAAGAATGACTGGTGGAAAGAAGAAGATGGTTCGAAGAGAAAAATTATGGCGGAGTGTCTTGTGCCGGATGTTATTCCGCCAGAATTTATTCACTCCATTTACGTCACCAGTCAGGCGGCTAAAGAAAAAATTCTTCTCTCGTCGACGGCTCAGATTCCAATTGTTCCTGAGCCGCATATGTTCTTCCAGCCGGCACGGGTTCTGCCACTCACCAAGACCTTGAAGCTGGTTGAAGGGGATATGTTCTTCTCTCACGCCCAAACCCTGACCATCAGTGTCAATACCGTCGGGGTTATGGGAAAAGGCCTGGCCTCGCGGACCAAGTATCAATTCCCGGATGTGTATGTATTCTATCAGGACCTCTGCCGCCAAAAGATACTAAAGATGGGGAAGCCTTATCTTTACAAGCGCGAGTTTCTTATGGACAAGTTGTTGGCCGATGATACTTATCCGTTTCCAAATCCTAATTCGAATAAATGGTTTTTACTCTTTCCCACAAAACGCCATTGGCGCGCAAATTCGGATTTTGAAGGAATAGAAAAGGGATTAGAGTGGGTAAGGGATAACTATGCTCAAGAAAAAGTTAATTCCTTAGCCACACCAGCGCTTGGATGTGGGTTAGGCAACTTGGAATGGAAGGATGTCGGCCCACTGATGTGTAAGTACCTGGCTAATTTGGATGTTCAAGTGTCTATCTATTTACCTCGTGAGCAGGATGTCCCTCCGGAATATCTACACAGAGATTTCCTCTTGCCGAAAAGCAATAAATGAAGCGTAAGCAAATTTACAAACCCGGCCCAACCTGCCGGGTTTTCTTTTCCCTTTTCGCAATCATGCTACAATCCCCACACGCCGAATCCCATCATCCATAAATCATGTCCCTTCAACCTGACTCGTTATTAAATGGTCGTTATCGTATCCACGTCGAACTGGCGCGGGGCGGCATGGGCGCGGTCTATCACGGCCACGATGAAAACCTGGGCGTCGAAGTCGCCATTAAAGAAAACCTGATTGTCGGGCTGGAATTTGAGCGACAATTCCGGCGGGAGGCCTCCCTGCTGGCCGGTTTGCGCCACGCCCATCTGCCGCGCGTGACCGACCATTTTGTGATCTCCGGGCAGGGGCAATATCTGGTCATGGATTTTGTGGCCGGGGAGGATGTGCGCCAGCGATTGGAGCGCCAGGGCGGCCCGCTGGCCGAGGCGGATGTGGTGCGTTGGGCGCGCGAAATTTTGGACGCACTCAGTTATCTGCACACGCGCACCCAACCCATCATCCACCGCGACATCAAACCCGGCAACATCAAAATCACGCCCGAAGGCCGCGCGGTGCTGGTGGATTTTGGGCTGGCGAAAGTGTTTGAATCCGGGAGCGCCACGACCACCGTCGGGGCCAAAGCTCTGACGCCTGGCTTTGCGCCACCCGAGCAATATGGCACGGCCCGCACCGACCCACGCACCGATTTGTATTCGCTGGCCGCCACGCTCTATGCCATGCTCACCAACCGCATCCCCGCCGACGGTTTCGAGCGCGCGATGGGCCAGACCCAGTTGATTCCGATTCGACAATTGAATCTACATATTGCGACGCATGTGGCGGCGGCCATTGAAAAGGCGCTGGGCGTGCGGCCCGATGAGCGTTTCAACGCCGCGTCAGAATTCTCGGCGGCGTTGATAACGCCACTGGCCGTCGCTGATGTGCCCACCGCCGCCATTTCCGAATCCGACGCGCAAACGCCCACCGTGCCGACCCAATCCAAGGCGGAACCGGTCACGCAACCGGCGCGGCCCTTGCGGTGGGCCTGGCCCGCCTTGATCATTGCGATTTTGCTGTTGGGCGCGGGTGGCGCGGGCCTGTGGGCCACCGGGATGTTGCCGCCGTTGTTGAGTCAATTGGGGATTGGCGCGCAACCAACGGCCACCGCCACCCAGCCAATTATGATCGCGGATGCGCCGACCGACACGACTAGCCCCTCTCCCGCGGCGTCACCCACCGTGACCGACGAGCCACAGGCGACCGTCACATTGGCCCCCAGCGAGACCGCGGCCCCGACCACCACGCTCTTCCCCACCGCGATTCCGCCCAGCGATATGCCCGCGCCCACGCCCATCGGCGGCGGGCAAGGCCAAATCGCCTTTGCCAGCAGTCGGAATGGCTTGCCGCAAATTTTTTTGATGAACATTGATGGGAGTAATCAGGCGCAAATTACGGACATCGCCGATGGCGCCTGCCAGCCCGCGTGGTCGCCCGATGGCGCGCAGTTAATCCTGGTCTCGCCCTGCACCCGCAAACAGGATTTGTATAACAACGCCGCAATTTACATCATCAATGTCCCGGAGAATCCCGACGGGCTGTTGCAAGCCGCGCCGTTTATCACGCGCGTCGGCGGCAATTTCGATCCCGATTGGTCGGAGGCCGGCGTGGCCTTTACCTTTAGCGGCGGCGACCGCTCCCAGATTTATGTGGCCGACTCCAGTGGGCGCAACGCGCAGGTGGTGAGCGAGCCGCGCTCCACGGACACCCAGCCCAGTTGGGCGCAGGGCAGGGCCAAGCTGGCCTTTCGCAACACCACCCGCAGTGGCCGCTCAACCATTTACTGGATGAATCAGGATGGCACGTTTGATGGCTCCATCCCGACGCAAATCACGCGCGAACTCTCGCCGTGCAACAACGAGGCCTCCGCGCCCGTCTGGGCGCCCGATGGCGCGTTTGTGGCCTATGTGGTCAATCAACATATCTGCGTCGTCGCCTGGGATGCCAAGGGCTTCAATCCCAGACAACTCACCACCAAAACCCCCAACGCCGACCCGGCCTGGTCGCCTGATAGCCAGTGGATTGTGTTCGAGTCGTGGCGCGACGCGGCCAAGCATGAGATTTATGTGATGAACGCCAGCGGCGGCGCGGTGACACGACTGACGAATAATGATGCGGATGAATTTCAACCGGCGTGGAGACCGTGAGAAGTATGGAGGTGTGGAAGTATGGGAGTCAGGCTACGTCCATACTCCCACAGCTAAAAAGGAGCAAATCGTGACTGCACAACTCATTGATGGAACCGCCATCGCGGCCAAAGTCCGCGCGCAAGTGGCGGCGGAAGTGACCAACCGAATCGCGGCCGGCCAACAACGCCCCGGCCTGGCCACCGTGCTGGTGGGCGATAACCCGGCCTCGCAGACATACGTGCGAAGCAAACAAAAGGCGTGCGCGGAGGTGGGTATCGAATCCTTCGGCCACGATTTGCCCAAGACCGCCTCGCAGGCCGAGGTCGAGGATTTGGTGGCGCGCCTCAACGCCGACCCGCGCGTGCATGGCATCCTCGTTCAACTGCCCCTGCCGGATGGCATGAACGAAGAGCGGGTGCTGGAAAAAATCAGCATCGAAAAAGATGTGGATGGTTTTCATCCGGTCAACATTGGCCGACTCTCGATGAAGGGCCGTGAGCCGACCTTTGTGCCTTGCACACCGGCCGGATGTATCGTGCTGTTGGAGGAGTCGGGCGCGCAGTTCAAGGGCGCCAATGCGGTGGTGCTGGGCCGCTCCAACATTGTGGGCCTGCCGGCCGCCATGTTACTGCTCCACCGGGATTGCACCCTCACCGTGTGCCACAGCCGCACCCGGGATTTGCCGGCCGTGTGCCGCGAAGCCGACATCCTCATCGCCGCTGTAGGCCGCGCCGAAATGGTCAAGCGCGATTGGGTCAAGCCGGGCGCATATGTGATTGACGTGGGCATCGATCGCATCGAAGACCCAAGCAAAAAATCCGGCTACCGGCTGGTGGGGGATGTGGCCTTTGACGAAGTGAGAGAAGTGGCAGGCGCGATTACGCCGGTGCCGGGCGGGGTAGGGCCCATGACCATCGCCATGTTGGTGCGGAATACGCTGCGGGGCGCGGAACTGGCCGAAAGATAGTTTGGAAGTGTGGGAGTATGGGCGACGCTCAACTCCCCTACCTCCACACCCCCACACCCCCACACCCCCACACCCCCACACCCCCACACTCCCACACCTCACATGCACTCCGTCCTCCTCGTAGACGACAACGCCGACTTTCGCCTCGTCTTTCAGCGCAAGTTTGCCGACCTGGGCTATCAAGCGCTGACGGCCGGCGATGGCGTGCGTGGTCTGCAAGTGGTGATGGAACAGCCGGTGGATGTGATTTTGCTGGACTGGAACCTGCCGCACCGCAATGGGCTGGAGACGTTGCAGTTAATTCGCTCGATGAATACGGAGGTGCCGGTCGTCATCATCACCGCCCTGATGAATGAGGCCGCTATCGAAGATGCGCGGCGACTCGGCATCAGCGACATTCTCTACAAGCCCATGGGCATCAAAACGCTCGCCCACGCCGTTCGCAAAGTGCTGGGGATGACCAAATCATGAAATTTCTCCCGGTCTGGCTAAAAAATGGGTGGGGTGTGGCGGCGGGCCTCATGGGTCTCTATATTCTGCTGTATGCCGGCTGGACTCAGATTCAGACCCAGGCGCAGTGGCTGGCCGAGCCGGCTCAACGACTCATTCAAGACCTGGCCTTCCTGCCGGTCGGATTGTTTGCGGCGCTGGCGGCCTGGGGCCGGGTGGCGGCCAACCTCACCCTCAGCCGCCAACTGCGCCGCGCGTGGTTTATCCTCGGCCTCGGCAGTTTTGCGTTGTTTCTGGGCGATGTGGTTTTTCTGGTGATTGATGGCCTGCAAAACCTGCCCACCGCCGATTACTATTTCTCCGATATCTATTTAGCCTTCTACCCGCTGACCGTGCTGGGGCTTATGACGTTGCCCGGCGCGACCACCAGCGCGGAGGGGCGCTGGCGCTTTGTGTTGGATATGGGGATTGTGGTGACCGCCGCCGGAATGGGCATCTGGTATTTTGTGATTACGCCCCTGGCCGAGGCCGCGCCCGATGCGGATGTGGTGACCAACCTGCTCACCGCCGCCTACCCGATTGGCGATTTGGCGTTGATTGCCGGAATTACGGCGCTGGTCTTTCGCCGCCGCGAACCGGCCACGCGTTCCTCGCTGGTGTTGTTCTCCATCGGCGTGTTGGGGTTTGTGGGCTACGATTTTCTAAATGCCTACATTACCTTCACCCACCTCGATCTCGGTTATTTGCCCAACATTATCTGGATTACATCGTATTGGTTCTTTGCGCTCGCGGCCCTCCGGCAACCCTATCTCACGCGCGGCTCCCTCACCGAATTGTGGTCGGAGCGGATCGTTAAAATCGCCTCCGTGATTTTGCCCTTTGCCGCCATCGCCTTTGGCTATGGGCTGGTAATCCTGGCCCTGACCCTGGCCCCCGGCCAGCATCTGCGCGGTCTGCTCACCGGCGCGGGCCTGCTGACCCTGTTTGTCATTGGCCGCCAGTGGCTGGCCCTGCGCGAAAACGCTCGTCTGACCCAGGAGTTGTTGGAACTGTCGGCGGACTTGGAGCGCCGGGTGCAGAAACGCTCCCGCGAATTGCAACGCTCGCAGGAACGCCTGGCCGCCTCGCAACGACTGGCCAGCGTGGGCGCTTTGGCGGCCGGCGTGGTGCACGAAATTAGCAATCCCCTCAACACCATCATCACCGCCGGCGAAACATTGGAAGCGCAAATCGAAAGCGGCGCGCCCGATTTAGAAACGCTCCGGCTGTATATCCCCGTCATTAATCGCGCGGCCTGGCATGGGGCGCGGGTGATGCAGGCCCTCCGCAACTTCTCGCGCGGCCATGCGCCCCAGCTGGCCCCGCACCACCTGGCCGATGTTGTGCAGGACGCGCAGGTGTTGCTCGGCCACGCCTTCAAGACCGGCGTGATGACACAGGTGACCATTGAGGTTGACCCCCGTTTGCCGCGCGTGGTGTGCGACCGGCATCAACTCACCCAGGTTTTTATCAATCTCCTGAAGAACGCCCGCGAAGCCATGCCCAACGGCGGGGCCGTGACCCTCACCATCCGGCAAGCCGACGCCCAGGCCGTCATCGCAGTGCGCGATGAGGGCGTGGGCATCCCCGAAGAGGCGCGCGAGAAAATTTTCGACCCGTTCTACACCACCAAAGAAGCCGGCTCCGGGCTGGGCCTTTCGATTGTGGCCAGCATCGTGCAGGCGCATCGCGGCAAGATTGAAGTGTTTAGCGAGGGGCCAGGCGCGGGCGCGACGTTTACGGTGACATTGCCGTTAGGCACTTAAGTCAACGGACGCAACAGATTGAGCGGAGCATCACCAATCGGTTGCATCCGGTTTATCCGCTTCATCCGTTGACAACTATGACGACGCTCCTCATTCAACAGGCCGATGTGTTAGTGACGATGGATTCCGCCCGCCGCGAAATCCGCGATGGCGGGCTGTTTATTCGAGACGGGTTCATCGAACAAGTTGGGCCGACCCGTGAACTGCCCGCCACGGCCGACGACGTGTTGAATCTGCGCGGCCACGTTCTCTTTCCCGGCCTCGTCAACACCCATCATCATCTTTATCAAACCCTCACCCGCGCCGTGCCAGCGGCGCAGGACGCCAATTTGTTTAACTGGCTTAAGACACTGTATCCCATCTGGGCCAACCTTACCCCGGAAGCGATTCGCGTCTCGACTCTCACCGGCCTTGCTGAACTGGCGCTCTCCGGTTGCACCACCGTCTCCGATCATCTTTACATCTACCCCAACGGTTGCCGCCTGGATGATGAGATTGAAGCGGCGCGCGAAATGGGCGTGCGCTTCCATGCCTCGCGCGG
>Ga0247727_10007696_pt1 | contig 20378 bp, 12 predicted proteins | sample WisWelCaveWW1625_FD_202498 | JGI IMG/M metagenome (GOLD analysis project Ga0247727, IMG submission 202498) | Biofilm microbial communities from Wishing Well Cave, Virginia, United States - WW16-25 | ecosystem: Environmental > Aquatic > Deep subsurface > Groundwater > Cave microbial mat | place... | reverse complement strand
CAGCCTATGCGATAGCGAACAACGACACTGTGACTTCCTCATCGGTTGATGCTGCCACCGGCTTCTTCCGCCTGGCCTTCTTGCCGCCGCAAAGTTATACCGTGATCGTGTCGGATACGACCGGGAAGTCGTTCACACGCGCGAATGTGCCGGTGACCGCAGGGCAGGAGTATGAGATGGGGGAGGTGAGGTTGCAGTGAATCATAACGAGTGTGTCTCCACTAAGCTATGCCAATAATCTGTACGTCGATCTCTTTGATGTTCCATTTTATTTATTAACCGAACGGGCCCGAAGGGTTAATTTTGTCGTGCCGTTTCTGACTCTCTAATTTCTTCCATTACGATTTCTAAAATGTAAATATACACCCGATCCAACGCCAAGTAGAAAGATGATTAAAGCTAGGAATCCTTCATTTTGGTTCGCCCAGGCCTTCGTCTCGCTCACTATTTTTTGCAATGGGGATAAAAAGAATGCCACAATGATTAGGCAAACATACGAGACGAATGAAATTTTAATTCCAACTTCGTGTTTTTGAGCAAGACTCTGAAGCGGTGCAGACATTTTACGGTAAAGTGCAATAACGCACTCGCTAAAACTCTGAATAAAATGCAAGAATATTATCGCTCCAATAACTGCTAGCCAGATAAAGATTCCATTCGAAGAGAGCAGTTTTTCTTCAAGCACATTGAGTTTTTGACCAATATCCCACATGCTCTGACTTTCCCTTTTTAGTATTCGATAGATGGTTCTCGCTTCAATCAGATGCTGTTGTTTTGCGAGAGTGTCTGCTATGGTTTCGAGAACTGAGAGCTGATGGTTCTGGCGAGCCTTGTGAGATGGTATGGAACTCTTATAATCGGAATCTGCGAGGTTTATATTCTGCAGATATACATCTGCTGCTGACCAATTGCTGTCACCGAGAGCCTTGATGAAGCTAGTTTTCCAAAGCTGAATCGTGTATTCAGCTCGGAACAAACTATCTGCTTCTGAATAAAGATTGTCGATAAAGAGACCTGAGTCATCGCGAAAATCCGGCTTTATTTTTTTGACGATCAAAAAATAAGCACGTGCCAAGTCATTATCAAAACGCAAGGCATGGAGGCCTTTATTAAAATTATCGGCAAGCAAGGCATGCTCACGTTCGGATGTGACACCAGTTTTGCGTTCCGGTGCGATGACTTCTTCTACGCCCGCAAAAATTTTAGCAGCCCGCTCGAATTCTTTTTTCTTCATGAGTTCTCGCGCCATTCCCAGGGCGTTGTTGGCGCGGATTTCGATGCCTGATTCGGTTGCGGCCTCTCTTACACCTTTGAAGGCTTTGTCCTGATCTGCTTTATTGTCTGCGGAAAGCAAGGCGTTGCCAAAATGCTCATAAATAAGGCGCCAGTTGCGCGGGCGAGCTTTCTTCAACGAATCCGCCGTTGCGTACCAGCGGGAAAAAAGCTTTCTCTGAGCATCACGCCGGTTACGTAGCGCATATTCATTGCTTGGATCCAAAGTCAAAGCACTGTCACTCGTGCTAATGACGACATAAAGATCGGAAGGAGAACCCGAGCCGAGCTTGACATTGGCAGTGCTAATATACTCCTGAACCTTTGCCCGTTTTGCAGCCTTGGCCCACATGTCAAGAATATTGCGATCATCTTTTTTCTGTTTGATTGCTTTATCATAATGTTTTGCCGCCTCTGCGTAGTTTTGTCGTTTCTCCAGTAACGAAGCCATTAGCAACCGCGCTTCGACAAAATCAGAACTGTCTTCAAGAACAGTATCTAGCTGTTTTTCAGCCTCACGATCTTTGTGGGCTATGATATAATCCTTGACCAATTTAAATCTCATCAAAATGTTCTTCCGATGGGAGGCTAAATAAAGACTACGGAATTCAATTCGTTTTTCGCAACTATCATCGGCAGCATAAAGATTTAGCAAAGCATCTAGTGCCTCCACATCATTTGGGTTTTGTTGAAAAGCCAAAGACAGTGCCTCACGTGCCTCATTGTAAGAGCCAAAGCCAAGAGCCAGACGGGCCAACCCCAACTCCCGCTGGAGTCCAGGAAAATTATGGTTCAAAGTCCTTGCTTGCTCCCACAAACTAATGGCACGATTAGTATTCCGAACTCCTCCCATGCTAAAAACAATTTTACCACCCCAATAAAATGCCTCAACAGCTTTTGAGGGCTCGTTTCTATGTGCCTGGCTGTATCTTTCAGTAATCGCATACGCCAAATCTTTTTGAGCTTGATTGGTTAGGTGATTAATCCCGCGAGTCTTCAAGTCTTCAAATTGCTGATTAATGCTCTGCGCTTTCACGATTGAGGCGAACAACAAAAGGCTCATCACACCGATAATCTTAGCTATCTTCTTACGATCGATTGCTTTCATAAATTCTTTATCCTTCTTGTTGATTTCAATGTTTACCTGGAAAGAGTGGCGGGCTAGGCAATCTCTTAGAATATGATAGGGAGTCCTGCTTGGAGTCCATCAAAATCGCAACTAGGGTTCCTACTCCGCCGGTTAAAATTGGCCAGACAAACCAACGGCTTTTCTTTTTAAACAGAAAATCCGAAAAAGAAATGGGCTTTTTTACCAACTCTTGATTCATCTCTTTGCGAACTTCTTTAAGAGTTTTTCGGAGTTGTATCTGCAAATTTTCTGGAGTACAAGATTCTTGGAGTGTCTTCTCTCTGGCTTTGTCAGAATAAAAGAAAAAGATTTTCGTAACGATTGAACTATTCGGATCTATAGAATGATAGAAAGCAGCGTCACAACCGCTGGTTTTCGCGATTTCACGTAAGCGATCTTCTGAAGGATATGATTTGAACTCGTTAAGACTGAACCATTTGATACGATAGCTATTTTCGAATTCAGCAATGCAAATATCTGGGACTTCGGCCTTCTGCCATTGAGCAAGATTTTCACTTTTGGGATCGAACACCGCAACGCTTGGAATCAGAAATTTGTAACGCCAAAGCTGTCCACTTATATCTATCGTGAAAATTTGTAATTGTTGTTTTCGAGTGAGTACCGCGCTGATGAAATGGGGATATGGCTTGATCAAATTTTGATTCATCTCACGCCAATAAACCTTGTCTCCATCTTCAGCCCAAAAAACGCCTGAAGTATCGGAAATTGCGAAGATCACATTTGCATAATGAGGAGCATTGATCAAATCCACAACGGAGACAAATGGCGAGAACTGTTCATGCTTAGAAAGTCGTCTTAAGGAATCACTGACTTCATACTTCATGATCCCATTTGAAGTACCGATATAAATATGTTGAGAATGAAGTTTGGAAATCGTCATTGCTCGCACTTCTTCGAAGTTGAATGATCTTGCGGGAATGGTTTCCCACGTTCCTCCATCATTGATACTCCTCTGCAGGCCCCGATTGGTTGCAGCGTAGAACACTATTGGTGAGGACGTGACCGCACATGCGAGCACCTCAATCCCAGCAAAGCCAAGCTGAACCCAGCTTTTTCCTTCATCCACACTGCGATAGAGGCCGGCATTCGTACAAGCATAAACCTCTCTGGTACGATAGGGATTCGGAACGATCTTGTTTGGCCGAAAATTAGATGGAAAACTTTTGAGGGATATTCTCTGCCAATCAAGATTTTTCGTGCGTTTCACAAAGCCCATACGAAGATGCCAACCGTAAAATGATCTTTCTTTATGAGGATCCGCCACAACGCAAATCAGCGAATCAATTTTGATGGTCTTGTAACGTTCCCATTTGTTTTCGCCAGCAATAAGAGGAGGCGTCCACGCAATGAGTACTATCACGAAAAAAATGTAAAAAGACCAATTTCTCATACGTTCTTTTCTCTACTCAATGAAAACAATTCTTCGTTGCTTGATGAAGCCATTGACTTTCAAAGCTAGAATATATACTCCACTACTCACTTTAGTCCTCGAATGATCCTCCCCCTCCCACCTCACAAACTGCCTCCCCTGCTCCCAAACCCTCCCCTCGCTCAACACTCGCACCTCTCTGCCCAAAACATCGAAGACCTTCAACGTCACCGGTGCGGCCTGCGGCAAGTAGAATGAGAAAATCGTTTCCTGATTGAACGGGTTGGGGAAATTTTGATAGAGCTGGATTTCGTCGGGGAGGTTGTTCGCGATGGCGGTCGTGCGGCTCTGCACGAAATCCGGCGTTCCGATGATCAACTCGAATCGTCCCGGCAGTAGCTCTCCCAAATTGTTGAACGTGTAGTTGGCGTTCTCGCGCAAATTCTGGAGAGCTTGGCGATTTTTGTCATAGATGTAGACGCCGAAATGGCTAGGGAAATTCACACTTTTTTTTATCGAAAGTGTAGTTTGGCTGTCTTTGAGATTGGATTTGACTTCAAATTCCCAAACCTCGCCGCTGGCGAAAGGAGTGCGGAAGTCTCCGGCGTAGCGATCCGGGTATTGTGCCCAATCAAAATGAGGGAAAGCGACGTTCACGCAACCGCCGATAGTGGGCGGATCGAATAAATCATAGCGATCCCACTTCGCGCGGGCATCGGCGCGAACGCCGAGATAGTTTACGGCGTCTTCATGGTTGCCGCTTCGCGCTATCAGTTGAAGCGTCCAATGATCGGAGCCGGTGTCTACATCTCTATCGCTATTCTCATTGCCGCCCGCGTTTTGAAAATTGAAACTCAGGACAGTAGCTTGATTGGCCTTAATGGCGTAGCCTTCCCAAGGTCGCAAGGAATTATGCTCGACTTTCCAACAGCCGTCATAGGTCATGACTGAATCCGAAGCCTCACCCGCAGGGATTTGCAGTTGATTCCGTCCAACCGTGAAAGGAAATGGATTGGCGATCATGTTCCAGCCGGGTTCGAGCGTGATGCGATTGTATTGCGCATATTGGTAACAACCCTCCGCGCTCGTGGGCACGGTTCTGCCGGAGCCACTTTTGAGAAAATGATTGGGCTGCGTTGTAATCAGCCAAAAGGCGCGGCCAGGATCAAATTTGCGAAACGACTCCTTGCTTGACTCCGTTAATTCGATGAGATTGCCGTTGTGGTAATCGAACAAACGCCAAACCTTGTCGTCAAAGCTCGTGAAATCGATTCGTTGTCTGAAACTATCGGCAGAGGTTCGAAACATGATCAAGGGCACAGAAATCATGCGATAGGCCGCCTCTGTGCTTCCGGTATCCAAAGAGCTGAGCTTGCTAATTCCATTTGGCAACTTGACGCTGACTGAATAGAACCCAGTTTGCGGCTGAACGCTCGGGTTCTCCGCAGAATCCTGCGCAGCAAACCAATACTCAAGGCCTCGCACGCCAACCTCGCTCGCCGGGATGATACCTTCCCAAATCTCGTCCAGGTTCGGTTGCATCGTTATCTCGTTCGGCTTTGTCGCGGCCATGCCTCCGGCGCGATAGTAGAGCGTAGCATTCTTCACATACGAAAAAGCTTCATTGATTTCGGCCTTGATCGAAACCTGCGCGCCACTATCCACTACACAAACTGCCGGCGAATGCACAATCTTTGGGCCGACCTTGTCTACACCGACGCCGCGCAAACGCAAAACGTGTCTGCGATCACGATAAGCATTGGAGTGAAAGACTAAGGAACCCGTGAGTGTGTCCAGCGTCGTGGGCTGAAAAATGATTTTCACTGAGTCTCGTGCTTGCGCCTCGATGCTATCGGGCAGCTTCGCAACGTCGAAAGCTTTGTTCTGGGGACGTTCGACAGAGCTCGTGTCAATTTTTAGAGAAATGTTGCCGATGTTTTCCAGAGTAAAATACCATGACGTGTCTGTTTGGACTTGCACAGAATCGAAATCGTGCAAAGTATCGGCAAGCAGTATGGCGGCCACGCCTTTACCGCTCAAGACCACTTCATCGCGGGCGCAGATAGCATCGTGCACGATCTTTAGCGTATCGATGCAATCACCCAAGTTCAGGGGCGCGAATTTGATCGTGAAAGTAGTATCGGCTTTGGGCGGCAACTTGAAGGGAAAATCCAGACGTGGCTCCAATTTGAAACCGCATTTCAATGGGCCCAGCTCAATGTCAGATATTGTAAGGGTATTGCTAGAGTGATTTGTCAGTATGAGGGAATCGAGTTTAAATTCATCCAACCACACCTCTGCAAAAGGCGCGTCCGATTTGTCGACTGTGAGTTGAGCCGAAAGCCCTTCTCCGTGCAAGATAATGGCGGAATCGAGGCGTCCGGTTGCAGTTGCCAGCCAAAGGGTATCAACGTATGTTGTTTCTGCGCGCGGCGTAAATTTCACCGTGAACTTTTGCGCTTCTTGCGGGTGAATGGTTTCCTGTTGTGGATAGACGGTGAAAATCTCTATACGGCTCTGACTGACGCTGGTTATCGACAGGGGGCAGTACCCATTATTCTTGAGCGTGAAAGACCAGGTTGCGCTTTGCTGCAGGCAGAGCGCGCCGAAATCATGGCTTGTGTCATCAAGCTCGGCTTTCGCGCCCGGCTGGCCGATGCCGAATAATGCCACGTTGTTTGTGTCGCCAAAACGATACGTTAGTTTCAGCGTGCCATTAAATGTGTCAGCCTGGCTTGGCGTGAAATCAAGCCAGATGGTTTTGCGCTCATTCGGGGCCAGACTTGTGTGCGTGAGGCGCGGTGTAAAAACGTTCGGCGGTTGCGCGCTGATTGTGTCGACGTAAAGCGAACAAGCGCTGTTGTTGATCAAGGTGAAAGAATTGGAATCAATGCGGCAAGAGATCGGCGTTGCCGCAAAGCGCAGCGTGTCATTCGGAACCAGAATGCCGGGGAACTGCGGCGTGGTGCCGAAAAGAGTCACCATACTCTCAGCCGTGTCTGCTTGCGCATGAATCGTAATTTGCGCCGAGTCGCGGCTCGACCATTCTCGAGGCCAATATTCAAGCCATACTTCACGAGATTCTCCCTTCATAAGGGTATCGGCAAATGGCGGCGCGGGAAAGATGTCGGGATTATTGGAAGAAAGGCTATCCACCACTAACGGCTCATTGCCGTGATTGTGAATTTCCAACCGAACACGAGCGCTCTGCCCCGGGCAAATGTTGTTAAAAGAGTGGGCCAAGAACGAGGGCTTCAGCACTGGTCCGCGAAAGCCTTGACCTTTTAACACGATTTGTGTGATTTGATTCAAGTAAGAATTGCTGTGAATAATGAGCGTGTCCTCATAAGCCACGGGGCCATTCGGAGCGAAACGAATTTTCACTGTGCTGGATTTTCCCGGAAAGATCTTCCGTGGCAACGAACTCACAATCGTGAATACGGAATCTGCAGCGGTCGTGGAGATTTTTTGTTCGCCTATCACCAAAGTGTCTTCACCAACGTTTCGAACCACGATTTCTTTGATCACGTCCTCGCCGGTAAGCACGGTTGTAAAATCTAACCGCTCAGGCTCGGCATTCAAAATCGGTACAACGCCAGTGGCATAAAGTGTAAAGGAGTCGGGCAGGCACGGCTGCTCGCAGGCAACCAATACCGTGAGCTTAAAACGGCCCGGGCGGGTGAGCCGCATGCATGTGTTGAGGGCGATTTTTTCACATGACTCAAGAGCCACTCTCGTCGTGTTGATAGGCTGCGTTCCGTCGGCGAGCAGCCCGGTTATTGTCAAAGGCACATTTCCTAAATTCGATATACCGAGAGAAAAACTAGTGTCGAGCTTGTTAAGAGACATATTACCGAAATCATAACAATGCGTGTCGAGATGCAACTTGGGTTTACCACTATCCGGCGAACAAACAATTTTATACGTGCTGTCGTAGTCCCAACAGCCCTCACCTCTTTGAAAAGGTATCTTGATCGCGAACTCATCACCGGGTTTAGGGCAATCATTTAGGTTTTCTGAAGAAGCTTGTTGCCGACTCGGCTTGTCGGATGCCGAAGGGTTAAAACTTGGCGCATACTTTTCACGCCAAACACCAGTCCCAACACCGAGCCACACCAGCAATATGATTGCGCTTTGCTTTTGCCGCATGACAGCACACTTGCCTTTATCTCGCGAGCAACATTTTCTTGACAGCAACAAATTTTACGGAGTTGAGGCGATAAAAGTATATGCCGGAAGTTACCGGCCTGCCCAGATTGTCTTTGCCATTCCAGATTGCCACATGTCTTCCAGCAGATATTGTCGCACTTTCGAGCAGCGTGCGCACCAACTGGCCGCGAAGATTGATAATTCGCAAACTGAGGGGCGCGTTCCATCCCGACGGCACCTCAACAGGAATTTTCGTTTCCGGGTTGAAGGGATTGGGATAGTTTTGTTTGAGCGCGAAAACCGTGGGAAGCGGAAGCGGGTTTGAAATATCCTTCGTTTCCGTTGAATCGCGCTGCGGCCGGACGTCAGAGAAAATCAAATCGGCGTAGCTTCCCTCTCCACCTTCGCACATGATTTCAGCCTCGTGCTGGCCCGCATGCAAGTATTCGGTAATCTCCAGAGCAAATTTGCCTTCGCGCGGGATGAAAAACGTGTTGCCGTCCCGACCAAAACTGACGTCGCGGGCGATCAGACGAAGCTCATGCTCATTGAGCAGAAGCTTGATATGTTGCAAACCGTGATTACTACCGAGGAGATAACGGTCCCCCGGTGCAAGCTCAAAAGTAAAGCGGCACGAAGAGAGCGAAGGCTCCAAATGCACATAAACCGGATCGCAAAAAGCTTCGCAGCCCGCACGGTTGGTTATTTTGAGATTCAACCAAGAAACCTGATTCGGAACGATTTTATTGCTGGTGAAACGCACCAATGTATCTCCCACAGCGAAAGTATCGATCGTCACCTTGCGATTGATGGCAGCGACGATCGCAACGCTAGCAATGCCGCTTTCGTGATCCCTAATTTCTCCAGTAATCACTGGCAGGTTGTTGAAATTCAACGCACATGTCGGCGGCGAGAGATCGGATAATACGCTAATCGTATCTGCACAGAAGGCGCGATTGCCCAGCGTATCGACGATTGAAACGTGAATCGGAATAACGTTATGTCCGGGGAGCAGTGGAATGGTGGCGCTGAGAATGTCGTTCCTGATCGTCGCACCCATGCCATTGATAGCTGCACTTTCGATACGTGGGTCAAGACCGCCTGAGAAGCTGGCGATTGCAATGACTTCGATACTATCGCCACAAACAAACTCGTTAGCGTCCGGACTTTGAATCGAAAGGGAGCATGTCAAAGCGTCAAGCAAAGTGATTTTGAGCGTATGAACATTATCGTTTTCATTGCTTTCTTTCACTTGATCGGCGTCATCAATATGATAAAGCAGATAAGCAGAGTCTTGAAGTCTCTGTAGCGCAGAGGGCAGCATGAAGGTTATCATGCTATCTGCGATCTCGCTGGCATTGAGGCCTCGTTGTAATAGTGGCCCGGATGACAAGATTGGCACATCCTCCTGAGTTTGCAGCAGGGAATCCCATGAGAAATAGAGCTGGTGACGAAATCTTCCAGCAAAGGCACGGCCTTGGTTGATAAAGCGAAGCGTACCGGAATAACTTTTTCCCGGGATGAGATGGAAAGGAGCCATCAATTCCAAAGGGTACAAGTCGGGCTGCTCCAATGAAATCGCACACACATGTGTCGCCCAGCCGGTAACGGAATCTTGCCCAACATAGGGACCATAAAGCCAAAAGGTGTTGCCGTCGGGGTCAATCTTAATGTCACATGCTCGTCCCCAAGGCGCAGGAGAATACAGCGATTTGAACGGCGCAGAGCCAAGCTTACAAAAATCGTTCAGAACAGGTAGAGGAGGGGGTTGTTCCGGTGCCGGCAATACTTGCGCAAAAATTGAAGGAAAAATCGAAAGAGAGTCAGATGCAATATTCTGTGCAATAGCTAGTCTGCCATCCTGATCAACTGCCACGGAGGACCCAAACAGCCAACTTCCTTGAGGATCGACTAAAATCAGACTTTTGACGGCATCCTGGCCCACGGGTGATAAAGTGACGTTGATGATTTGAAAGCCTGATCCGCCTGCGAACTCATCAGGTGGTTCGGTCCCGACAGTGTGAACGCCGTATATTTTCCCATTTTGATACACGGCATTGGCAATACGAGCGTCACCGGCATCGAGAGTTGGTCCCAAAGGTTGTCGTGCCGGGACAGGAGAATAAAAAGTTTGCACTTGATGCGATTTTGATGAAAGGCGAGGAGTATCAATTGCGGCATGCTTCAATCGCCAAAGCTGCAACTGATCAGCCGAATCAAAAGCTTCATGCTTGGTGTTCATCAAGTAAGCCAGCGTGTCGGACGATTGCGCGGAAGCCGGAGACAGGGCACGAGAAGGTTTGCCATCCGAGTCTTTGAGTTCCCAGAAATCCCACCAACGCAAACTATCATTCTTATCAAACTGCGATGTCTTTAGAACGCGAATTTTGGCATATACGAATTTGTCGCTGGAGTTAAATTGATTGATGGAAATTATCAGGCCATTGGAATCAAAGCCAACATTGAGATCCGCGGCGTAGTGAGGAATGGGATCAAGGCCGTTGACTTGTGCGTCGAGCCGCCAAGCACGCCAAAAGGTTTTGGGATCTGAGGCTGATGAAACCGCCAATAAAATTGCTGTCGCTCGAGCATTGGAGCCTGCCAAAGCCAGAAGCATCCATCGCTCATGAAAATGATCATAGAGCAGGCGTGGTTCATGTATGATTGAAATAGCAGGAATACCAGTGAAAAAACTAGTCAACTCTGTATTGAAACAAAGTCCTCCCACTTTATCATAAACGGCCATAGTGGAGTTGACCGCAAGGACAACGTGCTGGGGGCCCACCGCCAAAGCGGGATCCGGTCGAGGCCAACCTGTAGCGGATAAGCCCTCAAAATCCACCAGTGCTCTGATCGAATCCGAAGTGGCTGCTGATAAAGCCGAAATATTTTCGTTGTCGAAAGTGAGCGGGTTTGAAGCGAACTGTTGAGGTCTGAGTTGCGCCGCCGAGAAGAAACCGTCCACGCGCGATTGCGACGGCAACGCAACATCATTTTTGAGGTTGATAGTACATTGCGGGGGGAAGATGATTACGGCATTTTCACTCGTGCCTCTGGCTGGCCCTTGAAAAGATTGTGCGTGAAGTGACCGCATAAAACAAAGTATACCAGTAATGGCTATAAAGAGATTTTGTACAGGCTTCTTCATAATGCGTTTCCACAATGGTGTTGCACCAATGATACAGCGATGGGAATGGAAATAGCTTTCTACATTGCTCATGGTGAGCAATTGCCTCTCTCCGTCCCGACTCAATTATGAGCTAAACAATCAGGGAAAATGAAATCCTTTGCTGGAAGAAGCAGAATGCTTCCTTCAGCGCGTGGGAATGATGTACGTGTGGTAGGCAAAGCTCCGCCCAACGACGCTTGGCAAGATTGGCGTATCCATAAACTGCGTTTTTTGCAAGCCTCCGAAGTTATGGGTTTAACTCATGAAGCTTTGCGTCCCCAAACGATGACGCATTGAACCAATCGATGTAATCAGGGAATGAGCAGGCAAGAAGAAACAAAACGATTATAACAATCGCGCGACATTAATATAAAGCGGATGCCCTACTTTGTCAAGCGGAGCTTTGAAAATTTTAATGGGATACGAAGAGTCTGAAGAGCGCTTGTTGGGAAAATGCAAAAAGCGTAGAGCTAAAAGCGCTCTACGCTTTTTAAGTTAAAACGCGAGGGGAATTTTGACAAGCCCGATTTTACGAACGGTCTATTCCGGACGATAAACCGTGATGCCCCAGTGCGTGGGATCGTGCGGTGGATCATCATTCCAATCCCGCGCGGAATGTGAGCCGTCGGTTTGATAGTGCAATTCGTACTCGCCGGCTTTGAGGTAAACTTGATCATCGAATGCGCGATTCTTGTGCGCACCGCCGGCATGTTCAGTCATGCGATAACTCATCTCCCAAACCACTTTGCCCGTGGCCGCGTCTTCGATCCAGCCGTAATCATTCATATCGCCTTCGCTGCCTTCGCCCAAAGCGTAAACCCGCACCTCGGCGCTCTTCTCCAATGTGAAGCTGAGGTGTTTGTGTTGGTCGTCGCGCACGTTCACGATTTGCGCGAGCACGCTGGCATCGGCCTCTTGCGTGTAATCGGCAACCGTCGCAGCATTGAAATTTTCATTTGTGGCGAGCAGCGTGACGCCCCAACGTTCCGGGTCGAACGGCGCGGACGCGTTCCAATCGCGATAGGAGTGTGAGCCGTCGGTGACATAATAAACTAAATAATTGCCTTGGTCCAAATGCACGACTTCATCCAACAAACGATTTTTGTCGGCCCCGCCCGCGTGTTCGGTGTCGCGATAATCCATGGTCCAAACTTTTTTGCGCGTCTTGGCGTCCACGATCCAGCCGTAATCGTACATCTCGCCGTCGCGGCCTTCGCCCATCGCGTAGATGCGCACGTCGAGCGGTTGCTTCAATGAAAAGCCTTTGGAGAGATATTCCTCCTCGCGCGCGCGGGTAAGTTCGACGAAGATGTTCTTCTTCGGCAAGTCTTCGTATTCATACAAGCGCACGTTCGGGCGTTCTCCCGCGCTGCTCGTCCGAAGGATCATGCCCCAATATTCGGGATCGTAGGGCGGGGGCGAATTCCAGCGGCGATAGGAGTGCGAATCATCCGTCACAAAAATGGCGGCATAAGAGCCGGCGGGAAGTTTGATGCTGCCTTTGAACATGCGGTTTTTCTCCGCGCCGCCCGCGGGTTTGGAATTGTCGTACGTGAACTTCCAAACTTTTTCGCGCGATTTGGTGTCGATGATCCAACCATAGTCATAATCGCCTTCATAGCGCGCCTCGCCGAGGGCGTAAATCTGCAACTCCGTGGGTTGCGAGAGCGCGAAGCCTTGGCGCTTGTAATCTTCATCCCATAAGCCGGACATGTTGATCACCGCGTCGGCTTTTGTTGCCTCCACAAAAGTTTGCAGCGCCTTTTCATCGAGCTGGCGTCCGTTGCCTTTGATGGTGATACCCAACTCTTCATACTCGCGGCGATATTCTTCCCTCCAACTGCCATCCTCCCATTGACCCTCTTCCAAATTACCGGTGTCGCGGCGTCGATCGTCGCGTTCGAAGATTTGATCGTAAAGATACGTGATGGCATTGCCAATATCGTTTACGCGGAAACCATCATTGAAGTAGGAGAACGAAGAGTAGTAAACTTCATAAGTGCCGGCGGGAAGCGCGACTGTGCCTTCGAAATCGCGCAGCATGCGGTCGCGACGTTTCGTGTTTGCTTCTTTCATTTCCCACGCCACTTCGCGCGTTTGCGCGTTGAGTATCCACGCGTTTGCGGTAAAGGGATGGCGTCGGCTCGTGTTCAAGCCCGTGGCTTGAATGTTAACGTCCTGGCTGCGTTCGAGAGTGAAGGCTTGCACCTGGAGCGTGCGAGGAGAGAGTTTAGCAATCTCCACCAAAACGATTTCTTGCGAATAGCTGCGTCCCATCAAAAGCAGGATCGCGAATAGAGTGGTACCGATTTTTTTAGACATGGCATTGCTCCTTTCGCTTTTCTCTTATGACCGGCGAAGGCGGAATGAAGTTACAGGCTGCGTGATTTTTTTTTCTATTGTGCTGCACAAAGCATAGTGGGAAGTGAAGCGAACGCAAAAGCACCGCGTAGTACGCAAGTTCATGGGGAAGGTTGCAAGTGCGGCGGGCAAACATTCGGATTGGCGTGAGTGAACTTTTAAGCAAAAAGACTGGACACGGAAACGGAACAGAGCACGGATTATTTTCATTAGATTTTAAAAACTGGATTCCCGCTAAAAGCGCGCGGGAATGACCGGCGCGTGAAATGAGGAAGTTATTTAATCCCCTAGCCTAAGCAACGCGGCCATCGAGCAGATTGATCACGCGGCGGCCATAAGAGGCGTTCTTCTCCGAATGCGTGACTTGAATGATCGTCGTGCCTTCTTGATTGAGTTTCGTGAACAGCGTCATGATTTCCTCGCCTTGCTTCGAATTGAGATTGCCGGTCGGCTCGTCGGCGAGAATGAGCTTGGGATTGCAAATGACCGCGCGCGCGATGCCCACGAGTTGCTGCTGCCCGCCCGAAAGCTGATTGGGAAACAAATCTTTCTTGCCGACGATTTGAAAACGGTCGATGATATCGCACACCATGCTCTTGCGTTCCGCGCTCTTCACGTTTTTATAAAGAAGCGGCATCTCGATGTTCTCATACACGGTCAACTCGTCGATGAGATGATAGCTTTGAAATACGAAGCCGAGGTAGTTCTTGTGAAGCTCCGAACGCTGCTTCTCGGTCATGCGATGCACGGGATGATCGAGAAAGCGATATTCGCCGGTGGAAGGTTCATCGAGCATGCCGATGATGTGCAGCAACGTCGATTTGCCGGACCCCGAAGGCCCCATAATCGATACGAACTCGCCTTCTTTGATTTCCACCTCAATATCGCTCAAGACATAAGTCTTGCCGAAGCCCGAAGGGTAGAATTTGAAAATGCCTTTGAGGTCGATCATGATTTGCCTTTCGAAAAAGATTCGGCGCGGAGTTTCTGCGTTGAATAGTTCAAGAACTTTGCCAAAACTGTTTTTTCGGAGGTTGCTTCGGAGTTGTGGTTTGCCACTATCCGTTAGCATAACAGTCTCTGCACGCTGGCGAACACGCTTGATGACGATAACAAGAAAGGCTTGAACGCAGATTGCACGGAAAAAGCTGAAGATTTTATGGATCGCGTGTCTGGTGCTACTCGAGCCGATTTCATTGTGGACTCAAGGAGCAAATGAAATCCACCAAACGCCTTTCGCGTTTTTCGTGTGTTTCGTGTACAGAGCTTCTCAGGTCGCGCAGCCATCAATAATCCGCTTTAATCAAAGCTCTTTCCAAAAAATCAGCGTTCCCGCTGTTGCTTCATTGCCGCAAAAGAAACTCGTGCAAGCCCTGCAAATCATCCGTGCCGATGAGATCGACTTCGCTCGCCAACAACTCGCGCCACACCGCTGTGCGTGCGTTAGAAGGCTCGTCCGGCGTATTCCAAAAAACGAATGCGCTGGCCGCGTTGATGCGTACTCGCCACGATCTGTTTCAAGTTTTCGCGTTCCTCTATCGGCATCTCCTTCTTGAGAACGCGGCGCAATGCTTTATACGTATTGTCGGCGTCGGTTTTGATATCGATGAGCAAAGTGAAAGGTGAGAGAGTGGAAAAAACTTTTCCGTTGTTTTGTGCAATGATTTGGCGCAACGGCTCCAAATAAAGACACTCCAACGTGCGATCCTTGCGCAGCTCTTTCGGTTCATGACCGACGTACAGCTCGTTGCCGGCAAGATAGATATCCACTTCCGCGCTGGCAAAGCCATGACCGAGCGCATCATAAAGCGGAGACTCGTGCAAATAGTCATTGTGTGCGTGGGCATTGGGCAAGGCCGCGGATGCAGGTTGCCAATTGTCCGGCGCGTTGGTATTTTTATTCGTGGCAAAGCGGTGACAGGAAAAGGAGAAGACTGTTGCCGCAAAAATCCCAATGGGGTCGCGGATCGTTGTTTCATTGCAGAAAGTCTTTCGTTTATGGAAAGCACGTGAGTTTGTCGCGCCGAGTCTACGAAACGATGACAAGACTTCAAAAAGATTTTTTGCGGGTTAAGGAAAAGCGCAGCGTTGCTTTTAGAAGCCGCGATTAGTATAATGCAGCGACAATCCTATCGCATTCAAAGAGGTTTATACCCATGACGCGCCGATTCAACACCGCAGGCCCGAACCGCGCCGACCTGCACTACACACTTGATCCGGAAGCGCGCTTGCCCGAGTTGCGCCGCTTGATCGAAAACCAAGAGTATTGCGTTCTGCACGCGCCGCGGCAGACCGGCAAAACGACTGTGATCGATACCCTAGCGCGCAAGCTGACCGAAGAGGGGCGTTACACGGCGATTCGATTCAGCATCGAAGCGAGCCGAGCGTTCAACCAAGACGTTGTTGCCGCGATTTTAAATTTATTGGATGCATTGCAATGGACCACAGAGTCGCTTCTGCCGGAAGCGCTTCGCCCGCCCGCCGAACTTTTCAAGAATATTCCTACGCCTTCAAATGGATTATTTTACGTTCTGAATCGCTGGGCAGAAATTTCTCCACGGCCATTGGTCGTGTTTGTTGATGAGATTGATGCGCTGGAAGATAATGCGCTGATTTCGGTGTTGCACCAATTGCGCAACGGCTACACGCTGCGCCCGCAAGGCTTTCCGCAAAGCGTGGCGCTCATTGGCATGCGCGACGTGCGCGAATATCGCGCGCGGATCAGGCCGGAGCGCGAATCGCTCGGCAGCTCTTCGCCGTTTAATGTCAAAGCCGAATCGCTCACGCTGAAAAATTTTACTCATGAACAAGTGCGCGAGCTTTATGAGCAACACACCACAGAGACCGGACAAGTTTGGAGCGAAGGCGCAGTGGCGCGCGCATATGAGTTGACTCAAGGCCAGCCCTGGCTCGTCAACGCGCTAGCGCGTGAGGTTGTCGAACGCAATGTCACAGATCGCACTGCGACCATTACTGCGTCGCACCTCGAAGCGGCGAAAGAGGCGCTCATCCTCCGGCGCGACACGCACCTCGATTCGCTCGCGGAACGCTTGCACGAGCCTCGTGTGCGGCGCGTCATCGAACCGGTGTTGACGGGCAGCTTTTTCGGCGCGGATGTTTATAATGATGACTTGTTGTATGTCGCGGGCCTGGGATTGGTCACGCCACCGCCCGCGCAAATCATGATTGCCAATCCCATTTACGCGGAAGTGATTCCGCGCGCGCTCTCGTTTGTGATGCAAAGCGGCCTGCCCGTGCAATCGCAATGGTACATTCTGCCCGACGGGCGTTTGGACATGAGCAAGCTGCTCACGGAGTTTCAGCAGTTCTTTCGGCGACATAGTGAAGCTTGGCTGCGCGGGCAAGAGTATAAAGAGGCCGGTCCGCATTTGCTTTTATATGCGTGGCTGCAGCGCATCATCAACAGTGGAGGGCATTTGCAGCGTGAGAGTACGATTGGCAATGGCCGCGCGGACATGTTGCTCGAATGGCCGGTGACGAGCGACGTGTCGTTGCGGCATTGGCCGAGCGCGCCGAATGTGACGGTGCAACGAGAAGTTTTGGAAGTGAAGTTATATTACGACGCCGAGACCGAAGCCGAAGGCTTGCAGCAATTGGGCGGATATTTGAACCGCTTGGGTTTGCCGTCCGGCCATTTGTTGATCTTCGACCGTCGGCTCGAGAAAACTTGGGAGGAAAAAATCTATCGCCGCGACGATGTCATCTTGCCCGCGCCGTATCAAGCTTTGCGCGCGACGATTTGGGGATTGTGAGTTTGAAATCTCCTTGCTTAAAAAACGAAACGCCGCTGGTTCATTACTTCGAACGAGCGGCGTTTTTTTATCAAACCAAAAACTCAACGCTGCCTCAACTCAATCCCGCCTCCGCTCGTGCGCAACGTGAGCAACGGCCCGCCGCCGTTGAGCTTGCCCACGAGCTTGCCCTCGCCAAATCTGCCTTGAACGGTGATCGGCAAATCGCTGTGCACGTCGCCGCCGGAACAGTGCGCATCAATATCCGCCTTCACGTCCTTCGCTAAATAAACCAAAATTCCGCCGCCCGAAGTTGAAAGCTCGCACGGCGCGGAAATCGGCGCGAGCAGTTCTGCTTCAATTGAGCCGCCCGAAGTGCTCGCGTCCACGTTGCCGCGCAAATTGCTCAACGTCAAACCTCCGCCGGAAGTGTGCGCGCGCAAATTTCCGCTCGCAGCATTCACCGAAATCGAGCCGCCGGAAGTTTCGATGTCGACTTCGCCGTCAACCTCGCCGACGCCAATGCCGCCGCCGCTGGTGTGCGCGAGAAGGTCGCCCTTGCACTGTCGCAACTCAATGCTGCCGCCGCTGGTCTTGGCCGTGACCGGCCCCTCGATGCGACCCAGAGTCAGCGAGCCGCCGCTGGTTTTCACGCGCGCCTCACCGATCAAATCATCCACTGCGATGCTGCCGCCGGAAGTGTTGAGATCGAGATTATAACGCTGCGGCACCGAAATGAGAAATTCCACTTGCAATCCGTCGTTGCTGCGGCGCCAACTGCTCATGCCGCGCATCTCGGCCACGATCGAAACGCCGCGTGACGTTTGGCTGTAGCTGATCTCGTAATCTTCGAACAACTCCTTCGCGCTGCGACGATGCCGGCCCTCGACCCATTTGGTGACCTCGATTCTGACTTCCTCCTTGGGCCATGAGCGCACTTCCACCGCGCCGAAATCCGCCTTGAGCTCCAGCCAGCCGCCGGGCTTCACATTGAAAAATTTTTCCGAACGCTCCTCTTGCGCGAAGCTCAACCAGGGAATAAGCAGCGCAAGACTGAGCAGCAGACCTTGCGAAACATTGCGCCATGACTTCGTGTGACACATATGGTTTTCCTCCTTAAGTTTTTCTCGGCGACACTCGGTGGCTTCGGCGGAAGAGCTTTTTCGCCGAGTGACGCCGAAAGCAGCAAGTTTCGCCGAATCATTTTGAGTTGCTTTGTCTCTCTGAAATAAAGCCGGCCGGGTCTTACGGCTAAATCCGAGCGAAGGTTGCTCGACCTTCGGTTGGACAGCGTTCGCGAAAAAAGGTTTGCGTGTGCGCGCTTCATGCTCGCGAAGGTGCATGAAAGCCTTGCCAAACCGCCGCACAACCCATTTTTCCGCTTGCAAATCTGTAGCTCTTTCGGTATTATTGCATTCGCTTTTTTCAAAAGTATCGAACGATTCGATTCATGAAAGCGGAATACCTCGCATGTCTGAGCCGGAAAAATTTCTCGCGGACGCCGTGAATGGTCATGCGCTTGATTATCGCGCGGACCACGAGGAACTCGTCAAAACTTTACCGCCACATGGCAGTATGCCCTCTAGTCTAGCCGTAAGAGTTTTGGCGTTCATGCTGCCGCTCGCAGCGGTTGCAATCTATTTTGTTTATGAGCAGCCGTTGTGGGCGTTGTCCGGTTTGGGCGCGTTTACTTTGTTGGGAAACTTATTGCCGGCCTTGCGTCGCGCGTTGGCATTCAGCCGCGTCGTTTTAATGTTTTGCTTGCTCACGTTTCTCATCAATAATTTCGGCATCGCTTATCCCTATACCAACATCTTCGTGCTCACCGGCTTGCTCGGCGTGTTTGCATTGACCGGCATGGAGTGGAAAGGGCTTTTCTTCAGCGCGGGACAAACCGCGAAATACACCCGTACGGCTTTGTGGTTCGCGCTCGGTGTTGGCGCGTTGACTCTCGTTGTGTATTATGCGAAAGCGGATTTGATTGGCGCGAACCCCACGCCCAAAGATTGGCCGGCGGACGTGATCATTGTCATGGCCCTGGGCTACGCGATCTTCAGCGCGTTGATGGAAGAAACGATCTTTCGCAGCATGATGATCGCGTTCGCGCGCCAACATATGAGTGCGAACGCAGCCGTATTCGCGCAAGCCGTGGTCTTCGCCGCGATGCACTATCGCATGGGCTTTCCCACCAATGCCACCGGCGCTGCTTTGGCTTTCATATGGGCATTGAGCGCCGGCTGGCTCGTGCGCAAATCCGATTCGGTTTATCCCGCATACGCGATGCACTTTGTTTTAGTTTTGATTTTGTTTCTTGTCATGGCGTTCGTGCCCTCGTAGCGCAGACTTCCAGTCTGCAACGATCTCAACTATCACTATGAGCACCATCAAAACGCCCGTGCCCGTCTCACTATTCGTCGCGGCACTGTATGCGCCAACTTTTTCCGACGCGGCCGTAAGCGAATTGATCGCAGAGCATTTCGGCAACGCGCTCTTGCCCGGCCCGGTTTTCGATTTCAACTTCAGCGATTACTATGATGCTGAAATGGGGCCCAACTTGCGCAAAGCTTTTTTTATGTTGGATCGCTTGCTCGATCCCGTAGAGCTGCCGGAGTGGAAACTGCGCGCAATGGCGCTTGAAGAGCAGCATGCGCGCGAAGGCAAGCGCACCATCAATCTTGATCCCGGCTATCTTGAAGCGCCCAAGTTCGTGCTCGCCACGGCCAAGAATTTCACGCACCGTATCTATATCGGGCGAGGCGTTTACGCGGATGTGCAGCTTTACATGCGCGACGGCAAATTTCAAACGAACCCGTGGACGTATCCGGATTATAAACTGCCGGAGCATCTAAGCTTCTTCGAGCAAGCGCGCAGCAAGTATTTCGAGAAGATTCGCACGAAAGAAAATTTGGATTGATGGATTTGTGGATAGATGGATTAATGGCCAGGCAGCGCACCCCAACTCCATCAATCCAAAAATCCAACGATCCAATAATCCAACAGAGGTAGCGTGGATTATAGAACGGCCGGCGTGAACATCGAAGCGAGCGATCGCGCCAAAAAAAATATCGCGGCACTCGCGCGTTCGACGCACGGCGCGAATGTTTTGAGGGGCATTGGGCTCTTCAGCGGCTTCTTTCAATTTCCGGCGCAGCAATA
>Ga0247727_10007695_pt1 | contig 20378 bp, 16 predicted proteins | sample WisWelCaveWW1625_FD_202498 | JGI IMG/M metagenome (GOLD analysis project Ga0247727, IMG submission 202498) | Biofilm microbial communities from Wishing Well Cave, Virginia, United States - WW16-25 | ecosystem: Environmental > Aquatic > Deep subsurface > Groundwater > Cave microbial mat | place... | reverse complement strand
TCTAAGCCAAATGAGGGGCTGACCATGCGTTGAATAGTAAAACGAATACAGCAGGCTATTGCCCAGCAATTCGATGCCTGTAGAATTGCGCAGCTTGGCGCGGCTGTTATTGCCTTCGCCGGCGGACAAATTCGGAGCGGATATGATCAGCAGCAAAGCGGCGGCAGAGCAACACAAAACTTTTGCCTTCATTTCATCTCCTTGATTGAGTATGGGATTCTGCTCGATACCAAAACTCCATCAATCCAGATTCTACTCAGTCCGACCCTTCCAACACCGGCGCCTTCCCCAATACTTCTTCAATCGTTAGAAGATTGACTTGCCCGAGATTCAACGCGCGGATGCCGGCTTCGACTTTTTCACGATCGCCAACGACGATGATGGCGACTTTCTCCGGATCGATATGCTTCTTTGCCGCGGCTTGCGCTTGCTCTTTGGTCACGGCAAGAATGTTCGTGACGTAATCGTTGAAGTAGGTATCCGGCAGGCCATACGTGACCAGCTCGGAAAGCTCGCCGGCGATTTGCCCGGTGGTTTGAAAGCTGCCGGGGTAACTGAGCGCGACGTAGTTCTTCGCGCGCTTCATTTCTTCATCGGAAATCTCGCCGCGAATACCGTTCAGCTCTTTCATGAACTCGACGAGCGCTTTGTCGGTCGCGTCGGTTTGCACGGAGGCCGAAGCCGTGAACGCTCCGCGCAAGCGATTAAAGCCGAAGCCGGAGCTTGCGCCATAGGCGTAGCCGTGCTGCTCGCGCAAATTTTGATTGAGCCGCGAAGTGAAAGAGCCGCCGAGAATCGTGTTCATCACCGTGATGGCATAATACTCTTCCGTGAGCCGCGGCACGCCGAGGCGGCCGATGTGAATCACGGATTGCGCGGCGCCGGGCTTATCAACGAGATAGATTTGCCGATCCGAAACCTGCCCGGCTTCCGGCCAAGTGGGCGAGGTAATTTTTCCGGCTTTCCATTTTCCAAATGCGGCTTCGAGTTTCGGCAAAACGCTTTTGGCCGTGACGTCGCCCACCACGATCAAGCTGGCGTTGTTGGCAACGAAATGCGTCGCATGAAAGCTCTTGAGGTCTTGCGCAGTAAAAGCGCGCAAGGTTTTCTCCACGCCGCCGGTTCTTTGGCCGTAGGGGTGTAAATCGCCGAACACCACGCGGTTATAAATCACCGCGGCAATCGCATTGGGATTGTCGTGCGCCTGCGCGAGTGCAGTCAAACGTTGCTTGCGCTGACGCTCCAGCTCTGCCGTGGGGAAAGTCGGGCGCAAGGTCACGTCGGACATGATCGTCAACGCCCCCTCCAAACGCGCGAGCAGTGTGTGCAAAGAAATCGAAGAGACGTGTTGCCCGGCGCCCGTGGCAAGCGAGGCTCCGAGAAAGTCGATTTCATCCGCGATTTGCAACGCATTGCGCGTGCCCGCGCCCTCGTCGAGCATGGCCAAAGTCAAGCTCGCAAGGCCGGTTTTGTCCGGCGGATCCATCGCGGTGCCGGCATTGACTTGCAAGACGATATCAACCAAAGGCACTTGATGCTTCTCAATCAACGTGACGGGAATGCCGTTCGAAAGCTTGAGATGCTGAATCAACGGGACTTTCAAAGCCGGCGGTGGGCCAAGCTCGGGCGGTTTATTGCGATCCGGGGCTTGGGCGAACGACCCGATAGTGAAAATCAAACTAGCGGCAAGCGCCAACTCGAGCGCTCGAACAAATCTCGTCGAAACATATTGCATGATCGTTGGCATGTTGAAATGACTCCTCCTTTACAATCGGCCTTTAAGATCAGAAACGTCTTCCGTCAGCAATAACAGGTAACCTGCTGCGTCGGTGACTCGGGTAAACTTTTTGACAAAATATTCCTTGTGCGTTGTTTTGATCAACAGTTCGATTTGATCGACGTTCTTGGGCAATTGCGGATTCGTTTTGATCGCGGAAAGAATGGTTTGCTCCAACGTTGCACGCGATTCGGCCCGGCATTCTTGCGCTATGGCGATCTGGTCTTGCAAGGACAACTGTTGATACCTTCTCCAGCTCTCTGCCGGCGTATCGGAATCTTTCTCCTGCCAATCGAAGTCGATGTCGCGTTTGCGCATGACAGCAACCATCTTGTCAAAAGGAACTTCGATCAGCTCGATGCCAAAACTTTCCATCAACAGCTTCGAGGGCTGGGACCAATTTCCCAAAAGCACGGCAAGGCTCTTTTTGACGGTGGGATAAGTCGTGCGCAGCTTATAATGCGCCACACAAGTCCAAGAGCCTTTGTCACGGTTGTGCTTGGTGTAACGGATATACTTCGATTCAACGAGGATCAAGGGATTGCCGTTTTCATCTTCGACCACGGTATCGATCTGGTATTGATTGCCGGTGTCGTTTACCAATAGCAGCTTTTTGCCTGCGCGCTTGCCTGTTCTTTCACCGCCGATGTCGACAAAGAGCCCGACCGGCTCGACGATTTCACGAATGATCTCTGAAGCTCCATTTCAATGCTCTTTCCAAACGCTTCGCCCAGGGCGCTTGCGGGATTGGCCATGAGTCACTTCTCCAAAGTCAAAACCGATTCTTTCAGGGCCAGATGATGCCGCTGCGAGTTGCCTCGCCATTTGTCTCCTCGCTTGCGCAGCTTTTGGATGTGAAAATTTTTGAACCCGAGCCCGATTCCGATTCGGCCGAGGTATTCTTCGGTCGGAATGTGTACGCCGTAAGGAGCGGAGTCGCCCAAGATCAGCACGAAACACGCGCCTTTCTTCAACACGCGGAAATTATCTGCCAAGGCTCTGGCCATGTCGTTGAAATATTGACCGACCATGATGTCATAACTTTTTTTACCGCCTTTATTCAAACGCCTCACCGAAAGCTTATTGATGCTCGTTTGCAATTGTTTTGCGGCTTTGGGCTCAGAGGCCTTGATCAAATCAGAAACCAGGTCTTCAGTGCCGTAATCCGAGCGATTGATTTGAGTGGTCGCGGAAATGATCAACTGGCTGCGGATTTTTTCCGTGATATCATTCCAAGAGCTGGCGTAGCCGTTGAAATAAGTCTCGAGGCGGGTGCGATCCGCATAGTCGTAATTGTTCAGGTACGGCGGAGAGGTGAAACTCAAATCGAAAAAATCGTTGAGGAGATGGCTGTCACGAGCATCGCCGAGAATGATGTGTGAAGGCGTTTGGCGCACTTCTTTGGGAATGCTTTTCAAGTCCTCGATCATCTGGAACAATTGCCGCTTGAAAGTCTCGAGCCCGTCCTTTTCCTTGATGCGCTTCTTGGGTGCGATATACGGCCATCCGGTTGCGGCAGCAGAGGCTTGCCGCAAGGCGCACACGAGCGCCACTTGAAAAAGCAGCCGGTGTTTCGTTTTGACGTTCTGCTCGATAAAATCGCGGATATAAATCAAATCACGGAGATTGGGCTCTGAAAAGCACTTGCGCACAAGCTCGGGCATCGTGCCGGTATCGATTTGAGCGGAACGGTTGCGCGTGCGATCCAACTCGAACGTAACGTGATTGGCCTCGTCGAGGAGTTGCGCGAGGTCGAAATCCCAATCGGTTTTGGCCGTGGCGATTTTGTGCACGAAAGGATGGGCTTCAATGCCGTAAGACTCGACTCCGGAATTTTTGCACACGACCACTGTTGTTCCAGTGCCGACAAACGGATCATAAACGACGTGACCCGGGCGAATATCATGAACGCGAAGAATATTTTCGACTGCCCGATAAGAAAAGCCGGCGGGATATTGAAACCAGCGATGGATCGGCGCCTGTTTGCTGTCCGCAAATGTTCCGAATTGCTTCAACTCGTTGGAAGAGGCGCGCAGATAAATTTGGGTTTTGGGGGAGATTTTTTGCCGCCGTTTCACCGTCTTCGCAAGCTTATGAACCGTGGATTTCTTTTTTTGACTCTTCTTCGCCGTCTTGCTCAATTGAGACATTGCTTCCTCATTTGGAGTTTGTTGCACACTCAATCCGTGCCCTTTTTCTTAGGCTCGTACTTCTTGCCTTGTCCGGAAGCCAGCTCTACTTTATCTTGCGGCACGATACTGAGCACGACGCGCGCGTGGCTGGGCAAGTAAGTCAAAGCCGCGGTGCGAACGTCGTTCGGTTCCAGCGCTTGATAGCGCGCCAAGTCTTCGTTGAAATAATCCGGATTGCCGGTGGTTTTGTAATAGCTATTGAGACGATCCGCTTTCAAGCCGACGACTTCCAAGCTGGAAAGGAAGCCGGCTTCATATTGGTTGAGCGCGCGCTGCAGCTCGCGCGGCTCCGGCGCAGTTTGTTTGAGGCGGTCAATTTCTTCTTGCACGACTTTTTCCAGCTCCGCCAAAGTATGGCCGCTGCGCGCCGTGGCAATAATGACGAAGAACGAAGACAACGTTTGCGAGGCCTGAAACGCAGAGACGTCCTGCGCGATTTGCAAATCATAAACGAGCCGCTTATACAGCCGCGAGTTCTTGCCGCCGGCGAGCACGTTGGCAACAATGTCCAGTTCTGCGTCGCCGGGCGAAAGCGAAGGCGGCGTGAGCCAGGCCATGTACAAGCGCGGCAATTGCACGCGATCTTCAAACACGACCCGCTTCTCCTCCGTGAGCACCGCGGGAGGCGCATCGATCAACACCGGGCGCGAACGGCCTTGCACGTCGCTGAACCATTTTTCCACCAGCGCGCGTGTGCTCGCGGGATTGATGTCGCCGGCAATCACGAGGCTCGCGTTCGAAGGCGTGTAATACTTTTTGAAGAACTCGACCACGTCTTCATACGAGGCCGCGGTGAGATCATCCATATAGCCGATGGTCGGCCAATGATAAGGGTGATTCGGCTCATACAAGCTTTCGCCAAGAATGACAAACGCCATCCCATAAGGCTGATTCTCAATGCCCTGGCGGCGCTCGTTCTTGACGACGTCTCGTTGCCCATCGACTTTGCCGGAAGACATGGCTTCGAGCAAATAACCCAAACGATCGGATTCGAGAAAGAGCGCAAGCTCGAGCGCGTTCGCAGGAATGTTTTCGTAATAATTCGTCCGGTCGGGATTGGTGGAGCCGTTATTGTTGCCGCCCGCGGTTTCGAGCCATTCATCGAACGCGCCTTCGGGCACGTGGCCGGAGCCTTCGAACAAAATGTGCTCGAACAAGTGCGCAAAGCCGGTGCGGCCGGGTTTTTCGTTGCCCGAACCGACGTGATACCACACATTCACAGTCACGGTCGGCGTGGTGTGATCTTCGTGCAGAATCACGTTCAAGCCGTTGGGCAAAATGAAGCGCTCATAGGGAACGGCCAGCTTGGTTTGCGGCGAGGCGGTGGTAAAGAGCAGAAACAGGAGCAGTTGCGCCCACATTTTTTTCATGACGCTCTCCGTTAATTGCGTTCAAAGGCCGGGAATGATCGGATGTGAATGCGTGGTTCTTCTTCGTGGAGATGAATGAAGTGCAAGCGCGAGCCTTCGGAAAACCAATTACCGGCGTTATGCGGGTCTTGGCGCCGCGTGACCAACAAGACTTCCGGTTCATGCACCATCTCGCGCAGAACGACGCGTGAAGAAAGCAGCGCGAGGCGCAGACGCACGACAAGCCAAGAAGCCGCGAACAGTAGCACGCTTTTTTGCCGCATCAGTTCTCTCCAAAAAATGCGCGGCCAATCTAAAGCAATTCTCAGCGGAAAGCAAGGAGCAAAAGCCCAAAGGTCATTACCGGGACGATTCGCAACGCGATCGAGTCGCAACCAAAAAGATTTCTGTAAGCCGATTGAACAAATCATAAGGGCGGGCCGGAACAAATAAGACAAAACGATTACCGGCAAGACCATTCTTTTAATCGTTTTGCCAGATATAGTTTTGCCTAGTCATCCAACTTGTTCGAGCGAACAACGTCTAACGCGGCGAAATGAAGATGCCAGAGTCCGAGACGCAAACAGCACGGCAGGAAATTGCCGAGGTGGATTTGATCGCGGGCTGCCGCGCGGGCGAGCGCGAAGCGCTGGAGGTCTTGATAAAAAAATATCAGCCTGCGGTGCTGCGCGTTTGCGTGTCCATGCTCGGCAGCCGCGAGGTGGAAGATTTGGTGCAGGACGTCTTCATCAAAATTTTAAAGAAGATTCGCGGCTTCGAAGGCCGCTCCGCACTCTTCACGTGGATTTACGGCATCGCGGTGAATCATTGCCGCGACGAGTTGCGCAGACGCAAGCGCCGGTGCTGGTTCTCATTGCAAGCGCTGCCCGCGGAAACCGTGGAGCAAATTCCGCTGGAGGAGGCTTCGGCGAGCGAGCAAATGGAGTCCGCCGAGCTGCGGCACTATCTTCGTGTGGCAATGAACCAGCTGGAGCCGAGATATCGCGAGCTCGTCGTGTTGCGTGATTTGGAAGGATTGAGCTACGAAGAAGTCGCGCAAGCGAGCGGCATTGACGAGAAGCTGGTCAAGTCGCGGCTCTACCAAGCGCGGCAAATTCTTGCGGAAAAATTGAAAAGATACCTCTAGGAGGTTCCCCCCATGTCTGAGCCGTTACAATTTCAAGCGCACCTCGCGGACGCGGTGTTGTGGCAATGGCGCAAGCAGGAGTTGGACGCAGCCGAGGGCGCAGTCGCGCAGCGCCATTTGCAAAGCTGCGCTTCCTGCCAGGCGCGCGCGCAAACGCTCGGCCGCTTGTTCGAGGAAATGCAGACTCTGCATCAGGCCGTTCAGCCTGCGCTCGCCGAGCGCATGCGTTTGTTGGGCAGGCTCGAAGCGCGATTCACTCCGCGAGCCAATCCGCGCGTGCTCGTTGCCGCGAGCCGAAGCTTGGTGCGTTGGCTGGCGCCGGCGATCGCGCTTTTAGCGGTGGTCTTCATGCTGTGGCGCGAAGAAACGGTTTCGGCAAAAAATTCTTTGGAGAGCCTGCTCTCGCAAACGCGCGAGGAGCAATTGTTCATGTCTTCCGAGGAAGAGGACGTGCAGCAAGCTTTAATGGAATTGGCTTTTTCACCGGAAGAAAAGTAAAGTAGCGCAGACTTCCAGTCTGCATACTATACTGATACCGGGTTAGTTTGTAACACTCCGGATAATGTCATTCAGTAGGAATCTTTTTAATACTACAACGTTAAGTCGGCACAGCCTCCTCCTCATGTCATTCTGAAAGAATCTTTTTAAGCACTGGAATCAACCCTCATATAGGCTTTGTGCCAAGCGAGTAAAAAGTTTCCTTCTGAATGACAGCCTCGGGAGGGATTACAAACCAACCCGTTTTCGGTATATGCAGGCAGGAGGCCTGCGCTACGGTATCGAAGAAAGTGCGAGAGGAACTATGAAAGAGAAAGCATGGATTGTCGCCGCCTTCGTGCTCACCTTTGCGGCCGGTGTTTTGGTGGGCGCGATCATTGTGCGGCGCTTGGGACCGCCGCTGTTTGCGATCGGGGAATTTGGCGAGCCGGACGAAAGACGCTTTCCCATGCACGGCGAAAGGCCTCCCCTGCCGTCATTAGAAATGCTGGAAAGGCAGCTCAAGCTCAACGAGGCGCAACAACGGCAAGTGGCGGCCATCGTCGAGAGGCATCGCGCGCAGATGCACGAGCATCTCAGCAAAATCCGCCCGGCCACGCACGAGCTGCTCAATGAATTGCGCGCGGAGATCGAAAGCGTGTTGACGCCGGAGCAATTGGAAAAATTCCGCCGCGAATTTCCGCGCCGCGAGCGCAGATTCGGCTCGAAGCACGCGCCGCGGGATTCCATGCTTGAAAAACCCGAATAAAAATTTTTCCAACTTTTTTTCATGAGCACGTCTGATGAAACGAAAGAGGCGAAATGAATTAGTGGCTGCGACCTTCTTGAATGTCATTCAGGAGGAATCTTTTTATGCACTGGGAATGCGCCCTGGTTTGGCGCCGTAGCAAGTGCCCAAAAAGATTCTTACAGAATGACAAAAAGAGTGGCGCACTTAAACAATCAAAACCATGAATCAGCTTTTTACCCTTCGAAGCAAACCCATAAAGGAGAACCACACATGAAACGCTTTTTCCTTCTGACCCTCGCCGCTACCGTGCTGTGCTTCGGCATGGCCCTGGCGCAACCCGGCGCGCCGCCCATGCCCGCGCCGGATTTCGAGGAGTTCGGCGAGCCGGACATGCGCCAAATATTCGGCGAAAAACTCGGCCTTTCCGCGGAACAGAAAGAACAAATCCACAAAATCATGCTCGACACGCGCAAGAAGAACATTGAAGCCGAGGCCAAAGGCAAAATTGCGCGCATCGAGCTGCACGAATTGTTGGGCGCGGATACGCCCGATCAAAAGAAGATCGACGCGAAGATTGCGGAGTTGAGCCAATTGCACGAAGCCACTTTGCGCAATCGCGTTGAGACCATGCTGGCCGTGAAGAAAGTATTGACGCCCGAACAACGCCTGAAGATGAAAGAATTGCGCCCGCTGGAACACCGGCGCGCGCGCATGGACAAGTTCGGACACGGCCCGGGCAGCCCACGCGGCCCGCGCCACCACATGCCGCCACGTGATGATGAGGAAGAGGAAGAGAAAGAATAAGCGCGAATCCTCACGAGTGTAATTTGCTCGTGAGTTTTGAATAGAATAAAAAAGGGAGGCTCGACGATACCATGCGAGCCTCCCTTTTTTGTTGGATGAATGGATTATTGGATGGATGGGTTGTTGGAGTGATGGATTATTGGGACCCATCACTCCATCACTGCAAACATCCATCACTCCAATCCCCCCTCACACCCTCCTCTCGAAATGCGGCACATCAACGAAGGACCGCCAATTTCCGCCCCACGAGTTTTGCGGGTCGAGGCTCTCCCAATAATCGCCAATCGGCTTGAGCGCGGCAACGTCATAAGTCAAAGCGAGCTTGCCGTCTTTGCCGCGCAGGAAGAAGTTCAGATCGATCGCGCACTTTTTGAGGTGGCGGCTGTTCATGGTTTTGCTGCGGCCGGTCTTCACGTAGATTTCTTGCATCTCCGGCTTGCGCTCCAATTCCCCGCCGGTGACGATGAAGCCTCGCGACGCGGCGAAGTTGATGAGCTTGCACATATCCAGCAAGAACGCGGCTTGTTCAATGACGAGAGCCATTTTTGCCTCCCAACATGTTGTCGATGGTTTGCGACTTTTGCGCGCTGCCTACGGAGCTGCCGAAATAATAGCTGAAAACTTGTGTGGAGTTGGCGGACAAAACGCCGAGAATGTAAACGACAATATCGCGATCGATGCTTTGCATCATTTCGCCTCCGAACATCATCAAGATGAAGATTGCGAACGTGGAAATGAGGGTGCCGAAAGCGATGAGCGGCGTCGCGATCTTGTTGATCTTGGGCACGTTGTCGCTCGTTGCGATTGAAACTTCCCGTCCGCGCGCGCCCTGTGTATCGGCGAGATAAATTTTCAGCTCCTCCAAATCCAGCTTGTTTTCCTCGAGCCGCAGCTTCAGCAATTCCTCTTCGTGCTCCGCCTCGAATTTTTTGAGCGTGATCAAATCCGGCTCGGAAAGCGCGGCTTTGTCCAAATCGACGCCGGTCTTTTCTTGCACGTAGCTTTTGCCTTTGGCGAGCACGGCATTGGCAACCAGGCTCAATCCGCCTTTGAGCAAATTTCCAACAAGGGCTGGTAACATGGCAAATCTCCTTTAAAAAAATCCGCCCGTTTTTTTGTCTCAGATACCTTACAAGGCTGATAGGCGCGGAAAGGCGTAAAAGGTAAACCGTGTGTAACTCATAAGCCGGACAAGCCGGAACCCAAAAAGCAAAAGCACACGCAAAGACGCAGAGACGCAAAGAACCCGCAAAGAAAAGCAGCAATGGCATTCAGGAAAATCGTAATGAACTTGAAAGAATAAAGCTTTTCTTTGCGGAAACTCTGCGTCTTTGCGCCTTTGCGTGAAAGTTTTTGCTTTTTTTGCAGCGAATCAACTTTTATGGCTTAAGGTGCCGAAGGCAAAACTATTTAGGGCAAAACGATTACTATCGCAACGCGAAGCGGAACAACGGCCTCTTCATCCTATCGTTCAAGTCAAATCGATTTCACAATGCTCACACGAGTTTTTTTGTTTTAATTGTTTTGCCAGAAATCGTTTTGCCTTTCTAGTGTAAAAGGCCTTTTCCCTTCCGCAAGCGCAATTGCGCAAGGTACTATACTGATAGCGGGTTAGTTTGTAACACCCCGGATAATGTCATTCAGTAGGAATCTTTTTAAGCACCGGGCACAACCTCCAGACGAGCTGTTTCTCCAGCGAGTAAAAAGTTTCCTTCTGAATGACAGCCTCAGGAAGGATTACAAACCAACCCGTTTTCGGTATATAATATGTTTTAGCAGCGCGGTTTGCTCCCGATCTGCGGCAGAAAATTTTGGCTGCCGCCGCTCCCCCACCTCAGTCACCGGCTTCATCGCATGAACGGATCACGTGACCTCGCTTCAATTCGACCATATCAGGTTTGCAAAGCCCGCGACGAGCGTTGGACGGCTGACGCGGCCCCAAACGCATGGGCGTATTTATAAACCCGAAAGGATTTCCCAATGACTTTGCCAGTCACACCTCATAAAAAGAACGTCGAGGTTTCCATCATAAACCCGAACGTTGCGCCGTCGCTCGCGGCAATGCTCCGCGCCAAAGTGAGAGCGGTTTTGCCGGCCGCGCTCGCGTTGTTCATCGCGCTATTATTTGCCATTGCGCCGGCGAAGGCGCAGACGAGCGTGGGCGCGGCGATTTCGGGCGACACGGATTCCGATTTCGACAAATCCAACCAGAGCAAAATTTTTTATCACGACGGCAAGTGGTGGGCGTTGGCGATTTTGGAGGGCGTGAGCGATTGGCACATTTGGAAGCACGACGCCAACACCAACACGTGGACGCAAAATTTGCTGATCACCACTTCCTCTTCGCGCGTTCCTGACGTTGTGCTCGACGCCGGCAACAATCGTCTCTTCATCATTCTTTCCAACGATACCAAGCCGGATTTCATTCGCCTGACTTACAGCAGCGGCGCGTGGACGTTCGATAGCGGCTTCCCGCTGCGCCTGAGCGATTTTGTGGATGACGACGTCAATCACGTGAGTCTAGTGCAAGCCAAGAACGGCGATCTTTGGCTGTTCCGCATCGCCAGCAATAATCTGCAAGCCAAACATTCCACGAATAACGGAACAACCTGGTCGCCGGTGATCACCCTCAAAAGCGGCTTGAATAATTCCGGCGTGACCGATGCGGCGGCGTTCACTTCCGCTTCCGAAAATTACGTGGGCGTGGCTTACGGCGAGACGAGCATTACCGGCAGCCGCTTTGGCTTTATCAAACACAAAGACACGGACGCGGAAAACGTATGGAGCGACGAGTCTGCCAACCTTACGCTCACGGGCAGCGGGCGCGCGACGAACGAGCTTTGCGCGACGGTCGATGCGGCGAACAACGTTTTTCTGCTCACGCAAAATATCGGCGCGGGCAGCGGCGAGGCAAACAATACTTTGTTCAAACGCAGCGCGAACGGCAATTGGCAAGCGTTCAGCGTGAATACTTCTGCGGCTTGGATAAGTCCGGCTGTGGCTTTGCATCCCGCCAACAATGCTTTACACGTGATGGGCATCAATCTCGCGACCGGCCAGGGCGAATATAAAAGCTGCGCGGTGGGACAAGAGGGCAACCTTGCAACCGGCGCGGCAACGATCCTATTTGCAAATGGCGGCGGCGCGAATGACTTCGTCCATCTCAGCGCGCCGAGCTTTTCGAATTTCGGCGCGGCCACGACGTTGATGGTTTGCGTGGATAACGCGGAGACCAATGACATTTGGTTCAACGAGCTGGGCGCAAGCGGCGGCGGGCTCGGCGCGACGATCGTGGGCAATGTTTCCGTTTCACCGGCGGAAGCGAACGTTGCCGCGAGCTACACGATTCCAATCACATTGGGCGACGGCGGCGCGCTGACTTCCGGCAGCGGTACGATCACTTTGCAATTTCCAAACAACACGTTCATGCCAGGCAGCGTTGCCTCCAATCAAGTGACGGTGAATGGCATTGACGCGGCGAATGTTTCCACGAATAGCTCGGCGCGTGAGATGACGATCACGACGCCGATGGACTTGGCGGATAGCGTCTCGGCCACCGTCGTGATCAATATCGGCGCAGGCTTGATCAACCCTTCGCACGCGGGCAATGTTACTTTGCAAGCCCGCACGAGCGCGCAAGCCACGCCCGCAACTTCACCGAGCTATGCGATCACCGTAGCGACAACGCAAGTCTCGGCCGCGAGCGTCACGCCGAGCCCGAATACGGCAAGCAGCGCGGCGGCATATACCATCGCATTCAATCTCGGCAATCATGGCCGCATGATTTCCGGCGCGAGCACGATGACGCTCACATTCAACAGCGCGACGGGCGTGGCGAACGGCAATCTCAGCGGCGCGCAAATGAATGGCGTGAGCGCAACGACGACCGGCAATAGCAGCAACAAAACCGTGACGCTCACGGTTCCGGCTTCATTGACGCTGGACAACAACGCGGCGGTGACGATTACTTTACCTGCGGGCGTTACGAATCCGAATAGCGCGGGAAATTATACTCTCACTGTTGCGACGAGTGTGGAAACGATGCCGGCCACTTCGAATGCTTATACTATCGAGGCTTCCAGCGCGCCGCCAACGGGCGAGGATTTCCCGATCAGCGGTTCCGCGGGCGGTTATAACAAGCCGAATCAAAATCGCCCGTTCTACCACGACGGTTTGTGGTGGACCGCGGCGCGCAAAAGCTCGGATAGCAAATGGTATTTGTGGAAGCTCAGCGGCAGCGATTGGTTCGCGGAAGTCGCGCTCGATGAACGCAGCAGCACGCGGCCCGATTGTTATTGGGACGCGGCGGCCAACAAGCTTTACATTTTGCTCGCGACTTCTTCCGGCTCGGGCACGCGCTTCACGCGCCTGTCTTATAGCGGCGGCGCGTTCAGCATTGATAGCGGCTTTCCCGTGACGTTGAGCAACTTCACTTTCACCGGCGAATATTGCCTGGTGTTGATCAAAGCGATGAACGGCGACCTGTGGGCGTTTCGTTATAAGTCTTCGAAAGTGGATGCCATGAAATCCAGCAACAACGGCGCGAGCTGGTCTTCGATCATCACCGTTAAAAGCGTAGGAGAAAGCACGGGCTTGGTGGATGCGGTGTCGTTCACGAGCAATGGCTCCAACTATATTGGTGTGGGCTATGCGGAGAACACGGCGAGCGGCGCGATTTACGGTTTCCTCAAACACCAAGACGGCGACGGCGACGGCGCGTGGAGCGATGAAACCGGCAGCATGCCCCAACCCGCGAATGCCGACGCCGATGATCACATGTCGATGGCTGTGACGCAAGATCAGGAGCTTTATTTCATCTACAAGACGCATCCCGATGGCGGGTCCGCGGCCGGCATTGGCCTGTTCAAACGCAGCACCAGCGGCAAGTGGTCGAACTACGTGGTGCAATACGGCGGCGGTTGGACGCGGCCCGCAGTGGTTGTCGATGAAACCAACAGCGAAGTTTATGTGATGGGCACGCAAGAAGGCTCGCCGGAAAATGCGCAATACAAGAAGTGCGCGATCGGCAATGAAAGCTCTTTGGCGAATGCCGATCCCGTTGACCTCATGGACAACGGCGGCTTCAACAACATCTCCGTGCCGCGTTACAACGTTACCGGCGCGACGGATTTGCTCGTGTGCGCGGAAGATCAAGGCGGCAATGAGATTTGGTATGCGATTCTCCCGATTGCCGGCGGCGGCGGAGTCACGCCCACGCCGCTGGTCGTGAATAGTGTGTCCGTCAATCCCAACACGGAAAATCTTGCGAGCGCATACACAATCGGCTTGACGCTGGGCTCGAGCGGCGCGCTCAATAACAACAGCGATGCGATCACGATCACGTGGCCGAGCGGCACGACGATTCCGGCGAGCATGGCAACGAGTGAGGTTACCGTGAACGGCAGCAACGCAAGCGCAGTGGCTACGACTCCGGCCTCGCGACAAGCCGTCGTCACCGTGCCGAATGATCTCGCGGCGAACGCAAACGTGACGCTCGCGTTCTTGCAGAGCGCGGGCTTGATCAATCCTATTGCGGGCAATCACACTTTGCAAGCACACACGAGCGTCGAGCCTGCGAATGTGACCTCGCCGAGTTATAGCATCGTCGCGGGCGCGTCTTCTACTCCTCTCATTGTGAACAGCGTGAGTGTTACGCCGGACACGGTGACGCGCACGGCGCAATACAATATCAGTCTCACGCTTGGAAATCTCGGCGCGCTGACTGCGAACAGCGGCACGATCACCATGACTTGGCCGAGCAACACAACTATTCCAGCGAGCATGTTGAATACTGCCGTGTTGGTGAATGGCGCGAGCGCGGCGAGTGTCGTCACCAATTCCGCAACCAGACAAGCGGTTGTGACCGTGCCGAACGCTCTTGCGAACAGCGCGAACGTGACTTTGATTTTCGAGAGCAGCGCGGGACTCATCAACCCAACGGCGGCAGGCAATTATACTTTGCAAGCGCAAACCAGCGCGCAGCCGAGCAACGTGACTTCGCCGAGTTATACTCTCAATGCGCTCCCGCCGCCCTCGAGCAACAACGCGGGCAGCCTCGTGCTCGCGAACACGGATGCGAGTTTGGATCGCAGCGGCCAGGGCAAGCTGTTCTATTTTCAAAGCGCGTGGTGGTTGATTGCGTTCGATTCCGTTGCGACCGATTGGCACTTATGGAAATTCGCGAGCGGCGCGTGGACGCGCAATATCAAACTGGATTCGCGCGCGCCGCTGCGCATCGACGCCGTGCTCGATTCCGCGAACAGCAAATTGTACTTCGTGAGCTCGCACGAGAAGAACACAAAGGTGGGACGCTTGGCGTATAACGGCAGCATTTGGGTGGAAGAGATGACTGCGAACGTGTTGGAGTTCGGCCATGGCAAGAATAGCAACGCGGTCATGCTCACGCGCGCACACAACGGCGAGTTGTGGCTCTTCCGCATCAACGTCAATGCGCTCGAAGCGAAAGTATCGACCGACAACGGCGCAAACTGGTCCAGCACCATCGTCCTCAAATCCGGCATTGCGGGCAACAACGGCGCGGTGGATGCGGTCACGTTTGGCGCGAACAGTGTGAATCGCGTCGGCGTGTTTTATGGCATGACCGCGGCCAACGGCGGCGTGGAATATGGCTTCCTGCACCATCAAGACGGCGCGTTGAACACGAGTTGGACCGATGAGAGCGTGAGCCTCACGTTCTTCGGCAATGAGCGCGGCGACAATTGGCTCCATGCGCAAGCAACGCCGCAGGGCAAAATTTATTTGCTCACGCGCAACAGCAACGCGACCGCTGCGGGCGAGGTGACGAACACGTTGTATGAACGCGCAACGAGCGGCGCATGGCAGAAATTCAAAGTCACGGTGAATAGCAGATGGAACTCGCCCGCGGTGGCGATTGACGCGAGTCAGCAGCGCGTGTATGTTTTCGGCGTGCGCAATGACAGCCCCAATCTCGCGGAATACAAATCGTGCGCGTTCGGCAGCGAGGCGACTTTGGAAACGCAAACCGCGACCGCGGTGCTGAAGAAAGACAGCAACAACTTCGGCGCTCTCGCCGCGCCTCTGCACTCGGTTTATGCGAGCATGGGCATGATGCTGTGCGGCGGCAACGTGAGCACGAATGATGTTTGGTATAATCAGTTCATTTTAGCCGCGCCCAAGTTTGCCGCGAACAACGAGGGCGAGGAAACGAATCTCACTGCGGATATTGCGCCCGAGGTTTCAGTTTATCCGAACCCTTTCAATCCCGCGACCACGATTCGTTTTCGTTTGCACGAGGCGGCGCGCGTGCGTTTGCGCATCTTCAACGTGCGCGGCGCGCTGGTGAAGAATCTGCTCGACCGCGAGATACACGCGGGCATTTACGAAAGCCGGTGGAACGGCAAAGACCGCGAGGGCCAAACGGTCGCGAGCGGTTTGTATTTCTATCGGCTGGAGATCGACGGCAAAATATTGCGAGGGAGATTGGAGATGGTGAAATAGGGCAAGGAGCCAAGTGGCCAACGAAGAGAAGGAGCCAAGACCTCCGCCTGCGGTTTCAACCGCAGGCTAAAAGGTGCAAGTCGTCTAAAGACGACTAATCACCCAATGGGTGAGAGCGATCTTTAGATCGCTTACACCTTTTAGCCTGATGCTTACAGCGGAGGTTGGCGACAACATTGGCGCAAAATTCAGGTAGTAAAGCTTCTGCTCTTCGTCGCGCGCCGAGGCATGGGGCTAGGAGGCGCAAGGACGTTGAAGCGTAATACAAGTGCGACGCACTTCCAAAGTGCGTCGCACTTTTACTTTTCCGTAGCTTCCTCCCTCTGCCGCTAATATCATAGCATAAACTACCTCCCCGAGCATATTCCGGCATTGCCGATCCTTCCGGCTCCTGTGGCTGTTTCCGAATCCGAAATAGCTTTACTAAACTTTTCAAGTTTAGTAAAGCTTTGTTGAAAACTGAAGTCCCTAAGCGGGACAGCATAAAAGCAAAAAAGCTTTTGAACACGAATGACGCGGATTCTCGCGGATTTTTATTTTTTGCTCTATCCGCGTCAATCCGCCCAATCCGTGTTATCCGCGTTCAAAAAACTTGACAAGGAAACTTTCAGAATTTTATTCTGAGCTTGAAAACCTAATCGTGTCACTCGCGTGCTGCACAAAAATTCCGGCGGGGAAAAATAATTTCAGAGTTTTTTCCCGGTTTGGGCGACTATACCTCAAACGAGGTATTTCATTCGTTCTTGTGTCTGCATAGATTGCACCCTCACCTCTTTCCGAAAAAACGGGCAGAATAATTTTCCGGCGAAATGATTCTGCCGAAGAATCATTCTGCCTTTAAGCATGCTTTCCGCCCGCGCGCGAACGGGGCGAGCTTTTCATCAAACCACAAAAAGGAGGCTGTTATGCAGTTCCTCAAAGCCGTCGCAAATTTAAAATTGAAAGTTTTCAATTTTAAAAATGGGGAATGCTTTTGCTTTGCCCCACGCGCTTTTAAAAAATTGCTTTGATGAACTCGACAAAGGTGGGATTGGCAAAGGTGAGCGCGATGAGCGCCACGGCGATGAAGAGGTTCATCTTGAAGTGCAGGCTGGAGAATTTCTCGTCCACGACTTTGAATTTCTCCGCCATCACCTCTTCGAGGCTTTTGAAGCGCGTTTCAAACAGTTCTCGCGTGACGAGCTCTTGCTTCAATTCATCCTTCAACGCTTCGCGCGGGAGGGTGGAGATTTCCATGTTCCGGTCGCGCTCTAAAATAGTTTTTGAAGGAGCTGCACGAAAGTCGGATTGGCAAAGGTGAGCGCCACGGCGATGAAGATGTTCATCTTGAAATGCAGGCTGGAGAATTTCTCGTCGATGACTTTGAAACGCTCATCCATGGTGTTGAATTTTTCCTCGATCACTTTGAAGCGTTCTTCGAACAGTTCTCGCGTGACGAGCTCTTGCTTCAACTCGTCTTTGATTTCGATTTTCAGAAATTGCTTCTGCTGGAGGATTTCTTGATTGGCTCGTTGCTGGACCGAGGCAATGGCCGATTCCATTGCTTTGGCAACGACTTCCTCTCTTTGTTTTCCGCCCATGCTCTCCACGAGCACGTCGAAAGCTTCACGCGGGCGTGTGGGAGTTTCCATGGCTGGCTCTCGTTTAAAAGTTATCGCCCGAATGCTTCCAATTGCACGCGGGCAATATAAGCAAATCACCTCCGCGAGGCAAATTTTATTATTCACCAACGTTTCTCAATCATCTCCAAGAGGACACGTTATGAAAAATCTCTATCGAACCTGCTGCGAGCTGCTGCTCGCGCTCTTTGCTGCGCGCCATTCGCGTCGCGCGAGGCGCGCCCCTTCAAATTTGTCATTCAGGAGGAATTGCCATGCCGCGGCTGCGGCATCCGTGCATGATGAAAACGTAGCGCAGACATCCTTGTCTGCATGCAGGCTGGAAGCCTGCGCTACGACGCATTTTCATGGGAATCTTTTTACGCGCTCGGAAAAAACTCCTGCGCTGAAGAATCATGCCAGTGCTGAAAAAGATGCCTCCTGCATGACAGGAATGAGGGGCGTCGCCAGCGCTAGGGAAGTTCCTTACAGGATGACAGTGCGGGAATCGCGCGGAGCATGGCAAATTTTCAATTGCCAATTTTCAATTTTAAATTAAAAATGCTTTTGCTCTTTGCTCCGAGTTCTACTCGCAGCGCGAAGCACACCCCCCGAACCCCCCTCAAGGGGGGAATTGTTGGGCGCGCTCTTCGCCCTTCACTCCACGCTCTTCGCTCTACGCTCTTCGCCCTCTGCCTCGCGCTCGCCGCTCCCGCGTTCGCGCAATTCACCAGCTCGGTGCTCATCTCGCCGGACCCGCAGGACGAGCGGCGCTTTGGCAAGGCGGTGGCCAATGCGGGCGACGTGGACAACGACGGCGTGGAAGATTACATCATCGGCAGCGAGGACGACGTGGCCCCGGCGGTCAACGGGGCCGCGTATATTTTCAGCGGCGCGGACAACAGCTTGATCCGCACGCTCATCTCGCCCAATCCCGAAAGCAACGGCAACTTTGGCGAAACTGTTTCGGGCATTTGGGATCTCAATGGCGACGACTACTTCGAAGTGATCGTCGGCGCCTCGGGCGAAGACGGCGGCGCCACCAATGCCGGACGCGCGTATGTGTTCAGCGGCATCGACGGCAGCGTGCTCTATACGCTCGAATCGCCGAATCCCGAAACCGACGGCCAATTCGGCTATCAGGTCGCGGATGCCTACTACGTGGATGCCGACGCCGTCAAAGACATTCTCATCTCCGCGTTTGATGAAGACGGCGGCGCGATCAATGCCGGACGCGTTTACGTTTTCAGCGGCGCCACCGGCGGCTTGCTGCACACGCTCGAATCGCCCACGCCGGAAATTAGCGGCGGCTTTGGCGCCGCGATCGGGAATGCCGGTAACGTGAATGGCGACGGATCAGCGGACGTCATCGTCGGCGCGAGCGCGGAAGACGGCGGCGGTTTTGCGAGCGGCGGCAAAGCGCACCTCTTCAGCGGTTTCGACGGCAGTTTCCTCCGCACGCTCGTTTCGCCCTTTGCCGAATTTAGCGGCGGCTTCGGCTTTTCGGTCGCGGGCCTCAACGACGATCTCAACAACGACGGCTTCGGCGACGTTGTGGTCGGCGCGCCCCTGGAAACCAACGTCGAAACTTTTGCCGGACGCGCTTACGTGATGAGCGGCGCCACCTGCGGCCTGATCTTTCCGCTCAAAGCAACCGTGCCCGAAGGCAGCGCGGATTTTGGCCATGCCGTGGCTTGGGCCGGCGACGTGAACGACGACGGCGCGGACGATATTCTCATCGGCGCGCCTAACGAAGAAGGCGTTTATGGCATTAGCGGCAAAGTGTACGTTTTCAGCGGCGCGAACGGCAGCTTGCTGCACTACTTGCACTATCCCACGGTCGAAGACGGTGCGGACTTTGGCTTTGCCGTGGCGTACGCGGGCGATATCAACAACGACGACCTCGCCGACATTATCATCGGCGCGGACGATGAAGACAGCGCCGGCATCGACGGCTCCGGCGCCGCATACGTCTTCATTTCCACGCCCTGCACCTTCACCAGTCCCAATCGCATGTATTGGTCCGAAGCCACGCCCAGCCCGGATCGCATTGCGCACGCGGAGTTGGACGGCTCGGACATTCAAAGCGCGGTCAACAACATCGATCCGGTGCTCATCGCGTTGGATGCCAACAACCAGATGCTGTACTGGACGGACTCGGAACGCGGCCTCGTGCAGCGCGGCCCGATCTGCGGCGGCCCGGTGGAAACCATTGCCATCGGCGTCGAGCCGTTCGGCATCGATCTCGATCTCAGCGCGGGCAAAGTGTATTGGAGCGAAAGCGGCAAAATCCGCCGCGCGGATTTGAACGGCGCCAATGCGCAAGATCTTTTTACCGGCTTGCCCGGCTCTCCCAGCGGCGCCGCGGGTTTGGCGCTCGACGTGGACAACGGCAAAATTTACTGGATGATCGGCACCAATACGCCCACCGGCTTGATTCAACGCGGCAACATGGATGGCACAGGCTCGCCCGAAACTTTGCTCTCCATCGGGCAATATCCCTGGGATATTACACTCGACGTCTCCGGCGGCAAAATGTATTGGACCGAGCTCAATGCCATGCACGTCGCGCGCGCTGATCTCGACGGCGCCAATGATGATGTGCTCTTGACCGACACGGCGCTATTGTATGGCGTCGCGCTCGATCTCGCCAACAACCAAGTGTATTTTTCGGGATTGAACGGCATCCGACGGCGCGACATCTCTGGCGGAACGGTTGAATTTCTCGCGTTAGGAAGCGGCAGTCCTATTGATTTGGAACTTGACGTTTCCGGCGGCGCCACGACCACTTTTGCCGGCATGAC
>Ga0247727_10007694_pt1 | contig 20379 bp, 20 predicted proteins | sample WisWelCaveWW1625_FD_202498 | JGI IMG/M metagenome (GOLD analysis project Ga0247727, IMG submission 202498) | Biofilm microbial communities from Wishing Well Cave, Virginia, United States - WW16-25 | ecosystem: Environmental > Aquatic > Deep subsurface > Groundwater > Cave microbial mat | place... | reverse complement strand
AAGCTCCTGACGAAGGGGGAGTGCAGAGGGGTGCAGCCCTTCTGCCGGGGGTCTGGGGGTGTCCCCCAGATTCAAACAAACTTCTCAGGGCGGGTGGGTGGGAAGAGAGACATCGGCTCCTAAGAGGTCTTCAACACCCTGTTAGCCTGTCGGTACCAGGTGGGCCTTCCATTGCAGGACAGGCTTCCGAGTATCGGTAACCAGCCTACCCACCATCGCGTGGCGTCCCCGCCGCCTCGCTGCTACTATGGCGAGGCGATTTTCCTTCGCCGAGGTAGCAGCGCATGCCACTCCCGATCATCTCCGTCCCCACCGGCGCCTGGAACCTGCGCGCGGGGATCGCCGCCGAGCAGGTGCTGGAGGCGGCTCGCAAGTGCGAGGCGGCCGGCGTCGACAGCCTCTTCGCCGGCGACCACGTGACTTTCTACGGTTCTGGCAACGATGGGCTGATCAACCTGGCCGCCGTCGCTGCCGTCACGCAGCGCGTGGAGCTGAAGACCAGCGTCTACCTGCTCGCGCTGCGCCATCCCACCGCCGTCGCTCTCCAGTGCGCGATGATCGATCAGCTCAGCGGCGGGCGGCTGGTGCTGGGCGTCGGCATCGGTGGCGAGGACCCGAACGAGTGGTGGGCCTGCGGCGTCGACCCGAAGACGCGCGCCCGTCGCACCGACGAGTCGCTCCAGATCCTGCGCTCGCTCTGGACAGAGGAGGAGACGACGTTCGAGGGCAAGCACTTTCGCCTGAACAAGGTCCGCCTCCAGCCGAAGCCGTTCCGCGAAAGCGGCGTGCCGATCTATATCGGCGGACGCTCGGACGCCGCGCTGCGCCGCACCGCCCGTTTCGGCGACGCCTGGACCGCGATTTGGGTGTCGCCGCGCCGGATGCAAGAGGCGCGCGAGAAGATCGACGAGTGGGCGGCCGCGGCGGGCCGCGACGGCTCACGCATCGAGCTGGGGCTCCAGCTCTGGTTCGCGGTGGACAACAACCGCGACGAGGCGCGCCGGCTGCTGGCCCGGCGGATGGAAGGCTTCTACCAGATCCCGTTCGAGCGCTTCGAGCGCTATTCGCCCTACGGCCGGCCGGAGGACATCGCCGAGTTTCTGGCGCCTTATCTCGAGGCCGGCTGCCGGCACATCAACCTGGTCGGGGCGCAGCGCGACCAGGACGAGGTGGTGCAAGCCGCCCTGGCCGTGAAAGCGGCGCTGGCGAAGCTAGTTGGGGCTCCTTGAAGGATGGGAGGTTGGAGGTAACGACATGACAACGACGACGACACAGGACTGGATCGGCCTAGCGAACGAGCTGGGACCTGCGTTCGCCGAGCGCGCCGCCCAGCACGATCAGGACGACTCGTTCGTGCACAAGAACTACGAAGAGCTGAAGGCGCGCCGCGTCTTCGCTGCCGGAGTGCCCGCCGAGCTCGGTGGCGGCGACGCCTCGCTACAAGATCTGTGCGACCTGCTGCGCGCGCTCGCGCACTACTGCAGCTCCACCGCGCTGGCGCTTTCGATGCACATGCACCTGGTCGCCGTACCGGCGTGGCGCTATCGCAACGAGGGAGCGCCGGTGAACGCGCTGCTGGAGCGGGTGGCGAAGGAGCAGCCCGTCCTCATCTCCACGGGCGGCTCTGGACTGGCTGGATGGCTCAGGCACCGCCGAGAAGGTGGACGGAGGGTTCAGGGTCAGCGGCCGCAAGATCTTCTGCAGCGGCGTGCCCGCCGGCGCGATGCTGATGACCACAGCGGTCTACGAAGACCCCAACGATGGCCGCGTTGTCTTGCACCTGCCCGTCCCGCTCAGCGCCGAGGGTGTGAAGGTCCTCGACACCTGGCACACGCTGGGCATGCGCGCGACCGGTTCAAACGACGTGGTGCTCGAGAACGTCTTCGTGTCCGATGCCGCCATTGGCGTTCGCCGCCCCGCCGGCCAGTGGCACCACGTCATGCACATCATTGCGATGATCGCGATCCCCCTCATCTACTCTGTCTACGTTGGCGTGGCCGAGACGGCGCGCGACATCGCGCTGCGGCTGGCGGAGAAGAGGCGCGACGATAAGGGCGTCCAGTTGCTCGCCGGAGAGCTGGAGAATGAGCTGACCGGCGCTAGGCTGGCGCTGCAGGACATGATCGACAACGGCAGCACGAGCCAACCCGGCCCGGAGGCCACCAACCGGGCGATGATCGGTAGGACGCTCGCCGGGCGGGGGGCCGTCCGCACGCTGGAGCGGGCCCTCGAGCTGGGGAGCGGCGCGGGCTTCTACCGCAGCGCCGGTCTGGAGCGCCTCTTCCGCGACGTCCAAGGGGCGCGCTTCCACCCGATGCAGGAGGTGCCCCAGCGCCAGTACACAGGCCGGATGGCGTTCGGCCTGCCAATCGATTAGAAGGGAGACCCACGATGGCCACCGAAGTCCGCCCCGCCCGATCAGAAGACGTGCCGGAGTTGGGCCGCATCTGCTACGAGGCGTTCAAGGACATCTCGGCGCGGCACGGATTCGCGAGCGACTTCGCTTCGGTCGAGTTCGCGCAGCAGATCGTCGGCATGCTGGTCCAGCAGGAGAACGTGTACAGCGTTGGCGCGTTCGATGGCGGGACGCCCAAAGGGTCGAACTACATCAACCTGTGGAGCGAGGCGGCTGGCATCGGGCCGGTCTCGGTCGACGTCACGTCGCAGGGGCAAGGCATCGGGCGCCTGACGATGGAAGACGTGATCGCTCACGCGCGCGGGCAGGGGTACGAGATGATCCGCCTCTGCCAGGACGCGTTCAACATGCAGTCGCTCGCGCTCTACGCCTCGGTCGGCTTCGACACGAAGGAACCGCTCTCGCTCCTTCACCTCTCCGGCTCGAACGCGGCCGACCCCAACGTCCGCGCGGCCACGGCCGCCGACCTGCCGGCGATGGAGGAGCTGTGTCGCAGCGTCTACCGCATCAGCCGCCGCGGCGAGTGCGAGGTGCGCCCCGGGCTGGGCTTTCCGGCGCTCGTCATCGACCGCGGCCGCGTCAGCGGGTATCTCATCGGCACGCTGCTGGGGCACGGCGTGGCGGAGACCGACGACGACCTGCTGGCGTTGCTCAACACGCTGGGCGCCAGCGGGCCCGACCAGCACTCGTTCGTGCCGCTGCGCAGCGGCGAGCTCTACCGGCGGGCGCTGGCCGCCGGACATCGCAACATGAAGGTGATGAACCTGATGGCGCTGGGCCCCTACGAGGACCCCCAGGGCAGCTACTGCCCATCGGTCATGTTTTAGCGCGGGCCGCCGGGCGCGGCCGGGGCTTGGGAGGGGGACTCGGCGCGAACGAGTTCACGAACTCCTCCGGCCGCTCCAGCGAGATCGCCAGCCGGCGGTAGCGCACCAGTCCCCAGACGCGGAGCGGCTCCTTCAGCCGGAGCTCTACTACGCCCGAGTAGGAGCCCGTGAGTCCGACCGGCTCCCCCAGCCCGACGCGCCAGCCGAGGCCCCGCCACCAGGGCCACTCGATCGCCGCGGCGCCCTCGACGTTGGCGCGAGGGATGGTCGCCGAGAGAAGCCAGCCGAAGCGAACGCGCACCGCCTCGTCGTCGACCTCCACGAACGAGGTATCGCGCGTGGCGCCGCCCAGGAAGAGAGGCGGCGCCCACCAAGGGTCGATGCGGATCTGAAAACGTTCACTGGCCATTACCGAACCTCCTCCTTGCGCTTTATCGCCGCGTTGTTTTCGCGCCCCCGCTCGTCCAGCCTGTCGAAGAGGCGGCGCAGCTCTCCGACCGGGTCCTCGTGCAGGTCGACCCGCAGGTTCACGTTCGACCACAGGTCGCTCTCCGGCGCGACGACCAGCAGCGCCGCCGACTCGCGGCCGCGTTTGTCGCCGCCCGCCGCCTGTCCCGCCCGCAACGCCGCGAGCAGGCGACGCGACAGGTGGCCCGCGGTCCGCTCGAACGCCTCCGCCATCGCATCGATCGTTTCCCGGCCGACGAGCATGTTGCCCTGTACCGAGTAGTCGCCGCCCATCCGATGCCCGCACCAGTCGACGCATTGGTCGCCCGTGAAGGCGAAGACGCGCCCGCGGGCGTCGACGCCGGCGGCCTGGCGACGGGTGGCGTCCGCGTCCTCGGCCAGCAGCGCCGTCAGCGCCGCCTCCGGGCTGAGGCCTAGCTCGAGCAGGCGCAGGCCGTCCGTGCCCAACCGGACGTTCGTGTACGACTGCGTCGCGATGGCGCCCACGCCGGTCTTCGCGTACGGGACCATCGCGCCGGCGCACGGCACGGCGGTCGACACCGCTACGCCGAAAAGGCCTTGCTCCGCGTCGCGGGCGACGATAGAGAACGTCATCGATTCGCCCTGCTACCGCGACGACCCAAGGGGCCGGAAGCGCACCAGCGTCGTCTCATCGCTCACGTCGTCGTAGACGGCCTCGACAGGCAGGTCGACGCGCAGCTCCTCGTTCGCGCAGCCGACGATGTTCGTCACCAGGCGCGGCCCCTCCTCCAGCTCCACGATGGCGTAGTTGTACGGGATCACCTCGGCGAATGCCGGATGGTACTGCTGGTGCATGATGCCGAAGCTGTAAAGCGTGCCCCGGCCGGAGGCCTCCGCCCACTCCGCCTCCGTCGACCAGCAGTCGACGCAGCGCTCGCGCCCCGGCAGGCGGAACGTCTCGCACTGGGCGCAGCGCAGGAGCATGAGGCGGCGCTCCTTCGCGCCCGCGAAGAACGGCGCCGAGGCTTCGTCGGCGACCGGGATGGGTAGCGAGTACTCGCGCGTGGCCACGGCGCTACACTTGCCAGCCCAGCTCGAACAGCCGCACCGGCTCCTCGAATCCGCGCAGCGCCGTCTCGCCGCGGTCGGCGAACAAGAACCCCTTGCCGGCCACGAGCTGCCGCACCACGTCCGAGGCGAGGATCTCGCCGCCTCTCGCTTGAGCGGCGACGCGCGCCGCGAGGTTCACGGCCGTCCCGAAGAAGTCGCGCTCCTCCGCGATCGGCTCGCCGGCATTCAGACCAATGCGAACCTGAATCGGTTCGCTGTTCCCTGGTCCTTGTTCCTTGTTCCGCGCGTCGAAGGCGCGTTGGAGCGCGATGGCGCACTCGAGCGCGCCGCTCGCCGACGGGAAGGAGGTCATGAAGCCGTCACCCATCGTCTTCACCTCCGTGCCTCCGTAGGTACCCAGCTGCTCGCGCACGATGCCCTCGTGCCCGCGCAGCACCTCTCGAGCCGCCTCGTCGCCCAGCCGTTCCGTGAGCGCCGTCGAGCCCTCGATGTCGGTGAAGAGGATAATGCTCAGCCCGTGCGGCGAGGCGCTGGGCACGGCGGGCACCTCCACCTCGATGCCCAGGAACTTGCGAATCTCTGGAATGATGACGTGACTCAAAGCGGGTGGGGATGCGCTGGAGGCTTCGAAGGGGACGAATTTGGCCTGCGGCAGGGAAGCGGCCAGCTCGCGGCCGAGCGCGAACGACACGTTTTGATCGCGGCGGCCGTGCATGATCAAGGCGGGCATCGCGAGCGCGCTCGCCAGATTCGTCACGTCTGCCGAATAGACCGATCTCATGAGCTCGGCGAGCACCTCATGACGCGCTCCGGCCTGCTCGATCTCGCGAGCGCCCTTCTGGGCCGCCGGCTGGAGGTCGCTATAGGCGCTCAGGTCGAAGGGGGTGCCGAACTGCGCGATGTACTCGATGAGCGCGCGCGCCCGTTCGGGTGTCGTGATCTGGCTGCCACGCAGGAAGGCGCTATTGAGAATGAGATGCGTCACCGTACCCGGGCGCTGTGCCGCGAACGTCACCGCGATCGGGACGGCCAACAAACCCAGGCCCAGCAGAGCAACCGGGCCCGGCTGCAGGTGATCGATCACCGCCTCGAGGTCACGGACCAGCGCGTCGATCGAGTAGTCGGAGACGTTCCGGTCTGAGAGGCCGGAGCCGCGCATGTCGTAGCGGATGAGCGTGACGCCGGTGGCCAGCTCTTCCAGGAAGGCGCGCGCGAACGATTTCTCCCACTCCAGCTCCAGGTGTCCCGGCCAGCCACAGACGTAGACAAGCGGCGGTCCCTCGCCTAGCGTCGCATAGGCGATGCGAACGCCGTCGGAGGTGGTACAGAAGCCGATCTGCTGTTCCATTCGGCGTTCCTTACGCGGCGTGAGGGCTGAGCACCAGCGTGCAGTGGTGGTCCAGGATGCCGCCGTTGCCGCTCACCAGCACCACGTCGCGCCGCGGCGCCTGGCGTTCGCCGCCCTGGCCGCGGGTCTGGATCACGCCCTCCGATAGCGGCGTCATGCCCCACATGTAGTAGCCGGAGAGCTGGCCGCCGCCCGTGTTCGCCGGCAGCGAGCCGCCCGGCCCGAGTTTGCCGTCGGCGACGAAGGGCCCGCCTTCCCCCTTCGGGCAGAAGCCGTAGTCCTCCAGCGTGACCAGCACGGTGTAGGTGTAGCAGTCGTAGAGCTGACAGACGTCGATGTCGCCCACGTCGACGCCCGCCATGGCGAAGGCGCGCTCCTTGGCGATCGGCGCGCCGGTCTGAGTCTCCACGTCCCAGCCCACGCGCCGTAGGTCGCCCGGGTGGCCCTGGCCCATCCCCCAGAGGTAGGCGGGCGGCTGGCGCAGATCGCGCGCGCGCTCGGCGGACGAGACGATGACGGCCACGCCGCCGTTCGAGACGAGGCAGCAGTCAAGCAGGTGGAGCGGCTCCGCCACCCAGCGCGAGGCGTGGTACTCCTCGATCGTGATCGGCTCGCGTTGCTGGGCGAGGGGGTTCATCGTCGCCCACTGACGCTGAGCGACGGCGATCGCGCCCAGGTGGTCGTTCGTCGTGCCGTACAGCCCCATGTGACGCCGGGTGGCCAGGGCGTACTGGGCGTTGACGCCGAAGACGCCGAACGCCGTGTAGAGCCCGCGCATGCCGGCGGGCGGGCTCTGGCCGCCTCCGCCGCCGTACGCAGCGCCGCCGCCGCGACCCTCGCGCAGGGGCGCGTCGGCGAAGACGCAGACGACGTGGTTCGCCAGGCCGTGCGACACGGCGAGGGCGGCGTACTGCACCATGATGCCGGCCGTCGCGCCGCCGGCGTTCATGCTCGAAAGCAGTCGCAGGTTCGTGAGGCCGAGCTGGTTCTGCAGGTCGATGCCGCCCATGCCGGGCAGCGGCGTCATCCCCTGGTTGACGAGGAGGCCATCGATGTCCGCTTTGCGCAGGCCGGCGTCGTCGAGCGCGAGGCGGATCGCCTCGCTCGCGAACCACGCGGCGCTGTGGCCGTAGACGCGGCCCATCTCCGTGACGCCGAGGCCGGAGATGGCCGCTTTGCCTTTGAGATCGCGGCCTTCCATAAGCGCACCCAACTATGGCGCAGCCGCCGTTGGCGACGCAAGGCGAGGACGGAAGGCCAGTCGTCACAGCCGCAAGGCGCGGCCGCGGGTCGAGGGTCAAGGGTCGAGGGGACGCGAGGGTTACGGCTGGTAGCGGCTGAGGCGCTCGTCCATGACGCGCGCGAGCGCGATCGTGTCGATCGGCTCCGCCGCAGCGTCCTGGAACGTGACGACGAGCGCCAGCGTCGCGCCCCGCCCGAAGACGACCATCTGGATCACCTGGGGCGGCCCGTCGGCGGACGCCACCTCGGCGCGAGCAGCGACGGAGCCTTCGCCTATACCATCGACGGGCAGTTCAGAGAAGGAGCGCACCTCCCCGCCCAGCGCGAAGCCGCCAACGAAGGCGTCATAGAGGATGCGGGGGTCCTCCGTCTCCAGTAGTGCCCAGGAGACGCCGGCCGGCAGGACGCCACGCTCACGGATCACCATCGCCATCACGCCGTCGTCCTCGGAGCGGACGTTGGCAAAGAGCACCATGCGCTGCTCGACGTTCGTCGAGAAGATCGGGTTCTGGGTGTTCTGGTCGCTGGACTGGACGGGGATGAAGCCGGGCGCCAGATCGCCGGGCTTGAGGAGGACGTCTTCGAGCTGGTGGATAGGACTGGAGGCAGCGGCCCGAGGCTGACGCGCCTGCAATATGCGGCCCGACTCAGGGATCGACGCCGGCGCCTCGACCACCCGCTTCGCCACGTCGAGGTCCTGCTGCTGGACAGCGACGACCATCTGGAAGCTGGTGCGCTCGATCCAGGCCTGCCCGACCTCGCCTTCCGCCTCCCAGCCGACGATCTGGAGGGATGGGTCGAGGATAGCCGGCGTGGGATCGATGCGCTTGATCACGTCGCCGAACGTTGTGTAGAACTCACGAGCCTCGTCGCGGTCGTCCCATATCAGGGCCATCTGCACCAGCACCTGCTTTTCGTCCAGAGTGTTCGAGTAGACCGCAAGACGGCCGCCGCCCCAGCCAGCCGCGGCCGAGGTCGCCTGGAGCTCGCTGTCGAGGGTGGAGCGGACCCAGTTGTAGACATCGAACTCGCCGAACATCTCGTCGGTCTCCTGCTGCCAACCTTTGCCCAAGTCCTTCGAGAGGTCGCGCAGCTTAAGCTCGACGGGGCCTTCGCCGGCGAGGTACTTCTCCGGGTGGAGGATCTGCTCCTCGGTCTTGGGCGGGTCCTCGTAGGCGGCGTTCACGGCCTCCCAGCCGCCGTCATCGTACAGGTGCCGGACAAAGGTGCTGCCGTAGGTGTAGGGGAACGCCCCGTAGCGGCCGAAGGCAGCCGGGTAGTCCCGCTCCTTCGTGGCTTCGGCGTCCTCGCCGGCTTCCTCGTCCGAGGAGCCGAGCCACTGACGCAGCCCTTCCGGGCCAACCTTCTTCTCCACGTACTGGAACTCGGCGACGGTCGCGTCGCCTTCAATGAGGGCGCGCTGCGCGTCGCCGTACTCTGTGTTCGCCTTCTCGCGCTGTTCCTTCTCGACGCGCTTGAACGCCTTCTCCAGGTCGAATTGCTGGTCTTGGAAGCTGTGCACGTACTCGTGAGCGAGCGTCGCTTCGTTGTCCAGCGAGAGCTCGCCCGGCGAGTCCGAGATGAGCACAAGCTGGGCGGAGTCGGGACTGTAGAAGCCGAGTAGGTCAGCTGCCGACTCCTCCCCGCTCAGCTCGAGCAGGTCGTCGTCCGGTTCGATCATGTGGAGCAGCCGGTAGGTGGTGTTGAGCGCGTTGTAGTTGATCTCCTCTTGGAGCTTCGATTCCGTGGCGGCCTGCTCATAGTAGTCGCCCACCTGCTCTTTGCTGAGCGACCCCTGCTCGATCTCCTCGTTCAGCTCCAGCCCGCGCACCTCGGACGCCGTCGTCGCGATGCCGGCGAGGCGGAGCGTGAGGGCGTCGTCGAACGCGGTCAGCTCCGGTAGCGGAACCTCGGGTGGGGCGTCGCGGCCGCCGCAGGCGACGACCAGCACGACGAGGACGAGTAGGCCGGTGGCGCGAGTGCGCCGGAAGATCGCCATGGCACTCCCTCAGACAGCGATGTTACTGGAGTATCGGCTTGTTTAGAAGGTGGCTGGAGTGGGCGGCTAGCCTAGTTCGCCGGCCAGGCGGGTGCTCGTCTCGGTCAGGACGAGCGCTGGGTAGGGTAGCCAGAGCGCCACGATCAGGGCGAAGAGCGCGCCGCCGAAGGGGGCGGTCACCAGCGCGGCCAGGCCCCAGCAGATCAGGGCGCCCAGCGCCAAGGGCGCGGCCAGGATGGCGACCAGCGACAGGTTCCAGCTCTCGCCGAGACGCGTGAGCTGCGGCGCGATCTGGTTCACCTCGTGCGCGGGGACGTCGTGCGCGACCAGCAGGGGCAAGTCGTACGCGTGCCGGGCCGACCAGAGGATGAGCGCGCCGAACGCGAGCACGATGACGGGGATGGCCATGAACCAGGCGCCTTCGTGGGTCATCACCAGCGTGGCGTCGACGACGGCGGCGAGGAGAAGGCCGGCCGGCGCCACCGGCCCCAGCAGGAAGCGACCGTTCAGCGCCACGTCCAGGTACGCTCGCCCCGGGTCGGGCGCCAGATTGGTGAGCACGAAGCCGGCCGCTCGCACGCAGGCGGCATAGGCAACCAGGTAGAGCACCAGGAAGATCGGGACGACGGCGACGGCCACCGGCAAGCTAGCCCCGGCGACGAGCACCAGGATCGGCCCCAGCACCACCGCGGGCGCCGCGATGAGCAGCAGGTTGCCCGCCTCCTGGTAGTAGGTGATAGCGGCTTCTTCGAAGATTTCGCGCATACCCCGATCATAACGTCGGCCGCGCGCGGAGGTTTCTGTTCAGCTTCGAATCACGGCCTTCAGCGAGCCTACGTGAGGCGGCGGTTGTAACGCAACCGTAACGTCCGTTTCGACAGGACGAGGCCAAAGTGTGTTACATTGTGAACGGAAGCACAAACGAAGGGAGCGTGTGCGATGCAATGGCCAGACATCATGCTGCAACGAATGGCAGAGGAACGCGAGCGTGAGGCGCTGGCCGGCGCTTCGCCGGCGGAGCTGCGGTCGTGCCGCCGCCGGGCTCCCCTGCTGCGAGGCTGGCGACGGACCATGTGGGCCGTTGGCTGCTCGCTCGAGGGCCTCGGTCGGCGCGTCGAAGAGATCGCCGTGGCGGGCGGCCATGCTTAGCGCCTCGCAGGCTCCGGCATGAAGGCGGCTGTCTACTACGAGACGGGCCCGCCTGATGTCTTCCGCTACGAAGACGTGGCCGACCCCGCATGCCCGCCGGACGGCGTCCTCATCGACGTGCAGGCGGTGAGCATCGAGGGCGGCGATGTACTCAACCGGGCCGGCGGCGCCATGGCCTCGCAGCCGCACATCGTCGGCTACCAATGCGCCGGCCTCGTCCGCGAGATCGGGCCGCAGGCGAGCGATCGCTCGCCGGGGCAGCGCGTCGTCGCCGCGATGCCGCACGGCTCGCATGCGGCGCTGGTGGCGGTGGCCGCCAACGCGACCTGGCTCGTGCCCGACGGCCTCGACCTCCAGCTCGCCGCCTGCGTGCCGATCGCTTTCGGCACCGCCGACGACTGTCTGTTCGAGTTCGGACGCTTGCAGTCGGGCGAGACGGTGCTGATCCAGGCCGGCGCAGGCGGCGTCGGCCTGGCCGCGATCCAGCTCGCCAAGCGCGCGGGCGCGACGGTGCTCGCGACGGCCTCCAGCGACGAGAAGCTCGAACGCCTGAAGGCGTTCGGGCTGGACCACGGCATCAATTACCGCGCGACCGATTTCGTCGCCCGCGCCCGCGAGCTGACGGGCGGCCGGGGCGTCGACCTGGTCGTCGACTCGGTCGGCACCACGCTGGCCGGCAGCGTCGAGTGCACGGGCTATCGAGGCCGGATCATCCAAGTGGGAAACGCGGGCCGGGCGGAGGACCGGCGACTGGACGTGTCGCCGCTGAGCGCGCTGAACCGCTCGCTGACCGGCGTCTTCCTGGGGATGGAGCTGGCGATGCGGCCCGACCGCGCCCGCGCCATGATCGACCGCCACCTCGCCGACATCGCTCGCGGCGACCTGCGGGTGGTGATCGACCGGACGTACCCGCTGTCGGAGGCGGCCGCCGCGCACGCCTACCTCGAAAGCCGGCAGGCGTTCGGCCGCGTGGTCCTGCTTCCCTAGGCTCAGCCGGCCACCGGGCGGCCTTCGGCGCGCCACTCCGGCCAGCCCCCCTCGATCCGCTCCGCGCGAAAGCCGTGGCGGAGCAGCAGCCCCACCGCCTCGTCCGCGAAGAGGCAGTACTTCCCCCGGCAGTAGGTGACGATGCGCCGATCGCGGGGCAGCTCGCTCAGGCGCTCTGGCAGCTCGTCGACGGGTAGTGAGACGGCGCCCGGCAGGTGCCCCGCCTCGTACTCCATCTGCGGCCGCACATCGATGACCAGGACGTCGTCGCGCTCGATGAGACGCTGAAGCTCGTCCCTGGGCAGTGCGGCCTCGGTCGCGCCCTCGACGGCGAATTCGCGCGCGATCTGCTCGACTTCGGCCAGTTGCGATTCGGCCACGGAGCGCAGCGCCAGCCAGAGGTCGAGGACGCGCTCGCCGGCGAGGCGGTAGCGCACCTTCGTCCCCTCGCGGTCGGCCTCGACGAGGCGGGCGCGGCGCAGCACCTGGAGGTGCTGCGAGACGTTGGCGACCGGCGCCTCGGTCTCCTCCGCGAGCGCCTCGACGTGGCGCGGGCCCTGGGCCAGCAGGTCGAGCAGCTCCAGGCGCTTCTCGCTGGCCAGGGCGCCGCCGACGCGGGCGAACTCGGCGTAGAGGCGGTCTTTGAAGTCGCGATGGCTCATGGGTGCAGCATACTGCGTGTTGATGATTTGTTGCAATTCTTCTATTGAGGCCTTGACAAAGCAGAGCTAATATGCGATAGTTCCACTTATCAATGGAATAATAGAAGACGGTAGCCCCGGGGGCTGGCCGGGAGACGGCCGCACAGGCCAGGAGGTTAGTCGAATGGAAGGAGGGGACTTGCAGTGAAGATCGCAATCGACGCGAGAGAAATCGAGAAGGCGTACCGCGGCGGCGTACGCGCCCTGAACGGGGTGAGCTTCCAGGTGGGCGCAGGCGAGATCTTCGGTTACCTAGGCAGCAATGGCTCGGGAAAGACGACGACGGTGCGCATCCTCACGACGTTATCGCGGCCCACTGCGGGGAGAGCCACTGTGGGAGGCTACGATGTGATCCAGGACGCCGACTCTGTGCGGCGTATGATCGGCGTGACGATGCAGGACGCCGCCCTGGACGGGCACATGACGGCTCTGCAGCACCTGGAGTTTGTCAGCGGACTCTGGGGCATCGAGCGGAACCAAGGCCGCCGGCGAAGCGGCGAGTTGCTGGAGACGTTCGGCTTGGCCCCGGCGGCCCGCCGCGTCATCTCCAGCTACTCCGGCGGCATGAGGCGACGGCTGGACATCGCAACCGCATTGGTCGCGCACCCGCAGGTCATTTTCCTCGATGAGCCGACGACCGGCCTGGATCCGCAGAACCGGCGCGCCCTATGGGGCGAGATCCGTGCCCTGCGAGAGAATGGCGCCACGGTCTTCCTGACCACCCAATATCTGGAGGAGGCGGATGAGCTAGCAGACCGGCTCGCGGTGATCGAGCGAGGCAAGATCGTGGCCTGCGGTACGCCGCACGAGCTGAAGGCGGCTAGCGGCCGGACGGTGGTGAACTTCCGCCTTGCCGATACCAGGAACCTGAACGCCCTACGGCCAGTTATCGGAGGCGCGCCCTTCGAGATCGGCGCCGATGGGCTCGTCCGCGTGGAGCTACACGACAACGGTGTGAGCGGCTCTTCGGCGGCATTGGGGCTGTTGGCTGGGTTTCGGGACCGGGGCCTCGAGGTGATCGGCCTCTCGGTCTCAGAACCGACACTCGAGGAGGCATTTCTGCAACTCATCGGCAGGCCGCGGCCGGCAAACACGCCGTCGCTCGTGTGCGGGCCTCGTTAGAAAGGAGCGTCGTCATGGTTTGGTCGAAGCTTGCATCCGATAGTTGGCTCATCTTCCGGCGGAGCCTGCGAGAAGGGTTCCGGAACCCGGCGCTGGCATTCCTGTTCCCGTTGCTGCCACCGCTCATGGGCGCGGTGCTCTTCTCGCAGATCTTCCAGAAGGTCGTCAACTTGCCAGGCTTTCCCACGGACAACTACATCTCGTGGGTCGGCATCGGCGTAGTCTTGCTCACCGCGATGTCAGGGGCGGGCTTCACAGCGACAGGGCTCGTCCTGGATTCCGAGTCCGGCTATCTCGACCGCATGCGCCTCCTGCCCATCCGGTCGACGGCGGTCCTGTTGGGGCGTCTCGCCTTCGAGGCGGTGCGCGTGCTACCGGCGGCGGCGATCGTGCTCGTGGCTGCAGTCGCCCTGGGCGCGGACTACGACGGGGGTGTGCTCGGAGCTGTCGCCATCCTGGGACTCGTTGCGCTCTGGGCCATGGGCTGGAACAGCCTCTTCTACGTCGTCGCCTTGCGAACGCTCAACGCCCAGGCGCCGCTGGCTCTGCAGCCTATGTTCTGGCCGGTGTTCTTCTTCAGCACGGCGATGGTGCCGGACGAAGTAATGCCGGACTGGATTGAAACGGTGGCGAGCTTCAGCCCCTTTACCCACATTTTGGAGGCGGCGCGAATGTTCATGGCGGGCGGCCTGGACTGGGGAGTGCTGGCGCTCGGGCTGACGGTCGGCATCGGCTTCCTCGTGGCCATGCAGCTGTTCGCAGTTCGCAGTCTGGCAGCGCTCGTTCAGAGGGACTGAGATGGCGGACCACCCCGAGATGGTGCGCACGGATGAGCAAATCTGGGAACGCGTTCGCGCCAACGCGCGAGACGCGTTGTAAGAGAGCGCCAATGGATGCCCGCTTGGTGGTGTGGCGCAGGGTTCGACACGTTGCTGGCGGCTCTGCAAGTCGGTGGGTCCGGCCGCGTGGTAGCGATTGACATGCAAGGGGCAGGAGTGACGCCATGAAGTAGGAACAGGTGGCCGAACATCGATGGTTAGCTTCGCATCCGTGTTCGATCCGCGCGCGGTCGCGGGCTTTCGAGAGGAGGCCAGATGGCGCCGCACATCACGCACTTCAAGATGATGGCCAAGCCTGGGGAGCGCCAGGCGGTCATCGACATGTTCGACAAGTGGTTCCGCGATCTACGGCCAAGGGCGCGCGGCTTCTTCCGCGCCGACCTCAGCTCAAGTATCGAGAACCCGGACGAGTTCATGGCCGTCGCCTGCTTCGCCGACAAGAAGACCTACGACGACAACTCCAACGACCCCGACCAGACTGCCTGGTACCAGGAGCTCCGCTCACACCTCGTCGCCGACCCGGAGTGGTTCGACGGGACGCTGGAGCTACAGAGGATGGGCTAGCGCTAGGAGCGCGACTCTCACGGCTTGGCGCGGCCGCGCGTGACCAGTAGGCAAACTGCGGGTTCGCCCGCACGAAGGAGGATACCACCATGACAGACGCGGTCCTCGCGGCGAAGGTCGATCGCGGTCAGCTCCGCGAGCAGATCAGCGTCAAGTATAGCGACGTGGCGCTCCAGCCGGAGCAGGGCTTCCACTTCCACACCGGCCGGCCGCTGGCCGCGATGCTCGGCTACGGCGAGGCGGAGGTCGACGGGCTACCTCAGGCCACGGTCGATTCGTTCGCGGGCACGGGGAACCCGTTCTCGCTGGGGCGCCTGCGGCCGGGCGAGACGGTGCTCGACATCGGCTGCGGCGCCGGCTTCGACACGCTGCTCGCCGCCCAGCAGGTCGGCCCGGCCGGCCGGGTCATCGCCGTGGACATGACGGAGGCGATGCTGGGCATGACGCGCGCCGGGGCGGCCGCCCTGGGGCTGGGCAACGTCGAGGTGCGCCACGGCTTCGCCGAGGAGCTGCCCGCGCCGAGCGAGTCGGTTGATGTCGTGATCAGTAACGGCGTGATCAACCTCTGCCCGGACAAGGTGGCCGTGATGGACGAGATCCACCGCGTGCTCAGGCCCGGCGGCCACTTCCAGATCGGCGACATCGTCGTCCAGCGGGAGGTGCCGCAGGACGCCAAGGACGACATCGACCTCTGGTCCGGGTGAATCGCCGGTGCTCTGCTGGAAGCAGAGTGGAGCTGGGTGTTGGAGCACGTCGGGTTCCAGAACGTGCGCTGGGGCGGTCGGGTGGACGTCTTCTCCGGCTCCAGGCACGAGTCGGACGCCCGAGAGTTCGGGACGCAGGGTGTGACGTTCGCCGCGGTCAAGCCCTCGGAAGGGGGTGAGGCGTGAACGGGGCGCTTTGCCTGGACGCCGGCTTCGGCACGATCCGGAGGCTAGGGCAGCAGCTCTGATGTCACCCTGTGCGAAGCGAAGGGATTTGGCCCCTCGTGGGGCGCGCGATGCTTCGCTAGCGCTCAGCATGAAAGGTTGCGAGGCCCGATCTGCTGAGCACCGCCCTTCATACTAATAAACTGCATGAGCACCAGCATCAAACGCGCAGGCGCACCCGACCGCATCGCCCACGGCCTCGGGGCGAACTGGCGGCAGTTCGCCCTGCTCGTCGCCGTCAACGCCTTCGTCGGCGGGATGGTGGGGATGGAGCGGTCGATCGTGCCGCTGCTGGCGAAGGAGGAGTTCGGCGTCGAGTCGAAGGCGGCCGCGGTCTCGTTCATCGCAGCGTTCGGCCTGGCGAAGGCGCTGGCGAACCTCTTCGCCGGCCACCTCTCGGAGCGCTACACGCGGCGAGCGGTGCTCATCGCCGGGTGGCTATTCGGTCTGCCGGTGCCGTTCCTGCTCATCTGGGCGCCCAGTTGGGGCTGGGTGATCGGCGCGAACGCGCTGCTCGGGGTGAACCAGGGGCTAGCCTGGTCGATGACGGTGAACATGAAGATGGATCTCGCCGGCCCGCGGCGACGAGGCTTGGCGCTTGGCCTGAACGAAGCGGCCGGCTACCTGGCGGTCGCCGCCGCCGCATTCTTCACCGGCGTGATCGCTGACCACGCCGGCCTGCGACCCGAGCCGTTCTACCTCGGCATCGCCTTTGCCTCGCTGGGCCTGGCGCTGAGCGTGCTGTTCGTGCGCGACACCGCCCCGTTCGTTGCCGTGGAGTCGGCCCGGCGGGTGGCGGCGCGCCCTTCGTTCCGGCGGCTGTTCGCCGAGACGAGCTGGCGCCGGCCGCACCTGTTCGGCGCGTCGCAGGCGGGGCTGGCCAGCAACCTCAACGACGGTGTCGTATTCGGCATCTTGCCCCTCTTTCTGGCCAGCCGGGGCCTAGAGCTGAGCCGTATCGCGCTGCTGGCCGCGTTGTACCCGCTGGTTTGGGGCGTGCTGCAGCTAGGCACCGGCTGGCTGAGCGACGTCACCGGCCGGAAACTCGTGATCGTAGCCGGCATGCTCATCCAGGGCGTGGCGCTCGCGGTCCTCGGCGCCAGCGACCGGTTCGGGGGGTGGCTGGTGGCGGTCACGTTGCTGGGGCTGGGCACGGCGCTCGTCTACCCGGCGCTCCTGGCCGCGGTGGGCGACGTGGTGCGGCCGGAGGAGCGGGCGACGTCGCTCGGCGTCTACCGGTTCTGGCGAGACTCCGGGGCGATGGCCGGCGCCCTCGCCGCCGGCGCCCTCGCCGATCTCTTCGGCTTCGAGGCGGCGCTTCAGGCAACGGCCGCGCTCACCGCCGCCTCTGGTATCCTGGCCGCGGCGACGCTGCGTGGCCCCTGGCTGGCCTTCGGATCGTCACATCGTGAGGTGCTCGCATGAACGTGATCCCGTTCGTTCACGAGGGGCTGGGCAACAGCTCGTACCTGGTCGGCCTGGGCGACGGCGAGGCGCTGCTGGTCGACCCCGACCGCACGATCTGGCGCTACCTACGCGCCGCAGAGGAGCGCGGCGGCTGGCGCATCGCCGCCGTGTTCGAGACGCACCTCCACGCCGATTTCGTCTCGGGCGCGCGAGAGGCCGCGCACGCCACCGGCGCGCGCCTCTTCCTGCCGGCTGGCGCCCAATCACGCCTCGACCACCACGGCGTCGCGCCGGGCGAGCGCGTCGGGCTCGCCGGCGCCGAGCTGGAGGCGGTCGGGTCGGCAGGACACACGCCAGAGCACCTGAGCTTCGTCCTGCGGGCGGAGCGAAGACCGCCCGCGCTGTTCAGCGGCGGTTCCCTGATCGTCGGGGGCGCCGCCCGCACCGACCTGATCGCGCCCGATCTGACCGATGAGCTCACCCGCGCCCAGTACCGCACCCTGCGCGACGCGTTCGCCTCGCTGGCGGACGAGACGGCCCTCTACCCGACCCACGGCGGCGGCTCGTTCTGTTCCACCGGCGCCGGGAGCGAGCGTTCGTCCACGCTGGGCCGGGAGCGCGCGACGAACCCGCTGCTGGCGATCGCCGACGAGGACGAGTTCGTCCGGTGGTTCCCGACGACGTTTCCGGCGACTCCCGCGTACTACTCCCGCATGCGCGCCGTCAACCAGGCGGGGCCGCGCCTCCGCGGCGAGATCCCACCACCCCCGCCCCTGCCCCCGAACGACTTCGACCGCGCGCGGAACGGCGCGCTGGTCGTCGACGCGCGACCGAAGGAGGCGTACGCCGCCGGGCATGTGCCGGGCGCGCTGAGCAACGCCTTCCGCGATTCGTACGCGGTTTGGCTGGGCTGGCTGGTCCCCGCCGATACGCCTCTGCTCTTCGTGACGGACGGTCTGCCGGTCGAGCCCGTGGTGGACGAGTCGCTGCTCGTCGGCTACGAGCGCTTCGCCGGCTGGCTGGAGGGCGGCATGAGGGCGTGGGAGGCGGCGGGGCTGCCGCTGCGTCGAACGGACCTTGTCGACGCGGCCGGAGCGCGCCGGGCGCTGCTCGACGGCGCGGCGATCCTGGACGTGCGCCAGGTCGACGAGTACGCCGCCGGCCACATCGAAGGCGCGGTTCACATGCCGCTGGGCGAGCTCCCCTCGCGCGTCGAGGAGCTGCCGCGAGACCGGCCCCTGGTGACCTACTGCGGCCACGGCGAACGCGCCTCGACAGCCGTCTCGCTGCTCGAACGCGCTGGCTACGAATCGCTGCTCAACCTGGACGGCGGCTACGGCGCGTGGCGCGCGGCGGCTCATCGATAGTCGCTGGTCACCCGGCGGCTGGGCGGCGGCTCGAAGCTCGAACGACGACATAAAGATTTCGCCCGTTGGCGAAATCTTTATGTCAGACCATTGACAAACCTGGCGAGAGGCGCATAATGGCCCTGTCCTGGTGGCAGGCAGGCCTCGAGCGGGGTCGGCTCCTGCTCTATGCTCCTTCGCTATACAGGTACGGAGGGTAGCTGATGTTCTCGAGAGGAATGCTCGCACTGGTTTGGATACTGGCGGTCGCTATCGCCGTATCGGCCTCGATCACGTGGGCAGCGGACGACTCAGGCACCATTCGTGAGGCGCCTGATGTTCAACCGCAGCAAGCCCCGGTCGAAACTATCGACGATGTGTTCGCGGGCGTCGCTGAACAGGCGCCTGGGTTCGGCGGAGCCTTTTACGATTCCGCAGGCAGGCTGACGGTGTACCTCCAGAACGCGGGACAGCGTGGTGCGGCCGAAGCCGCGCTTCGTAGCGATCTTGGCGCGGACCGTGTAGGTGCAGAACCTGTTCGCGTCCTCCTCGGCCAGTACGATTATCGACAGCTCAAGGACTGGTATGACCGCATGACGGAGGTCCTTGCGATCCCTGGCGTACTAGAGACGGACATCGAGGAGTCCAAGAATCGGTTGAGGGTTGGCGTAGAGCAGCTGGTAGTACGCGCCGCTGTGACCCAACGCCTCGACAACCTGGGCATCCCACGCGCCGCGGTTGACATCGTTCAAACGGAGCCAGTGGAGCGTGCAGCGACGCTGGATAATCTCATGCGGCCGCTGCGTGGCGGTGTGCGGATCCAGCCCGCGTTCGGCGGCAACTGTACCTTGGGCTTCAATGCTATCCACGCAATCGAAGGAGCGGGCTTTGTCACCAACTCGCACTGCACCAGAGCAGACTTGGTCGTGGGCGGCCTGGACAACACGATCTTCCATCAAGATGTCGTCGGTAACCCGGTTGGCATAGAGAAGGTAGACCGCGATCTCTTCGTTGGGGGGGCATGCCCAGCGACGCGCAAATGTCGCTACAGCGACAGTGCGTTTATCAAGCGCGATGATGGCGTGAAGGCTGACCTAGGCATCATTGCCAAAACAACTCAAGTGTCACCTAATGACGGCTCAGGCGACGTGCTAACCCTCCACACCACCGAGAGGTTCAACATCGTGGGAACGGTCCCATTCCCGATCGAAGGCGAAACGCTAAACAAGGTTGGCAGAACGACGGGCTGGACGCAGGGCACAGTTCCCGTGGCCGGCACGTGTGTAAAGGCCAATCAAGCTCCAAACGAAACTCTGATCTGCCAGGACAGGGTTACGGCTCGCTCAGTAGCGGGAGATAGTGGATCCCCGGTGTTCAAGGTCACGAATTCTCCAAACCCGAACGACGTCAAGCTCTACGGCATTCTCTGGAGCACGGGGCCTCCGTTCCTCTTTAGCCGTATAGGCCAGGTGGAGTCTGCCGCTACTGAGCTAGGACCGCTCACTGTCTTCGGCTCCGTCGGCGGTGTGGCCGAGGTGCCGGACGCCGCGGTCGCGCCCGTGGCCGCGAGCGACTCGGCCGGCCCCGGCGCCGGGACGCTCGCCGGCGCCATCCTTGCTGCGGCCGTCGCGGGCGCGCTGGCGCTCGGCGGCGCGGGGTGGTGGAGGCGGCGGCGCGGTCGGCGGTAGACCTGACAGCAGACGAACCACGTTGTAGGGGCGCACGGCCGTGCGCCCCTACTTCGAACCTCGAACGTCGAACCTCGAGCTTCCGCCTCCCGCCTCTATCCCCCACCCGAACAGGGGTGCTATGATGCAGCCGTCCCCATGGACGCCCTGCGCGACCTCAACCCCGCCCAGCGAGACGCCGTCGAGCACACCCAGGGCCCGCTGCTCATCCTGGCCGGGCCGGGTAGCGGCAAGACGCGGGTCATCGCCCATCGCATCGCCTATCTCATCACCCACGAGGACGTCCACCCCTATCGCATCGTCGCCGTCACCTTC